>JADMIO011270873.1_pt1 | contig 69503 bp, 45 predicted proteins | sample 8958161 | NCBI WGS metagenome assembly JADMIO01 (sample SAMN16585339, study PRJNA669376) | soil metagenome | isolation source: Crop rotation soil | place: USA: Cullars Rotation, Alabama | collected 2011 | reverse complement strand
GCGACAACTTGTCCACGTGGAATTCTAAGCTTAGGATCCCAATGTGCTGGAAAGCACGCCGGGGTGAGCAGGTCGTTGGAGAACGCGAATCCCTCGTCGCTGGAAAAAACACTTTCATTGAAGCCACGGACGGTCGATGCGCCGCCGATCGCCAATTGCTCGCTCGAGAGAAGATTGCTGTCGGAGATTTGGAGATTGCCGCGGGAATTGAATTCCCAACCGCGGTCGAGCGTGAGCGCACGTTGGAAGGAGACACTCCCGAACGCATAGCTCGCCCTGGCCCGGCCATACCCGTTGAAACCCGGACGCACGTTGAAAAATGCCTGGTCGGTGTTGCGAGCGTTGAACTGTCCCGGACTGACGGTGGCGCTGGCTCCGAAAACCCATGCGCCGCGCTTGTCGCGGAGCACTTTGCTCGCGCCAACGGCGAGTTCGAAGATGTCGGCCTTCGAAAAGGTGTGGTCGCCGCCAAAGATGAGATCGTTGTTGCTCTCCTTGAAGTCTACATTCGCAAAAACCTCCGCCGGATTATCACCTTTGCTCAGCGGAATGGTATAGCGCAGGTCGGCGGAGACGTTCTCCGCGTCTTGATCAAAGAACCCGAGGATGGCCTTTGGTTGGGCGCGCAGGTAGCTCGCACTAAGCTGCAGGAAGTGATGCCACGGCAACGGTGCGCGATAGTTCAACACATGGCCCTGGAAATTCGCGCCGCGCGCGGTCGTGATAAATTGATAGGTGAGCTGATGATCGAGTTTCCACAAGTTCGCGTAGGTCGCGGCGAACGTGTAATGGTATTCGCCCAAGATCGCGTTGCCGGAATCGTCAAAACTGGCGACGAGGCGTAACGGGAACCGCTCCTCCACGCCGACAATGAGATCGGCTTGGTTGGAATTAGGAACTTGCTCAACGTGGACCTGAACCCGCCGAAACGGATTGCTGTCATTGGTCCAACCAATGGCTTGGTCGAGTTCCGAAAATCGCATGATCTCGCCACCGGTGACGTGGAGATTCCCACGCAATTGCGCATCGCTGAACCAGCGATTCCCCACGAATTTGATCTCGCGAAATTTTCCCAATACCACGGCAAACCGGACCGCTCCCTCCGCAATACTCTGCGGCGTCGGCACGGAAACTTCGGCGATCGGGAAAGCTCGTTGCTGAAGATAGGTTTTGATCACCTGCGCAATGGCGTTGACCAAACTACCGTCGATCGGAAGCCCCTTGGCGTTTTGAAGCAACTTAGTGAGGTCTTGATTGGCCAGGAAATCTACCGTGCCGGTGGCAACTACAAGTTGATCGCCCGGGACGGGATTGAGCTGCTGAGCTGCGTCGACGCTATCGGCGAGGAGAATCTGCCGAAGCATGGCCTTTTTAGCCTTGGGTGCTTCCTCGGTAGTTGCGGCCTGCTCTTGCGCGGAAACGGATGCCAGCGCGCAAAGGGCCAGACACGCGATAACCAGTATTTTGTTTCTCCAGTGGGACATATTTTGACCTCTCGAGACAGATGAAGCCCGTAAATGTTCAGCTCGGTTGTTGGAAGGAATCACAGTTAAATCAACGTCAACCGATGTCAGATGCGGATAGATTCCGACATAAGCGTGGTCGGGCGCCTCGGATGAAAAAAGTCCCCGCCCTCACAACGGCGGGGGCGAACAGATCAATTCCGCAGAGGTTTACCTGCCTTCAACGTTTCCAGCCTTTGCGCGAATGTCTGTAACACCGCTGGAGCGCTTCCCCGCAACCGCGCGTTCTGGAGCGCTTGGTCAGCGGCTGTGACGGCCTCAGGATAGCGTCCATTTTCTGCGAGCGCGCCTGCCAGGGCGTTCAGGAAAACGGGCGAATTGGGATCAGATTTGATCGCTTCTTGGGCGAGTTGAAGCGCCTCTTTACCGTTCCGCACCGCGTCGTCTCGGCTGGTTGCCAGCACCCACGCGAGATAACAGGTTTCTTCGGCAGTCGGTGTGTCGGCCAGAGCTGCGCGATAAATCCGGATCGCGATGGCATGTTGTTGTTGATTGTAGAAAGAGCCCGCGCTGGAAACGTAAAGCGAGGGTCGCTCAGCGGCAGGCGCAAGGCTGATGCCCTTGAGCAAGTCTTCCGCGGCGAGATCCCAACTATGTCGAGCGAGCAAAAGCTCACCTTTGCGCAACCAAGGCTGATAAAGCTGCGGCACCTTCTGAGTCAGGAGGTCGAGTGTGCGATCGCCTTCCTCAACGAAACCATTGTTTATTTGCGCCATCGCCACATTGTAGAGCGCCTCTGCCAGGTTCTGCTTAAAATTTACCTTAAATAGCATCACGGTGTTCTTGAGCTGAACCAAATCATCCGGAACCCGGTAGGGCAGCATTTCCAGCCATTGGGGCACGACTCTCTCGAAAAAGAGCTTATAGCCGAAGCAACGCTTGAAGTCCTCGATGGTAGCCTGCGGATGCGTCAGCTGAAAATACTCCCGGATGAAATTCTCCTCGGAAAGCAGGGCGATGTGCGTGATGCCGTGGGCGCGAATCAGGGTGGCGGCTTCATTTTCGTCCCGAGCGCCGAAAATCGCCGCCGCTGTTTTTAGTCCCACGTTGTTTTCCCAATAAAGGGTTCCGATGGTCTTGAACCGTCCATAATACCCGATAGACGTGGAGCTGTTTGGACTGGAGAGGACGGTAATTTCACCCTGGGGCTGGGATGCCCGGATGGCCGTCGCAATATCCCGAGCGAGGGCCATGCTCGCATCTTTTGGCGATACTCTCCGTGCCTTCACGTCCGCATTTCCTGCGGTAATTCGATTCACGCACGTGGGGATAAAGAGGGTGCCCATAACCAGCAAAGCGACGATCCAGCGGCCGCGGGGCGTAGCATTCCAAGTCCAAGTCGCCACGAGCACTAAAATCAGACAGACTTGAATTCCGCTGGCGTTTAGTAACCACCGTGACTGCCACCAAGCCAGGGCCGTAAACAGCAGGACCGCGATGGTGGAGAACCACAGCAAGATTGGCGTGTCGCGGCGAGAATAAGTCAGCATGCCAATCCCAGCGATCAGGGGAATATTATCGAGCAATCCGATCTGCAGGGTCGTTTTCAAATCGAACCCCCGCATCGTCTGCCAAATCGGCAGGAATTCTTGAATATAATCGCTGTGGAGCTTCGCCAGGAACGGATCGATAACGGAGAAAAAGCGCGCTCCAAATATCACGATCGTCGTTGGAGTCACGGCGACCGCGAGCAACGGCCAGATCAATTTGGCTGGGCTGGTGCGAAAGCCTTTGGTGCGGTCCAGCCAACGCTCGCCGACCTCAGCAATTAGTTCGCCACCACCCAGCCAAGCGAGTGCGTGAAACGGGTGATTCGCCTCCAGACGCATTCCGAGATGTTGCGGAAAGTATTCCAACAAGTAAGCGACGATACTCAACGCCGAACCGACTCGCCCCCAAATTCGCCAGCATTGGCCGTCGAAATGATTTCCCTGACTCAAGGCACTTCGTCCTTGCAGGAGAATGGCCAGCAGTCCTGACAGGCCAACCAGTGCAATCGGCGGAATTACCGACGCGGCGCTAACCCACAAGCCGCAGGCTCCGCAGATTGCCGAGAACACGGCGCCGCTACGTGCGGACTGTGAAGATTCGGGCAGGATCGAGGATTTTCCTGGAATCGCGGGCCGCCACCACCCACCTCCCATGAATACCGCTCCCAACATCATTCCGAAAACGGCGACAGTGAGCAAACCGTGATGATCGACATAACCAGGAAAAAAACCTTCAAAGATTCGTCCGCTGCAGACCATCGCGGCGGCGATTATGACGCCTGCAATCACGCCCGCTCGTCGAGTCGCCCACGATGAAAATACGATAATCAACACCAGCAGTGCGGTCGGATTCAGCCAGACCGTGGCTTTCTCAATCGATGTAGGTAGAGGACTGCCGGTGAACAGACTGTGCACTTTCCCGGCGCCAACAATGGTCCACGCCCATGCCGAGTTCCAGTGAACTTCCCGACCGTCGGGAGCATTATCGATCTGAGTATACCGCAGCCGGAGATCGCTGCCCTCGGCCAAAGACAAGGCGTGACGCACCCAAGTTTGAGCATCGGCGGCGAAAGCGGGGTAGGGCTGTTTTAGCGGCGTAGAGGCTTCCGGAGCCCCGCGCAATCCGAGCTGACCAACGATCGAAAGGTAATCGCGCACAATGAACGCTTGAGCATACAGCGTCCATGCCACCAGCGCCCATGTTGAGACCAGAATGACCCAGCGCGTTTTATAAGACTCATTGCTCAGTTGCATCTCAGTGTGAAAGTAAAAGTTCGTGATTGTCCCCGAAAAAGCGCGATTTGCGTTTCAAGATTCGGTAATCGTCCATTCGGCATGGTTTGCGAGGTGGATATCAAGGATTATCTGTCCAGTTATTGGAAATAACCGCTGGGACATGCGAAAGCGTTTACAGACCGTTGCCGCTCGGCTTTGAAGACAAATCGTTCTTTCCTCTGCTTCTGGTTCGAGCTCGCTTCAGCCAGCTAGCCGGTAGGCGACGATTCTCTGCGTTGAAGCGATACATCAACGGTTTTTCGGCATTCTTCGAGAGTGGGGACGATTCCCCGGAAAATCTGCGAAATTCTTCTTGCAGGCCAACAAAATTCCCCATCACCTCGCCATGTTAGGCGTAATCTCGTCATCAATCGTTTACCTATTCCAACATGAAAAAAGTCGTTTCAGTTCGTTTCTCCCTTCGCAAGTTGTTCATTGCGATGCTGGCCATCGGCCCTCTGGCCGTTGTGCCAAGTCCGTTGTGGGCCGTTGTGCCCACGTCGGCGGCTTATACCGTGACCAACGGTTCCGTTACCTTGAGTGGTGCGGGTACTACCTCCGGAACCTTCAATGCCTCTGATCGCTCGATCTTGGTTTGGGGTGCCGGTAACTTCAACGTCGCTTCGGGTGACACTTGGAGTTTCCAGCTTCCTTCGGGTGGCGCGGTGCTCAACAAGGTTGGTTATAACACCAACGGCACCTTGGCCGCAACCGACACGGCGACCATCACGGGTTCGCTGACCTCCAACGGTAAAGTCTTCGTCTTGGCCAACGGTGGCATCAATGTCGCGACCGGTGCGCAAATCAGCACTACGGGCGGCTTGGTGTTATCCACGCTCCAGGAATCCTCCGATTTCAGTTTCACCACCACTGGCAATTTGACGTTTAGTGGTTCCTCGCTGGGCACGATCGCTCTCGCGGGCACGGGCGCCACCGCGGTTGGTGTGACGGGTAATTTCGCCGCTTACGCCGGCACCGTTACGACTGGAAATCTCTCGGTTTCGGGCGACGTCCTCGTCAACCAGACAACTTCCGGAGTGGCTTACCAGCCGGCGACGAAGATCAGCGCAGGTGGCAATCTCACGATTGCGACCAACAACGGCGTGATCGGAAATAACGCTACTGGCACCTTGACCTCCGCCAACGTCACCACGCTTTCGTCGGGCACGGCGGCAATCAATCTTGATAACGTTGCCAATGATTTCGGAACTCTGTCCGTTAACACAAGTGGCACGGGTGGCACGGTCACTGTAACCGACGCCAACATTGTCACGCTCGGCGCCTCCAGCGTCGGCGGCGACCTCATTGTTCGCGTTGGCGGCAAGACCAACACGACTGGCATCGGCACGAGTGGCGCGGTTGCGGTCACTGGCAACGTCCAGCTCCTCTCCGCTTCAAGCGCCAATAGCGCAGTTAACTTTGCTAGCGGCAGTTCGATCGGTGGCACGGTTTCCGCGATCACTTCGGGCGGCGCAATCACGATTAACACGACCGGCAATCTGACCGTTGGTAATCTCACCAACAGCCTCACGCCGCGCGTGCTCACCGGCCTCATCGGCACGCCTGCTGCCGGTACTTACACCGCGGCGACGGTTACTTCGGGCGCTCCCGCTTCTGGCGTCGTCAGCACCGCGACAGTCGCGACCGGCTTGGCCTCTCCTCTCTACACGGGTAACGTTTCGTTGACCTTCCAATCCCCGATCGCTTCTGCGACTTCGCCTGCTCCGGTTGCGAATGCTATTCCCACCGGCTCGCTCGGTGCTGGCTCTGGCACGAGTCCGGCCGCTGGCACGTTCCTCGGTGGTGGTAACTATACCGGTTCGGCGTCGTCCGACTACACTGTCGTCATTTCGGGTGGTGGTGGAACTGGTGCTACGGCTACCGTCACGGTCGCTGGTGACGTCGTCACCGGTATTAATATCACTGCGGGCGGCGCGGGTTACACCTCAAGCCCAACAATCACCATCGTTCCAGTTACCGCGACCGGCACCGCTCACGATACGGCTGCGGTCCTTCCTGTCGCTGTCGCAACCTTGAACGGCACGACCGGCTTCTTGGATGCCGCGGTCGCCTTCACGAGCAATGGCACGGGTTACGGTTCGCTCACACCGAACGTTACGTTCACCGCTCCGGTGTACACCACGGCGGGCGTGACCGTCACCTCGACCGGCAACATCGTTACGTCCGGCACAAACAGCCGCGGCGTTGACCTCAATAACGCTGCGCTTACCGCTGGTATCCAGACCGGCCGCGCGGCCACGATCACCGGTGCCAATGTCACCCTCGGTGCGGTCGTTACCTCTGCGAACGCCAGCTCCGGCGGCGCCGTCTCTGTCAATGCGACTGCGGGTAATGCGGCGCTGAATGGGGCCATCACCGGCAGCTCGGTTGCGATCCGCGCTACGGGTGGTAACATCACTCAGTCGGCCATTATCACCACGGCCAACGCCACCGCGACCAACACGTTCAATGCGACAGGGAGCTCGGTCACCCTCGATCAAAATAACGTCTTCGCGAATAACTCGATCATCCAACTGACCGGTAATAACGTTCTCCTGACGGGGGCGACCAACAGTATCACTGTGGGTACGTCTAACGTTACCGGAAATCTGACAATCGCTGCCGCTACCGCCGCGAAAAACGTTACTCTCGGCACCGGCACCGGTGTCGGCGTCGGTCAAAATATCACCGTCGGCGGAAATCTGACGATCACGACCAGCACCACGGGCACGATCGTGGACAACGATTATTCGGCGATTAACGTCCTTGGAACCGCCAATCTGACGTCTGGCTCAGGCGCTATTACGCTTGATGCTGCGACCGGCGTCGCTGCGGCTTCCGCCCGTTACGGCCAGTTCAACGTCAACACGACCGGTGCGGTAACTCTTGCTGAGTCGACCACGGTCAATCTCGGCAACGTTGGTAACACCGCGATTCCCTCGTCTCTCGCCGTCACCAGCGTCACTGGTGGTGTAATTGACTCGGGTAATATCATCGTGAGTGGCACGGCCAACTTCACCGTCAGCGGTAACAACACTGTGGTTCTCGACAGCGGTGGCAGCGTCATCCCGACCCTGAACGTTATCGGTGGCGGCGAAAATTCCGTCACTGCGCTCAACGGTAACGTTATCCTCGGCAGCTCGACGACGATTCCTGCTAATCTCACGATCGGAACCAATAACGGCTTCGGTGTGAGCCTGTCGAACTTCACGGCGGCTGGTAACCTCACGGTTAATTCCGGCGCTTGGATCGATATCAAAGATAACGCCGCTATCACGGGTAACCTCGCGCTCAACGCCACCGGCAATTTCCCGGCGGTGAATCTGCTCCCGGCCAGCTTCGTTTATAACAACGTGATGAACTCTACCGCCACCATTGCACTCGGTGCTAACGTGACGGCTGTGTCATTGGCCAATCTTCCGGTCTTGACCTTCACGACCGCTCCGACCGTCGCCATCAACGGTGGCACGTTCACCACTCAAGCCACTGCGGTCGCTAATCTCGACTCATTCGGTCAAATCACCAATCTCACGATCACGAGTCCCGCGACCTCTGGTTACACTGTTGCGCCGACTTCCGTCACTTATACTGGCGGCTCGTCGAACACCAGTATCACGGAGTCCGGTGGTTCGTTGTCTGTTGGTGGCACCACGACGATCAACTCGGCTGGCAATGCGCAGCTCTTCCGCGCCAATGACTTCACGGGCAGCGTGGTCCTCAACAACATGACGGGTGGCGGCACGATCAATGATGTGAATAACCTCACGATCTCCGGTCTTTCGACCGGTGCGGTCACTGCTCGCGCGGGAACCAATGGCGGCACGATTACGACTGCCATGGCTACGCCTGGTGGCACGGCTCCCGCGCTTGTCTCCAATGCTTGGAACCTCTCGCTCGCAAACCTGAATGTGAACGCCCTGACCGCAGTCGCCAGCAACGGTGGCGGCGGCAACTCCGGCACCATCACCCAGACCTCCGGTGCGACCTTGCACGTTGATAACCTTGGCTCGTTCACCACGACCAACGGCACGATCACGTTGACGAACGCGAATAACAGCGTCGGTCCAGTGGTTCTCAGCTCCGGCAGCGGCACGATTAGCTACACTGAAGGTGCGACCGTGAAACTTCGCACGCTCTCGTCCAGCGGTAACGCGACGATCACCGCCTCGACCGGTAGCATCATTGAGGACACGACGGCCAACACCACGATTGGTGGCAACTTCGTTACGCTGAATGCCACGAACGGTAGCATCTCGCTTGGTGGCACCACGCAAAACGGCACGTTTACCACTGCGGGTTCGACGGCCAACATTACGGCTACGGCTCCGAGTGGTTCCGTTGCTCTCATCAGCAGCGCGGGCAATTACAGCTTGGGTGCAATCAAGGCGAATTCGCTTACGGTCAGCGCTGGCGCGAATCTCGTCCAGAGTGCTGCGCTTAGTGTGTTCGGTGCCGCCAACTTCACGGCTGCTGGCAACGTCACTCTGACGAACTCCGCGAATAACTTCGGCCCGATCATCATCAATAGCACGGGCGCCAACAAGAACGTCTCGATCACGGAGCAGGGGACCTTGAACCTGCGCACGGTGGCGATGGCGGCCGGCACGACCGGTAACTTCACTGCAACCTCGACTGCTGGCGACATCATCAGCACGGGCTTCGGTGGCGTCCGCGCCGGTGGCACGATCGCGAGCCCTGGTTCTGGTGTGGTGACCTTGGTCGCTTCCGCTGGTAACATCACGGTTGGCGATGCGACGACTGACTTCCCGACCACGGGTGGCGTCGTATTCAACGGCAACAACGTCTCGCTGACGGTTCTCGGTGGCACGGGCGGCACGACGCCGATCGTCCTCGGTGCCAACGGCACTGCCTCGGTCGCTACGGGTAACCTTACGGTTTCCTCCGCTACTGGCAGCATCCTCAATGCGGGTAACCTCACCGTTACCGGTAATGCGTCCTTCACGACGGGCATTGGCAACATCTCGCTCAATCAATCGGGCGATTCGTTCGGCAACCTGAAGTTCGTCGGCAATCAGGTGAGCGTTATTCAGGCTAACAACATGAATATCCTGACCGGTTCGTCCGCTCTCGGCGCCGCTACCCTCGGTTCCTCTGGTAGCATCGGTATCGTGAACGTCGGTGGACAAGTGTCCTTCGGCAGCACTGTCAGCCTGTCCGCCACCGGTAACATCACGTTGCCGAAGCTGATTCAGGCCGCTGGCACGATTACGGTGAATGCCGCTGGCACGAAGGATCTCAGTGCGCTCAGCATCACTGGCGATCTCGCCGGCAAGACTCCTGTTAATTTGGGCACGGGTGCCTACTCTGGACCCCAGCCTTGATAGTTGTTGATTAAATTACGCCGCGAAGGGCGACCAGGAAACTGGTCGCCCTTTTTTTTTGTCTTTTTGCAGGACCTGTCCGTGATGCCACTCCATGCCCATTGGCTTCGCGTCCCACCACATCGCTCCTGATTCGAGCGGATCGTCCCAAGGTGCCGTCGTCGCCATTCGCGCCGAGCGGCTCAGTAAGGTTTACCAGCAGGGACTTTCCTTGGGAACGTCGCTTGCGCGAGGTTTGGGATGGAAGGCAGGCGGAGCCGTTCCAAAGGATCGCGGCGACGGAGTGGCAGCGTTGCGCGACGTTTCGTTTAGTATTCCGAAGGGCGAAGCGTTTGGTGTGATCGGCCGCAATGGGGCCGGCAAGAGCACGCTGCTTCAGATCATCGCGGGCACGCTGCAGGCGTCCTCGGGAGAATGTGAGGTGCACGGGCGTGTCACCGCCTTGCTGGAGCTGGGGTCGGGCTTCAATCCCGAGTTTACCGGTCGGGAAAATGTCTATCTCGCCGGTTCGATTCTGGGCATTGGCCGCGCAGAAATGGATCGAAAGTTTCCGGAGATCGCGCGTTTCGCGGACATTGGCGATTTCATCGAACAACCGGTGAAAACCTATTCCACGGGTATGCTCATGCGCGTTGCCTTTGCGGTGGCGATTTCGGTTGAGCCGGACGTCCTGATTATCGACGAGGCGCTGAGTGTCGGGGATATTCTTTTCCAGCAGAAATGCAGCCGGAGGATGCACGAGCTGCGAGCCCGCGGCGTCACCCTGCTGGTGGTCACGCACGATGTTTCGTTTGTGCTGAGCATGTGCCAGCGCGCGGTGTGGCTAGACCAAGGACGCATGCGTTATCTCGGGGATGCTGGTGCCTGCGTGCGTGAATATGTGGCCGCCATGGCCGCCATTTCGGGCAATGCGCCGGCCCCGGCGGCTGACTTCGCTTCGTTGGCGGTGTCGACTTTGCCGCATGCACCGGAACTCGCCCTGCAAGGCTCGGAGCGGCTCGGCGATGGCGGCGTGCGGGTCAACCGGGCTTGGTTGCTCCATGCGGACGGGACTTCGGGCGCCGCTTTTCGGGTAGGTGATTGGGTCGTGGCGGTGATGTTGATCGACGCGAAGCAGACCGTTCGCGCGGCCAGCGCGGGTTGTGAGCTGCGTAACCGGCATGGGCAGGTCGTCTTTGCCACTGGCCTCCGTGTGGCCCGCCAACTTATCGCGGAAATTCCCGCCGGGCAGGCCTGCCTGGTCTCGATCCGTTTCCGCCTCGAGTTGCAGCAGGGGCAATACACGGTCGACCTGGGTTGCGGCGCCGGCACCGACGCGGACAACACGTGGGATCGCGTCCTCAATGCTGCCGTCCTCGAGGTTTCCAATCCGCCCGACCAGGAGGTCGTGCACGGCCTGGTGCGGCTGCCTTACGAGATTTCCGTCGCGCGCGTGTGAGGCGCGATTAGATCACTTCGGCGAACGATCGCCGCAGCAGCCCGAAGAAGACGTGGCCCGCTAACAGCACGGCTAGTGCCCAAAAATACACGTAGCCGAGCTTCGCCCAGCTCATCGCTTCGTGTCCGAATATCACGTGGCGTGACAGATCGAACAATTGCAGCAGGGGATTGAATCGCAGGTAAACGTAGACCGGTCCGGGGATCTGTCGCGCAGAAAACATGACGCCGCTGCCAAACATTATCGCGGTGGAAGCGAACGCGATCAGCTGGCTCACATCACGCACAAAGACGCCAAGTGCCGCCAGCGCCCACGCCATCCCAAGAGCCATGAGTAAAAGCGGTAGAACGAGCACCGGTAGCCAAAGCACGCTCCAAGACAGGCCGGAGTTCGAATGGCCGATCGCAATCCCCAGGAGAATCAGGCCGAGGCTGACGGTCACGTGAAACGTAGCGTCGCCGATTTTCGCCACGGGCAGCACCTCGAGCGGAAACACGACTTTCTTCACGAAGTTGGGGTTACTGGAAATGAGACTGGGTGCCCAACCGAGAGTCTCGGCAAAGACGTGATACATGCTCAGCCCGAGAAACAGTTCCAATGTGTAGTCGAATCCCGACTCGTTGGGAAACACTCCGAACCCGCTTTTGAACAAAATACGGAAAACAAAGGCATAGAGCACTAGCATCGAGAGCGGATTCAACAGCGCCCACACGATGCCGAGCCGGCTGCCTTTATGCCGGATGTGAATTTCGCGCAGCGTGAACTGCCAGATCAGATCGCGATGCCGCCACAAATTCGCGCCGAAGCTCCACGGATTCAAAAGCGATAGCAGCGAAGGGGGAGAGGTGTCGCTCACGTGACCGTCTTAACGCGCCGATTCGCGCGCCTGTAAAGCGCAATCATCCCGTCGGCGTCAACGGGCGCACGACCGCTGCAACGTCGGCGTGCGGGACCACGGCGATCGCGCAGCGCTCGTCGTTGACGCCATGGCTCACCAGCCAGTGCCCATCGCGATGCACCGCCCCGCACGGATAAATTACATCGCCCACCGCGGGGTTCAGTTTCGGAAACCGTCGTGATGAGGTCAGCGTGCCACCGAGGTTCAGCGACATGATTGGCACGCCAGTCGGGGCAAAGGGCGGCTTCGCTGCGAAACGATACACGGCGGGCGCGTAGCGGTAATTCCCTTCGGTGCCGTTTACCGTGTGGCCAAACGACCAGTAATGCCCGTCGACGAGTTGCGGCGGCGCGCCGCCGCGAAGCGGCCCGTGTGTGCGGGTGTAGGCATCCACGTTCCAGCTTTGGGTTACAAGGTCTGTAAACTCGATGTTGCCGGTGCCGGGCAGGGAAAACGTTAGCACGCGGTGCGGGGCGATGGAATAGACGGCGTAAAACGGTCCGTCGCCGAAAAGCGTCCAGTTTTTTTCCAGCACCTGGCGCTCGCCGCGCAGAACGAGTTCACGTGGCACGCCGATCGGTCGGAAATTTTTCGGGTCGAGCTCCTGCAGAAACTGATAATTTCGCGGTTCGTGCCATCCGGAATTCCAATAGATGAAAATCCGCGCGCCCAGCCGATAGAGTCGCGGATCGGCGAACCACGTTGTAACGGGCTCGGGATAGTTTTCGCTCGTGGGAAACTTCATGAGGTCCGTCAGCGCGAGCTGCGAACCCGCGACGATACTTAATGCCGCGTCGAGCCGGCAGAGTGCGATGCGCCGGAGGCCATCCGGCCCGACTACGCGACAGGCGAAAATAAAACCATCGCCGTTGGGCAGCAGTGCCGGGTTGAAGGCGCGCACCGGGCCACCGCTTGAAAAACTCTGCCACGCGGCCGGCAGCAATTCGTCCGAATCGAAGAGAACGTAATCGCGCATGTCGGGCCGCAGGTCAGCTGCGGGTGAAAAACCCGCGGACGCTGGCGCACACTTCCTCGATCTGCGCGGACGTGTGATGCGGCCCGATGGGCAGGCTCAGGACTTCCGCAGCGAATTTCTCCGCGAGCGGGAAGTCGCCGGGCTTCCAGCCGGCAGCGCGGTAGGCGTTCGAGAGGTGCGGCGGCGTGGGGTAGTGGATCTGCGTCCCGATGCCGGCCGCCGTCAGATGTGCCTGCAGCGCATCGCGGCGCGTCGTGCGGACGACGAAGAGATGCCACGCGTGCTCGGCGCCAGGCGTCGTGCCGGGTAGAATCAAGTCGGGGAGGCCTTTCATCTTCTCGACGTAAATTTTCGCGAGTCCGGTGCGGCGCGCATTCCATTCGGTGAGACGGGAAAGTTTCGCGCGGAGGAATGCCGCCTGCAGCTCGCTCAGGCGCGAGTTCAGGCCGATGACTTCATTTTGATAGCGGATCTTCGAGCCGTAATTGCGGAGGTGGCGGATTTTCTCCGCAAGCCCGGCATCGTTGGTGGTGACGGCCCCGGCGTCGGCAAGCGCGCCGAGATTTTTGCTCGGATAAAAACTCACGCCGGCGGCATCGCCCAGCGTGCCAGCGGCACGTTCGTGCAGGCGGGCGCCGTGGGACTGGGCCGCATCCTCCAGCACGAATAGCCCATGGCGTTTGGCGGCGAGATTGATGGGACCGTAGTCCGCCGGCAGGCCGTAAAGATTGATCGGGAGGATGGCTTTCGTTCGGGATGTAACGAGCGGTTCAATCTTCGCCGGATCCAAATTGTAAGTGTGCGGATTCGGTTCGCACGGAATCGGATGGGCGCCGACGTGCGTGACCGCGAGCCACGTGGCGATGTAGCCGTGCGAGGGCACGATGACTTCGTCGCCAGGGCCGATGCCGCGGGCCATCAGGACCAGTTGCAGCGCCTCGAGCCCGTTGGCGACGCCGACGCAGTGGGCGACGCCGATGCTCTTCGCATATTCGTCTTCGAAGGCGGCGAGTTCCTCGCCAAACAGCACCCGCCCGGACTCCATCACGCGATGATAAGCCGCGTCGAGTTCGGTGCGCAGCTCCTCGTAGGCGGGCTTGAGGTCGAGAATAGGGATTTTCATGCCGTCGATTGTCGTGGAGAGCGTGCAAGGCTCCCATCGTTCACACGAACTTCAATTTCCGCGCGGCAAACATCACCATTTGCAGCAGCAGCCAACCGTGGCGCCAGCGCTGGATGTTCGTCGTGCCGTAGGTGCGCTCGCGATAGCGGATCGGCACGTCGGCGATCTTGAGGTTGAGCTTCGCGGCACCGAAGAGCAGGTCGAAATCGCCGAACGGATCGAAGTCGCCGAAGTAGGCGCGGTTCGCGGCGATTTTTTCATAGTGCGCCCGCGACAACACTTTCGTGCCGCAAAGCGTATCCTTCACCGGCTGCCCCAGCAGCCACGTGAAGATGAGGCCGAACGATTTGTTCGCGCAGAGATTGAGGAACTGCATCGCTTTTTCGTCCATCGGATAGACGAGCCGCACGCCGTTCGCGAATTCGGCCCGGCCGCTCGCGAGGACGTCGTAGAATTTCGGCAAGTCTTCCGGCGGCATCGTAAGATCGGCGTCGAGGATCATCAGGATGTCGCCCGTCGCGACCGCGAAACCCGCGCGCACGGCATCGCCTTTGCCGCGGCCGGTTTGCTGGAGAATCTTGATTTTGCGCGACGGATTCTCAGCGGCGACTTTCTGAATCTGCGCCCACGTGTCGTCCTTCGAGTGCCCCTCGACGAAGATGAGCTCGGTGCCGGCGCCCATGTCGGGCGTGCGCGTGATGGCGGCCGCGATGTTCCCCGCTTCGTTGCGCGCGGGAATCACAACGGAAACGGTCGGCGGGCGGCCGAGGGCAGCACGCGCCGGACGCGCAACGATGAAGACGGTCAGGCAGAACCAGCCCATCAGCGGTGCGAGGCAGCGGTTCGCGATCCAGTCGAGGCCGAGCGCGGGAAACGGCACGAGGATGCGCCCATCGCGGCAGACTGCGGACCAACCCGAGAGCTCGAGCAGGTTCAGCACGTCAGACGAGGCGAGCCAGCTATTCTGCGGCTGCGTCGCCTTGAGGCCGAGCCCGCGCGCGAGCGAGAGCAGGGGACGCCAGAGGGAGTTTTGAAAATTGACGAGCAGGCGCGTGTCGGCGTGAGCGATGCGTTGCAATTGCTCCAGCAAGTGCTGCACGTCGGCCGCGAGATTAAGGGTGTCGGAAATGATGATGACGTCGAAGAGGCGGTCGCCGACGTCGAGGAGTTCGCCGGCTTGCTGGAAGAATTCCGCCTCTGGCAGCCGCGCGCGGGCGGCGTCGAGCTGGGTCGCGGACAGATCGACGCCAACTTTCTTCGCGGTGCGAAGCTGGGCGAGGAGTTCGCCCGAGCCGCAGCCGATCTCGAGCACGCTGGCGTCGGCGGGAATGAGGAGGTTGTAGTAGTGCGCGAGAAGCCGCCGATAGGCCCGTGCGCCCGCTTGCGGCGCGGTTGGCGCGGCATCGTAGAATGCGCGGACCCGCTCCAGGTGTTCGTGGGCAAGGGCGGAGATTTCGGTTTGCATTTCGACGGAACGACGCGCGCTCGCGCCGGACTTAACGTTGGCGGGGACACGGGGTTGTGCTCAAGACTTATGGGTTGCAATCGCTCTGGAAATCCCGCGGTCTGACCGTTCTACTTTCCGCACCCTTTCATGTTGTCGCTGGCTTCCAATCCCTTGCGCTCGGGTCGGCGCGCGCTCGTGGCGCAGTTGGCGTTGCTTGCATGCGTGATCGTGCGGGCAGACCCGGCTGAGGTCGCGGGCACGTTGCCCGAGGATTATTTGCCAGCGTTGAAAGCGATTCTCGAAACGGCGGTGAAACAATCGCCGCAGGTCATCATGAAGGAGATCGAGATCGCCGTCTCGGAGGCGAAGGCCCTGGGCATCGACGCCCAGCGCTTCCCGAGTCTCGGCGGGCACGTCGACTATGCCTCGAATCAGACGGCGGTTTCCGACAACTCCAGCACACGCAACCGCAGCACGGGTCTCTTCTACGATTTCTCGCTCAGCCAGCCGGTGTTTTATTGGGGCGCGTTGGAAAACCAGAGCAAGATCGCCCGCATCGCCGTGGCCATCGCGGGAAAGAATTACACCGAGGCGCGACGCACGCTGATGGTCGCTTTGCGCCAGCAATACCTCGCGCTCATCGCGCAGAAGGCGCGCGTGCGGCACGGACGATTTGCGCTGAAGCTCCAGCAGGCCGATCTCGATCTTTATTCGGACATGCTTGCTCATGGCACCGCGTCGCAAGGAGAAGTCGCGGGCCGGAAGCTCTCGCTCGAAGACTCGAGCCTCGAGCTCGCCAAGCGCGAGTCGGACTTCGCGGCGATGCGGCGCACATTCGCGCGGCTCGCCGGATTGAGCGACGTCACCGAAGACTCGCTCCCACTGGAAATCCCCAACCCCACTTACTCGGCTGAGACCGCGTCGCGCATGTTGGCTGGATTCCTCCGCGACGGGGCGAAGAGCACGTTCGCGGCGGAGGTTGCCCAATTGCGCATCGAGGAGGCCGATTTGAATGGTCGCATCGCGCGCGTCCGGCGGCTGCCGAAGTTCAACGCGCAGGCCGGCTACAGTGTGCAGAATTCCACCAACGCCTCGGCGACCGCCGTCTCGCAGACCGGTGTGGCGCAGCAATCGGTCGGCATCGTCGGCAGCTGGAATATTTTCGACAGCACCGCCACCAAAGGTGCGAGGCTCGACGCCCTCGAGACGAAACGCCTCCGCGAACGCGAACTGCAGGTGGCCGTCGAGACGGCGATGGACTCCGCGCAAAAACTCGAGCGCGACCTTGCCATCGACGCCCGCGAGATGAAAATGACCGAGGTCCGGCGCACGCTCGCCGCCGGCCAGGTGGACCGCGCGAAGGACGAGGTCGCTCGTGGCAATTTCAAGCCCACTGCCGTCGACGACGCCACGGCGAGCCAATACATCGCCGAATTCAACAACGCGAACGCCCGCGCGAAGTTCCTCGGGCACTGGAGCGAATTTGTCTCGCTTGCCGACGCCGACCCGATGGTGAACACTGCAACCCCTCCCAATGCCCGCGAAAAACGGAAAGAGTAACGCCGTTCTCAAACTCATCGTGGTCCTCGCCGTGCTCGCCGCGGCGGCGATATTCGCCCGCCGTTACTTCAGCACGCCGGCGATCGTCGCGACGGTGGCGCGCGGCAATGCGGTGGATATCGTCACCGGCAGCGTCGTCGTGCACGCCGAGGGCGGCGGCGGAGATTTTTTTCCGTTGAAGAGCGAGTCGGCCGGTCGCGTCGCTTGGTGCGACCCGCTTGATCCCAAGGGGCCCGGCTTCAAGCAGGGAGATGAGTTGCTAAAGCTGGACACGGACGATCTGAAACGGGAGATGAGTCAGGCCGAGGAGGACTACAAGGCAGTCGTCGACACGGCGATAATCAAAAGCGAAAAGGATCCCCGACTGGAAAACGCGAAGAAGGCAGCTGATGAAGCTCAGCGGCTTTTCGATCGGGGCGATGGCACGAAGAACGCGCTCGATACGGCCAAACAGAATCTCGACAAGGCCACGACGGACCTAGCCTTGGAGGATTTCGCGCTCAAGCGCGCGAAAAACATCTTCGAGCGCGAGCAAGCGGAGCGACAGCGCAAGCTCGATAAGATGACTCTCCGCGCACCGTTCGACGGCAAGGTGCAGGACATCCTGGTCCGACCGACCGCGCTGATCGCGGCGAACTCCACAGTTGCGACGATCTACGCGAATGCCCGCCTCGTTGTCGCCAAGGTCAGCGAAGACAGCATTAGCAAGGTCAAGCCCGGCAATCCCGCGAAGCTGCGCCTGTTGTCGATTGGCAACGACGAGTTCGATGCAAAGGTGAGCGCGATCCTGCCATTCGCCGACGCCGACACGCAGCGTTTCACCGTTTATCTCGAGGTGACCGATCCGAGACTCACGCCCGATCGGCTCGTGCCGCTCGGCACGGGCGAAGTGACGATCACGGTGGCGGAGACTCCAAACCAACCGTTGGTCGACCGACGGGCATTGTTCAGTGGGATCAACGGCTACTATGTTTATGTGGTGAAGAACGGCCGCGTGGAAAAACGGCAGGTCAAGACCGGGCTCGTGGCCCTAAACAAGGCGGAGGTGAGGGAAGGGGTCGCGCCGGGCGAGCAAGTCATCACCGACAATCTCGAGGATTTTCGCGATGGTCAGTCCGTTCGGATCGTGACGAAGAACTGACGCGCCGCGCGCGTGCGCTCCGTTTCCCATGTCACCCAACTTCCGCATCGCCTTCCGCTTTCTCACGGCGAAGAAGCGCGCCATGCTGATGAGCCTCTCATGCACGGTGCTCGGCGTGGGGCTATTCATCGTGACGCAGGCGACCACGAGCGGGTTCGAGGAGTTTTTCATCGGCACGATTCTCGGCACCGATGGCGCGATGCGCATCGAGGACAAGAAACAGGACACAGCGCGAAGCATGGGAGTGACCGGCGGCGACTCTTTTCAAGTCAGCGCACGCGAGGGCGTGAAATACATCGAGGGCGTCGACGAGCCGCGGCTCATCACCGAGGAGGTGACCAAGTTTGCCGGAGTGCTCGGCGTGTCGGCGGTCCTGCGCGGCAACGTGCAACTGACCAGCTCGTTCAAAACCGAAGAAGCGCAGATTTTCGGCGTCGATCTCGACAAGCATCTGCTCGTGTCGGATGTGGCGCACCAGATCGCGGCGGGAAGTTTAGACAATTTCCGAAGCTCGCCGTCGTCGGCACTGGTGGGGAGCGTGCTGGCCCAACGGCTCCAGTTGAGCGTGGGCGATCCATTCACCATCAACGCGCACGGCGAGGCGCGGCGCTATCACGTCGCCGCGATCTACGAGACCGGCAAGCGCGACATCGACAAGACGCGCGTCTATCTCGATCTCGTCGAGGCGCGCTCGCTGTTGAAGAAGCCTTCGGGGGCGTCGTTCATCCAGGTCAATCTCGCCGATCCGAACCGCGCGCGGGCGATGGCCGCGCAGATGGAGGACGTCTTGAATTACAGTGTGCGGCCGTGGCAGGAGCGCGAGAAGGACTGGCTCGCGGTGTTTCGCGCGTTGCGCGTTTCGTCGGCGATCACGGTCACCGTGTTCACGCTCATTGCGAGTCTCGCGATGTTCAACACCCTCGCGATGATCGTCCTCGAGAAGACCAAGGACATCGCGATCCTGCGCTCGATGGGCTACGAGCGGCGCGACATCACGCAGATTTTCCTCTGGCAAGCGGCCATCGTGCTCGCGATCGGCGCGGCGCTGGGGGCGCTGTTCGGTTACATCGTGACGTGGGCCGTCGAACAAGTGCCGCTCCCGATCAACAGCCTGTTCAAGACCGAGCACTTCATCGTGTCCTACGACGGCTGGCACTACGTTCAGGCGATCGGCACGGCGGTCGTCATGGTGATGATCGCGAGCCTCGTGCCTGCCCGCCGCGCCGCGCGCCTCGAGCCCGGCGATATCGTCCGCGGCACCGCGCAATGAAAACCGCCGTTACATCTTCCGCGTCCGCGGGCGCGCTCGCGCTGCGGTGTGCGAATCTCCAGCGCTACCTCGGCGAAGGCGAGGGGCGCGTGCACGTGCTGAAGGGCGTGTCGTTCGAAGCGCAGCGCGGCCAAGTCTACGCGATCGTCGGTCCTTCGGGCTGCGGCAAGAGCACGCTGCTTTACCTGCTCGGCCTGCTCGACCAGCCCGATGGCGGCTCGATCGAGATCAACGGCCAGGCGATGTCGAACAGCGACGACCTCGCGCGCACCGCCGCACGCGGCGCGCATATCGGATTCGTGTTTCAGTTTCACTTTTTGATGCTGGAGTTCAGCGCGCTCGACAACGTCCTCATGCCGATGCGCAAACTCGGCCGGCTTTCCCCGGCGGAAATGACCGATCGTGCGCACGCGTTGCTCGGCTCGGTCGGGTTGGGGGAGAAGACCCATCGGCTCGGCACGCAGCTCTCCGGTGGCGAGCAACAGCGCGTCGCGATCGCCCGCGCGCTGGCGAATCAGCCCTCCATCATCCTCGCCGACGAGCCGACGGGAAATCTTGACGTGAAAAATTCCGGGATGGTCTTCGACCTGCTTACGCGCTTGGCCAAAGAAAATGGCCAGGCCGTCATCCTTGTCACCCATAACCCGGAAATTGCCCAGCGTTGCGACGTCACGCGGCCTATGCGCGACGGTGTTTTTATCTGAGTTTCGGCGGCGCGCGACGATAAGCAGTGGCCTTTCGCCCCGCGGTCCGGCCTAATTCCTGCGGTTAAAAAAATTCCTTCGGAATTTTTGGTTTACAAGCGAAACGGCGCACCCTTCTTTCGACAGGCGATTCCCATCACTTCAACCCGTCCCGTGACCCACGACCCTTCGCGAAAACAATTCTTTGCCAAGTTGCTCGGGTTGACCGCCGCCCTCGGCGTTCTCCCGAAGCTGCTCGCAAAGGCGGCGCCTGCGGTGGCGCCGGCGACGACGTCGACGACAGTGGATTCCACCCCGGTGGCGGTTCGTCCGGAAACTCGCGCGGTTGCCCGTCGCGCTGACGCGACCTGAGCCGCGACCCACCGACCATGTCGAAACTTTTCCCGCCGTCCGCGAACAAGCTTCCGCTGCAGATCATAATTTATCTGTTCGTGCTCAATGGCATTATCACGGCGGGCGTCAGCTATTACATGACGCCGAAATACACGCGGGTGGGCTACGCGCCGGTGCAGCCGGTGCCGTTCAGCCACGCGAAGCACGTGCAGGAAGTCGGCCTCGACTGCCGTTACTGCCACTCGAACGTCGACAAGTCTTACCACTCGAACGTCCCCACGTCGCAGACGTGCATGAACTGCCACAACCAGATCAAGACGACGAGTCCGCTGCTCGCGCCGGTGCGGGAAAGTTACGAGACCGGCAAGCCGGTGCCGTGGGTCTGGATTCACCAGACGCCCGACTACGCCTACTTCAATCACTCCATCCACGTGAACCGCGGCATCAGCTGCGTCGAGTGCCACGGCAAGGTGAACGAAATGGACACGGTCACCCACATGCAGCCGTTCAGCATGGGCTTCTGCCTTGACTGCCATCGCGACCCGGCCTCGCACCTCCGCGACCCGAAGGATGTGTTCAATCTCGATTCCAAGACCCTCGCCGAGCAGGGCCGCGCGGCTGATGCCGTGAAGTTCGTGCACGATTGGAAAGTCAAACCGCCCCAAAGCTGCTCCGGCTGCCATCGCTGATGAAACGCATTGTTGAACATCCCGCAGCATCCGAGCGCGAGCTGAATGGCCCGAAATACTGGCGCAGCCTCGACGAGGTCGCGCAGACCCCGGGCTTCAAGGCGCAACTCGAGCGTGAATTTCCCGAAGGCGCCGCGGAGATGAACGGCGTCGATCGCCGCCAGTTCGTGAAGATCATGGCGGCGTCGTTCGCCCTCGGTGGCGTTGGCCTCGCGGGCTGCCGCCGCCCCGAGCAGAACATTCTGCCGTTCGGCAAATCCGTCGAGGGGATCATCCCGGGACTGCCGCAGTATTACGCGACATCGATGCCGCTGCGGAAGTCCGCCATCCCGCTGCTCGCCGAGACGCACCAAGGTCGTCCGACGAAGCTCGAGGGCAACCCGACTTACGCGCCGCATGGCGGCGCCAGCTCGCTGCTCGCGCAGGCTTCAGTCCTCGATCTCTACGATCCGGATCGCGCGACGGCGCACATGAAGGGCAACAACGTCCTCGATGCCGCGGCCGTTACCGCACTCCTCGCGAGCGTCAGCCAGAATTACTCGAGCGGTGGCGGCGCGGGCCTCGCGTTTCTCGCCGAGGAATCTTCCTCGCCGACGCGCGCGCGCATGGTGAAGAAGCTCCGCGCCAAATTCCCGAAGGCCGTTTGGGCGGAATACGAGCCGATCGCCGACGAGCCGCCGCTCGCTGCCGCGCAGGCGGTCTTCGGCACGAGCGTCAAGCCGGTTTACCGGTTCGCGAACGCGAAGCGCATCGTCTCGCTCGATTGCGATTTCCTGAGCGCCGAGGCCGGTAGTCTCTATTACGCGCGCGAGTTTTCGAAGGGCCGCAAGGTCACCGCGAAGGCCGACGCCGAGAAGATGAACCGCCTTTATGTGGCGGAGAGCAATTTGACGCTGACCGGCAGCATGGCCGATCACCGCCTGCGGATCGCGAGCAGCCACATTATCGGTCTCGCGGCCGCGCTTTGCATCAAGGTCACGGGCAACAATACCCTCGCACCGCTCGCGGAGGGCCTGACCGTGAAGCCAGAGTGGATCGCCGAATGCGCCGCCGACTTGCTCGCGAATCGCGGCGAGTGTGTCGTGGTTGCCGGTGCGCACCAATCGGCGCAGGTCCACGCGATCGCATACGCGATCAATGCGTTTCTCGGCAATCTCGGGAAGACCGTCGATTTCGTCGCCGTCGAGGCGTCGGGCGCTGCTTCAATTTCCGACCTCGCGGCCGCGATCAAGTCCGGCTCCGTCAAGACGCTCGTCGTTCTCGGCGGCAATCCGGTCTACAACGCCCCCGCCGATCTCGATTGGGCGGCGTTGCAGAAATCCGTCGGCGAAGTGATTCGCTACGGCTATTTCGCGGACGAAACCTCCGCGCTCGCCAGCACGCATCTCGCCGCGGCGCACTATCTCGAATCGTGGGGCGACGCCCGCACGGCCGACGGCACGGTGGTGCCGGTGCAACCGATGATTCTGCCCCTGTTCGGCGGCGTGACCGAAATCGAAGTGCTCGCGCACCTCGCCGGTGAAGCCAAGGCCGATCCTTACGCGCTGGTGCTCGAGACCATTTCCGGCCTCGCGGGCGGCGATGGCGAAAAGGCGATGCGCCGCTTCCTGCACGATGGCGTGCTCGCGGACTCCGCCTACAAGAAGATGGACGTGGCTTACAGCTTGAGCGGCGCGGGCCGGCTCTTCGCCACCACGCCGAAGCACGAGGAGTATTCCCTCAAGAATCTCGAGGTGCGGTTCGTCGCCGACCACAAGATGGACGACGGCCGGTTCGCGAACAACGGCTGGCTGCAGGAGTGCCCGGACCCGATCACGAAAATTTCCTGGGACAACGCCATCCTCATCAGCCCGCGGCTCGCCAAGGAACTCGGCATCACGCCGAAGGGCGCGCTCATCAAGGTTGCGCGCACCGAGGAAAACGAATTCTCGATCGGCAAGGAAAACGGCCGCGTTTACGAGCTGACCGTCGGTGGCCGGAAGATCAAGGGACCGCTGCACATCCAGCCCGGTCTCGCGAATTACACGGTGGTCGTTCCGGTTGGTTATGGCCGCACCACCACGGGCCACGTCGGCAAGGGTGCGGGCTTCAGTGCATATCCCGCTCGCACGACAGCGGCGATGCACATCGCGACGGGCGCCACGTTGAGCGAAACCGGCGAGCGTTATCTCATGGCCAACGTGCAGGAGCACTGGTCGATGGAAGGTCGCGACATCGTGCGCGAAGCGAATGCCACCGGGCCAAACAGCTTTTCCGAGAATCCCGCCTACGTCGCCGGCATCGGCATGGAGTCGCACAGCCCGCCGATTTTGGGCGAGGAAAACACTCTCGAAAAACTGAAGTCGCTCTCGCCCGAGGAGCGTGCGAAACGCACCGCCGAACTTGCGACGACCATTCCGCGCGGCGGCTCGCTCTACGACACGCCGTCTAACACCCGCGAGAACGACAAGGGCTTCGACGGCCATCATCAGTGGGGCATGTCGATCGATCTCAACACCTGCATCGGTTGCAACGCGTGCGTTGTCGCCTGTCAGGCCGAGAACAACATTCCGATCGTCGGCAAGGAGCAGGTGATGCGCGGTCGCGAGATGCACTGGATCCGCCTCGATCGCTACTATTCCGACGGCAACATCGATGGCGCGGCCTTCGGCGGTGAAGGCAACGGCCAGCTCCCCGAGGATCCGCAGGTTTCGCTCCAGCCCGTCGCCTGCATGCAGTGCGAGCTCGCCCCCTGCGAGACCGTGTGCCCCGTCAACGCGACGGTGCACGACGACGAAGGCATCAACACGATGGCCTACAACCGCTGCATCGGCACCCGTTATTGCGCGAACAATTGTCCCTACAAGGTCCGCCGCTTTAATTTCTTCGACTGGAATCAGCGCCACCTCGACAGCCTCTACATGAGCCAGCTCGGCCCGAAGGGCGTGCCCGAGCTCGTGAAGATGGTGAAGAATCCCGAGGTCACCGTCCGCATGCGCGGCGTGATGGAAAAGTGCACCTACTGCATCCAGCGCATCCAGAACGGAAAGATTCAGCACAAGGTGAAGATGGCGCAGGCCGGTTCGCCGGGCGACGTCGTTGTCCCCGACGGCACGATCAAGACCGCCTGCCAGCAGGTGTGCCCCGTCGATGCGATCGAGTTTGGCAACATCCTCGACGAAAAGAGCAAGGTCTCCATCGCGAAGTCCCGCGCGCACGACTACGCGCTCCTCGGCTATCTCAACATCCGTCCGCGCACCACTTATCTCGGCAAGCTCCGCAACCCGAACCCGAAGATGCCCGACTACGCCGAGCTGCCGCTCAGCCGCGTCGAGTATAACAAGAAAAACCATCCCGGCGGCGGCGCGGAGCATGGCGGGGCAGGGGAGCACGCTCCGGCGCACGGCGAGGAGAAGAAGAAGGAGTCCGGTCATGGCTCTCTCGGCGCCGACAAGAAATTCGGAGGACTTAGCTAATGGCTCACGCTGAACAGTCCACCGCGCCCCGCGCTGCGATCCTCGCGGAAGTCAAACCGGCCATCTTCCCCCGCGCGGCGCTGGTCGAACATGACCGCAGCTTCTCGTGGATCACCGACAAGATCTGCGGCATCATCGAGGGCAAGACGCCCGCGTGGTGGTGGTATTGCTTCTGCGTCGCCGTGTTCGTCGCCAGCTTCACCGTGTGCGGCCTCATCTACCTTGTCGCCACGGGCGTCGGCGTCTGGGGCCACGCGAACCCGGTCAACTGGGCGTGGGACATCGTCAACTTCGTCTTCTGGATCGGTATCGGCCACGCCGGCACGCTCATCTCCGCGATCTTGTGCCTGCTGCGCCAGAAATGGCGCACGTCAATCAATCGTGCGGCCGAGGCGATGACGATCTTCGCCGTCGTCTGCGCGGCGATCTTTCCCGTGTTTCACGTCGGCCGCATCTGGTATGCGTGGTATCTGTTCCCGATCCCGAACTCGAACCTGATCTGGCAGAACTTCCGTTCGCCGCTGGAGTGGGACGTGTTCGCGGTCTCGACCTACGGCACGGTCTCGGTGCTCTACTGGTATATGGGCCTGATCCCGGATCTCGCCGTGCTGCGCGACCGGTTCTACGTCGCCGGAAATAAATTCCGCTCGTTCCTCTACGGCCTGTTCGCGATGGGCTGGCGCGGCTCGAGTCGCCACTGGAGCAACTACGAGATGGCCTACATGATCCTAGCCGGCGTCTCGACGCCGCTCGTGCTCTCGGTGCACACCATCGTCTCCTTCGACTTCGCGGTGTCACTGCTGCCGGGCTGGCACACCACGATCTTCCCGCCGTATTTCGTCGCGGGCGCGATCTTCTCGGGCTTCGGCATGGTGCTCACGCTCATGCTGCCGCTGCGCGCGGTCTATCACCTCGAGGATTTGATCACGCAGTATCATATCGACTGCATGTGCAAGATCACGTTGGCGACGGGCACGATCGTCGGCTACGCCTACGGCATGGAGTTCTTCATCGCGTGGTATGGCGCGAACCCGTATGAGGGCTTCGCATTCGTGAATCGCGCGTTCGGCCATTACGCGTGGGCCTACTGGATCATGATTTCCTGCAATGTGATCACGCCGCAGTTCTTCTGGTTCAAGGCCGTGCGCAACAACACGACGATGGTCTGGGTGCTTTCGATCTTCGTGAACGTCGGCATGTGGTTCGAGCGTTTCGTCATCATCGTGACCTCGCTCGCCCGCGACTTCCTGCCGTCGAGCTGGGGCTACTATTCGCCGAGCATCGTCGAGATCTTCACGTTCTTCGGGACGTTCGGCGTGTTCTCCACGCTCTTCCTCCTCTTCATCCGCTTCCTGCCGGTCATGCCGATGGCCGAAATCAAGGCGGTCACGCCGCAAGCCGACGCCCACGGCGGCGATCACCACTAAAACTTTCCGCCCACCATGGCAGCGCAACCCTACGGCCTCATCGCCACCTTCGAGAAAGTGCCCGACGTTTATCACGCCGCGCAGCAGGTGCGAGACGCCGGCTATCGCAACTGGGACGTGATCTCGCCGCTCCCGATCCATGGCATCGACGGCGCGATGGGCCTGAAGCGCTCCATCGTCCCGCGCATTTCGCTCGCAGGCGGCATCACCGGGTTCTGCACCGGCATGATTCTGATCTGGTGGACGGACGCGTTCGAATATCCGCTGGTCGTCGGCGGCAAACCGTATTTCAGCCCGATGTTCGCGTTTCCCGTCAGCTATGAGTTGACGATTCTGTTCACGGCGTTTGCGACGCTGATCGGCATGTTCCTCGTGAACGGCCTGCCGATGCACTATCACCCGGTGCTGAAATACGACCACATCCGCCGCGGCATGGACGACACGTTCTTCATCGTGATCGAGGCGCGCGACCCGCGCTACAATGCCGCGAACACGCGCGCCCTGCTCGAAAAAGCCGGCGGCAAAAACATCTCGGAGATCGAGGCCTGAGCCATGCGCCAAGTTTACCTCATCACCGCTTTCATCTGTGTGCTGATCTTCTCGATCTTCGGGTTGCGCGGCACGAAGTTTACCGAGACGCCGATCGACGTGCTGCCCGAGTGGGCATTCCCGAGCATGCGGCACCAGCCGAAATTCCGCCCGCAGTCATCGAGCAACTTCTTCGCCGACGGCCGCGCCGACCGCATGCCGGTCGAGCACACGGTCATGCGCGGCATGCTGCGCGAGGACGACCATCTCAATCGCGGCAAGGACGCGACCGGCGCATTCGCGCGCGGCTTCCCGGCATCGCTGACCGTCGACATGAAATTCATGGAGCGCGGCCGCGATCGCTACACGATTTACTGCCTGCCGTGCCACGGCGCCGTCGGTGACGGCAACGGCATCACGAAGCAATACGGCATGGGCTCGACGGCCTCCTACCACGACGACCGGCTCCGGAAGATGGCCGAGGGCGAAATCTACAACACGATCACGATCGGCACGCAGAACAAGAACATGCCGTCCTACGCGGACAAGCTTTCGCCCGAAGATCGCTGGGCCGTGATCGCTTACGTCCGCGCTTTGCAGCGCGCGCAGCAAGGCACCGCCGCCGACGTCGTCGACGCCGCCGCCAAACAAACTCTCGGCCTCAAATGAGCACGCACGCAGCCACCGCGCCCGCGGCCCTTCCTTACGAATCCTCGACCGCCTCCGCGGCCGGCAAGGCGCTCATGATCGGCTTCGCCGGCATCGCGGTGACCGCGCTCGGGCTTTTCGTTTCCGGCGCGCAAGTCGTCGCGATGTCCTGGCTCGTCGGGGTGACCTACTGGACCGCGATGGCTATCGGCATGCTCCTGATGGTGTTCATCCACCACCTTACCGACTCCGGTTGGTCCACCGTCATCCGCCGTCAATGGGAACATGGCCTGGCGTCGTTCAAGTGGCTCCTCGTGTTATTCCTGCCGCTGATCGCGGTCGCGTGGTTGAAGCCCGGCTTGGTGTGGGCATGGATGGACCCGAATCATCCGATCCACGGCGGCCACACCGTCGGCACCGACATTCTCTACGAGAAAAAATCCGGCTTCCTGAACTTGAACGCGTTCACGTTCATGACGGTCGGGTTCTACCTGCTCTGGTGGTGGCTCTCGTGGCGGCTACGCAAGGCATCGTTCGCGCAGGACGCCGACGGCGATCCGAAGTGGACGATTATGAACCGCGTGACCTCCGCGATCGGCCTGCCGCTCGTTGCGCTCTCGCTCACGGCGGCCGCGATCTACTGGGTGAAGAGCCTCGAGTATCACTGGTTCTCCACGATGTATGGCGTGTGGTTCTTCGCGAACTGCGTGCGCGGCGGCCTCTCGCTCGGCATCGTTATCATGGTCTGGCTGAAGAATCGCGGCGATTACCAGGGCGGCATCTACAACAAGAACCAGATGCACTGCATCAGCACGCTGTCGTTCGCGTTCGTCGTGTTCTGGGCCTACGTGACGTTTTCGCAGTATTTCCTGATCTGGAACGCCAACGTCCCCGAGGAAACCTTCTGGTATAACCTGCGCGAAATTAACGCCGACGGTTCGCCGAGCCAGTGGAAATACGTCGGCATCATCGGCATTCTCTTCGGTCACTTTGTCGTGCCGTTCCTGCTGATGCTGTCGTATCGATACAAGACCACGCCGCATATCATCCGCCGCATCTCCTACTGGATTCTCGCGATCATCCTGTTGGATATGTGCTACAACATCCTTCCGGCGCTGAAGGACGAGCACGGCAACCCGCTGCCGTTCCTCTCGATCACGCTCGTCTGGGTGCTCAGCTCGGTCGTGGGCGTCGGCGGCGTGTGCGCTTGGGCCTACTTGAAGAGTTTCCCGACCACGAAACTGATCCCGATCCGCGACCCGCGCATCACGGAGTGCCTCACCTACCATGAGTAACCCGACCGCCATTTCTCCCCGGCCCGTTTCGCTGGTGACGATCGTGTTCGTCCTCGTGCTGTTTGCTGCGTTCGGCCTGCTCGTCTCGCGTTACTATCACCCGTCGGCGGTTGCGCCGTATAACCAACAGGCGGAAAACATGCCGAAGGACGGTTCGCTCGACTGGAAGGCCACGCCGGCGAGCCGCAAGAAGGCGCGACTCGATCTCCTCGAGAAGCAGACCAAGCAGGGCACCTCCTACGGCTGGGTCGACCAGAAAGCCGGCGTCGTCCAGCTCCCGATTGAGCGCGCAATGGAGCTCACCGTGCAACAATACGGCGCCAAGAAATAATTTCCCGCGCATGACCAACGCTCCGACCAACGCTTCAGCCGAAGTCACCGCCGCCGATTCCGCGGCGCGGTGGCCTGTGCTGTTCTTGATTTGCTCCGCGATCAAGTGGCTCGTGCTGAGCGGCGTCCTTGCCCTCATCACCTCGATCCAGCTCGTCCGGCCGTCGTTCCTCGCCGATTGCTCGGTGTTCACCTACGGGCGCGCGGTCGCGCTGCAGGAATCGATCTTCATTTATGGTTGGGCGGCCAACGCCGGCCTTGGCATCGCGCTCTGGGTTCTCGTGCGGCTCGGCGGTTCGCCGCTGCGCGCGGGCAACTGGGTCATTGTCGGGACGATCTTTTGGAACGTGGCCGTCACGCTTGGCCTCATCGGCATTGCGACGGGCGACGCGACCTCGATCGCGATGCTCCAGCTCCCGCGCTACGTGCAACTGATGATGGTGTTTGCTTACGCGACCATTGCCATTCCGGGCGTGTTGGCGTGGGTCGGCCGCCGCCACGAATCCACTTATGCGGCCCAATGGTATGCGGTCGCGGCGTTGTTCCTCTTTCCGTGGCTGCTCTCCGCTGCGCAGATGATGCTTCTCGGTTCGCCGTTGCGCGGTGTGCTGCAGGCCGTCGCGGGCGGTTGGTATGCGCAGGGGGCGTGGACACTCTGGCTCGCGCCGCTCGCGCTCACCGGCGCTTACTACGTCGTGCCGAAAATCACCGGCCGTTCGCTGCCGAGCTATGAATTCGCGCCGCACGCCTTCTGGTGCTTGCTGGTGATCGGGGCGTGGACGGGCGGACGCCATCTGGTCGGCGGCCCGGCGCCGGCGTGGATCGCGAGCCTCGCCATCGTCGCGTGCACGCTGCTGCTCTTCCACTATTTCGTCGTCCTGATCAATCTCCGCGGCGCAATCGGCGGCGGCGGCACGGCGCTCAAATTCATTTCCTTCGGTCTGGTGGCCTACGTGCTCGGCGGCCTGCTCGATGCCATTACGTCCTTCCGGGATGTGGCGGTGGAACTCCAGTTTACATTCGTCGATTCCGCTCAGCGTGAACTCGCCGTTTACGGCGGAGCTTCGATGATGTTCTTCGGTGCGATCTATTATCTCGTGCCGCGCTTGACGGGCACCAGTTGGACCTCGGCCGGTTTCGTGGTTGGCCATCGCATTGCGGCCATGGCCGGCGTGGTGGTGCTGGTGATCGCCCTGACCGTCGCGGGCTGGAATCAAGGCCACAGCCTCCTCAACGCCAAGCTGACCTTTGCCGAGATCGCCAGCAACATGGGCCTGCCGCTGCTGGCCGCCGTTGCCGCCCAGGCGCTGCTGCTGGCGGGCAATATCCTTTTCGCGATCAATTTCGGCCGGACCGTTTGCAAGAGCTGCTGCGCTTCCGCGCCGGTTGACCCGACCCTGTTCCGCCAGCCTTCGACGATGGAGGCGTCCGCGTCATGAAAAACGCCCCGCTATTCTTCATCGGTATCTTCGGTGCGCTCGCGCTTTCCTGGGGTGGCATTCTCTTCGCCCACCGGCAGCTCGGAAACCTCGCGCCGTATTACGACGAGACCGAAAACGGAGTCTTCCCGCTTCGTCCGCCGGGCATCGCCGCGCGCGGCCAGCTTGTCTATGCCGACCTCGGCTGCGCCGCGTGCCACACGCAGGCGGTCCGCCGCCCGGATTACGGCGCGGATCAAGCCCGCGGTTGGGGCGAGCGCCAGAGCGTCGCGCGTGATTATATTTTCCAAGCACGCGTGCAGCTCGGTGCCTCCCGCATCGGACCTGACCTGACGAATCTCGCTACGCGCAAGCCGCCTTACGACGCGGAAGATTTGACGAAACTGCTCTACACCGGCCAGGGCGGAATGCCGTCCTACAAGTTCCTCTTCGAGGAGCGCAAGATCGTCGGCGAGCGTTCCGCCAATGCCCTCAAGCTCACCGGTGCCCTCGCAGTGCCCGACGGATTCGAGATCGTTCCGACCGAGCGCGCCCGCACGCTCGTCGCCTATTTGCTCAGCCTGAACAACGGCTACGACTATCCCGAGGCGCGTCCCGTCCCGCACGAGTCGGAGAAGAAAGAAGGCGCGCCGGCCGCGAAGAAGGAAAGCCCGCCCGAGGCGAAGAAAGAAGCTGCGCCCGCGCCGAAAAAGGAGGGCGAAAAGAAATGAGCCAGTCGCCGAATTCCGATCCGCGCCTCGATCAGGCCGCCGCGACCGATGAGAGTATCATCGCCGCGCACGAGAAGCTTTTGGGCAAGAAGCCCGATGATGGCGCGCACTATCGCCTGCTGCCATTGAACCTGCTGTTCGTGTTCAGCGGCCTCATCTTTTTCGCGGGCACCTACCTCAACCGGTTCTCGGGCCACTTCGATTCGCACATCTACGACGAGTATGCGTTGCCGCACAAGGGTGGCGCCGAAGCCCCGAAGCCGCTCACGCCCGAGGAGATCATCGCCAACGGCAAAAAGTTTTTCAACAATGCCGCCTGCAACACCTGCCACCAGCCCACCGGCTTGGGCCAACCGGGTGTTTATCCACCGCTCGCCGGCTCGGAGTGGGTCAACGGTTCCGAGGAACGCGTGATTCGCATCGTGCTCTACGGACTCCAGGGCCCGGTGACGGTGAAAGGCACGACCTTTAATGCCGCCGCGATGCCTGCATTCGGCAAAGTTACCGGTTCCGGTTATAATTGGAGCGATGAGAAGGTCGCATCCGTGCTGAGCTACATTCGCCAGGAGTGGGGCAACGCAGCCGCTCCGGTCACTGCCGAGCAGGTCGCCGCCATCCACTCTAAGGAAGGCGATCGCAAGGCCTGGTCGGCGGACGAACTCCAAAAAATCCCGTAAGCGCCGGGGTCGGAAAAAAATCTTGCCGTCTCTCGCGCGAGTCGAGAACGTCCGCGCTCCTTGTCTGGTAGGTTACTCAAGTGGCCAACGAGGGCAGACTGTAAATCTGCTGGCTAACGCCTTCGATGGTTCGAATCCATCACCTACCACCATTCAACTCGGGCCCTATCGGGCCACTCGCTCATGGCAGGCCCGCTGTCAGACTCGAAAAGGCGGCGAGGCTGCGGGCACCCTTGGGCCCGAGTCGAATGGTGCCCTGAGCTAGCCGAAGGGCTTGAGCGTCGCCCGCGGCAGGCGGCGAGACTGCGCAAGTCCTCCATCCGCCCACCGGCTAGAGCCAGTTTCTTGGCCCGCGACCAGCCTTTTAGTTGTCGCTCACGTTTCACCGCGGAATCCGACGATGCGTGCCTTTCGCGCCAAAGGATTCGTATTGGTGAGCATTTGGACGTGTGGGCTGCACCCTCACCACGTCGGTGCCATTCAAAGCGATCGTCGATTTCTCGCGTGATGCCCCCGTAAAACGATCCGTTCGAGCATTCGAAGAGGTAAACAAACCACGACATGGTTACAGCAAGCCGCTCTCCCGAAAGCTGTAAAACCCCCGCCCCAGCGGATCGGCACCCGTCCGACCGACGATGATGTGGTCGAGCAACACGATATCCACCGCCTTTGCCGCCTCGCGAAGCTGACGTGTTACCTGCAAATCCGGGGCGCTCGGCGCGGGGTCGCCGCTCGGGTGATTGTGAACGCAAACCACTGCCGAGGCACCTTCGCGAATCGCCGCGCGGAAAACCTCCCGCGGATGCGCCAGCGCCGCCGTCGCGGTGCCAGAAGTGATCTCGACGCGCTTGATGAGCCGGTTTTTGCGGTTGAGGCATGCGACCCAGAACTTCTCCACCTCGAGGCCCGCCACGAACGGCTGGAAATAAGCGCTGATCAAATCCGCGCGGTTCAGCAGCGGCGCATCGCCCGCCTGCTGGCCGACAACTCGACGCGCCACTTCCATGACCGTGACGAGCTGAAGCGCTTTCACGTGACCGATCCCTTTGAGTTGCTTAAAATCGGCCGCGCGCCACGCGATGAGCCCGGCGAGCGAACCCGCCTCGGCGATTAGCATCCCGGCGAGCGTCAAAACATCGAGCCCGCGGGTGCCGCTGCGCAACATCATCGCCAGCAGTTCCGTGTCGCTCAATGCCGCCGCCCCGAATTTCTCCAGCCGTTCCTGCGGACGTTCGCTCACCGCCATCGAGCGAAGACGGTTCGGCACGGGATACTCGGGCTCAGACTCGGCGGCCACGCGCATGCTTCGCACCGAATTCTCGGCGCGGCCAGTCTTCTCTGGCGTGAGCGTCGCCCCGATTTTGGGTAGAGTTTTTGCTGGGCGGTTTTCTTCCAACGATGGGTTACTAGTCCCTATTTCCGCGCAGCAGAACTTCGCGTAGTCTGAAGGCATGCCAGCCGTCCAGCTGCTCCGCAGGGTGATTCAGTGGGTCGCGGTGGCGGCGGTCTGGACTGGTTTAACCGGAAATGTGCGGGCGACCGACGGTGCCGCCTCCTTGTCGCGGTCGATGCTACCGCAGCTTTCGCCCATCGCCGAAACCGTGGCGGGCGTGTGCGACGCCTGGCGCGCGGCCGAGAAATTTGCGGCCACGCACGCGCATTGCGACGTAATGGTTGGCCGCGGCGACTCCATGCTGCCGCTCTACCGCGATCGCACGGTGCTGGTCATCCAAAGCGTCGCGACGGCGGAACTGCAGGCGGGCATGACGGTGGTATTCATCGGCGACCACGGCCACGCCGTCGCGCACACGCTCTTGGAAAAGACCGCTACAGGCTGGCGCGCCATCGGCATGGGCAATCGCGAACCTGATCGCACTCGGGTGCGTCGCGCCAATCTGCTTGGGGTTGTCGTCCGGGCCTACACGCCCGGAACGGGAGCGTCCGGCGAGCTGCTCGCAGCTCAGTAGTGCTTCACGTAGCCGTTACGGCGCAGGCGCTCGAGCCAGCGCTCCTGAGTCGTATGCGACATCTGCGTGACGAGGATGCGCTCGATCTGGTCGCGCACTTCGTCGATCGACTGGATGCCGGCGTATTTGCGATCCTCGGCGTAGAGAATGAATAGGCCCTCGGGTAGAATGATCGGGTCGGTGATCTCGCCCTTTTTGAGCGCGAAGAGCGGCTCGCTGTAGGCCGGCAGGAGGTCGGAGCGTTTCTGCAGGCCCCAGTCACCGCCCTTGGCGCGGTTGCCGGCCCGGCTGAACTCCTTCGCGAGGTCCTCGAATTTTTCGCCTTTGTGGAAACGGTCGATGATCACCGCGGCTTGGGCCTTGAGCGTCTCGTCGGTTTCGCCGTCCGTGCGCGTGAGCTGAATCATGCGCATGTGGACTTTGTCCTCCTGGTAGAACTGGTCCTTGTTTTCGTTATAAAACGTCTCGATGCGCACCGGGCTGACCACGCTCTGCGATTTCCGCTGCTGGCCTTCCATGTAGTGATAAATGATCTCCTCCTCGATTTCCTTGCGATACTCGCGGATCGTCGTGCCGCGTGAACGGAGGTAGGCGAGGAACTTCGAACGATCGTTGTCGAACTGGTCGCTCAGGCGGTTCGCGATCTCGCTGTCGATGTAGCTTTGCGGGATCTGGCGCTCGTTGTCGCCGTCCTTCTTTTTGCGAAATTCCTTGATGATGAGGACACGGTCGATGAGGTCCTGGATGACGCTGTCCTGCAGTTGCTCGATCTTCTGATTCAGCTCGGCGTCGCTCTTCGCCTCGCGCTGGAGCTGCGGGATGAGCGGGTAGACTTCGCGGTTCACGTCCGCGACCGTGATGATTTTGTCCTCGGCCACGGCCACGATGCCGTTCGCGAAACGCTGGTTCAGATCGCCGTTGGACGCCGACTGGGCGCGCGCCAGCGTGGCGGAAGCGGCGGCGAGCGCGAGAAGGACGAAACTGCGTGGGTGCATCATGGCTGCGGCAAGTTGTTCAAAAACGAAATGATTTCCCTCAAGCGTAGAAGTGGCTTTGGGGCGGTCAACCTTGGAAACCGGGTGCCAACTTGCACCCAGTCGTCGCGGCGGCCGCTGTGACGCAGGCACTTCAGGCGGGTAGACTCGGTTTCGACGGAAATGATGCCTTTTTGTTCCGCGCGAATGCGGATCTCGGTGACCAGCAGCAGGGCTTTCACCTCTTCGCCGAACTTACCGAACCGGTCCCGCAAGTCGGACTCGATTTGCTTGAGGGTGGCCGGGGTGTCGGCCATCGCGAGTTTACGGTAGAAATCGATGCGCAGGCGTGATTCTCCGAGGTAGGCGGCCGGAATCCGCGCCTGGATCGCCGCGACCTCGACCGCGCCGCTGTCGGCGTGCTCCGCGTCGCGGATGGCGGTGTAGTTATCGGCATGACGACCGCGGCTCGTCGCGTTGGCGGCGCCCGTGCCGTCGCCGACGAACACGAAGTCGAGCTTCACGCTCGCGCGGATCGCGGCGGCGGTCGATTCCCCGCGTAACCGTGCGACAGATTGGCGGAGTAATTGGCAATAGAGTTCGAAGCCGACGCCCACGATGTGTCCGCTTTGCTCGGCGCCGAGGAGGTTGCCGGCGCCACGCAATTCGAGGTCGCGCATCGCGATGCGGAAACCGGCGCCGAGCTGATTGTGCTGGCGCATCGCCGTGAGGCGCTGGCGCGCGACTTCGAGCAGCCGAGTGTGGCGGTGAAGCAGAAGATAGGCGTAGGCTTGGTGCTTGAAGCGCCCGACGCGGCCGCGGAGTTGGTAAAGTTGCGATAGCCCGAAACGATCAGCGCCTTCGATCAAGATCGTGTTGCAGTTCGGGATATCGAGCCCGCTCTCGATGATCGTCGTGCAAACGAGCATGTGATATTTGCCTGCGACGAACTCCGTCATCACGCGCTCGAGTTCGGTCGCGTCCATTTGCCCGTGGCCGACGCCGACGGTAAGATCCGGCAGCAGTTTGCGCAGCTGGGCGGCAACGACCTCGATTGTCTGCACGCGGTTGTGCAGGTAAAACACCTGACCGCCGCGACGGATCTCGTGGCGCACGGCGCCGACGACAACTTTCTCGTCGTAGGTTTTGACGATGGTCTGGATCGGGTGGCGGTTGGTCGGTGCCGTTTCGATCACGCTGAGGTCGCGTGCGCCGGTGAGCGCGAGGTAAAGCGTGCGCGGGATCGGCGTGGCGCTCATCGAGAGCACGTCGACGGTCGCGCGCATCGCCTTAAATCGCTCCTTGTGTTTTACGCCGAAGCGTTGCTCCTCGTCGATCACCACGAGGCCGAAGTCGCGAAACTTCACGTCGGCCTGCAGCAGCCGGTGCGTCCCGATGAGGATGTCGACTTGTCCGGCCGCGGTGGCCGCGAGAATCTTCTTTTGCTCCGCGGGCGTGCGAAAACGGCTGAGCATTTCGATCGCGATCGGATAGCCGGCCATGCGCTCGCGAAACGTGTTAAGGTGCTGCTGTGCGAGCACCGTCGTCGGCACGAGCACCGCGACCTGCCGCCCTCCTTGCACGGCCTTGAACGCTGCGCGGATCGCGACCTCCGTTTTGCCGAAGCCGACGTCGCCGCAAATCAGCCGGTCCATCGGCCGCGTGCGCTCCATGTCAGACTTCGTTTCGACGATGGCCTTGAGCTGATCGCGTGTCTCGGTGAACGGGAACGACGCCTCGAATTCCTTCTGCCACGTCGTGTCCTCGGCAAACGCATGCCCCGGTTGCGCCTCGCGCGCCGCTTGGATGCGCAGCAATTCCGCCGCGAGGTCGACCGTCGCGCGCTCGGCGGCGGCACGCGCTTTTTCCCAGCGGCCAGAGCCGATGCGGCCGAGCTGTGGACGCGCTTTGCTGAGGCCAACGTAGCGGCTGATCAAGTGCGACTCCTGCAGCGGCACATGGAGGGTCACGCCGTCGTCGAATTCCAGCGAGATGACCTCGCGAACGCCCTGCGCGGTGTCGAGCTTGGTGAGCCCGCGATAAAGTGCGATGCCGTGCTGGAGGTGCACGACGAAATCGCCCTCGACCAGCTCCGAGAAATCGAGCAACTGGTCGATCTGCGCGCGTTGCGCGATGGCGCGCTGATTGAGTGAAGGGCGGCGCTGACGCTGGCGACCGAAGATTTCCGTCTCGGTCACCACGACGAGGCCGGCGTTGCCGGATTGGGGCGCGGTGCCCTCACCGCGCGAGCCCGCGGAGTGGGGGCACCCCGCCTCCATCGAATCAAGCCGCGCCCCGTCACGAAACGTGATGCGGAAGCCCTCATTCAGCGCACCGCGGAGAAAGCGCGGCTGGATTTTTTTCAACGTGGCATCGTCGTCGAGAATCTCGCGGATGCGTTGCTCTTCGCCTTCCTTGGATGCGACGAGGGTGACGGCGTAACCGGCTTGTTTCCATGCCGCGACCTGGCGGAGGAATTTTCGCCGCGCGTCTTCCTCGACCTGCAGCCGTTCGTGCGCGACCAGGGTGTCCTCTGGAAAACTTCGATGATGCACGAGGCTTTCGGTATCCCACGTCGCGCCCGATGCCGCCGGATCGAACAACGCGCTCGCCTCATCGAGATCGCTGATGCCGAACAGCGCGGCACACTTGGCAAGCAGCGGGGCGAGGCTGTCGACACCTTCGCGCGCGAAGGCGCTGAATTCCTCGTCAAGCGCCGCCGGCTCGATGAGTGCGAGATGCGTGCCGGGCGAGAGATAATCCGCGAGTCCGGTCGTGGATTCCGCCAGTCGCACGCGCGGTGTGGCGGAAAGCTTGATGCTGTCGACGGTCGCGCCCGAGCGCTGCGTAACGGGATCGAACTCGCGGATCGATTCGATCTCATCGCCGAAGAAATCGAGGCGGTAGGGCGTGTTGGCCGTGACCGGGTAGACGTCGACGATGCCGCCGCGAATCGCGTAGTGGCCGGGCGCTTCGCAGACGGCCTCGGAATCGTAGTCGAGTTGCTGGAGTTGCTCGAGTAGTGCGTGAAATTTCTGCGGCTGGCCACGGGTCAGCGTTAGCTCGCGCGTGGCGAATTCCTCCAGCGCCGGCACCGGCTGGAGCAGCGCCGCCGGCGTGGTGGCGACGACCAGCGTGTCCGGCGCCGTCATCATTCCGCGCGTCGCGCGCAGGCGCGACAGCACGGTGAGCCGGTCGCTCGACGCGGCGAAGGCCTCGCGCATGTCGCGGGAGTCTTGCAGCGATTCGGGAAACACGAGGGTCGCGAGCGGGCGCGCATGTCCGGCCGCGGCGTGGAAAAACGCGATATCTTCGGCAAGTTGTTCCGCGGTTTTCAAATCCTCCGCGACGACGAGCCAGACCGGAGCCGGGTGAACACGACAAAGTTCCGCGGCTACCGCGCCACGAGCGGGCGGGCAGACGCCGGTCAGCTGATGACGCCGAGCGGTCGGGACGGGCATGAATTGGCGGGAGTGTAGGTCGGGCTTCATGCCCGACAAGCTCGACGCGCAGGTTTTTTGTCGGGCATGAAGCCCGACCTACAGATTCTTCAACGCTTCACGCGCCGCGGCTTCCTCCGCCAGTTTTTTCGACGTGCCGCGGCCCGAACCGAGCGGGCGGTCGTGCAGCCACACTGCGACTTCGTAGGCACGCGCGTGATCGGCACCCTCTGTGCGGGTGACTTCGTAACGCAATGCTTCATTGCCATGCGTCGGCTGGATGAGTTCTTGCAGGCGGCCCTTGGGGTTGTCCGCTGCTTCCAATGGCGCCAAGCGGTCGCGGAGCGGTCCGTAAATCTGGCGCACCACCCGCCGCGCGTTGTCGAGATCGCTGTCGAGATAGATCGCGCCGATGAGCGCCTCGAACGCATCGCCGAGCGACGACGCGCGCGACCGGCCGCCGGTGGATTCCTCGCTCGCGCCGAGCCGCAGACACGAGGCAAGGTCGATCTCGCGGGCAAGTTCGGCAAGAAAAGTGCCGTTCACCAGCAAGGCCCGGCGCCGGCTGAGCGCGCCTTCGCGCTCGGCGGGAAACAGGTCGTAGAGTTCCTCCGCGATCAAGAGCTGCAGCACGGCGTCGCCGAGAAATTCCAGCCGCTGGTTGCTCTCGGCGGCGTGCGGGTGCTCCTGCAGAAACGAAAGGTGAGTAACGGCGCGCTCAAGCAGCGTGGCATCGCGAAAAGAGTAGGCGAGTCGCGCGCAGAGTTTGGCCTGGGCGTCGTCGCTCATGAGCTCGCGCTCGCGTAGCGTTTCAGGCCCCGGTTGAACACGAAGACCGCGAGGCAAACCACGCCACGGCCATCCCGACGACCCAAGCCGTGAGCTGCAGGTCGAGGCCGTGGATCAATGCACTCGCTGGCACGTTGCTCACCACGACCATCGGTAGCGCCCAGACGAACACGACATTCGCCATGCCGAAGGCGATGCCGCGAAAGGCCTCGCGCGGCAGCCGGGAGAATTCGCTCAGGGTGAAATAACTTCCCTCGATGCCTTGGGCGCTCGTGATCCAGAAGGCGATGGCGATGCAGAGCACGAGCACGCTATAGTGGATGACTACGCCGCAGAAGACGAGGATCGCGTAGAGAAGGACGTCCAGCACACTCGGGTGCAGGTGGAGCTGCTGCATGGAATAAATCACGAGGGCGAGCGCGACGATGGAGTTGGCCAGGCTGTCGGGGTCGATCTTCCGGGTCGTGGCCATGAACATGACGTTGCCCGGCTGGGCGAGGAAGAAGTCGAAGTTGCCGCTGCGGATGTTGCGGCCCATTTCGAAGATGCTGCTCCAGAAGAACCCCATCAGGAAGCGCTGGATGAGCATTGAGGTGCCCACGAGCAGCATCATTTGGAACTTGCTCCAGCCGGCCACCGACTGCGTGTGGTCGTAGATCACCGAGACCATCAGCACGTTCACCGTCATCCAAAACAGCTCAACGAGCGCCCAGACGAAGAAGTCACCGCGGAACATCAGCGTCCGCACGATGGAATAGCGGGCGGAGGTCAGCCAGATGCGGGCGTAGTGTGCGATGCCCATGGTTCAGCCTCCCACGGCCGTGTGCAGCCGCAACCCGCGCTCCCAAAGGATGCGGCCGACGACGAGGATCGTGACCGCCCAGAACAACTGGATCTTCAACATCGGCAGGATGAGGGCGGGGTCGCTGATCCGTCCGGTCAATAGGGCGACGGGGAAATACATCTGATAGAAATAGGGCAGGCCGGCCGAGAGGTTGAAGAAGCTGTTCGGTAGCAGATCGAGCGGAAAGATCTGGCCGCCCAGCAACGATTCGAAAGCCATCGAAAGGATCACGAAGCCTTGGATTTCAAGGAACCAGAAGGTCAGCATCCCGAAAATGTAGGCGATGCCGAACTGGATGAGCGCCGACATCAGCAGCGCCGGGATCACGGCGGCGACACGCCAGGCGTCGAATGAAATTGCAAGATGCGCACGCAGCAGCGGGTAAAGCACGACCAGCGGCACGAGGATGAGCAGACCGGTGACGAGGCGCGCCGACAAATAGATGCTGAAGCGATAGGCAAAGTAGTTCACCGGCTTCAGCAGGAACTGGTTGATGAGCCCGTTGCGGATTTCCTCGCTGATCTGGTAGTCCTCGTTGAACGCACCGATCATGAACTGCACGACGATCAGGGTGACGAAGTAGGTGAAGGTTTGCGCGAACGTGAAGCCGTTGATCGCCTTCTCCTGCTGGTAAACCGCGCTCCACAGGATGAATACGACGATGAGGTGAAAGAACGAGAAGAAGCCGCGGATGCCAAAATTTACCCGGTAGACCAGATTGCTCTGGAGCCCGACGAGGAAGGCGTGGCGATATTTGTTCAGCGTAGCGAACATGGAGCGGCGTCAGGCAACGAACGGCGTGCGCTCAGGTTTTCAACCCGAAGCGCGTGATGACTTCCTTCGCGAGATTGCGATACGCGACGGCGCCGACGCCGAGCGGGTCGTAGGCGAAGATCGGTTTGCCGAAACTCGGTGCTTCGCTGAGACGCACCGTGCGCGGAATGACGGTGTTGAAAATCTTGTCGGGTAGATGCTGCTTCACTTCGTCCACGACCTGCTTCGCGAGATTGGTGCGCGAATCGAACATAGTCATCACGATGCCGCCGAGGTTGAGCTCCGTGTTGATGGCTTTCAGCCGCTCGACGTTGCGGAGGATCTGACCGAGCCCCTCGAGGGCCATGTATTCGCACTGCAGCGTGATCAGGAGCTGGTCGGCGGCGACGAGGCTGTTCATCGACAACATACCCAGCGCCGGCGGGCAATCGATGATGATGGCGCGATAACCATTCGAATTGCGCACGGGTTCGAGGACTTTGCGCAGCGTCATCAGGTAATTTTCCATCTGCGCGAGCTCGATCTCGGCGGCGGCGAGATCCTCCTCGCTCGGGATGAGCGCGAGATGCTCGAACGTCGTCGGCGTGATCATCTCGAAGATGGAACCCTCGCCGCGAATGGGGCCGTAGAGGCTCTTGCCGGCCTGCTTCTCGACGCCGACGGCGCTGGTGGCGTTGGCCTGCGGGTCGAGATCGATGAGGAGCGTATGGATTTTGTTTTCCGCCAGCGCCGCGGCGAGGTTGACGGCGGTGGTGGTTTTGCCGACGCCACCCTTTTGGTTGGCGATGGTGAACACAGTGGTGGGCATGAGCGTGCACATGGCTAAGGGCGAAGGCGGGTGGGCCGCAAGCCAGCCTTTGGCGGCGGTCGCTTCGGCCTCGGCGCAATCCGATTTCAGCACTTGCGCGGGGAATTCTTTTGCTGCAACGTCCGCGGCTCTTGGGGCAATGGCGCGGTAGCCAAGTGGTAAGGCCGAGCTCTGCAAAAGCTCTATGCGCCGGTTCAATTCCGGCCCGCGCCTCCAAGAAGCTTCCTCGGCTGGACTTCGCGCTGGAATGAACAAAATCGAAACTCTGACGGCGCGGGTGATTGTTTGGCTTACGGCCTCTTTGGGGCTGGCTTTCATGGCGGAAAGCTTCGCGGCGCCGATTTCCGTGTCGGTCGCGACGAGCCAGCCAGGAACGAGGATTTCCGAAAACGCCCTCGGGCTCAGTTACGAAACCAGCATGCTGGCGCCGAATGCGGTGGGCGTTCGCTATTTCCGCTCCGACAACCAGCCCTTGCTGAAACTTTTCGCGACGCTCGGCGTGAAGAGCCTGCGGATTGGCGGAAATTCCGTCGACGATCCCAAGGTGCCGGTGCCGCGCGCGGAGGATGTCCGCGCGTTTTTCGATTTCGCGCGCGCGGCCGGCGTGAAAGTGATCTATTCGGTTCGATTGCAGGACGGCGATCCGTCGTCCGCCGCCAGCTACGCAAAGATCATCCACGACACGTATCCCGACGTGCTCGAGTGTTTCGCGATCGGCAACGAGCCGAGCTATTACAAGGACTACGCCGTTTATCTTCCGAAGTGGACGGCGATCCGCGATGCGATCCTGGCGGTTTACCCCGACGCGAAATTTTGCGGGCCCGACCAGAACCCTGATCCCGTCTTGACCAAGAAAATGGTGCACGACCTCGGCGATGCGGCGGGGCACCTGGTCCAGATCACGCAGCACAGTTATCCTTTTGGGTGTGCCTACAAAAATCCTGCCGAGGGCCAGAAGGATGTCGCGGCCCTGGTTCCGTTCGATGCCGCGGCGTCACGCCAAAAGATGCTGTCGCCGGCCGCCTACGAGATCTATCGGAAAATCCAGCGCGGTATGGCTGACGCGGTGGCGGGCACTCCGCTGAGCTACCGCCTCACCGAGACGAACAGCTATTGGTTCAGTGGCCTGCAGGGCGCGAGCGATCGCTACGCTTCGGCGTTATGGGCGGTCGATTATCTGCACTGGTGGGTGGCGCAGGGAGCGGAAGGTCTGAATTTTCACACCGGAGATCGCACGGGTGGCTCGGTTAATCTGCCGTGTCGCTATGCGGCGTTCGTGACTGCGGGCCAAGGTTACGAAGCGCGGCCGCTCGCTTACGGGATGAAACTATTTTCGCTTGGCGGTCACGGACGCTCGCTGCCTGTCACGGTGACATCCGCTGCGGAGCAAAACCTCGCGGCCTATGCAGTGCTCGCCGAAGACCGGACAGTCGCGGTGACGCTGATCAATAAAGTTTCACGCGCCGACGCCTTGGACGCCGAAGTGCAGATCAAACTCAGCCAGGCCCCCACGAGCGAGTCGCACGTTAAAATAATTTCCCTCACGGCGAAGCACAACGACATCGCCGCAGGCTCGGCCGACGTTTCGCTCGGCGGTGCGCCCATTGCCGAGGCCGGTGACTGGAAGGGGCAATGGTCGGAGTTGCCGGCCGCCGCGATCAACGGCGACACCGTGACGGTTACGTTACCGCCGGCCAGCGCCGGGGTGCTCAAACTACAGCTGCGATAATTTTTCGCCGCACCGCCTCAGTTGGTGGCGACACCGATCAGGGCGTGCGCAAAGAATTTGTCAGTGCCGGTCACGAGTTCGTGGTTTTTCCACGTCGACGTCGAGCGCTTGGCGCCATCCGACCAGTAAGTCGTCCAGTCGCTGGTGCCGTCGTCGTGGTGATTCCATTCCCATTGTTTCACGCCGGTCGGTGACCAGTAGGTTTCAGTGCCGGTTTTCACGCCGAGCTTGTAATCGGTTTCGTGCTGCTTCGCGCCGCCGGCGTAGAACCAGGCCTCCTTGCCGTTGAGCACCACGCGCCCGTCGTTCGCGACGCCGCTGCTCCAGGTGAGATGCGGCGTGCCGTCGGCGAAATTCTCGCGATGCGCGGCGACACTCGCGACCTTTGTGGCATTGCTGCGGTCGAGCGCTGGATCGTCGTCGGCGAGCGTCGCGTCACTCATGATCCACGCCTCGTTCATTTCGAAGTGCAGCGCGGGGTGATTGAGGGAGGTGATAAGATTGATGACGCCATTCGGCGCCTGACGCGCTACGCAGTAGCCGAGGCTCCCCGTTTTGCGATGTTCGGAATACGCGCCGGGCAGGCGTTTGATGCGCCACGTCTCGCCGTCGTCGTCGGAGAGCGCGACATAGCTGCCGCTCTCGGTGACGGACGCGGGCTTCTTCGTGGTTTTCGACGGCTGGAAATCCCCGGCCATGAACAGCCGGCCGCTCGCGAGGCGGATGATGCACGGACGCTGCCCGCTGTTGAGCTGCGAGAACGGCGTCTTGCTCATCGCGTAGGTTTGGCCGCCGTCGTGGCTGATGGCGCGGGGCATGAAGTTATCGATGCCGGAATTTTTTCCGCCCATGCCCATGATACCGCCGTCGCGCAGCAGCACGAAACTCGTGTGCCGTCCGAAGGTGCGGCCGATCGTGTCGTGCCAAGTCGTGCCGCCGTCGGCCGTCGCCCACAGCATCGCCTGCGAGCCGAGCGGGCCGCCGCCCGCGGCGTCGACCGCGAGCATCATCGTGCCGGGCGCGGGACTGAGCACGGTGTTGATCGGCTGCGGCCGTTCGAGCGATTTGCCGAGCGGGCCGGTGATGTGGGGATAATTCGCGAGGCTCCACGTCGCGCCATTGTCGTGCGACGTGATGTAGTTGAACGGAAAGTGTCCCTCAGCGTAAGGGTTGCCCCAGAATAGATAAAGCGTGTCCTTGCCGTCGTGCCAGAGCAGGGGGGCGTGGTCGTTCGCGCCTTGCGTGTCGAGAAACGGCGCGGGCATGTCCCACTCTTCCGCCCCGAAACGCAGCCGCGTCGACATCAGGCTGACCTCGGGCTCGTATTCGTTATAGGAAGTGTAGATGACGAGCAGCGCGTCGCCGTTCGGCAGCACCGCGAAGCCGGGGCTGTGACTGTGATTGCGAAACGACGGATGCAGGCCCGCGCGATTGATGTCCTCCTGCTTCGCGTCCTCGGGCGGAATCGGCAGCATGCGGCGCCGGCGAATATACGGCTGCTTCGGGTCGGGACCGTGCGTGGTGTCGGCGGTCGATTGGATCACGCCCTCGCGCGTGAGTGCGGCGACGCGCGCGACCGGCGCCGTCCTAACTGGCGGCGCGAGCACGACGCGAAAACCGATGCGATGCAGACCGTAGCCCTGCGGATTCGGCGCGCCGTCGGCATACGGGCCGAACGACGGAGGCGCGCCGGCGCGGTTCGAGGGACGCAAATAGTCGGCCGGTTTGTATTTTTCCGGCGTGTCGAGATAGCCGCCACGCACCACTTTCGTCCAGCCGGCGGAATAGCCGACGGGGTCGCGCTGGCTCGGAAAATCATATTCGCCATACCAGTCAGAGCACCATTCGACCGGGCCCGAGAACAGATTGCGCACGCCCCAGGGATTTGCGACGTCTGCGGCGGTTTCCCATTTTGCGCCATCGGCCCGACCCGCGCGCGCAACGAACTCCCACTCGGCCTCCGTCGGCAGGCGATACGCCCGGCCTTCTTTTTTTCCGAGCCACTCGCAAAACGCCGCGGCATCCGCCCAACTCACGCCGGCGGCGTAGGGCTCATACTTGGCGTTGAGCGGCGCGTTGGGTTTGAATTGATGGAATTGCTCCGCGGTCACTTCGGTTTCCGCAATGAGAAACGGTGTCGTGACGCTCACGCGATGCAGCGGGAGTTCGTCCCAGTTCGCCGGCTTTTGATCGGAGCCCATCGTGAACTCGCCCGCGGCAATCGGCACCAACTTCATGCCGAGAGAATTGGTGGTGGCTTCGGCGCTGTGAAGGCGCGCGCTAGCGAGAGCCAAAAACGAAAAGGACAAGACGCAAAGAGAGCGGAGTGACATCGGAATCGTCGTCATGACAACAGGGGGACGAGGGTTAGGAATCGGGGTTCGGACGGAAACGCGTTCATGAAATAAATCGCCCACAGTTTCGCCTCAGGCAAGAAACATCGTGGTAATTTTTGATAGTGAAATGATATTTCATGAAAAACGATTGACCCTCTGTTTCTTTCAGGTGAAACAACCCGCCGTCTTTTGGCGCAGTCTTTGGTCCCCGCGGCTTCGCCGGAGCATCCCCCGAATCACATGTGCCTCCTCAGGATGTTACTACTTTTGAGCCTGGGCGGGCTCGCAGTGAATCCGGCGGCGATCGCTGCAACCGTGCGCGTGATCGTAGCGGATGGCGCCGCCTCGCGCGTCGAATACGGAGCGACGCAGCTCGTCGCAGCGCTCAAGGCCACGGGACTCGAAGCGACGATGGTCCGTGATGCAGGTTCAACGAGAGACCGCGACGCGACGCTGATTTTCGTGGGCGATGCGCAGTCCGCTCGTTTGCGCGAGCCGCTTGAACGCGCCCAGATCAAATTCAAAGACGACGAACCTGGCCGCGAAGGTTTCCTGCTCGCAACGCTCACCGACGGATCGATCGCGATCGCGGGCGGCGACGACTCCGGCGCACTCTACGGTTGCCTCGAACTCGCGCGTCGCGTGCGCGCGGACGGAAAATTGCCGGCGAATCTGCACTTCGCGGATCGTCCGGCGTTCGTGTTGCGCGGGCCGTGTGTCGGCATGCAGAAGACCTACATTCTGCCGGGGCGGCATGTTTACGAATATCCCTACACGTCGGACCTGTTCCCGTTTTTCTACGATCGGGAATTCTGGCGCGAGTATCTCGACTTTCTCGCGGCAAACCGGATGAACACGCTCTACCTCTGGAACGGCCATCCGTTCGCGTCGCTCGTGCGTTTGCCGGATTATCCCGAGGCCCTCGAGGTGAGCGAGGAGCAGTTCGCCAAAAACGTCGCGATGTTCCGCTACATCACGGCCGAGTGCGACCGGCGCGGCATCTGGCTCGTCCAGATGTTCTACAATATCATCCTCTCGAAACCGTTCGCCGAGAAACACCACCTCGCCACGCAGCTCCGCGCGCCCGATCCCGTCGCTGCCGACTACACGCGAAAGTCGATCGCGGAATTCGTGAAGCAGTATCCGAACGTCGGCCTGATGCCATGCCTCGGCGAGGCGTTGCAGGGGACCGCGAACCAGATCGCATGGACAAACGATGTGATTCTGCCCGGCGTGCACGACGGCATGAAGGCGGCGGGGCTCACGACGGAGCCGCCGGTAGTGTTTCGCACGCACGCGATGGATCCCGAGAAGATCATGCCGGCGGCGTTTAAGAATTACACGAATCTCTTCACCGAAACGAAATTCAACGGCGAGTCGCTCACGACGTGGGAGCCGCGCGGCAAGGGCCAAGCGACGCATCTCGCGATGAGCAAGCTTGGGCCGCACCTCGTCAACATCCACATCCTCTCGAACCTCGAACCGTTCCGCTACGGCGGCACGGAGTTCATCCGCAAATCCATGCTCGCCGCGCGCGACCGGCTCGGCGCGTCGGGCGTGCATCTTTATCCGCTCTCTTATTGGAACTGGCCCGACGCGCCCGACAAAACCGCGACGCCGCTCAAACAATGGGACCGCGACTGGATCTGGTTCGAAGCGTGGGCGCGCTACGCGTGGAATCCCGACATCGATGCGGCGAGCGATCGCGCGTATTGGCTCGCACGAGTCGGCGAGCGGTTTGGCGCGCCAGCGGCCGCTGCGGGCAAAATCCTCGACGCCTACAACGCCGATGGTGAAGTCGCGCCGCGTCTTATCCGGCGCTTCGGCATCACCGAGGGTAACCGCCAGACGATGTCGCTCGGCATGACGCTCGAAGAACTCGTGAATCCGGAGAAATACGGCGTGCTTGCCGATCTCTGGGAGTCGCAATCTCCGCCGGGCGAACGGCTGCAGGATTTCGTCGCGAAGGATTTGGCGCATCAATCGCACGAGGGCGAAACTCCGCCACAAATCATCCGTGAAACAGACGATTTCTCCGCGCAAGCGGTGGCGGCGTTTGACGCGGCGGCCCCGGCGGTGACGAAAAATCGCGAAGAGTTCATGCGCCTGCGCAATGACGCCGCGTGCATCCGCGCGATGGCCCTCAACTACGGCGCCAAGGCGAACGCCGCGCTGCACGTGCTGCGCTTCAAGAAGACCGGCGACGTCGCCGAGATGGAGCAGGCGCGGACTTTTCTCGCGGAAAGCCTCGCGCAGTATCGCACGCTCGAGCGCCTGACGCGTGACACCTACGTCTACGCCAACTCCATGCAGACGTCGCAGCGACGGATTCCGGTGGTGGGCGGCGACCTGAAAGGAAAGCCGGCGAACTTTCATTGGACGCAGCTGTTGCCAGTCTACGAAAAGGAATTCGCTGACTTCGACGTTCAGGTGACGGCTATGAAATCCGGCGGCGCAGCGGCCGCCCGCGCGCAAACGCTCGCGACGCTCAAGCCCGCGCCGTTCACCATCACCGGCCGCGCGGCCGAAACTTACACGATAAAGGCGGGAGCGCGCGCCTTCACCGACGCGCCGTTCACGATCGATTCCGCCGCGCCGGAGATCGACGGGCTAAAGGGGATCAAATTTTCGCACAACGCGGCAAAAGCCGGGCACTACGAACCGGTGGAAATATCGACGACGATGCCGGTGCGCGTGTTGATTGGTTATGTGCGCTCCGATTCGCCCGAGTGGCGTCAGCCGCCGCGGTCTGAGACGGATGCGAACGCGGTCGAGCGCGGCGGCACGGAGCCGTTGCTGGTGAACGCCGTCGCGATTCCGTCGTTGCCGGCGATCGACGTCTACGAACTCACCTTCGGGGCTGGCCGCCACAAGATCGAGCCGTCGGGCACCGGCAGTTTTCTGATCCTTGGCGTCGTCCAGGCGGGCGCCGCGCCGTCTGCCGCCGCGCCATGAGCTCCCGTTCCCGCAACAACTCTCATTCCTCCATGCCAACGAAACGCAGAATGACCATCACTGACGTGGCCAAGGCCGCGGGCGTCGCGCTCGGCACCGTGTCGCGTGTCCTGAACAACCACGCCGACGTGAACGCCGAAATCCGCACGCGGGTGCTGGCGGCCGCGCGCGCGCTCAATTACACGCGCATCCGGCAGCGGCGCGACGCGCGCGAGCGTCTCAATGGCAACGATGCCGCGACCGGCAACATCGCCGTGATTTTTTTCGGCATGGAAGACACGCTCGCGCAACTCCCCGTCGTCGGCGCCGCGTTGCAGGGCATCGAGGGCGCGCTGGCCGGCCACGGCGGAAACATGATGCTCGCGAGCATCCCGAAGGGCGACCGCGTCCCGCCGTTTCTCCTCGAGAAGCGCATCGAGGGTTTGATCATCAAGGGACCGAACCAGGGACTGCTGCCGCCGGAAGCGGAGAGCGAACTGCTCGCGCACATTTATCGCTGGCCGCGTGTGTGGCTCATGGGCCGCCTCACCAACGCGAAGGGCGATCACTGCAATTTCGACACGGACATCGCGGGCCGGCTCGTCGTCGACCACCTCGTTGCGAAAGGACACCGCCGGATCGCGTTCATGAATCCGAAGCCGGGGCAGTCGCAGTTCGAAAAAGTGAAGACCGCCTTCATGGCCGTCGCGGCGCGCAAGGGTTGCGAGGCGACGTTGCTGGAATCGGAGCTCACGGAAAAACTGGCCTGGCCGCTGCCGGCAACAACGCTGCAGCACAAGGTGAACGCGCTCGTCGAGCGTTGGGCGCGATTGCCCGCCGACACGCGGTCGACGGCGCTGTGCGTGCCGTCGGATCGCACCGCCGTGCAACTCTACTCGGCCCTGGAACGCCGCGGGCTGCGCGTGGGCGTCGACGTCAGCGTCGTCTCCTGCAACAATGAGCAATCACTCCTGATGGATTTGCATCCCGCGCCGACGACGATCGACGTGCATGCCGAAAGCATCGGCCGCCGCGCCGTCGACCAACTGCGCTGGCGGATCAGCCACCCCGAGGACACGTTGCCGACGCAGGTGCTGGTCGAGCCGACGCTCGTCGAACGCGACTCGGTCGCGACGCTGTAGGCGGCGCCAGCGTCGTGGCTAAGGTCGCGCCGCGTCGCCTTGGAGCTGTTTCGCGCGAGCGAGATTGCTGCGCGCGAGCGCGTATTCCGGAGCGATGCGCACCGCAGCTTCGAAGTGAGTGATTGCGTCGGGCACGCGACCGGCCTGGAGCAACAATGTGCCGAGATTGTTGTGGGCCTTCGCGAACTCGGGCTGCAGGCGCAGTGCGGTCGTGAATTCCTCGATTGCGTCGGCGGTGCGATTGGCACGCGCGAGGGCATTGCCGAGATTGTAGTGCGCGTCGGGGAAATTGGGATCGAGGCGAATGGCGGCGTTGTCGAGTGCGAACGCGTCGTCGACGCGCCCGAGATCGAGCAACACTGCACCGAGGTTGTTGTGAGCGCGGGCATTCTCCGGATTGAGGCGCAACGCCGCTTCGAAATGTGGGATCGCATCGGCGGGGCGACCGGCGGCGGCGAGCGCGGTGCCGAGATTGTAGTGCGCGTCAGCGAACCCGGGATTGAGGCGCAGCGCGGCTTCGAATTGCGCGATGGCGTCGGCGGTGCGACCGGCGCGCTGCCATTCGGCGCCGAGGTTGTTGTGCGCGTCGGCGTAATCCGGGCGAAGGCGCAGCGCTTCCACGAACTGTGCGGCAGCTTCGGACTCGCGCCCCGGTTCGCGCGTGAGCGCGGAGCCGAGGTTGTTGTGCGCGCGGGCGTTGTCCGGAACTTTGGCAACGGTGTCGGACCACAAGGCGAGTGCGCTGCGGTAATCGTCGTGGCGACGCACCGTCGCCACTCCCAGCACGAGCGCCAGCGGCAGGCACGCGAGCAGTCCGCGCCGACCCGCCCAAAGAAACAGCCCGATGGCCACGAGCATCGTTATCGCGGTCAGTGGAAGAAACACGCGGCTCTCCGCGATCGGTTGCTCGGTGAGGGGCACCACGCTCGACGACGGCGCGAGCAGCACGAAAAACCACGCGCCCAAGAATCCGAGCGTCGGTTTGCGCCGGATCATCCACACGACGCCACACAGGATCGCGATGAGCAATAACGCCGCCGGCAGCGCGGGCGCGATCGCGCGCTCGAATTTCCAGCCGTAGTCGAACACCAGCGGGTGCGGCCAGAACGCGAGTTTCAGGTAGAGCAGCACCGCGTGGCATTGCGTCAGCGTGTAATTGAACCACGGCACGCCGAGATCGAAGCCGATGCCGCGCGCGGAGAGTCGCGCGCTCGCCATGAACGCCGCGAGCGCGAGCCACGTCGCCGCCAGCGCGAGGTGCAGCCGGCCGCGCTGCCGCCACGCTGCGCGAAAACTCCCGGCGACAAACGTGCGATCGTAGAGCCACACGAGGACCGGCGTCGTCACCATCGTCTCCTTGCTCGCCATGCCGAGCAGGCACGCGCCGACCGCCAGCACCGGCCAGATGCGCGACTCGCGTTGCTCCGTGCTGCGAATGAAAAAATAGAGGGTGAGCAGGCAGAATAGCGCGGCGAGCAGCTCGGTGCGTTGCGCCATGTAGTCGACCGTCGACGAAGTGAGCGGGTGCAAGGTCCAGAGTCCGGCCGCCGCGAGGGCAACGAGCCAGCCGCTGCCGCCAAAAAATTCGCGCAACAACGGTTGTCGCAACGTGCGCCGAACCACGCCGAACAGCGTGAGCGCGGCGAGGACGAGGATGGTGACGTTGCTGGCGTGGTAGCCCTGCACGCGGAGGCCGCTGATCGCGTAGTCCAGCGCGTAGGTGTAATTCGCTAACGGCCGGCCGCCGGTTCCGGAATCGCTGGGCGGCGTTAGCGCCGGGCCGGGCGGCCAGAGCTGGCGAATCGAGGCATTCGTTTCGATGCTCGACTGGTCATCGAGGACGAACGCGCCCGCGAAGCTGTTGTGGTAGGCCGCGAGCGCGGCGACGACGATGACGGCGATCGCGAGCGCGATTTTCGCGGCGCTGGTTTCGCGCGGCGACTCGTCGGAGCCGGATCGAACCGTCATGGGGATGAACCAGCAGAAAAAAACGCGACGCGCAACGGCGCGCAGTTGCCGGCGCTACCTCGGCACTCAATCCCGCAAGGACTCATCAGAAAAAGTGTCATCTAATAGATGACACTTTCCGGGTGCGTGAGACGGCCTGAGCGAGGAGAGGGCGGTGGCACTGCTAGCGTTGCGGCATGATGACGACATCATCGACGAGGAAAACCGAGGCCGGCGATTTTTCGTCGGCGCCGGGCAGTTCCTTGCCGCCGAAGCCTTCGCGCCGGTAAAGTCCAGTCCGGAACGAGAGACGTTCGACGCTCGTCGCCGGCTCGGTGAAGACGGCGTCGCGCGGCAGCGGATCTTTGCCGTCGACGCGAACCGCCACGCGATCAGCGGTGACTTGGCGCGGAATTTCCAGCGTGTAGGCCACCCAGCGATTCGCGGCATATGCGCCGCCATCGGTCCAGACGCCTTCGTGGCACACCCAAAAATGTCCGTCCTCGGCGAGCGCCATCCGCACGGGCCGCGCGCCGTGGCCGTTGAGGAGATCGATTTCGAGGCGGGCGTTGGTCTGCCTCGCGAAGAGCTTGAAGGAAATTTTCACGCCGTGCGTTTCAGGAAAAATCCGGATCGCGCGCGCATAGTCGTAGGGATCTTCGTCGCGGAGTTCGAGCGCGTGCGCGGCGCCGGCGCCGCCGTCGACCACGCGAACGGGCGCCCACGCGGGACTGTAGATGTTCCAGCCGGCGGGCAGTGTGCCGATCGCGGTCGATTCGAAATCGTCCTTCACCGGCGAAATCACGCGGCTGGTGATCGGCGTGGGGACGCGGCTGACCCAGATGTCCTCCTTGTTCACGCTGTAGGCGATCCACGACGCGGTCGCGGCATCGGGCGGCGTGCCGTCGCCTTCGGCGATGCCGCGCGTGTATTGCGGGCCGAGATTTTTGAAGCGGCCGGGAAAACGCTGGTCGGGCATCTCACCGTGAACCGTGATGAGGTCCGTGAAATTCGAGGCGTCGTCGCTCGTCATCACGGCGAGCGGATGACGGTTCCGATCGGTGGGATTGAGGAAGAGCGCGTAGCGATTGTCGGCGGTGTGCTGCAGCCAGTATTTCGACGCGTTGTTCGGCATGTTGGTCGCTTGCGGCTGCTTCGACCACGTGACGCCATTGTCCTTGGTGACGGCGGTGAGCGCATTTTTCCAGATGGCGACCGCGGAGCCGTCGGGCCGGTGGACATAGGACATCGCCTTGCCGTGGATCGTGAAGAAGCCGTCGTCGGCGAGCTCGTCCTCCTCCCACCATTGCGCGGTGATGAGCTTGTTCGCGAGGAGCGCGTCGCACGCCGCGACGAAGCCGGCGTCCGGCGAAGTTTTGTAGAACGGATAAGTTTTATTCGATCCGCGATCGGCCCAAGGATTCTTGTTACTGTAGCGGATGAAATAGATCGGTCCGAAGGAGCCGTCGTTGTTGATCTCGCGCACGACGCGGCCGACGCCCGTGCCATCGTTCGGGGCGGGCGCTTTGCCGTGATAGCCGAGCACGAGCAGGCGGCCGTCGGCGGCGACGTGAAATCCCATGCGCTGGTGCATGATCGACATGTTGCCGTCGGGCAGCTTGATCGCGGGAAAAACCGTGCGCGGTGGCGACCAGTGCAATCCGTCGGGCGAAGTCGTGAGCGAGTCGGAGCAAGGCGCCTGGCTCTCGTCGACCGGGCCGCTCAGGTATTCGAGGTAAAATTGGCCGTGCCAATAGGCGAGCATCGGCTGGTGGAGATAGGTGTCGGTGAGATGATCGAGATGCGTGGGTGCGGTGCGGTTGGCGCGATAGACCTCGATGTTCTGCACGCCCACGGCGAGACGCAGCGCGCCATCGGCACTGTTGTCGGGCAACACGCCGCCGGTGTAAGCGATGGCCGGCGCTTCGGCGGCGCGAGCAAGCGAAGCGGCGGCGAGCGCGATTCCGAAACAGACGGCACGAGAAGAAAAAAACGAGAGCGAGTGCATGGGAAGAAACTTCAGGAAGGTTGCGTGCGACGGCGGTCGAGCCAGCCCCAGAGCGTCATGGCTCGCGTCGCCGCGGGATCGCTCTTGAAGAGCAGGCTCGCGACGTAACCGACGACGAGCAGCACGAAATGGGCGATCACGCCGATCATCACGCCGGTCCACGGGAAATTCCATGAGCCGAAGTCGAGCAGCTTGTCCTTGCCCGAGGTGAACGTCGCGTAGGCGGTGAAGAGCAGGCACGCGACGATGCCGATGATGACGCCCGGCTTGTTCGCGCGCGGGCTCAGGAATGCCAGTAGGAAAAGTCCGGCGAGTCCGCCGGCGACGACCGATGAAGTCGTGAACCAGAACGACAACACCTGCTCGGATTTCCACGCGATGATGACGGCGACGCCCACGGCGAGCGCGCCGCAAACCGCGACGATGAGTTTGCCCATGAAAAGACGCTGCTTGTCCGTGGCGTGCGGTCGCAGCCGGCGATAGAAATCCTCAACACCGACGACCGACAGGCAGTTCAAGTCGGACGAGAGCATCGCCATTGCGGCGGAGAAGAGCGACGCCATGAACAAGCCGGCGAGTCCGGCGGGAATTTTCGTGGCGAGGAAGTGCGGGAAGACTTTGTCCGGCGCGATGCCGGCCGGTAGCGCTTCGTGGGAAAGTTGATAGTAGGCCCACACGAGCGTGCCGATGAGCATGAAGAGCGTCCAGGCGGGGATGCAGAGCAGCGTGCCGAGCGCCACGCCCTTGATCGCGTCGCGATCGTTCTTGGCGACGAGATAGCGCTGCACGAGCGTCTGGTCGGCCACGTATTTCTGGAGATATTGAAACACGCCATAGATCGCGAGGACCCAGAAGCTCGATTTGTTCGCGAGATTGAATTCAAAGGTGCCGAGGTTGAATTTGTGTTTCGACGCTGCGAGGTCAAACGCCGCACCGATGCCGCCCGGCATGTGCAGCCACAACCAACCAAGGCAGACGACCACGCCAAACAATTTGACGAAGCCCTGGATGACGTCGGTCCAGATGACCGCCTCGAGTCCGCCGATCACAGTGTAGAAAATCGTGATGGCGCCCGTCCCGACGAGGATGAAGTAGATGTCCCAGCCCGTGATGCGTTCGACCGTCAGCGCGGTCGTGAAAAACACGAAGCCCATTTTCGAAAAGTGTCCCATCGCAAACGCGAACGCCGAGTAGGCGCGCACGCCGTAGCCGAAACGTTTTTCGAAATACTCGTAGGCACTCATGCCGACGACATGCCGGTAAAACGGAATGACGACGGCCGCGATGACGAGCAGCACGCCGATGATCATGAGGCCGGGCACGAGTTCGGCCCAGTTGCCCGCGTAGGCCGAGCCCGGGTAGGCGATAAAGGTGATACTCGTGATCAGCGCGGCATAAATCGAAATTCCCATCGCCCATCCCGGGATCGAGCGCTTCGCGACGAAGTAGGCTTCGGTTGTCGTCTGTCGTTTCGCGAACGAACGACCGACGAGCAGCATCGCGACCATGTAAACGAGAATGACGACGGCATCGAGCCAGCGGAGATCGGCCATGGGGTTTGGGGTAGGAGGGTTTGGGGGAAGAAAGCGGGCGCAGCCGCTGCGCGTCAGGGTCGTGCGAGCGGAGTCCGGCGGGCCGCCATCGTCGCCGCAAGTTTGATCGCTTCGATCAGGCTGCGCGGATCGCCGCGGCCGGTGCCGGCGTTGGCAAAATCGGTGCCGTGCTCCACGGAGGTGCGGATGATCGGGAGGCCGAGCGTGACATTCACGCCACGCCAGATGCCGAGCATCTTGGCGGCGACATGGCCCTGATCGTGAAACATCGCGACGGCCCCGTCGAATTCACCCTGCAGCGTGCGGAAAAAAACGGTGTCGCCCGGATGCGGGCCGGAGGCATCGAGACCGAGCGCGCGAGCCTGCGCGATCGCGGGCGCGATGAACTCCTGCTCTTCGGTGCCAAAGAGACCGCCTTCGCCGGCGTGGGGATTGAGGCCGGCGACCGCAAGGCGCGGCTTTTCGACGCCAAGTTGTTTCACGGCCTCGTGGGTGAGCTGAAGAACCTTGATGATGCGTTCGGGGCGCACGCGATCGATGGCCTGCCGGAGCGAGACGTGGGTGGAGACGTGACTAACGCGGAGCTTGTCCGCGACGAGCATCATGGTTGCGCCTGGGGCCCGACAGACCTCGGCGAGCAGGCCAGTGTGGCCATCGAAGTGATGACCGGCGGCATTGAGCGCCGCCTTGTTGATCGCCGAGGTGACAATGGCGTCGACTTTACCGGCGAGGGCAAGTTCGGCGGCCAGCTTGACGTATTCGTAAGCGGCGTGGCCGCACATCGGATCCACGCGGCCGACAGTGAGCTTGGTGATGTCGACGTTTTTGAGATCGAGCACGTCAAGTGAATCGGCGGCGAAGGTCGCGTCCGCGGGCTTCGCGATCGCGCGGATTTTCAAAACGACGCCGGTGAATTTCAGCGCGCGCTCCACGGTGGCGGCATCGCCGACGACGAGCGGACGGCAGATGTCGCGAAGCGCCGAGCCAGCAAGCGCCTTCACGATCAACTCCGGGCCGGTGCCGGCGGCGTCGCCCATCGTAATGGCGACAAGGGGAAGAGGCGCGGAACTCATGAGTGAAATTTTTCGCCGACGGAAGGGGAGACGGTCGGACGCAGGTGAAGGTTGTGCGGTCGGAGCGCCGCGGGCCAAGCACGATCGCCAGCGAGAGCGTTGAACAGAGCCCGCAGCATGACGCTCAGGCGAGGCCGAAGCCGGCGAGTTCCTGGCGAATCGATTCGCTCTCCGACGCATCGCGTGCCACGAGCGGCGAGAGCACGGCGGGCGAGCAGAGACCCTGCGCGGCGATCGCGGCTTTGAGCGCGGCGAGCGACTGGGGCAGCGTGCGACCGCGCTGGACGATGTCGCCGATCGCATCGAGGCGCGTCTGTAACGCTTCCGCTTGCGCCCACTCGCCGGCGACGACGTGGGCGTAAAGATCGCGCCACAAGGCGGGCGCGATGTTGCCGGAACTCGGCACGCCACCATCGAATCCGGCGCGCAGCGCGGCCACGGTGTTTTTCGCGACGCCCATGAAGATCGAAAAATCCGGCCGACCCTTGAAGCGCTCGGCGACGGCCTCGAGTCGGCCGGGAGTGCCTTCGGAATCTTTCAAGCCGACGATATTTTCGCGAGCGCTCAGACGGTCGATCACATCCAGCGGAATCGACATGCGCGTCGTCTGCGGCATGTTGTAGACGATGACGCGGCCGGGCGTGTCGCCGGCGATGCGCTCGAAGCACGCCTGCATTTCTGCAGGGTTGAGAAGATAGTAAGCTGGCAACAACGAAACGACCGCGTCGGCGCCGAGCCGCAAATACGATCGCGCCATCGTGATCGAATCCGCGACGCAATCGGTGCCGATGCCGCCGAACACCGGCACGCGACCGGCGGCGGTTTGCACGGCGATTTCGACGAGCCGCTCGCGCTGCGCCATCGGAATGGACGGCGCCTCGCCCGTCGTGCCGAGGACAAATACCCCGAGCTGGTTCTCGGCGAGTCGCGCGACCATGCGTGCGGCGGCCGCTTCGTCCAGGCGACCCGTCGCCGCAAACGGCGTGCTCATCGGCACGACGATGCCGCGAAATTTTTTGGCGGAAGAAATCATTTTCAAAGGGCGAGCCGGTAAATCTGCTCCGCGTCGGCCAGCGTGACCTCGCGCGGATTGTTTTTCAGGAGACGGGTGACTTTCATGGCGTCGACGGCCATGCGCGGGATCGCGTCGGGCGGGACGCCGCAAGCCGCGAGGCCGGAAGGAATGCCGCAATCGGCGCCGAGCTCGGCGAGTCGGTCGGCGCCGCGAGTCGCGGTGGCGAGTTCGGTGGCGCCGTCTTTCACGCCGAGCGCGCGGGCGATATCCGCGTAGCGCTGCGGCATGGCGGGAAGATTGAAACGCACGACGTGCGGCAGCAGCAGCGCGATCGAAAGCCCGTGCGCGAGGCGGAACTCGCTGCCGAGCGGGTAGGCGAGCGCGTGCACGGCGGCGGTGTTGACGGGGCCGAGGCAGAGCCCGCCGTAGAGGCTGCCGAGCGCCAGTGCGCCGCGGGCTTCGAGATCGGCGGGCTGATCGACGGCGCGTTTGAGATGAGCGGCGACGAGACGGATGCCTTCCAATGCGTAGAGATCAACGAGGGGGTGGGCAGCACGATTCGCGAAAGCCTCAAGGCAATGGCTCAACGCATCGATGCCCGTCGCCGCGGTGAGCGCGCGTGGCACGGAAACCGTGAGCTGTGGATCGACGTAGACGGCGTCGGGAACGAGATGCGGACTGATGACGGCTTTTTTGAGGTGCTCGACGTCGTCGTAGAGAATGGCGTTGGGCGAAACTTCGCTGCCGGTGCCGGCGGTCGTCGGGAGGCACACGAGCGGAAGCGGACGCGAGGATAGCACGCCGATGCCAAAAAAATCGCGCACCGAAGCGGTGGACTGATGCAGCGCAGCGAGAAGTTTCGCGACATCGAGCACGCTACCGCCGCCCACGGCCACGACGGCGTCGACCTGAGCGCTGCGAATCTCCCCGCGGATTCGTTCGAAACTAGTAACATCCGGCTCCGGCGGGATGGAATTGACCCGCACGCTCGTGACGTTCCGTTCCTGTAGCCGGTCTGCTATCATGTTGGTGAAGGTCGTCGCGGACGAAGCATGCACCAAGAGGACGCCGCGAAGGCGGCGTTGAAGGAGCCATTCGATACACTGCGGCGCACAACCGTCTCCAAACGTGACAGCACCCGGCTGACGGAGCGTAATGATACGGGGGGTGCTAAGCGTCACGGGCACGGGCGAATACACAAAGTGAGTGGAAGTGTGTTGAGAAGGGAGAATCTTGTTTTCATGAAATTAAATCAGTCAACACGCAATTTCATGACTTAAGGACTGCGCATTTTGTCGCTCACTTTTTCCCTTAGGCGCATTGCTGCGTGGTGAAGCAGGGTGGCGGTTTTTGCGAACCACTCGAAGTCCGCTTCATGGCAAATTTCGTCTCATCCCAAGGCACTCAAATCGCAACAGGCGGTTCAACCTCGAATGGCAAAGCGGTATGCACTGGCGCGACCTTCGCGAGATTTCGCCGGAAAAGGTGTTGACAAGGATTTCATGAATTTTATCTCATCGCTTTGTTGTTTCATATGAAACTACGTGCGCCGCGAGGCTCACACACCACCAAGACGACCTAACCCCGTTCAGAGAAGTTTTATGAAGACCCCTCCGCTTAATTGGCGTGGAGATTTTTGCCGCTTTGGGCAGAGTTTCCGCCGTTCTCCGGCCGGCATTTTATTCGCCCTCGCGAGTATGTGCGTGGCCTTGATGCTCGGTTCACCGTTGCACGCGCAGACTACAAGCGCGGGCACCATTTCGGGGCGCGTGCAGAACGCCGCGACTGGAAACTATCTCAACAACGCGCGCGTGCGGGTCACCGGCACGACGCTCGAGGCCTTCACCAATTCCGCCGGTGAATACCGCCTGACCGGCGTTCCGGCAGGTTCGGCCAGCCTCGATGTATTCTACACGGGCCTCGCGACGCAGAAGATCGTCGTCACGGTCCCCGCTAGCGGCACCGTCGATCAGGATGTTTCCCTCCGCGACATTGGTTCGGCCGCGAAGGAAGGCGATATGGTCATGCTCGGCCAGTTCGTCGTGCAGAGCCAGCGCGAGACCGACGCCGCGGCGATCGCGATCAACGAGCAGCGCTTTGCCGCCAATCGCAAAGACGTCATTTCGACTGACGCGTTTGGCGACATCAACCAGGGCAACATCGGCGAGTTCGTGAAATTCATTCCCGGCATCTCGCTCGACGTGAAGGACGGCAACAGCCCCTCGGGTATCATGATCCGCGGCTTTGACCCCAACTACACCAATGTCACGATGGATGGCGGCTCCCTCGCGAGCACGCAGATCGCGAACACGCAGACGTCTTCGCGCGGTTTCCTCCTCGAACAGGCAAACATCAACGACCTTGCCCGCATCGAAGTGGTGAAGCTCCCGACGCCGGATATGTCGGCCAATCTCCTCGGTGGCTCGGTGAATTTCGTAAGCAAGAGCGCGTTCGAACGCTCGCGCGAATCGCTGAACTTTAATGCCTTTCTCTCCGGCAACAGCAATGATCTCGGCTTGAGTCAGTCGGCCGGTCCCGGCTCCAAGGACACCTACAAGGTGCGTCCGAACTTCGACATGACTTGGGTGAAGCCGTTCAGCAAGACGCTCGGCATCGTCGTGAACGTGGCGCAATCGAGCCAGTTCTACCTCCAAAACAAATCGGTGCCCGGCCGTCGCTACTTCACCGGCACGAATGTCAACTCGGCAAACTTTGTCGACTATCGCCAGAATCCGCAGACGTTGTCGATGGCGACGAGCTACAATCCGAACCAGGTCGACCGCACTTCCGGTTCAATCAAGGTCGATTGGAAGCCTTTCGACCACAACGTGGTTTCCTTCTCCGCGAAGGCCAACGCGAACTACCAGCAGAATGCGGGACGCACGCTGACCTACAACACGGGCGCCACGATTCTGCGCTGGGACGAACACAACACCTTCGGTTCGACGGGCGCTTCCGGCACCGGTTCGGCCAACGAAAGCAACAGCTACCAGAACCGCAACGGCCTCCTCCGCGCGCTCATCGGCAGCTGGACCTACACGAATAACAACTGGATCGCCGAGCTCGCCGGCAGTTATTCGAATTCCAACAACCACACCCGCGACACCGCGAAAGGATTCTGGAACGCGCTCTCCACCTCGCTACCGAACGTCAAGACGGTGAACCTCGAGGGCATCGACAATTCCTCCGGCACCGTCGCCAAGACCTCGGTCCTCGATGCGACTGGCGCTCCGATTAATGAGCTGAAGCTTTCGAACTATCTGCTCGGCAAAGTCACGAGCCAGCCGCAAAGCAACACCGACACCGTCAAGGATCTCCGCTTGAACGTCACGCGCAGCTTCTCGCTGCTCGGGACGAATTTCTCGGTGAAGGCAGGCGGGCAATACAACGACATGGTCCGCGACCAGCACTACACGCTGTGGGAGACGACCTATGCCGGTCCGGACGGCAAACTCGCCAGCGGCGATGAATCCGCCGCGGCGTTTGCCGATGCGAAGGCCGTCGGTCAGAGCCCTGGTTTCGGCCGCCCCGGTCCGGAATGGCTCGATCCCTATCTCGTCTACCAGGCGTTCCAACAGCACCCGAACTGGTTCGTCCGCTCGGCGAGCAACGAGGGCGACACCGTCAAGAACATCGCGGTGCGTTCGCCGTGGCTGCACGAGACCATCGAGGCCGGTTACGTGATGGGTGACGCGAAATTCTTCCACAACCGCCTGCGCGTGGTTGGTGGCGTTCGCTATGAACTCACCACCGACGAAGGCCGCGGCTACAAACAGGACGGCAACGCGATCTACCAGCAGGATTCGAAGCAGCACCCGATCAAGGGCTCGAACGGCGCATATCTCCTGTTGCCGCAATTCGCCGGACAGACCGCGAACAACGGCAGCGGCGAACAGAACGCGCTGATCTACCAATATCGCGCGTCCTACAACTCGCGCGACTACGGCTATTACTTCCCAAGCGTGCACACGACCTACAACCTCACGGAGAACCTGCTCCTGCGCGCTTCGTATGCCGAAACGATGGGCCGGCCGAATGTGTCGGACGTCGTGCCCACGCTGTTCGTCGGCGACAACGCGACGTTCGATCCGAACGTTTCGAGCAGCTTCCCCGGCTTCATCACCGCGTCGAACACGACGCTGAAGCCGTGGACCGCGAAAAATTACGACTACACCCTGGAATATTATCTGCCGCGCAACGGGCTCATGATGTTCAATTTTTATAAGAAGGACATTCGTAATTTCTTCAGCACGCAGACCTCCACGGCGGACGCCGCCCTGCTGGACGCGCTCGACCTCTCGCACGATTACCTCGGCTACCAATACTCGACGCGCGTCAACATCAGCGACGCGATGATCAAGGGCTGGGAGGCCAACATCAACTTGCCGCTGCAGAACCTCACGTCGTGGGGCCCGCTCGAGCGCTTCGATTCCTTCGCGAAGCACTTCACGATCGGCCTGAACACCACGCACCTCGAGCTCTCCGGTTCGCGCATCACGCCGTCCGACTGGAAGCGCTACATCCCGCGCTCCCGCAACGCGACCCTGCGCTTCAACTTCGGCAAGGTCTCGGGCAATGTGCTCGTGAACTTCCGTGGCAAGATGCAGCGCGACACGAGCAGCAACATCAATGGCCTCGGCACCGGCGGCGCGGAATACATCAAGGCGCGCTACCAGGTCGACGGTAACATCGATTACCAGCTCACGAAGCGCTTCGCCCTCTACCTTGCCGCGCGCAATCTCCTCAACGCCGTCAGCGAGTGGCAGGTCACCGGCCCCGGCGCCGCGGACTACGCCGCCACGACGAACTACGAGAAGTATGGCGTGCAGTATTCGTTCGGCCTGCGCGGCAACTTCTGAGCCGATGTGACAGCTTCGGGATGTCCTCCATCCCGTGAACTTTCGGGGCCGGCGCAAACCGCGCCGGCCCCTTTTTGTTTCCTCCCCGTCAAGCGGTCCGTTAGTTCGTTCAAGTTCGAAACCCCACGCCCCCTCTTTCGATGAGAGTCTTTCCCCTGATTCGCTTCGCGTCTTTTTCGGTCGTCTTCGTCTCGCTCTCCGCCTTGATCGGCGCGGCCGAATCACAGATCGCGTTTCCCGGCGCCGAGGGCTTCGGTCGCTTCGCGAAGGGTGGACGCGGCGGCGAGGTCTATGCCGTGACCAACCTGAACGACAGCGGGCCCGGCTCGTTGCGCGACGCGGTGAGCGTGGCTGGGCGCACCGTGGTGTTTCGCGTGTCGGGCACCATCGCGCTCGCTTCGGATTTGGTGATTCGAAAATCCAATATCACGATCGCCGGCCAGACCGCACCAGGCGACGGCATTTGCCTCAAGGATCGTCCGCTGCGCGTCGAGGGTGCCGCGGATGTCGTCGTCCGGTATTTGCGCATTCGTCCCGGCGCCGGCTCCGGCCTGCCGCTCGATGGCGTCGAGGTGCGCAACAGCCACGACGTTATTCTCGATCATTGCTCCGTGAGCTGGACGATCGACGAATCCGTCAACACCTGGCATGGCGTGAAGGATGTCACTGTCCAATGGTGCATCATCTCCGAGCCGCTCAACCGCTCCGTTCACCCCAAGGGTCCGCACGGCTACGGCGCGAGCCTGGGCGCCGAGAATGGCTCCTATCATCACAACCTCTTTGCGAGCGCCACGGCGCGCAACCCGTCCGTCGCCGGCAACAAGGATTTCTACACGCTCAATATGGATTTCCGCTGCTCCGTGATCTTCAACTGGGAGCATCGCTCGTGCGACGGGAAGCCCGTCTCGTGCAATCTCGTGAACAACTACTTCAAGCCGGGTCCCGCCACGCAGTCCGCGGTGCGCCGGCGCATCGTCCGGATCGACGACACGCAATCGGCCTACGGTTATCCGTCGCACTGGTTCGTCGAGGGCAATCTCATCGAGGGCGAGCCGGCCATTTCCGCGAATAACTGGAACGGCGGCGTGGACTACGAAAACGGAAAAACCTCCGAGGCGGCCAATCGCAGCCGCGAGCCGTTTCCGGTCGCCGCGGTTTCGACGCAGTCCGCGACGGCGACTTACCCGCTCGTGCTGGCAGGCGCGGGGGCGACACTTCCGCGTCGCGATCGCGTGGACGCGCGAATCGTCGCCGAAGTTAGCGCGGGCAAGCCCGGCATTGGCAACGGCATCATCGACAAGCCCGAGCAAGTCGGCGGCTGGCCGGAACTGAAATCGACGCCCGCTCCGGCCGATGCCGACGATGATGGCATGCCCGACAGTTGGGAGCGCGCCCACGGTTTGGACCCTGCTAATTCCGCCGACCGCAACCGCGTCGGCGCCGACGGTTTCACGGAGCTCGAACATTATTTGAACAGCATCGCTGGCGCATGAAAACTCGCACTCTACTGCTCGCCACCTTCGTTTTCGTCGCGCTCGGCCTGATCGCTGGCCGCGCCGCGCCGGCCGTGCTCAAGCCCGACGCGCTCGCGAAGCACGTCGCGCGCTTCAACACGATGGAAGACGAGCCGATCATCAATCTCGTCTCCAATGCCGATTCGGAAAAATGGCTCGCGTCGAATATCCCGCTGTTCGAGTGCCCCGACGCCGAGGTCGAGGAGATGTATTTCTACCGCTGGTGGGCCATGCGCAAACAGCTTCGCAAAGCGCCCGACGGCAGTTTTGTTTTCACGGAGTTCATCAATCGCGCCGATCCCGTGAGCAGCGCGCTCGGCCACCACCTGATGGACGGCCGCTGGCTGCACGATCAGGAATACCACGACGCCTACGTGAAGTGGTGGCTGCGCGGCAATGCGGGCAAGCCGCAGCCGAAGCTGCACAATTACAGCCAGTGGCTCGCCGACGCGCTGTGGCAGCGTTATCTCGTCACGAACGATCGCGCGTCGCTCGTCGGGTTTCTCGACGATCTCGTCGCCGATTACGCGCAGTGGGAAAAGGAAAAGCAGCTTCCGAGCGGACTCTTCTGGCAATTCGACGTGCGCGACGCGATGGAGGAATCGATCAGCGGCTCACGCACGAAGAAAAACGTCCGCCCGACGATCAACAGCTACATGTTCGGCAACGCCCAAGCCATCGTCGCGATCGCGAAGCTCGCGGGCCGCACCGATGTTGCGGACCAATTCACCACGAAGGCCGCGACGCTGCGCAAGCTGACGGAGGAGTCGCTGTGGAACGCCGACGCGAAATTCTTCGAGGTAAAACTCGAGGACGGCTCGTTCTCCGACGCGCGCGAGGAGATCGGTTTCATTCCATGGTATTTCGAGTTGCCGGAAAAAAATCACGGCTATGAAGCCGCGTGGGCGCAGCTCACCGACGAACAGGGTTTCCGCGCGCCGCTCGGCATCACGACGGCGGAGCGGCGGCACCCGAAATTCCGCACGCATGGCATTGGCGGCTGCGAATGGGACGGGGCGGTCTGGCCGTTCGCGACCTCGCAGACGCTCGGCGCGCTCGCGAATGTGCTGCGCGATTACCCGCAGTCGGTCGTGACGTCGCGCGATTACTTCGATGCGTTTCGCACCTATGTCCACAGCCTCCACTGGGGCGACAAGCCCTACGTCGGCGAATATCTCGACGAAAAAACCGGCGCGTGGCTCAAGGGCAACAACCCCCGCAGCCGCTACTACAATCACTCGACCTTCGCGGATCACGTGATTGGCGGTATCGCCGGCCTGCGCCCGCGCGCGGACGACGTCGTGGAGATTTATCCGCTCCTGCCCGCCGACACCTGGGCTTGGTTCTGCCTCGACGATGTCACCTACCACGGCGGCTCGCTCACGATCCTCTGGGATCGCGACGGCACCCGCTACAATCGCGGTCGCGGACTCATCGTGCTCGTGAACGGCAAGCAACTCGCTCGGGCGGACACGCTGAAACCGCTGATCGCAAAACTGCCCGCGAATTAATACGCCACGTCCGCGAAATCTTTTTATTTTATGAAATCGTCCCGAGCTTTCCTGCGATCTGCCTTCGCTGTCGCTGCAATTTTATTGGTCATTACGTTTTCGCACGCCGCGCCGCCTGCGACGACGGTTGAGCAGTGGAATGTATGGGAGCTCGAATTGTCGGGTCCGAAGGACGGTAATCCGTTCGTCGATGTCCGGTTCACCGCGGAATTTTCGAACGGATCGAAAACGGTCGAGGCGGACGGGTTCTACGACGGCGACGGGATTTTTCGTGTGCGTTTCATGCCTGATCGCGTCGGCACGTGGCGCTACGTGACGAAGAGCAATCGCTGGCCGCTGACCGGGCACACGGGATCGTTCAACGTCACCGCGGCCACGAAGGGCAACCACGGCCCCGTGCGCGTGCGCAACACCTACCACTTCGCCTACGCCGACGGCACGCCGTTCAAGCAAATCGGCACGACGATCTACAACTGGATCGATACGCCGGAGGAGTTGCAGGACCAGACGGTCAAGACGCTCGCGGCGTCGCCGTTCAATAAGGCGCGCATGCTGATCACGCAACAGCCGACGTCCTATCAAAAGTCGTTCGCGCCGCCGCGCTGGCCCTACGCGGGCAAGCCGCCGCACGACTGGGATCTCACGCGCTTCAATCCCGACTTCTTCCGTCATTACGAGCAGCGGATCGCGCAACTGCGCGATATCGGCGTGGAGGCCGACGTCATTTTGTTCAACCCGTATGGCAAGTGGGGCTTCGAGACGATGGACGCGGCGGGCGACGATCGCTACGTGCGCTACGTCGTCGCGCGCTTCGGCGCGTTTCGCAACGTCTGGTGGTCGCTCGCCAACGAGTATGATTTCCTGCGCACGAAAACCGAGAGCGACTGGGATCGCATCGGCGCGCTCGTCCAGCAGTGCGATCCCTACAATCACCTGCGCTCCATCCATAACGGTGCGTTCATTTACGATCACAATAAATCCTGGGTCACGCACGTGAGCATGCAAAACGGTCTGGCCGTCGAGGAGCCCGGCCGCGCGGAGATGTATCGCGACACGTATCGCAAGCCCGTCGTTTACGATGAGGTGAAATACGAGGGCAAGAGCCCGTTCCGCTGGGGTAATCTCTCGGGCCAGGAAATGGTTCACCGCTTTTGGTGCGGCACGGTCGCGGGCACTTACGTCGGCCACGGCGATTATTTTCTCGTGAACGAGGACACATGGACGTCGTTCGGCGGCACGCTCAAGGGCGAGAGCGCGCCACGGCTCGCGTTTCTCCGCAAGATTATGGAGGAGGGACCCGGCGACGGCATCGATCCGATCGACCGCTGGCAGGATCCGCGCGTGGGTGGCAAACCCGGCGATTACTATCTGATCTATTTTGGCCACGAGATGCCGGCGTCGTGGGAATTCCGCCTCTACAAAAACGGCGTCACCGCCGGCATGAAGTTCAAGGTCGAGGTGATCGACACGTGGGCGATGACGATCACGCCGGTCGAAGGCGAATTCGTCGCGGCGAGGAAGGACAGCTACGATTTTGTCGACGCGAAAGGCCGGTCCGTCACGTTGCCCGGCAAACCCGGGATGGCGATCCGCATCCGCCGCCTCGGCGCCGACGGCAATCCGGCGAAGGCGGAAACGCTGATCGATCCTTCATGAGGCGCGGACTGTTCGTTCTCGCGGGATTTTTTTGGGCCGCGGCGGTGATCGCGGCGGAGGCGGGGTCCGCCGCATCGGCGGTTTCGCCGGCGGAAATGCAGCGCGTCTACGACGAAGTGAAGACGCCGTTCAAGTATGGCATCGTGCTGCATCCGGGCGCGGGCGAACTGCTGGATTGCCCGAGCGTTTTTCGCTTCGGCGGAAAATGGTTCATGCTCTACGTCGCCGCCAAAAACAAAGTGGGCTATGAGACCTTGCTCGCTGAGAGCGCCGATTTGTTGAACTGGAAACCGCTGGGCACGGTGCTGCCGTTTTCCAAAGAAGGTTGGGATGCGTGGCAGGGCGACGGCGGCGTCGCGTTGGCAGATCATACGTGGGGCGGTTCGGCGGAGCTGCAAAAATACGACGGAAAATATTGGATGTCCTACATCGGCGGCGCCAAGCAGGGCTATGAACCTGACCCGCTCGCGATCGGTTTGGCGTGGACGCAATCGCCCGATCAGCCCACCGCGTGGACGCGGCTCGCAGAGAATCCGGTGCTTGCGTCCGATCAACCCGATGTGCGCGCTTTCGAGAAGCGGACGCTCTACAAAAGCCAGATCATCTGGGATCGCGCGGCGAAACTCGGCGCGCCGTTCGTGATGTTTTACAACGGCAAGGAGCAGGGCGGCGGCGGTTACGAGCGAATCGGCATGGCGGTGTCGTCGGACATGCGTCACTGGCGCCGCTTCGGCGACGGTCCCGTGGTGGCGAATGAAACGGGCAGCAAATACAGCATCAGCGGCGATCCGCAGATCGTGCGGCTCGGCGATCTCTGGGTGATGTTTTATTTCGGTGCGTTCTGGCGACCGAACGCCTTCGACACGTTTGCGTGTTCGCGCGATCTCGTGCACTGGACCAAGTGGGAAGGCACGGACCTCATCGCGACGAGCGAACCGTGGGACAAACAATTCGCCCACAAGCCGTGGGTGCTGAAACACGACGGCGTCGTCTACCATTTCTATTGTGCCGTCGGCTCGGAGGGGCGGACGATCGCGCTGGCGACGTCGCGCGATTTGCGGGCGCCGGCGAAAACGCCGTAGTTTTTTTCGATGCGAAAAGAACACCTCACTTCTCGAGGCGTGTTGGTGGCGCTGACGCTACTCACGCTGCCGGTGCGCGCGGTGGAGTTTTGGGTTTCGCCCGAAGGCGACGATCGCAGTGCGGGCACGAAGGAGAACCCGGTCGCGTCCATTTCGCTCGCGCAGCGCAAAGCGCGCGAGGCGCGGCGCCTCGCTGGAGCGAATGCCCCGGAAGGCGGCACGAAGATCGTCCTGCGTGGCGGGGTTTACCGGCTGGCGGAGCCGCTGGTGTTTCGAGTGGAAGATTCCGGTCGCGAAAATAGTCTCGCCTCGATCGAGGCGGCGCCGGGTGAGCGGCCGATTCTGAGCGGCGGCGTCGCGGTGACGAATTGGCGAAAGCCGACGGAGGAAATCCGCGGGCTGCCGGCGAGCGCGAAGGGCAACGTCTGGGTGGCCGATGCGCCGAGCATCGGCGGGCGGCCGATGATTTGCCGTCAGCTCTGGCTCGACGATCGCAAATCCGTGCGCGCCCGCACGCCCAATGGCAACGCGATGGAACGACTCGTCGCGTGGGATCGCACAGGACGGGAGGCTGGAATTCCCTCGGCACTTGTCGCCGGCGTGAGAAATTTCTTCGGTGTCGAAATGGTGATCGAGCAGCAGTGGGAAATCGCGATCCTGCGCGTGAAAGCGATGCGCGCGGCGGGCGCGGACACACGCGTGAGTTTTTTCGAGCCGGAAAGCCGGATCGAATTCGAGCATCCTTGGCCGCAGCCGATTTTGCCGCCGAAAGGCGGGGGAGCGTTTTTCCTCACAGGCGCGGTCGAGTTTATCGATGAGCCGGGCGAGTGGTGCCAGGAGCCGGCGACCGGCCGGCTGGTTTATTGGCCGCGCGCGGGTGAGGACATGGCGCGTCAGACTGCGGTCGTGCCGATGTTGGAAACGCTCGTCAAGGTCGCCGGCTCGCTCGATCGGCCCGTCGCGCATGTGGAGTTTCGCGGGATCGAGTTTGCGCACGCGGCCTGGACGCAGCCCGCGACGGCCGGGCACGTGCCGCATCAAGCCGGTATGCCGATGACCGACGCTTACAAAATTTCGCCACCCGGCACGCCGGATAAAAAGACGCTCGAGAATCAGGCATGGATCGAACGCCTGGCGGCCGGCGTGGTCGTGGAGGCGGCGCATCACGTGAAATTCGAACGGTGTCGCTTCGAGCAGACGGCGGCGTCGGCGCTGGATTTCGTCCGCGGCGTGCAGGACGCGACTGTCGAGGGCTGCGTGTTTCGCGACATCGGCGGCAGCGGGATTCAACTTGGGTCGTTTCGCGAGGGCGGGGAGGAGATCCACGTTCCCTATTTGCCCACCGATGAGCGCGACGTGACCGCGCGGATCCGGATCGCGAACAATCTTCTCTCCGACACCGCCAACGAAGACTGGGGCTGCCTCAGCATCGGCGCCGGTTACGTGCGCGAGGTGACGATCGAGCACAACGACGTCTCCGATACTTCCTACACCGGCATCAGCGTGGGCTGGGGCTGGACTCGCACCGCGACCGTGCTGCGCGACAATCGCGTGCACGCGAATCTCATCCGGCGCATCGCGACGCGCCTCTGCGACACCGCCGGCGTTTACACGCTGTCGGCGCAAGCGGGCACGATCATCAGCGAGAACGTCGTCGACGATATCGCGATCAGCCCCTACGTCGACCGGCCTGATCACTGGTTCTACCTCTACACGGATGAAGGTTCGTCATTCATCACCGTGCGCGACAACTGGTGTCCGGCGGAAAAATTTCTCTTTCCAGCACAGTGGGATCCGAAGCTTGGAATTCACGTGACTTGAAGTCGCGGC
>JADMIO011095971.1_pt1 | contig 69516 bp, 56 predicted proteins | sample 8958161 | NCBI WGS metagenome assembly JADMIO01 (sample SAMN16585339, study PRJNA669376) | soil metagenome | isolation source: Crop rotation soil | place: USA: Cullars Rotation, Alabama | collected 2011 | reverse complement strand
CGCGACAACTTGTCCACGTGGAATTCTAAGCTTAGGATCCCAATGTGCTGGAAAGCGGTGGCAAAGCTAGATAAGCTGGAAAAGATCACCGGCGCTGTTGAAAAAGAGATGGCGACTAAACTTCGTACTTCAGGGATCAATGTTCACGAGAAGCGCTCAACCTTTAACAGCACCCTGGATATTCGTGGTAAGCGCGTAGATGAAGTATTGTCGCTGCTGGATCAGTTTATGGACACTGCTATTTTGTTAGGCCAGGGAGATTTGAAGATCCTTCATGGAAAGGGAGAAGGCGTTCTCCGGAAAGTTGTGCGTGAGCACTTAAGGCGCTATAAGGAAGTTGCTTCCGTGAGTGACGAACATGTTGAAAGGGGAGGAGATGGGATAACGGTGGTGGTTTTGAAGTGAAATTTGAAAGTGAGTTTGGTAAATGAATCTTAAAATGGTGCTGTGTTGAAACCTATAAAAAAGAAGAAGGCTGTCCGTTAAGACAGCCTTCTTTATTGGATAGATAATGATCTTGATTACTTCGTGAAGTAAAATTTCCAGTTACCTTCAACTGATTGTACGCGAGCGATGTCATACGCTTCTCCTGCGTAGTTATTAATATCGATCTGAAGATCGGAAGCAGATACAGAGTAATTCAACGGAACGCTACCACCTGTGTCGTGACGGGTGATATTCGATTTTACATCAGAACCGAAGTCCCAACCTACAGTTGCAGGCCAAGGACTTGCATCAATAGATCCAGCGTCTTTTGTGAATTTGAACTGTTTACCGCTGGTGATCTCTAATTTTGCACCGGTAAATTCTGCCTTAGCAGCGCCATTTAAAGTAGCTGAAGTAACGGTCCAGGTTCCGACTAACAGGTCAAGTTGGTCCTGTTCTGGATCAGGATCTTCTCCTCCTCCGCCACCACAATTGGTAAAAAATAATCCTGCACTAACGAGTATTAGGAGGGAAAAAAGTCTTGAAAGTTGTTTCATGGGGTTATCTATTAATAGTTACGAATATGTGAGTAAAAATCCTAAAATCAAATTCCACGGTTCCGGATAAAGATGTGGTTTTGTTAATAATCTTACACCGGTAGATGTAACCCTCATTTATAGCCCATGATGTCGATTTTTTGGGCGTTTAACGGGTATTCTGACGGTTGATTACTGGCAATCAGCACCATAGTTTCCGGGGATAAAGCATGTAGGTTTTCCAGGTACCAGTCAAAAGCCTTGTGGTCGAGGTTAGTACCAGGCTCATCCAGGAACACCATATCGGCCTGGGTGTAGAAGGCCAACCCCAGCTTTACGCGCTGACGCATCCCTGAAGAGAAATTCGAGATGGCCTTATCGCGCGCTGCCGTGAGGTACATTTTTTCAATCATTTCATCCACCGTTAATCCCCGGCTCTTGCGCAGACTAAAGTGAAATTTTAGCTGCTCGCTCAGCGTGAATTCTTCGATGAGATCCATGTAGGGCGTAGCGATCGAACAATGCCGGAAGACTTCTTCTCCCGGAATGTCAACGGTACCCACAGCGTATTTAAGGTCACCGGAAGTCTGCGGCATTTGTCCCCAAAGTACCTGCAGCAAGGTGGATTTTCCTGATCCATTCGGTCCAGTGATCGCATAAGTGTTGCCGGCCGCGAAAGTGAAATCCAGTTTCCTGAAGATCCATTCGCGATTGAAACGCTTTGCGAGATTGGAGGTGCTGATGGAGATGCCGGAAGTGATGAGCGTCGATTTTTCTTTCGAAGATTCGTGATGGGCTTCTGGCTGAGTAAAAGGCTTCTGGTTACTGGCCACTGGCTTCTGGCTGAGTTGACTAATTTATAAGAGGCTACTTGGTTACTGGCGACTGGCTTCTGGCTGAGTCGACCTAGTTTATGAAATTACTTTGCTCCCTGGAGATTCCAAAATGCAGATGACACGAAGACACCAGGACGCTAAGAACCACAAAGGAATCGAATGTTGAATAACGAATATCGAACACCGAATATCGAAGGCTACTCGCGGCTCGTAGCTGGCGGCTCGAAGCTTTTCCCAGCGGCCAGAAGCTAGTAGCCAGCGGCTCTCTAAAAGCTCCTAGTCGTTTCCCCCATATCCCTTCATAATTCCTCTTTCGGAGGTGCGAATGAAGTCGATGATATAGTCGCGTTCGGTACTTTGTGGTACTTCTTTTTCGACCAGGTCAATGGCTTTTGAGTTGTTCAATCCTTTCAGGAAGATGAAGCGATAGATTTCCTGGATCTCGGTAATTTTTTCCGATGAGAAACCTCTTCTTCTTAATCCAACGGTATTGATACCCGCATAGGTAAGTGGTTCACGCGCTGCCTTGGTGAAAGGAGGGACGTCTTTGCGTACCAGTGATCCACCGGAAAGCATAACGTGAGCACCAATCTTTACAAACTGATGCAGTGCACTCGCTCCGCCAACAATCGCCCAGTCGTCGATGGTCACGTGACCAGCAACTTGTACCGTGTTCACCAGGATACACTGGTTGCCAATCATACAATCGTGGGCCACGTGGACATACGCCATGAGCAGACAGTTCTTGCCGATCACGGTTTTGAATTTATCCGTTGTACCGCGACTGATGGTCACGCATTCGCGGATCACCGTGTTGTCGCCGATGTACGTTTCTGTTTGTTCACCCGCGAATTTTAAATCCTGCGGAATGGATGACACAGAAGCGCCGGGATAAATCTTTACATTCTTGCCTAAGCGTGCGCCGTCCCAGATGATTGCACCTGGACCAATCCAGCATCCATCATCGATGACAACATCTTTCTGCACGGTAGCAAAGGGCTCGATGGTAACGTTGTTACCGATTTTCGCCTCAGGGTGTACGTTAGCTTGTGGGAATCTGCTCATGAATCTTTTCGAACAATACTTGCCGTCATAGTACCTTCACACACAAGTGTATTGCCGACATAAGCTCTTCCGCTCATCTTGGCGATACCACGTTTGATTGGCGCTAACAGGTCGCATTGAATGACCATGGTATCGCCAGGAAGGACCATTTTTCTGAATCTCATATTTTCAATGCCAAGGAAATAAGTCCAGTAATTTTCCGGATCAGGAACAGTGTTCAACACCAGGATTCCGCCGATCTGGGCCATCGCTTCTACCTGGAATACGCCGGGGAACACAGGGTTGCCCGGGAAATGTCCCTGGAAGAAATATTCATTAGCGGTAACATTCTTTACGCCAGCAACACTCTCGTTGTCGAGGTAAATAATCTTATCGATCAAAAGGAACGGATAGCGGTGCGGTAATGTCGCGGTGATCTTGTTGATGTCCATCACCGGCGGAAGATTCGGATTGTATTTCGGTCTTCCTTTTTTGTCGGCCTCCGCCATGGCCTTCTTCAATTTCTTCGCGAAAGCAACATTGGCGGCGTGTCCGGGACGTGCCGCGAGTACCTGCGCTTTCAACGGTCTGCCCGCGAGTGTAAGATCACCTACGATGTCGAGCAGTTTGTGACGAGCAGGTTCGTTTTTGTAACGGAGCTCGATATTGTTCAGGATACCTTCCTGTTTAACTTCTACTTTTGGTTTGCCCAGCATCTTGGCGATGTTGGCAAGCTCATCATCTTTCACTACGCGATCAACGATCACGATAGCGTTGTTCAGATCTCCACCACGGATGAGGTTGTTGTTGTATAACATTTCCAGCTCATGGAGGAAACAGAATGTGCGGCAGGAGGCAATTTCTTTTTCGAACTGACGGATGTCGGTGATCGAAGCATGCTGACTTCCTAGTACCGGAGAGTTGTAGTCGATCATCACCGTCACGCGATAGTCATCGAGTGGAAGTGCTGCGATCTCTACGTTGCGTGCTGCTTCGCGATAGAAGAGTGGCTCCTGTACTTCGAAGAAATCGCGCAGGGCGTTTTGTTCTTCCGAGCCGGCTTCTTTTAATATTTCAACAAACTGGATGGAGCTACCATCCATGATGGCGCACTCGGGTCCGTCGAGTTGAATTAGCACGTTGTCAATTTCGAGGCCGGTGAGGGCAGCGAGGGTATGTTCGATGGTGCTGACTTTCGCACCGCTTTGTTCGATCGTTGTTCCGCGGGATACGTCGGTCACGTTATCGCAATCAGCATCGATGATAGGGGAGCCTGGAATATCGACGCGCTGAAATTTAATACCGTGGTTAGGCTTTGCAGGCAGGAAGGTCATGTTCGTTTGAACACCTGTGTGCAGACCGACACCGGAGAGGGTAACGGACTTTTGAATGGTTTGCTGTTTGATGTTAAGCATGGTCTGGAAAAGTGGGCAAAGTTAACCTCATTATCCAGATAATACAACTCGAAGCGTAGCTACCTTCTCAAACGATTGCGACAGGGCTATTCTACTGAAGAATGCTGTGCTGAGTTGTTGTGGTTAGGTACTTTTTCTTCGAGCTCCCGCAGACGATAATTGAGGTCTGGAAGCTTTTTGAATACAGCGTATGCCTTGAAGTACTCTTTTACATCAAAAACAGGGGATCCCATGAGTTTCTGACCTTCTTCTTTTATGGATTTCGAGACGCCAGCCTGTGCGCCGATACTGGTATTGTTAGCAATAACAAGATGTCCGGCAATGCCGACCTGGCCGGCGAACAAGCAGTTCTCGCCAATCTTCGTAGAGCCTGAAATTCCGCTCTGTGCAGCAATAACCGTATGCTTGCCGACTTCAACATTATGGGCGACCTGGATGAGGTTATCGAGTTTCACGCCTTCACGGATGATCGTAGCGTCACCGAACAAAGTAGCACAGTCGATCACGGTATTGCCGCCAATCGTGACGTTGTCTTCAATAATCACATTGCCGAGCTGAGGTATCGTCTTGTACGATCCGTCTTCCTGTGGCGCAAAGCCGAAGCCATCACTGCCAATCACCGTGCCGCCGTGAATCACACAATTGTCGCCGACTTTAGTATCCGCGTAAAGCTTCACACCCGGGTGAATAATCGTGTTGTTGCCGATAACAACGTTGTCGCCGATGAACGCATGCGGATAAATTTTGACATTGTCTCCGACCTTCACATTGTTGCCGATGTAGGAGAAGGCACCGCGATAAATATTTTTTCCGGTTACTGAATTCTCGCCGATAAAGCTGGGTTGTTCAATGCCTGATTTTTGAAAGATGATGAGTTTGTGATATTCTTCAAGGAGTCGTGTAAAACTGGTGTAAGGATCATCGACCAGGATCAGTGTGGCCGTAATTTCCTTCCGCGCAACAAAATCTTTTTTTACAATAACGGCCGTAGCCTGCGTGGTGTAGATGTATTGTTCGTATTTAGGGTTTGACAGGAAAGCAATCTGGCCGCTTTTTGCATCCTGGATTTTGGCCAGCATTTTTATTTTGTCGTTTCCGTTCCCCTTTACTTCTCCGCCGAGCATCGCGGCAACTTGATTGACGGTAAATTCCATTCTTTTTAGGCATTAGGCATCGGGCATCAGGCATCAGGATATCCCTGAGTTGACTATTGCACGGTGCAGTTGGTCTCTTTTTTTGGTTCCAGACATCCGACGAGCATCATGCATTTACCTAATGCCCGATGCCCAATGCCCGATGCCTATCTCACAAAGATACATTTTTAGGCCAGCAGAGGTAGTTTTTTTTGACGATTTTGCTGATGGCCTGTATGTTAGGCAGGTCAGAGGCATCGGCGATGTCGAGTAACTCGCCACTCTTCATCAGGATGTTGATCTGTTTTCCGACAGCGTACGCTTCATTGCTCACAATGCCGTGAGAGAAAAGGTATGAGGTTTCTACCCGCAAAGTTCCATACGCACTGGCTATGGCGTCACGTATTTTTTCTACTGTTTCTTTACTGATAAGCTCTGCACTCAGGCGTATCTGAAAAAGTTTTCTTTCCAGGATCATCGTCGACAACAACGATAAGATCCGGTCTGGATGATCCTTCCATAATTTAAGTGAGCCCCACAGGTCATGATCATCCATTCTTCCGTAAGCATCCAGCAATGTATCACCCTCTGTGAAATCCGAGAGGGCGAATTCATTTTTCAGAAACCTCATCAAGGGTTGGGTCGCCGGAACATCTTCTCCCGCGCGCACCAGTGCCTGCGCTCTTTTAATGAGGTTGACCAACATGCGTTCAGCACTTACGGACGCTTTGTGCAGATAGACCTGCCAGTACATAAAGCGACGCGCATTCAGGAAGTTTTCGATGTTAAGAATTCCTTTCTCTTCTACCACCAGTTCATCGCGATGAACATTGAGCATGGAGATGATTCTTTCTACACCGATATTACCTTCCTGCACACCGGTAAAAAAACAATCGCGGTTAAGGTAGTCGAGGCGATCGATGTCCAGCTGGCTGGATACCAGTTGATGAAAGAATTTTCGCTCGTATCCGTTCTGAAAAATTTTCACCGTGAGATCAAGTGCGCCATCGAAAACCTGGTTGAATTTTTTCATGAAAAGAAAAGAGAGACTTTCATGATGGATCCCCGGCAGCAGCGTGTCTTCCAGCGCATGCGAAAAAGGTCCATGGCCCATATCGTGGAGAAGCACTGCAATCTGAGCGGCTTCATATTCCTGATCCGAAATCTCTACTTTCTTGCTCCTCAGATTATCCAGCACTTTTCCCATCAGGTGCATCGCTCCCAACGCATGCTGAAACCGCGTATGAAGGGCCGCCGGATAGACCAGGTCGGTTAGTCCCAGTTGCTTGATACAGCGAAGGCGTTGGAAGTAAGGGTGTGAAATAATATCATAAACCAAGGAGCCGGGAATCGTGATAAAGCCATACACCGGGTCGTTGATGATTTTCTTTTTATTCATTGAAGGTCTCGGAGGTGAAAGTTTAAAGTTTAAAGTTAAAAGTTTAAAGTTAACGTGCGGCTTGTGAAGCGGGCGAAGCCCGCTGGATAGGTTGTACTTTAGCGGAGATACTTGATCCTGGATACTCGATCTGGGATTTTCGGATGCAACATCCGGTTGGCCTGGCGCCCGAAGGCCGCCCGCTATCCTTCTCCAATCACAGCTCCATTATCGATAACCAACGAATTCTTGGAAAATCCAGTATCAAGTATCCGGTATCCAGCGTCGTACCTTAAGAACATGCTGTAGCGGGCGCTGCCCGCTTTTGGAATTTCTTTAACGACTTATCCAGAACTAATAAGTAAATTCCGACAAAATTTTCAACATGCAACGATACAGCATCCTTTGGGCCGACGATGAAATTGATTTATTGAAACCACACATCCTGTTCCTGCAACAGCGTGGCTATGATATTACACCGGTCAACAATGCCTCGGATGCCGTTGAGCTCTGCGACGACAGGCATTTCGACGTGGTGTTCCTCGATGAGCACATGCCGGGAATGTCGGGGCTTGAGGCCCTGGCGCTGATCAAGGCCAATAAACCGAATGTTCCCGTGGTGATGATTACCAAGAATGAAGAGGAACACATCATGGAAGAAGCGATCGGTTCCAAGATTGCCGATTACCTGATCAAACCCTTAAATCCCAGCCAGATCCTGCTGTCTGTTAAAAAGATTCTGGACAACAAACGTCTGGTGATCGAAAAGACAAACCTGAATTATCAGCAGGAGTTCCGAAAGATCAGCATGGCTTTCATGGACGACATGAACCACGAGCAGTGGGCTGATATTTATCGTAAGCTGGTGCATTGGGAACTTCAGATGGATCAACCGGATAATGCAGAAATGGGCGATGTGCTGGATATGCAGAAGACCGAAGCCAATGCCAACTTTGCCAAGTTTGTCATCCGGAACTACGAGTCATGGCTCAATAGCCCGACTTCTGATAAGCCGCTGATGTCGCATCAGATCATGAAGAAAAAGGTATTCCCTGAGTTGGGACCTAAACCTGTATTTGTTATTCTCATCGACAACCTTCGTATCGATCAGTGGAAGGTTATCGAACCTGAGTTGCTGGAATATTTTACGCTCGATAAAGAAGAATCGTATTATTCTATTCTTCCCACGACAACAGCCTATGCGCGCAATGCTATCTTCTCCGGACAACTTCCCTCTGAAATGGCGAAGTCGCATCCTGATCTTTGGGTAGGAGAAGACGTAGAAGAAGGAAAAAATAATTTCGAAGACGAGTTCCTGACCAAACAACTTCGCCGGAATAACCTGAACGTAAAGACATCCTATCATAAGATTAAAAACCTTGAAGAAGGTCGCGACCTGGCGGACACGGTGAACAATCTTTTCAAGAACGACCTCAATGTGATTGTGTATAATTTTGTCGACATGCTCTCTCATGCGCGCACGGATATGGCGATGGTGCGTGAGCTGGCACCCGATGAATCCGCCTATCGTTCCATCACCAAGTCATGGTTTCTGCATTCACCCCTGTTCGATATTCTGAAAAAGATCGCAGAGAAAGATGTTAAGGTCGTGATCACTACCGACCACGGGACCATCAGGGTAAAGCGACCTTTCAAGATTATTGGCGACAGAAGTGTGAACAGTAATCTTCGCTACAAACAAGGTAAGAATCTTGGGTACGAGGGAGAAAAGGTCATGCAGGTAGCAAAGCCCGAAAGACTGTTCCTGCCGAAACCGAATGTTTCAACAACGTATGTATTCGCGATCGAGGACCAGTTTTTTGCCTATCCCAACAACTATAACTACTACGTGAATTTTTATAAGGACACTTTCCAGCACGGTGGTGTCAGCATGGAGGAGATGATCATTCCTATTATTTTCTTATCTTCGAAAAATGTATCATGATCAAGTCGGATGAAGTCTACCGGTCAGTGACGCTGAGTGGATTAGGGGAGGTAGCAGGGGCGGTAGCCGATCGCATAAAAGATTACAAGGTCTGGATATTTCATGGTGAAATGGGAAGTGGAAAAACTACCCTGATCAAGATGATATGCCGGAGATTGAGCGTTAGGGATGTGATGAGCAGTCCGACTTTTTCGATTGTGAATGAGTATGAAACTGAAGGCCAGGGGAAGATCTTCCATTTTGATTTTTACCGGATCCGGAATGAGGTAGAGGCATTTGACATCGGGACTGAAGAGTATTTTTATTCCGGTGATCCCTGTTTTATCGAGTGGCCTGAAAAAATCCCGACGCTGATACCACCTCGTTACGGTGAAGTGACTGTGTCTATTGAAAACGAAACAGAACGCACTATAGCTATTTGCTTACATGACCGAGAAGAAAAAAACCGGGTTTGAAGCGCTGGCAAAAACCAGCCTCATTACCCAGGAGAAGTTATTAGAAGTAAGACAGCGCAGACACGCTTTCTTTATAGGTCTCCCGAAAGAGATTTCTCTCCAGGAAAATCGTATCAGCCTGACCCCTGATGCCGTGGAACTGCTGGTGAACAATGGGCACGACGTCTGGGTTGAAACCAAGGCGGGTCTTGGTTCGAAGTTCACGGATAAACAATACAGTGATGCCGGCGCCAAGATCGTCTACTCGCCTCAGGAGGTTTATCAGGCCGATGTGATCCTGAAGATCGAACCCCCTACCATGGAAGAGATCGAGATCATGCACGCGGGACAAACCCTGATCTCAGCGATGCAGCTTGGACAGTTTAAGGTAGATTGTCTGCAGGCGCTTCTGAAAAAGAAAGTCACGGCACTCGCCTACGAATTTATCGAAGACAAAGTCGGCGGTATGCCCATCATCCGCGCCATGAGCGAGATCGCCGGAAGCACAGTGCTGTTGATCGCCTCTGAATATTTGAGTACTGCCAATAATGGAAAGGGTGTAATCCTCGGTGGAATAACCGGTGTGCCACCTACGAAGGTAGTGATTGTCGGTGCCGGTACTGTCGCGGAGTATGCCGCGCGCGCAGCCCTGGGACTCGGAGCCGACGTTCAGATTTTTGATAATCACATTTACAAGCTCAGAAGGATAAAACACGTTCTCGGCCAACAGGTGTACACGTCAACCATCGACACCATTACGCTGAGCGAAACTTTAAAGACCGCCGATGTAGTGATCGGCGCATTACGTGCTGAAAAAGGCAGAGCCCGTCATGTGATCACGGAAGACATGGTGGCACAAATGAAACCGGACTCGCTGATCATCGACCTGAGCATCGATCAGGGAGGATGCGTTGAAACGTCTGATCCCACTACTTTGAGTAAACCAGTGTTTCGCAAACATGGCGTGATTCATTATTGCGTTCCCAACGTAGCTTCCAGGGTAGCGCATACCGCGACGAATGCATTGAGTAATATTTTCACGCCTACCATTCTCCGCGCTGCTGAAGAAGGCGGTGTTGAAGCAATGATCTTTTCACACAAGTGGTTCATGAAGGGTGTCTATACCTACAAAGGTGGATTGACCAACGAATATGTAGCGAGGAAATACGGACTGAAATACAAGAATATCGAGTTGCTGATGGCTGCGAGGTTCTGATTCTCTTTGAATCCCTTTCAGGGATGGAGGGTGTACGTGGTTCGACGATTCTGGATTCTGGATTCTAGATTCTGGATTCTAGATTCTAGATTCTAGGCCTAGTGTCAGATATGGACATCAGCTCAAATCCTGCATCAGGCATCCGATATCCAGGATCGTTGCGCAAAGAACGCTTTGTCAGCGGGCCGCGCCCGCTTACCAGGGGTTTGATTTTCTAGCCGCCGTTTACGATCTTTACAGATACCCTTTCCGCGATGAAGCGCATCCTCTCATATTCCTTCATTTTGCTTATTCTACTCAATGTGGTAGGGTACAATGGCCTGTTCTTTGGCCTTCAATATCAAAATACTTTGTCGATGCACGCCAAATTTGATCAAGGTGATTATCGCGACGAAGTTACGGTTACTCTTCGAATCCCATTGGCCATGCCTTATTCATATGATCGCGTCGATTTTGATCGCGTCAACGGGGTATTTGAACACAGGGGTGAACTCTATCGTTTGGTTGAGAAGAAACTCGATAACGACACCTTAACGGTTGTCTGTGTTGTCGATGGTGAACACAAACGCATCAATAATGCTTTCGAAAGTTACGTGAAAACTTTCCAGGATACTCCAGGTGACCATCCTTCAGGTGTTCATACCGTTTCACTGATCAAGGACTACCTCATGAATGGATTTTGTATTGAACAAGGTTCATCCGGATGGAGTGCCACGTTAGCCAACAGAAGTCAGTTTTTAAATCCAGCACCAGCTTTTCTTAAGGCCATTTCCATTCCTCCGGAAAGTCAGCTCATCTGACGGCCTGCTACATTTCTTTTTAGTTTGGAACTAAGGCGAACTGCCTCCTGGAAATTTTTCAGAAGGGGCGTTTCACAATTCCATTCCCGTTCAGTCAGGCCGACTGTGATTCTTATTTCCCATGTTTAATCGATAGATCGGTTCTGCTATCGTCATGATTATCGTGGCGCGTTAAGGCTGATCTTAATACACCTTGTTATGCACTATAATAGAATTTTGATAGTGGTGGTATTTCTGATACTGGTCCTGGGTTCCTGCCGACCGGACTGTCATCAGCAAATGCTTGACCTTGTGTCGGAGTCCAAACTAGTGGGGAACGATCCCCGAAATCTTTTTGCGCCTGAAGCCAGAATCCTGTACATGGATTCAGTGGTAAAAGCACAGGGTTCTGATATGGAACGCGTTCGGTGCGAGTATGCTATGGCTACGATCCTTCTTCAACTTGGTGAAGAGGAAAAGGCCATCAAGACGCTGGATGGTATCCTGAAAAAATATCCCTACATGTTCGAGTTGGCCTGGCGGGATCTTGCTGTCGCGTACTTGCGTGTGGGTGAAAGAAGTAACTGCATCTCCAATCATGCTGCTGAGTCCTGCATCATGCCGCTTAGAGGGATTGGTGTCCATCGCGATGAATCTGGCTCGCGCAAAGCGATTGAAGTCTACCAGCAGCTTCTGGTGCAGAGTCCCAACGATTTCGAGTCACGCTGGCTTTTAAACCTCGCTTATATGACGCTTGGTGAATATCCGGAAAAGGTGCCGTCAGTGTTTTTGATTCCTGGAATGGAAGGTGACACAACCGTGACAATAAATCCCTTTGTTGATATTGCCGCTGACCTGAAGGTTGATGTGAAGAATCAGGCAGGTGGTAGTATCACTGACGACTTTGATAACGATGGTTATCTCGATATTATAACCTCAAGCTGGTCGCTCAATGAAGCGATGCATTATTTTCACAACAACGGCGATGGAACATTTGTCGATTGGTCCGACAAATCGGGTCTGTCAGCGATTACTGGTGGATTGAATATCTCTCAGGCTGATTACGACAACGATGGCTTTGTCGATGTGTTGGTCTTGCGCGGCGGATGGAAAAATGTTTTTGGAGATGAACCAAACTCGCTGTTGCGTAACAATGGCGATGGAACTTTTACCGATGTAACACTCGATGCCGGATTGTTTTCAAAACATCCCACACAGACCGCTACCTGGAATGACTTCAATAACGATGGATGGCTCGACCTGTTCATTGGTAACGAAAGCACTCCGCAGGCACAGCATCCCTGTGAATTGTACATGAGCAATGGTGACGGTACTTTCCGCGAAGTAGCGGACGTGGCGAAATGTAAATTGTTCAACTTTGTAAAAGGAGTAACCTCGGGCGACTATGACAACGATGGATGGAAAGATATCTTTATTTCAACCATGGACAACCGGCGGGTATTGCTGCGCAATAAAGGTATTGCTCAGGGCGAAGTGTTGTTTTCAGATGTCAGTAAAAGTGCCGGCGTTAGTCATACCAATAATCGTACTTTTCCGACGTGGTTTTTCGACTACGACAACGATGGCTGGCTGGACGTATTTGTTTGTGACTACACTTTCACTACATCACTGGCCTACTATGCCGCTGCTGAGAAAATGAATGTTGCTGCTGGTAGTGATGATAAGATTCTGCTCTACCACAACAATCACGATGGAACGTTTACGAATGTTGCTCCTGAACTCGGATTGAACAAGGTATCGTTTGCCATGGGGTCAAATTTTGGAGACGTCAATAACGATGGATACCTCGATATTTACCTGGGAACAGGAAACCCGAATTATCAATCACTGGTACCTAATAAAATGTTCCTCAATCTTGGCGGAAAGAAATTTGCGGACGTAACGCATGCTGCCAGGGTTGGTCATTTGCAGAAAGGACACGGCGTTTCTTTTGCTGACATGGATCACGACGGCGACCAGGATATTCATATTGATATGGGTGGTGCTTTTGAGGGCGATTCCTACACCAATTCATTTTTTCTGAATCCGGGTCAGAACGACAATCACTGGATCAATATTCAGCTGGTGGGAACCGAATCCAACCGTAGTGCTATTGGTACGCGAATCAAGATTGTCTGCACCGAGAATGGCCAGACGCGCACAATCTTCCGTGATGTAAACTCCGGTGGAAGCTTCGGATCATCGCCCTTGCGACGTGAAATCGGCCTCGGCCAGGCAACCAGGATCGACCTTCTGGAAATATCCTGGCATGGAAGCGGAAAGGTTCAAACGTTCAAAGACATTTCTCCCGATCAGTTCATCAAAATCACCGAAGGAAATAATGTTATTGAAAAACGCGAACTGAAGCAGATTGTATGGACACTTCCCGACAAACTTTGTGATCCGGTTTCAGTGGCAAGCGCCCGGTGATTAAATACGAATAATGTACAAGGATCTGGACAGCTATCGGGGCGATTAACGAATGTAGAAGTTGACTTCGAAATTCTACATTCGTTATTCCTTGTTCGTCCCGAAAGCTATCGGGATTCGCATTCCGTTTCAGTAGTCTTATGTGCTACTCAATTCTTTCCACATCTACCTTCACGGTCAGCTTTTGATTTCCGGAGCTGAAAACAATTCCCTTGATCGGGGCTACATCCTGGTAGTCGCGTCCGTAAGCCACCGTGATATGTTTATATGCGGGCATCAGCCCATTAGTCGGATCGAATTCCACCCAGCCAATCTGAGGGAAGTATACTGACACCCAGGCATGAGAGGCATCAGCACCAACCAATCTCTCCTTTCCTGGAGGTGGCAATGTTTCAAGATAGCCGCTAACATATCGGGCAGGAAGGCCTAGGTTCCGCAGACATGCAATCATGAGGTGTGCAAAATCCTGACAAACTCCTTTCCTGATTTTGATCACTGTTTCTACCGGCGTATTGATGGTGGTAAAACCTGGTTTGAATTCAAAGTTCTTGAAAATCTTTTGCATCAGCGCCTGACAGCCACTCCACAGGGTAGCATCTTCCGGAAAACAGTCGGAAGCAAATTGCCGGATGACTTCACTGTAAGGAATGTATTGGGAGGGGAGCGTGTACTGAATGATATCGTGCCCGCCAGCATTGGCGTGAAGCATGGCGCGAACATTCTTCCATTGAACGGGCGATCCGAAAGCCAGATCAGCGTTGCCGCGATTATCCATCCTGACCACGCTGGTCGAACTGATTCTTAATTTCCGGTGCTCCTTGAACACCGAGAAGAATGATACATTGTTTCCGAAAAAATCCTGATGCTCGCTGTATTCATCCGGGGCGGGAGCAATATTAATATCGGAAGAAAGACACTCCTGCCCTGCAGTCGTCATAGGGGTAAGGCAAAGCCGGTTGTAGCAGATGGATACTGCATCCTGGTAAGCATAGTCCGTATAGTGCCTGACGCGATATTTCATATTGTCCTGAGTTTAATCAGACTTCAAACTGAAAATTATCTCTTGATCCCTGGTGTTGGTAAGTTGAGTGACTGAAGTATGTTGCGCTTAGCCGGACCGATAGCTCGCCAATCTTGTCCGTGATCTGTGAACACACCTTATCCATCTCCAGGCGTACGCCGGTATCTTTATCTATTTTTTCCAGCATGTCCACGGTCAGTAGTCTTAGTTTACTGTAGCATTCAAAGGCAATGCTCACCGCGGCATCGTTGTTGATTCCATTTTTTTCGGAAGGAAGTTGTTCAACATACTTCAGCAATTGTTCCAGCTGCGATAAAACAGAAATTGGATTTTGCCGGTTGAAAAACAACAGGTCGAGGGCAGGTGCAAAGTCGAAATACGTTCTGTAGACGGCCCGGTAGTTGGAAAGATTGAAATTGCTGACCAATAAAGCTTCCAGTACATGAATTTCAGAACTTTCTTCATAAGGTATCGTCAGCAATGAACGATACTGTGTCAGTTCCAATCCCAGCTCTTCGATGAGTTGTCCTATCCGGTACATGACCCATCCTTCGCCACGATACATACTTTGACGATTCATTTCCAGGAATGCCAGCAGATCAAGGTTGAGTTGATCGAGGAGTGAAAAGACGTGTCGGATATTTTCAGGCTCGAGGTTCGCTAACCTTCTTTTTACATTTTCGATATCGTCAATGATTCTCCAGTTATCGACGGTCCATTTATCGCGCACCGCGTAAGTGGCTTTCAATAAATTATTGACGTTGTTCAGAATGCTGCCCGGAAGATCAGCGTCGCAGATCACCTTGTGAATTTCCTTTAGTCGTTCGTCGGAAGAAACATTTTCACGCTCTTCCAGGAAGCCCGGCTGAGTTCCCGTAAGGTAGGTAATGGTGCGCAGCAATTCTTTCAGTGCCTCGGGCTCCTGTTCTGAACTGCTGTAGTTCGTCTGACTTAATGTTCGGATAACAATCCTGATAAAGCGCGATGTTCGTACCACGCGCTGGGTATACCGGCCAACCCAGAAAAGATTTTCCGCCGCGCGACTGGGCAGCACATCCTTTCGCTTGATTTCGCTGTGATGCAGGTGCGCAGGCTCATTTTTCTTTTTCGGTGTTTCGATCCAGGTATCCTTGGCGATTCCGCCCTCCTGGTTAGAAACGATCAGGCTTCCTTTTTCTGGAGAGCATCGCGTCAACCCGCCAGGCATGATCTCGTAATCATTCTCTCCCGCCACCAGGAAAGTTCTCATTACCGTATAACGCGGCTCCAGTTTTTCCTGGGTGAAAACAGGTGAAGTAGATAAGTTTACGGCTTCCTGACCCACGTACAGGTAAGGTTCGTGCTTGATCCGGGCAATGATATTTTCTTTCTGCGCCTTGGAAAGTGAATGACCGATCAAGGTTTCGGAACCAGTAAGACGATCTATTTTTTTTACAACCAGGTCATCGAGGTGACTGATCACATAATCCATTTCTTTTTTCTGTCCGCACCACCAGGTTGCTACCATGGGGAAGATAGGATCTTCGTTGAGGAAGTATTGGAAGACCCTGTGCAGGAACGCCATCATGCCGGTGTTCTCCAGGATTGAACTTCCCAACGGATTCACTACTGCTACATTGCCTTTCCTGATAACTTCCAGCAAGCCTGGAATACCTAATTGTGAATCTTCACGAAGTTCGAGCGGATCGCAATACGAATCATCTACACGGCGGAGGATGATGTCTACTTTTTCGAGGCCTTCTACCGTTTTAATCCAGACGAAACCATCCCTCACGAGCATGTCTTCTCCCTGCACCAAAGTAAAACCAAGATATGAAGCGAGGTAGGCGTGCTCAAAATAAGTTTCGTTGCGTGGCCCTGGTGTCATCAGCACCACGCGCGGTTGTTCTTTTCCCTGCGGTGCAACGTTGATGAATCCCTGCACCATGCTGTTGAAAAATCCGCTGAGTTTGTTGACAGTGTGATCTTTGAACAACTCAGGGACTACACGGTTCAATGCGCTTCGGTTTTCCAGCGCATAGCCCATTCCGGAAGGGGCTTGTGTCCTGTCGCGAAGTACCCATACTTTGCCATCAGGCCCTCTGGATAAATCAGCAGCATACAGCATCAACTGATGCGCACCGGGTAATTTTATTTTATCGCAGGGTCTCAAAAACCCCGAGTGAGCATAGATCAACTCAGGCGGAATGATTCCTTCTTTTAACAGTTTGCGTTCGCCGTAAAGATCTTCGAGTACTTTGTTCAGCACAAACGCGCGCTGCTTCATGCCGCGTTCAACCTGTCGCCATTCGCCGGCAGAAATCAATAAGGGTACGGTGTCCAGTAACCACGGACGATTCAGGCCATCGACTTCGCCATAGACGTTGTAGGTAACACCATTTTCCTGGAGCAGCTTCAGTACTTCCTGCTGACGGTTCTGAAGTTCATGAACACTGAGGTTTTCGATATTCTTCAGTAACCGGTTCCAGTGTTCCTTCACTTCCCCTGACAAGCCGAAACATTCGTCCAGCAATGCCTGGTTGGAAAAGTATCCTTCGGTAATGGTCTTGATGGAAGTTAGGTTGTTGGCCATTCAGGATGAATCAGTATTGCCGCAGGTCCAGTGTCGTCGGATAGTCCGCGTTTACTTTCAGCGGCTTTGGATCAAAGTTGACAGGCATTTGGGTCTTTTCCAAATATCGCTGAACAATTGGATTAGCCGTGTTGGTTGTTACTGGTCCGGGGGTATGGCCAAAATTCCGGAACCTGCTGATCCTTCTGCCTTCAGCTTCGAAGGAATTGACAGGGAAGGTATCATAACTCCTTCCGCCCGGGTGGGCTACGTGATAGACGCATCCGCCCAGCGACTTGTTATTCCACGTGTCCACGATATCGAATACCAGCGGAACATCTGTGCCGAGCGTTGGGTGCAATGCCGAGGGAGGACTCCAGGCGCGATAGCGAACACCGGCTACATATTCGTTCCTCACCGAAGTGGTATGCAGTGGAATCGGTATTCCATGACAGGTAACGCGGTACCGGTCGGTGTTGAAATTTTTAACCTTGACCTCAACGCGTTCAACAGAAGAATCGACGAAGCGCGCCGTTCCACCGGCTGAGCTTTCTTCGCCCAATACATGCCAGGGTTCGATACCCAGTCGTAACTGAAGTTCCATTTCCTGAACAGAAACCTTCCCGTAGAAAGGGAACCGGAAATCAAAGAACGTATTGAGCCAGTTGATGTCGAATGGATAGCCGGCGTCAGTAAGGTCGCTGATGACTTCCTCCAGATCCTGACGGACGTAATGGGGCAGCATGTATTTGTCGTACAACGTAGTGCCCCAGCGCACCAGGGGCTTTTTATACGGTCGTTTCCAGAACATCGCCAGAATGCAACGGATCAATAGCAACTGAACGATGCACATCTGCTTGTTGGGCGGCATATCGAAAGAACGGAACTCCAATAGCCCCAGCCGTCCCGTTGAGCTGTCAGGAGAATAAAGTTTGTCGATACAGAATTCTGCCCGGTGTGTATTGCCGGTGATATCGACGAGGAGATTTCTGAAAATGCGATCGACTAGCCAATAGGGAAGATCTCCTTTTTCGGGAATCTGTTGAAAAGCAATTTCAAGTTCATACAACATCTCCTGACGTCCTTCATCTACGCGTGGTGCCTGACTGGTAGGGCCGATGAAAGGTGTTGAAAAGAGATAGGACAACCCTGGATGATGTTGCCAGTAAGTGATGAGACTTCTCAGAAGATCAGGTCGGCGCAGCAGAGGACTATCAGCAGGCGTAACACCGCCGATGGTGATGTGATTGCCGCCGCCGGTTCCCGTATGCTTTCCGTCAAGCATGAATTTTTCAGAACCCAGCCGGCATAATCGCGCTTCTTCAAAAAGGATGTCGTAGTGGTGAACAATTTCCTTCCAGTTTTTTGCCGGGTGAATATTCACTTCCAGCACACCAGGATCTGGCGAAAGGGACAGCTTGGTAAGCCGGTTATCATGGGGTGGAGCATAGCCTTCAATAACGACTTTCAGTTTTAATTTCCTGGCGGATGCTTCGATGCTCGCCAGTAAATCAAGATAGTGCTCGATGTATTTGATCGGCGGCATGAACACATAAATCTTGCCTTCCCTGAGTTCAATGCTCAGCGCCGTTTTGATAGTGTAGACTTCAAACGAAGTAGCGACGTCTTCATCTTTTTTCTTGGAGCCATTCGATTGCTTTTTGTCGTCGTCCACTTCGGGATAAGGTTTTTGAAAGAACTCTCTTGGCGGCTCACTCACCGCGGGGGTATTGCTATAGCGCACACCGACTGTTTGATGGTAGTTTTCCAATGCAGGCAGTACATCGAAAGTGCTTCGGTCGACTTCCTTCGGCATCCTGGAGGGACTGAGGTAGGGAAGTGATTTCAGGGGTAGCCGCAATCCGATAGGAGAGTTGCCCGGAATTAAAATCAGCCGGTCATTTCGAAGTTGCCATTTGCAGGACAGCCATCGCTGGTTCCAGAAATTCCATTCCATCGGGATGACGTAGCCCACGGGACTTCCAAGATCCTGCGCCAGTAATTCTGCCAGTCGTTGACGTTCGAGTGGATCTTTCAAATCATATTTGTAGGGATCAATGTTCGCGGGAACTTTTGTTTCTTCCCATAAAAAAAAGAACGCATCTTCCAGCGCCGGATGAATGTGTTCGGGCGGAAGATTCAGATATTTAACAAGCTCGTGCGTAAAAGCAGCGGTATCCTTCATTGTAAACGTGGAGGGCTCGTCATCAAGATCCAGTAGTGAATCGTCCTGCCAGACAGGATATCCATCGGTTCTCCAGATGGCAGAGTATTGCCAGCGCGGCAACGGTTCTCCGGGATACCATTTGCCCTGGCCTTTGTGGATCAGTCCTCCAGCACCAAATGATTTTTTTAATCGACGGATAAGTTTTGCGCCCAGCACTCGCTTCTGCGGACCATCTGCTGCAGTATTCCACTCTTTTGCTTCCATGTCATCAACCGAAACAAAAGTTGGCTCTCCGCCCATCGTCAGGCGCATGTCGCCGGCTTCAAGGTCTTCATCTACTTTGTTCCCGAGTGCGTTGATAGTAGCCCACTGTTCTTCCGTGTAAGGTTTGGTTACGCGGGGATCCTCATGAATACGGTAGACTTCATTTTTATAGTCGAAAGTAACTTCACAGACATCCGTCATCCCTGTGACAGGCGCAGCGCTTATCGGATCAGGTGTGCAACACAGCGGAATATGTCCTTCGCCGGCAAATAACCCGGACGTTGCATCGAGTCCAACCCATCCTGCACCAGGGAGATAAACTTCTGCCCACGCGTGGAGGTCGGTAAAATCGGCTTCTGGTCCTGATGGTCCATCGATCGCTTTCTGATCAGCTTTCAACTGGATGAGATATCCTGAAACAAATCGTGCCGCCAGTCCCAGATGACGAAGCATCTGCACCATCAGCCAGGCCGAATCACGACACGATCCTTTTTTGTACTCGAGGGTTTGTTCGCAGGTTTGAACGCCTGGTTCGAAGCGAACGGTATACGCTGTGTTCTTCCAGATCTTCTGATTAAGCGCAACCAGGAAATCAATAGTGCGAACCGGTTTTGAAAGATCGACTGAGGCGAGGAAGTCTTTCAGTAATGGCCCCTGTTCGCTGATTTCGAAATAAGGCTGAAGTTCTTTCTTCAGCTGCTGATCGTAAGTAAATGGAAAATTGTCTGCATATTTTTCAATGAAGAAGTCAAAGGGGTTGATGATCACCATATCGGCAATGACCTCTACATCGAACGTGAGTGATCGTGTTTGTTCCTGAAATACTACGCGTGCCTGGTAATTTCCGAACGGATCCTGTTGCCAATTGATGAAATGTTTTTCAGGGGAAACGTTGAAGGAGTAGGAGAGAATCGGCGTACGACAATGCGGTGCTGGCCTTAAGCGAAAAACATGCGGAGACAGACTGACGGCACGATCGTACTGATAAGAAGTTTTGTGTCGGATGGCGACTTTGATGGACATGGGCGTTTATTTTGTTATCGTTCACAGTTGACGGTTCACAGTTCACAATAAATGCAAGGCTGGACCTTTGGTGATGAACGATTACTAATAATAGCCAGATTTTAGGGGAGTTCCTTTAGAAGGGGTGCCAATTTTACGCAAAGGGGATTTCAATCGTTTGAGGCTGCAATTTTTACTACCCACGATACTCAGAGCTCCCTTCTCCTTTAGGAGAAGGGCCGGGGATGAGGCCGGTATTTCTCCGTGCCTCCGCGTCTCCGTGGTTTTAAAACTGCATTCGGGAATATTACAATCTTGAAAGGCTTTCTTCCAAAGCCTTGATCTTGGCTTCGGCTTCGGCTTTCTTCTTGCGTTCAATGGCCACCACTTCAGGTTTCGCGTTGCTCACGAACTTCTCATTCGACAACTTCTTGTCAATGGAAGCGATGAACCCTTTCTGATAATCAAGGTCCTTCAGAATGGACTCGCGTTCTTTTCCTGTGTCTATCTTTCCTTCAAGGGGGATGAAGAACTCTGTTGATTTTACAATGAATCCCGTCGCACTGGTTTCAGGCGCTGCGGCAACAAAAGATATTTCACTAAGGTTGGAAAGTTTCTTTACGATCGACCAACAAGTTTTTACGGGAGCTTTCTCGCCATTCTTCACGAGGAGTTTTAATGCTTCCTTAGGAGAAAGGCCTTTTGTATTACGGGTATTTCTGATTTCAGTAACAACATCAAAGGCCATCGCCGCCTCATCCAACAGTGCCTGATTAAACGCTGATGCTTTCGGCCATGAGGCTACAATAATGCAATCCTTCTCGCTTCGCTCTTGCAACTCATGCCATAGTTCTTCGGTGATGAAAGGCATGAAAGGGTGAAGGGCTTTTAACAACACTTCGAAATAGCCAACCGTTTTTTTATAGGTGATTTCATCGATTGGCTTCTCATACTCCGGCTTGACGATCTCCAGGTACCATGCGCAGAAGTCAGTCCAGATCAGTTTGTAAATAGTGTGCAAGGCGTCTGAGATCCTGAACTTGTTGAAGTGATCGTTGTACTCAGCAATCGAAGCATTCAGCTTGCTTTCAAACCATTCAATACCAATTTTATTTTCGTCAGGTTGAGCGATCGGTGCAGTACTCCATCCCTTCACGAGTCGAAATGCATTCCAGATTTTGTTCGCAAAGTTTCTTCCCTGTTCTATCAGTTTTTCATCATACAACAAATCATTTCCTGCGGGAGAACTGAAAAGCATCCCTGCCCGAACAGCATCAGCCCCGGAATTAGCAATCAGGTCGAGCGGGTCGGGAGAGTTGCCCAGTGACTTCGACATTTTTCTGCCTTCCTTATCACGAACAATGCCTGTGAGGTAAACATTCTTGAATGGTTTTTCGTGGCGATACTCATATCCTGCAATGATCATCCGCGCCACCCAGAAGAATAGAATTTCCGGGGCGGTTACGAGATCGTTGGTGGGGTAGTAGTAATTCAGATCTTTGTTACCCTTATTGCCATCTTTGAAAATTGTAGTATCGAATACAGCAATAGGCCATAACCAACTGGAGAACCAGGTGTCCATCACGTCAGCGTCTTGAGAGAGCTTCTGGTTGCTGGCCTCTGGTCGCTGGCTTTTCAGGTGTTCGCGTGCTTCTGCTTCTGTTTTGGCGATGTAGTAATTTCCATCTTCATCGTACCATGCCGGTATCCGGTGTCCCCACCACAACTGACGCGAGATACACCAGTCGCGTACATTCGCCATCCAATGATGGTACGTGTTCTTGAACTTCGCAGGAATGAGTTGTACGTTATCATTCATCACATTCTCGAGCGCAGGTTTTGTAATGGTATCCATTTTCAAAAACCATTGCAGCGATAAACGGGGTTCGATCACGGCATCAGTTCTTTCAGAGAAACCCACGTTCGAGGTATAGTCCTCGACCTTGGCCATGTGGTCTTTCGCTTCGAGTTCTTTAGCTATTTTCTTGCGCGCAATAAACCTGTCTTCACCAACGAAGATTTGTGCTTTCTCATTGAGTGTTCCATCTTCATTCAGAATGTCCGTCACCGGCAAGTTGTGTTTTTTGCCAAGCTCATAGTCATTCATATCGTGAGCAGGTGTTACTTTCAAACATCCCGTACCGAAATCCATCTCAACATATTCGTCTTCGATGATCGGAATCGCGCGATTGATCAACGGGATAATCGCTTTCTTTCCCTTCAGGTGTTTGTAACGCTCATCATTAGGATTAACACAGATCGCCGCATCCGCCATGATGGTCTCAGGACGAACGGTGGCAATGGTTAAGAAATCCCCCGTGCCCTCGATGGCGTATTTGATGTAGTATAATTTTGACTGAACATCTTTCTTGATTACTTCATCATCGGACAAAGCGGTTTTGCCAGCAGGGTCCCAGTTCACCATCCGCAGGCCGCGGTAGATATGCCCTTTTTTATGAAGGTCGATGAATACGTCAATAACAGCATCGTAGTAATCATCATCCATGGTGAATTTCGTGCGCTCCCAATCACAGGATGCGCCGAGTTTCTTCAACTGCTGAAGAATGATACCGCCATATTTTTCTTTCCACTCCCATGCATATTTCAGGAAGTCTTCACGGCTCAGGTCTGATTTCTTAATTCCTCTTTCGCGCAGCATGGCAACCACCTTTGCCTCAGTGGCAATAGAAGCGTGGTCAGTTCCTGGAACCCAGCAGGCTTGCTTACCTTCCATCCTGGCCTTGCGAATCAATGCATCCTGGATGGTATTGTTCAGCATGTGTCCCATGTGTAACACGCCCGTGACGTTCGGCGGAGGAATAACAATCGTGTAAGGTTCTTTGGAAGGATCGGGCTCGGAGTGAAAAAATCCGTGATCCATCCAGTAGCTGTACCATTTATTCTCTACTTCTGACGGGTCGTACTTGGTTGATAACATGCGCTTAAGACGTTGATGATTGAATCACAGCCCTGTTCATGCGAAACAGAGTTGTTAAGGCGGCAAAAATAACTAGGATTTCGGGATTAAAAACTAGGATTTCAGGATTAAAGGTGACTGGGATTTCAGGATTAAAGGATGGGCAGGATGTTTTGAGGGGTGGCGTGAGCCGAGATCCAGGCTGTTGATTTCGAGGGACTTACCGGAAGCATGATAAATAGGTGGCGATCTGGAATCCACTGCTGGGAAAAGGTTCGTAGGTATTGCCGTAACATCCTAAAACACCATGGAAACTTTATCGATTGCCCAGCCGAAACCAGAAAATGAAATACAGTGGAAGCAACTGTGGAGCCTGGCAGCACTGTACGGCTCTGTTGTGATCGGTTGGATTGCTTACCAAAATTACCAGCCGCGATTGCTGGTGCAATTCCAGTTTACCGATTTCACTTTTTTACTGATGACCGCTCAGGCAGTGATCCTGGTGATCACACCGCCGTTGGCAGGACGGCTAGGAGATCGCTTCCGGGTAAAGCAAGGTCATCGCATGCCGGTGATCACTGCAGGAATCAGTTTCGCAGCAATGATCTTTATGGCAGTGGCCTTCACACTTTTCAGTCACCCAGGTGAAATCTTCAAATGGGTCTTACCGGTTCTTATCGTGTTCTGGTTGGTGGCGATGAGCATTTTTACAAGTCCGGCCCTTTCTACGATGGAATTGTTTATGCCCGTCGATAAACTTCCCCGCGCGATGGCGATTCTTACCATTGTCGCGAACCTCATTTATGCACTGGAGCCCGTGGTCGTAGACATCATTGATTTTTTAGGCGCACCGTTAACCTTCATCACGGGAGGGGTAGTGGTACTCTTATCTGGCTATGCACTTAAGAAGACTTCACTAGGCTTGTTCAAAAGTAATGGTAACAAGGAAACTACACGACCTGTTGCTTCTTTTCAATTGGACACACAGAAATCTCAACGGGGTATGATTTTCCTGTTCGGAACAGGGCTTGGTTTAGCGACGACTATTTTATTCAACGTTTTCCCACAGGTATTGCATGCAAAACTTTCCTCGCTCATCAATCTCGATGGCAAGATCATGATTGTTGGTATCCTCCTGTTGTCAGCAGGATTATCAATTCCTGTAAGTCGTTGGGTGAATATTTTGGGATTAGACAAATCCTTTAAAATCAGTTTGCTGGTCAGCGTGGTGAGCATGGCGGGTGTCATCTTTCTTGGGTCGATATGGCTGGTGATACCCATGGTGTTACTCTTCGCGATAGCATTCACTTTTCTATCGATCAGTTCATTGCCATTGGCGATGGATAAATCGAACTACGACGAAAAAGTTTTTTGTGTCGGTATATTTTTCAGCGGCGTGGCACTTCCGGATGGGATAGTAGAAGCGCTGCAAATGTTTTAAGGTTCCATAGTTGAAGGGATATCACGCACTGTCAGATATCCCGGTGCCCGCGGGCACTTGTGGGGGTTGGTTCAGGTGGCCGGTCTGTTATTACAGCCGGCCATTCCTTTACAGCTGTTTCGCAAAGTTGCACAGAGGAAATGCAAAGAGTTTCGCAAAGACTTATACCTCCGTGGTGAGATGTCTTCTCGCGGCTCGAAACTCGTAGCTATGCTCACCGCTATCCCTTCATTCGTATCCGCCACTCTGCCGGATAAAGATTATTGATTCTGTTGGAGAGCACATTCACCCACCCAAGCGGCACATCCTGATAGGTCACTAATGAAAAGCCTAACGTGCTTCCATCTGCCGGAAGCGTTTCTTTCCTTAGATATTTCAGCGCGTTGTCCAGGTTAACAACGTGTTGCGTGAAATTCGGTTTGTTCAATGCAGTCGATAACGCAAGCACGTGTTCGGGAATGAGCTTGTCATGCTTGATCGTCGCCATGAAGGTGCCCGCTGCAATGATTTTCAGTTCCTTTTGTATGAATTCGATATCGGTCCGGCGACTAGCCGGAAAAAATTGTAATACCTCGTCGCGCTGGACAAAAGCTTTTTCTTCCGGATGAACGACCCAACTGGTGATGGACTCCATTACCTTTTTTGAAGGTGCTGTGAATAGATTTTTCTGAGGCTTCACCCTGACCTCATCTTCTTTTTCTTTCTTACGCATCACGGAGAGAAAGAATCCTTCACCGTTCACTTTGTGAGGATAGAAACGATACCCCTTGATCTTTCCATCATCGACTGTTTCAATACCCCACGATGGATTGACCGGAAGAGAAATGAATTCAACATCATGTTCCGCAGCAATCCATTGGAGATTTTCTTCATTCTCACGCGTGTTGTACGTGCAGGTCGAATAGATCAGGATACCATTCTCTTTCAGCGCAGGCCATACATCGGCGACAATGCGTCGCTGGCGCTTGCTGCAGAGGTCGACATTTTCTTCCGACCACTCTTTCATGGCGTCAGGATCTTTTCGGAACAGACCTTCACCTGAACAGGGGGCATCAACAACGATGGCATCAAAGTATCCATTCAGTGCTTTGAAATCTTCCGGGTCATTGTTGGTGACGACGACATTATCATTTCCCCACTTTTGGAGGTTTTCCATAAGGATGCTGGCACGCGAGCGAATCACTTCATTGGCAACGAGTAAACTTTCCGAAGTCAGCAATCCTGAAAGAAGAGTAGACTTGCCACCCGGAGCCGCGCAGAGGTCGAGCACCTTCAGCTTCTGATCTATCGGCAAAGTATTTCTGAAAGCAAATTCAAGAAACATTGAACTTGCTTCCTGAACATAATACACACCGGCATGGAGAAAAGGATCGAGCGTAAAAACCGGACGTTCTTTAAGATAGAACCCACCCGTTGTCCAGGGTACAGTATCAGGACTTATCGCAGGAATTTTTTTTGCAGGGTTCATCCGTATGCTTACCGGAGAAGAACCTTGTAAACTATGAGAAAACGAATTCCATTCGTTGCCCAGCTTTTGTTGCAGCGTTTGTTCGAACGCAGGGGGAAGGGTTTTACTCATTTCCTTCCTGTTTCAGTTTGTCGTCTGTATAGTCAATGATCCTCAGTAATGTTTGCAAGGTCCTGTCGTATTCTTCCGAACCAATAATCGTTCTGTATTCATCCATCAGGTCTTTAACACAGAGACGCGCTTCAATTACCAGCTTTTTACCTTTATCTGTTAACATGAATATCGTGCTGCGCTTGTCGCTGAGATCTGTTTTCGTTTTAATGTAGCCATATTCCACCAGTTCCTTCGCCACTTTGCTCATGGCCTGTTTGGTCACGCGCGCCGATTTCGCCAGGTCATTATTATTAGTGCCTTCTGCTTTGATATTCATCAACACCGGCATGTGGGCCATTTTGAAGTGTTTATAACCGCCTTGATTGAGTTTCAGGGTCGCCCATTGGTCAAATTGGCGCTTCAGGTGGGTCAGGATTTTGCCCCAACTGTTCACCTTAATAAACTCAGTATCCTTTAATTTTTGATCCAGACTCATATTTTGGCTCATTCCGGGGTAAAGGTACGAAAAAAAAATTAGTCAATATAGTTGACCAAATAGTCAACCTGGTTTACTTTTGTGCCGTATTAAGCCGTCAGAAACCAGAAAGTTTATGGAACAGACTAATCCTCCCAAAAAGAAAAACAAGGCAATTTTCATCGTAGGTGGCATTTTGGCCATCGCAGCATTCCTCGGCGTGCGCTCGCTACTCCATAGAATGAAATATGAATCCACCGACAATGCTCAGATTGAATCGCGCTCCGTACCGGTCATTTCCCGCGTAGGCGGATACATCGACTCTCTCAATGTTGATGATTACGGTCGCGTAAAAGCAGGAACCTCCCTGATTAAAATAGATGCACAGGAATACACGCTTGCTGTTGTTCAGGCGAAAGCCGATCTCATGAATGCCGAGGCCGATATGGCCAACGCAGAAGCAGCCTATCGAAACAGTCTCGCCGGACGTAAAGTAGCTACCGCCAATGCTTCCGTTCAAAAGAGCCGTCTCGACAAAGCTCAGCGTGATCTGAAAAGAGATGAAGCGCTGTTAGCCGATGGCGCGATCACCCAAAAACAAATGGATGATACCCAAGCCAACTTCGATGCTTCCAGCAAACAATACATCGCTAACCAGGAACAAATCAACCTGGCTTCTACACAGGTAGCAACCGGTGAAGCACAGATCAAGAAAGCAAAAGCACTTATAGAAATCAGGAAAGCTGCAGTCGATCAGGCTGAACTGAAACTTAGCTATTGCAATATTGTCGCGCCGGTGTCAGGAAGAATTGGCAAGCGCACCATTGAACGCGGACAATACATTCAACCGGGTGCGCCCTTGTTTGCCATCGTTAATGATGAGAACTTCTGGATCGTTGCCAATTTCAAGGAAACACAGTTGGAGAAAATGAAAGAAGGGCAGGAGGTATTGGTGAAACTGGATGGCTATCCTGATCTCGAGATCAAAGGAAAAATTTCTTCTTTCAGTCAGGCTACCGGAGCAAAGTTCGCCCTGCTGCCCCCCGATAACGCCACCGGTAACTTTGTGAAAGTTACGCAGCGGGTACCGGTAAAAATCGACATTGTTGATGCCCCGCAATACAAGAATGTGCTGCGCGCAGGGCTTAGTGTAGAAGTAGAAGTTAGCGTAAACTGATATGGCCGTCAAAGGATTCGCACGGACCATCATCGTTCTCACAACGATCTCGGCGGCAATCATGGAATTGATCGATACCTCGATCGTCAATGTTGCCCTCGCGCAGATCAGTGGTAACCTTGGCGCTACCATCGAAGATACTTCCTGGGTAATTACGGCGTATGCGATCGCCAACGTAATCATCATTCCATTAACAGGATTCTTCGCCCGGTTATTCGGCCGGAAAAAATATTACCTGTATTCCATTATTCTTTTTACCATCGCCTCCTACATGTGTGGTAATGCAGGCAGTCTGATGTCGCTCGTCATCTGGAGATTTATCCAGGGTATCGGCGGTGGCGCACTCCTCTCAACGTCACAGGCAATATTATTCGACGCTTTCGAACCCGAGAAACGTCCCATGGCCGCGGGAATGTTCGGGATGGGTATCGTACTAGGTCCCACCATTGGCCCAACGCTGGGTGGTCTTATCGTCGACAATTATTCATGGCCGCTCATTTTCGATATCAACATTCCTTTTGGGATAGTCGCTGCGTTGCTCACGCTCAGGTTTGTCCCTGATGATACGGCAGAACAACTCTCCGCGAGAAAAGATGTCTATATCGATTACTTCGGCATTATCTTCCTGGCAGCCGGTATTGGTAGCTTGCAATATGTGCTCGAGCGGGGTGAATCCGATGGCTGGTTTGAAGATGGAGGAATCGTCGCTTTGTCTATGGTAGCGGTCGTCGGATTGGGATCATTCATTTACCGGCAACTCACCATAGACCAACCGTTGATCAATTTGAAAGTGTTGCGTAGCCAGAATCTGGTGGCCAGCAATATTCTCACCTTCATATTGGGTTTTGGATTGTTTGGTTCGGTATTCATTTTTCCGGTTTTGGTTCAGCGAATTCTTGGGTATACACCGACCGATGCCGGATTCGGATTGGTTCCCGGCGCTATTGTCGCGATCTTCTGTATGCCCATCATCGGTAAAACGCTGCAGGGAGGATTGTCGCCTATATACTACGTTGTGATCGGATGTATTTGTTTCATTCTTCACGGGTACACCTCATCATTAGCCGATCCGAACGCTGGTCTCGCATTCTTCACGCTGCCACAGATTTTTCGTGGTGTGGGTACAGCTTGTCTGACAGTACCCTTGATTAATCAGGCGGTAGTCGGACTGGAGCCGAAAGAACTTCCCTCCGGTATTGCGTTGACAAACATGATTCGTCAGCTAGGGGGTGCGTTCGGTATCGCCGTTATGAATACTTATGTGGCCCATCGCTATGTGGCGCATCGTACTGACCTGGTATCAAACCTTCAGCTTTCTGATCCTGCGACGGCAGAACGTTTGGCAAGTTACCAGACTGGCATGATGGCCCGCGGCTTTGATCCCACGACAGCATCGGAAATGAGCTATCGCTTCCTCGACTTTGCTGTCACGAAGCAAAGTTTCCTGTTATCGTATCTCGACGGATTTAAACTGATCAGTATATTTTTCCTCGCGGCGATACCCATTATGTTTTTATTGAAAACGAAGAAGGTAGATAAGGCTACCCTTCAGAAAATCTCAGAAGAAAGTCATTAATCACACGATTATGAAAAGAATAATTATTGTATTCCTAACCGCACTCATCACGACCACTGGATTCAGCCAGGTCAACGATGAACTTAACACATTGATCAAGCAATCTTTTGCTTACTATCCGAAAATTCAGGAGCTGGATAAGGCTTCAGAAATCAGCGAGATCAGGATAGGACTCGCGGAAAGTGGCTACTTGCCGGCCATCAATGGAACCGCTTCCTATAGCTATGTCAATCCTGTGGGCGAAGCAACTTTCCCGGTGAGCGCTAACGAGACCCGTGCCATCCAGTTTCAGCCTAACAACAACTACAATTTCAATGTTGGCTTAACGCAGGTGCTTTGGGATTTTGGAAAGACGCAGGCACAGGTAGAAAAAGCCAAGGCTGATCTGCTGGCGTCAAAGCAAAACACGAGTGCAGCGAAATTTCAACTCGCCTCCCAGGTAGTGAACATCTATTATTCGCTGATCTATTTGAAGAAGGCAATCACATTGCAAGATTCTGTGCTGGGCTCTTATGAGGCGAACAGAAAAATGATTGAAGGAAAGATCAAGCATGGCGATGCACTGCTGGTCGACCTGGCGAATATTGACAACACAATCAATCAGGAGAAAAACAGGAAGGTTGATTTCGAACGACAATACGCGAGACAAGTGGCATTGTTGGAATATACCACAGGCCAAACAAAAGGTCCTGACAATAGTGAGTTTGACTTTGTACAAAACCTGGGTCCTGATTTTTCGGGGACTGCGAACCCTGAGCTGATGGCTGCCGGTTGGAGATTATCCGCCGCACAAGCGGAAGCAAAACTTGCCGAACGAAATCGGCTACCTTCCCTGAACCTGCAGGCCGCCACAGGTGTGAAGAATGGTTTCCAGCCCGACATCGATGAGATGCGCTTCAATTACCTGGCAGGGGTAACGCTGAGCGTTCCGCTGTTCCAGGGAAACAGAATCAGACATAATATTGCCGTGGCCCGGAAGTCGGTTGAACTGAGTGATCTATCGAAAAGAAATCTTCAATCTACTTTACAAAAGGATTGGCAATCGGCTCAGGCAGATCTTACTGCGTTCCAACAGCAAATCAGAAATTCGGAAGTACAAATCGAAGCTGCGCGGGAGGCCCACCGGTTAACACAGGTGCGTTACGATGGTGGTGTTGCAACCTATGTTGACCTGGTTTTCGCAACAACCAATTTTCAGCGCAGCTTGCTGAACAAGTTGCAGTATCAATATCAGGCTTGCCTTGCACAGGCGGAGATGGCAAGATTACAGGGCATACCTTTCTGGGTAGAGTAACAATCTTAAAGAATGTGTTTGATCGAGCGTCTCGGAGCAGTCTGAGCGCTTTTGTTTTTATTATAAAACTTAGTTTTAACTTAGCCACGAAGAACTCAAAACACAACGCTGGTATTCCGGCGCAAAACTTAACGATGAGCATGTCTGCCGCGAATAATCCAAAACTTTCCAGTTGGGTCAATGTACCCCGTCATTCGGATTTTCCAATTCAGAATCTCCCTTTTGGAATAATCAAACACCATGGCCAGGTGCGTGCTGCCGTTGCGATTGGTGATCAGGTGCTCGATCTGGCGGTACTCCAGGAACAAAACCTTTTGACGGGATTGGATCTTCCTGTGAATGTGTTCAGCCAGCGATACCTCAATGATTTTTTTTCACTCGGAAGAAAAAAGATTGGCGCCGTACGCGAAAGGATTTCGGTTTTACTGCGCCACGATCATCCTGAACTCAGAGATGTTGAAGCTATCCGTAAACAAGCGCTCATCCCCATGACTGCCGTCGACATGCAAATACCAGTTCGCATTGGAAATTACACAGACTTTTATAGCAGTGAAGAGCATGCAACCAACGTAGGGTCTATGTTTCGTGATCCGAAAAATGCGCTGTTGCCCAATTGGAAACACTTGCCGGTAGGATATCATGGAAGAGCATCCTCTATCGTTGTTTCAGGTACACCCGTTAAACGTCCGCGCGGACAGGTGAAGCCACTGGATGCAGAGCGACCTGCTTTCATGGCCACCCGAAAGCTGGACTTCGAGCTCGAGGTCGGATTCATTACCTGCGGTGAAACGGAATTAGGACATTCTATTCACGTGCAGGACGCAGAAGATTTTATCGCAGGGCTGGTGTTGTTTAACGACTGGTCTGCACGCGATATTCAGCAGTGGGAGTATGTCCCCCTCGGACCTTTTCTGGCGAAGAATTTTGCTTCAACAATTTCTCCCTGGGTCGTAACGCTGGATGCATTGGAGCCCTTCCGCACAAAAGGACCGGATCAGGAACCGAGTGTGTTGCCTTATCTCGCTTTTGAGGGGCCAAGGAATTTTGATGTGATATTGGAAGTTTTGGTGTCACCAGAAAAATCAGAATCTACTACGGTTTGTCGATCGAATTTCAAATACATGTACTGGAACATGCCTCAGCAACTGGCGCACCACACCGTGAACGGCTGCAACATCCAGGTAGGAGATCTTTATGCCTCAGGAACTATCAGTGGACCATCACCAGGATCATATGGTTCCATGCTGGAGTTAAGCTGGAATGGACAGAAGCCATTATCGATGCCCGATGGGAGCACACGAACCTTTATCGAAGATGGTGATACCGTGATCATGAAAGGTTACGCTGAGAAGGATGGTGTTCGCATCGGCTTCGGTGAATGCACGGGAAAAATTATTCCATCAACCGGAAAATAAAACAACTGATCCTTATCCTATGAAAAAGCGCCTGATGTTTTATTGTTTCGTGCTTGCCCTGATCGTGCTCGATGCCGTGTTGCTTCGAAGTCCGAATTTACTGGGTAAGATCGGATTGATCATCTATAAATATTCGTATCTCCGAACCTTTCCAAAAGCATTACTCACGATTTCAATTGTTGTTGCTGTTGCCGTTGTAGTGGCTGAAATTGTTCGGGGGTTGGTTTCAGGGGGTAAGATGAAAAAAAGTACGGGCGTTTTTGTGTTGATTATTTTTCTGGTAGTATCGATTGGACTTCTGGCTAAAACCGGAATTGATTTTACAACATGGTCCTATGCGCACACCGGCTATCGCTTCCGATTTGGCGCTTATCTTCTTCCATTCATCTGGGTCGTAATATTTGCGTATCACTTATTTTCTTTACCATCACCCTCTGTTTCCCCCTGGCCGGAAAGCCCGTCCACGGATAAACCAGACAGTAACCAGACCTCATGACGATCGACCCAAAACAAATTCCCGTCCCGCGCATGCACGCGCTTCTACTAGGTGCCGTGACGCCGCGACCCATTGCATTCGCCAGCACGGTCGACAACGCGGGGAATGTGAACCTTAGTCCTTTTAGTTTCTTCAATTGCTTCGGCGCGAATCCACCGCTGGTGATTTTTTCTCCTGCCAGAAGAGGACGGGACAACACCGTAAAACATACCTATGAAAATGTAATGGAAGTTGCTGAAGTCGTCATTAATGTGGTGACCTTTGACATGGTGCAGCAAACCAATCTTGCCAGCGCTGAATTTCCGAAAGGTGTTAGTGAATTCGTGAAAGCAGGATTTACGCCTATGCCCTCCGTTAAGGTGAAGCCTCCGCGCGTAGGAGAGTCGCCGGTTTCGATGGAGTGCAAAGTTTTACAAGTGATTCGTACCGGCGATCAGGGCGGCGCCGGAAACCTGGTGATTTGTGAAGTGGTCTACATGCATATCAAAGATGAAGTGCTCGATACCGAGGGAAAAATCGATCCCTTCAAACTGGATGCTGTCGCCAGGCTTGGCAGCGATTGGTATTGCCGTGTACAGGGAGAATCAATTTTCAGAATACCAAAGCCGCTGGATCGTGCAAGTGTTGGGATCGATCAGATTCCGGAGAAGATCAGGTTCAGTAAGATTCTAACCGGAAACGATTTGGGATTATTGGGAAATGTTGAGCGGTTGCCGGAGCAATCCGACATTGACGCCTTTGGTACACCGGATATTCAGAAAGTGTTAAGTTCCGGAGAGGTAGCGATTCATCAACAGGCAAAACATTTTCTTGCAGAAGGAAGAATTCTTGAAGCCTGGAAATTGTTGCTGCTTCAAAAATGATTTTTTCCGGATGAAACTAAGGTCGACGATAGCCATTCTCCTGTTGATGGTCACGAACCTGATGGGACAGGGTACCCAGGCAGAGAAAGAAGTGGTAGCCGAAGGAAAAAAACTGTATCGGCTGGAAATGACGTCCTGGAATGGAACTGATCTTTTGCGATCGAAGCTGTCGGAAAAGATGGGCAATGTTGGTGGATATTGCTCTTACGAAACAGAAAAAAATACGGTGTGTATTTTTTTTACTAAAGCTGAGCCTCGAAAGGTAATCGCTTCGTTTGCTTTCGATAGTACCTACAATTCAGAAACGGCAGTGATCGATGTACGGGAGAGAAGTCTCAACGATCTGGAATCCGACATCGTCGCCATTCGGCAGCTGGCGTTGAAGGAAATTAATACTGACCCCTTCTTTAAGAAATATCCTGATACCAACCTTAACCTGATTCCGGTAATCGACGACAAAGGAAAACGGCTGTATGTGCTCACCGGCCCTCGAAAAAACGGTGTGGTTATTTTTGGCAATGACTACCTTCTCACCTTTGATAAAAACAACAACCTCAAGAGTAAAGAGAGCATTCATCAGAACATTATTCCTGTGACGTTTGAACCTGGGGGAGAGAGGAAAGTTATCGGCAGTAGTCACACACACCTGCCCGAAACTAGCGAGTTGATTACGCCGACGGATATCTGCACCTTGATGTTGTATCAAAAATTCACGCACTGGAAAACACACCTCGTGACCTCCTGGAAGTATCTTTCTCAATGGGATTGCGAAAACAATACCCTGACAGTGATCCCCCAAAAAGATCTGAAAAAGTCCGCTAATGATCAACTCGACCGAAATTAGTTGGATTGATTTTGTGGATTTCTTAACTTCTTTCAACCGTTGACTAAATCCGAAATTATGGAAACATCTTTTAATGAAATTGCTACGTCAGGTAAGGCGCTCTTTTTCAGCGTGGATGTCGTAGACTTCCTTATCATTATGGCAGCCATCTTTCTGGGTCTCATTATTATTCACTGGATTGCCAATCATGCGCCGCAGAAATTTGCCGGGAACATCAAACGTTTTGGAAAAGCTTATCGGATGCTGGTCATGATCCTGTTTTATGGATTGATCGCCATGGTTGTTCTCAATGCTATCATCAATAAACAATATTCGAATTTTTTCATCCTCATATTTCTATTCCTCGCGCCCAAGCTTGGAAAGTGGTATTCTGCCTACGACAAATACATTGGTCATCATGTTTGAATAGAATGATTTACTTTTTGTGGAGATGAAAAATCGTCAATCCCTGACTGGCGTTGGAATTGCGCTTGCCGTTTTGATGGCCTAAATTCGTATACCGTGATGCGTGATCGCTAGTCGAAGATGATCGTCCGGTTACGGTAAACAAATACACTATCACTCAGTACCAGCTTCAGCGAACGCGCTAACACAATCTTCTCAACATCTCTTCCTGCCTGAGCCATCTCTTTGGCACTATGGGAATGCGCCACCGGGATAACGCTCTGCGCGATGATCGGACCTTCATCAAGACTATCATTAACAAAGTGCGCCGTAGCACCGATAATTTTAACACCGCGATCATAAGCCTGGTGGTAAGGGTTGGCGCCCACGAACGCTGGTAAAAATGAGTGGTGAATATTGATGATGCGATTGTTGAACTTCCTGATAAAAGAAGGGGAGAGGATGCGCATATACTTCGCCAGTACCAAAAACTCGGGATTGTATTGTCGGAGGACGTGAGAAACTTTTTCTTCATGCTGCTCGCGTTCGAGTCCATCGGCTGGAACAAAATAAAAAGGAACGTCAAATTTCGACGTGAGATCCTGCAGGTTCTGATGATTACTGATCACGCACTGAATATTAGCATCCAGTTCATTGAAGGCATTCCGGGTGAGTAAATCACTTAGACAATGGTGCTCTTTCGTAACCAGGATAGCAACATCTCTCTTCTGGCGCACCGACAGTTTAATGAAAGCATCGGATGGAAGGATAGTCTTGAGTTTTTGGAGGAAATCTTCTTCATTCACCGTTCCCGAAAACTCGGTGCGCATAAAGAAGTGATTGAAGTTCCGCTCGACAAATTCACCATTGCTGATAATGTTCAGGTTGTGCTGAAAAATAACCTGCGTGATTTTGTAGATAAGTCCCGGCTGATCGGGACAATGGATGAGGAGGATTGTAGAACTCATGAGGGAGAGCGGGAGGTTATGGAGATTGTTGAATGCGAATATTGAATATTGAATATCGAACACCGAATATCGAATAAAAATACAAGGCACAAGCCTCGTCGTTATCCTCCGCCCAGAAACCAGCGGCCAGTAGCCACCAGCCTCTTCAAGCTCGTGGCTCGCAGCTCGAAACTCGCAGCTATTCCTTCACGCCCTTGTAAATAGTTTCTCCCTTCACCAATCCATATCGCTTTCGTTTTTCTTCCGGGAGTTCGTTCACAAATTCATCTTCAACCGCTTTCAATCCCGCTTGTTCCATACGCTTCGGATAATCATGACCATATTTTCGGACATGATCATCCTGGCCAAAGATTTTTTCGCGCTCGCGTGGATCGGTGATCGAATTGTCCTCAAAAGTGACTGCGGGAACCGGGTTGAAGAAAGGTATTTGCTGGATGGAGAATCCGCCTGGCTTCAGTACCCGGTGAATTTCTTTCATTGCCTGAATATCATCGCGGACATGTTCCAGTACGTGGTTGCAAAGCACAGCATCGAAGGTATTGTCTCCGAAGGGAATTTGATGGATGTCCATTTTTACCTTCGCCAGGGGCGACTCAATATCCGCAGTGATGTACTGATCACCATGGATCTTTTCGAATCGCTTGATGAAACAAGCCTCCGGCGCAATATGAAGCACATGAAGTTTTTGCTTGAAAAAACTGGTCTTTTCCGACAGGTACAACCATATCAATCGATGACGTTCAAGCGAAAGACAATTTGGACAAAGGGCATTCGATCGGGGATTGATTCGCCCATAGGGTAAGAAGCTGCTAAAGGTGGCATTGCAAACAGGGCACTGAACAGCATTACCGCGGTAAAAAAGACTGGTTATTTTAAGTCCGACACCCGCTACCCGCTGGAGGTACTTTCTGGGAACAAACCGGATTAGCCACGAGATGATTTTCTTCATAAAAAGGCCTCAAATATAGAAAATTAGGGGCAAGCTGCGAGTTTCGAGCTTCGAGCCGGAGTTTTTAATGCAGGAAAAAGCACCTTCGTCTGGCAAAGCAACCTGAGCTTCCGGACTTCCCGACTTTCGGACCGGAGGCCAAATAATTCGCGGTATGTAAAACTATTTTTCCCAAAGAGGCATCTTTGTATCAGAAAACGGCAAAACCAAACCTAGTTCCATGGCCGAGACTTTACTCGACGTCGCGATGATGCATTCAGATACCCTCATTTCCAGGGCTCAGCAGGGGGACCAGAATTCCCAGGGTAGGCTGGTGCAGTTGTGGTATAAAAGGATCTATAATTTCAGCTATAAATTCTTCCTGGACCACGACCTGGCAATGGAAGTGACGCAAAAGACTTTTATCTCTATGTGCCGCAACCTGGCAGGCCTGCAGGATGTGGCAAGATTCAAATCCTGGCTCTATAAAATCGCTGTCAACTACTGCCGCGAAGAAGCCCGCAAGAAAAAAGGTAGCCGTTCCCTTTCTTTCGATGTGGTGTGGAATCGCGAAGCTGAAGATTCTCCACGATGGGAATCGTCGTCGCAGCGATACCATAACCCTGAAAGCCAGTACCATCAATCAGAACTATCGGATATTCTACAGGATGCCCTGCTGCAACTGAATGATGAGCAACGTGAAGTCGTGATCATGAAAGAATACGAGGGATTGAAGTTCCGGGAGATTGCGGAAGTGCTGAACATCTCGGAGAACACGGTCAAATCGAGAATGTATTACGGACTCGATGGACTCAGGAAGATTTTGGAAAAAAAGAATTTGAACAAAGATACTTTAGGTTATGAATTATAAACCAAACGAAAACGATTGGCTGTCCTATCTCTACGGCGAACTGGAAAGTCCGGAACGTGAAAAGGTAGAGCAATATTTGTTGACCAATGCTGAAGCACGCAAAGAATTTGAGGAGTTCAAGCAACTTCGCTCGATGATGGGAGCTGTAGCGGATAAAGAAGTAATCGCGCCGCCCATTTTTGTGGGAGAAAGCAAACAAGTTTACTTCTGGAATACGCCGTACTTCAAAACAGTTCTCAGCGTCGCCGCTTCTTTATTATTGGTCATGTTCGTTGGAAAACTAACCGGTATCCAGATCAGCGCGGGTGGAAATGAATTCAGGATGAGCTTCGGGACGCCACAAAAACAGGAGGTAGTAACGTCGCCGGCAACACCTTCCGTTACCCCGACGGAAGTACAACAAATGATTAACGCGTCACTCAATGACAACAACCTGGCGATGCAGGCTTCCTGGAAAGAAACACAGGAAAAACTCGATCAGTCTATTCGAACCAACCTGGCTTCGAACTCCGGTAAAATCGATCAGCTTGTAAGACAGGCGTCAACGGCCTCGCAGGATCAGATCCGTCAATATGTGTCAACGCTTCAGGCTGAGAACGCGGCCATGGTGAAGAACTATCTTCAGCTAAGTTCAACCGAACAGAAAGATTACATCGAAGATCTGCTGGTAGATTTCGCGAAATTCATCCAGCAACAGCGTCAGGATGACCTGCAGGTAGTGCAAAGCAAACTGAACAACATCGAACAAAACACGAATGTTTTCAAGCAGGAAACAGAACAGATTTTGTCGAGTATCATTACTACTGTGGGTAACCCTGCTGCACAAAACGAAACGAAATACTAAGGATTGATTGGCAATCCATTTAAAAATTAAACAGAGCAATTAAAGCGATAACTATTTATGAAATCAATGATGCGATTAATGATGAGCGGAGTGATGTTACTCCTGGTCGTAACCGGAGGACAAGCTCAGCAAATTGATGACGAGCGGATGCAACGTGATGTTGAAGTGGCGGAAAATGTACTGGCAACATTAATCAAACAACAGTTTAACAATCAACGCACCTTCTTTCCGCTGGAGGTTAGCGGTACTTACCAGCAAGGCTACGGTGTCACGTTTACGATCCCTGCCGATTTTACAACGCCCATTATTTTCGGAACCGGAGGCGACGTAGTATGGAGTTCAGAACCCAGCGCTTATTCAATCAACATCAGGAACGGTCAGAATGGCAATGAAATTGAAATTCCGGACGGCGACCAGGTGGTGATTGCAAACGGTACGAATAAGAAGACTGAAACCCTGAAAGACAAGGCCAATGAAAAGAAGCGGCTGAATATGGACAGCGTAAAGGAATCGTATAACCTGAGAGTGATCGACGCTGCCAAAACTTTTATTGTGGACTATGGCGATTTGATCACCCAGCTCGGACCAAACGAGAAAATTGTGATCACCAATCAGGGAGGGCAACCGAAAGTATATATCAATCAGCTATTCAATGCTCCCCGACGCACGCACCTGTCTATCGAAATGGCGAAGTCAGATCTGGCCTCATTCAAGCAAGGAAAGCTTAGTCGCAACCAGGCACTGTCAAAAATAAAAGTGGTGAATACCCAGACCGTTGAAACAGTAGAACCGGACTTTGAATTATTGAACAGTATCTTCAACCGGTTGTATCATGCCGATCTTTCCAAGACTTATTTCACCGAGAATAACATCTATTATGAGCACCTGAAAGATTTTGGTGTGATTTACTACATGCAGGTTTTCAGCACAAAAGAGGAAGGCTACGGACGCTACGGTATGCCTACGCTGAAGTTGACCAATATCGACCTCGACACCCGGAATAAGAAGGTGACTGAAGTCTATCCACAGTTTGAGAAAGACCTGAAAGAAAATATCCTGGAGTATGGAAAGACTGTGAAGAGCCTGAAAGACGACGAGGTGTTGATCTTCCAGGTCAGAATCACCCGTTGCCCTAACTGCGGCATTCCTTCTACCCTGGAATATTCTGTAAAGAGCACTGTATTAAAAGATTTTAACGCTGGTAAGCTGGACAAAAATGCTGCCCTCAGCAAGTTCACCCTCAAAAAAGGTCCTAACCAGTAGTTCGGGATCCCCATAACGACGTGCCGGCCAAAATAATACGTTGGTCGGCACGTTACATTATCGTGCCGTTGAAAAAGCCTGGATGCCGATGCTAAAATTAAGGTGTAACCAAACTCGACTTTTTGAGTAACTAGCAGCAAATACCCCAGTTGTGGTGATTGTTTTTTTCCTTTAGCTGAATTTTAAAGTTTAAAGCATTACGAATCCCTAAGATCATGAAAAGAAACCTACTCATCGGAGCCGGCGTGGCCATTGTAGTATTGATCGCCTATTTTGTTTTTAGCGGAAACAGCGCCGGAGAAATCGCTGACCTTGTGGCCACTGTCAAGCGCGGCCCATTTAAGGTCGAGATCGAAACAACAGGCGAGCTGGAAGCCAAGAATTCAGTGAAGATCCTTGGGCCTACACAGCTTCGTGACTTCCGCATCTGGAACGTCACCATCCAAAATATCATCGATGAAGGTACGGTAGTGAAGAAAGGGGATTGGGTAGCTACCCTGGATCGCTCGGAGTTCCAGAATCGTTTCAATGAAAAACAGATCGAGCTAGAAAAAGCCAACTCTAAATATGTTCAGACGCAGCTCGACACTACTCTTCAGATGCGTCAGTCTCGGGACGATCTCATTAATTTGAGATATGGCTATGAAGAAAAGAAGATCATCCTGGATCAATCCAAATATGAGCCACCCGCTACGATCAAGCAAAACGAAATAAACTTCGACAAGGCGGTACGCGCTTATGAGCAGGCCCAGGAAAACTACAAAATCAAAAAGAAGCAGAATGTTGAGAAGATGCGCGAGGTATCGGCTGAATTAAAAAAAGTGCAGAATGAGTTTTCGGCCATGATGAAAGTACTTGAATCATTCAATGTTATTGCGCCTGAAGATGGCATGGTGATCTACGAGAAAGGATGGGATGGTAAGGCAATCAAGGCAGGCTCACAGATCAACATGTGGGAACCTACTGTTGCAACGCTGCCCGATCTCACCAAAATGATGTCCAAGACTTATGTCAACGAAGTGGATGTGCGCAAGGTGAAGGCAGGTCAGAACGTGGAGATTGGTTTGGATGCCTATCCGGATAAGAAGCTCGCGGGTAAAGTTATCCGTGTCGCTAACGTCGGCGAGCAGCGTCCCAATTCAGATGCAAAAGTATTTGAAGTAGCCGTTGAGATTGACGGCACTGATCCAACGCTTCGTCCTTCCATGACCACCAGCAACAGAATTATCGCGCATGTGATCGACAGCGCGCTTTACATCCCACTGGAATGCCTGCATAGCCAGGCGGATACCATCACCTTCGTGTACAAAAAAGATGGTATCAAAACCTACAAGCAGGAAGTTATTGTCGGACAAACCAATGCTAACGATGTGGTGATCCTTGGCGGACTTAGTCAGGATGAGCGCGTGTATCTTTCAGTTCCTCCCGGCATGGAGGATGATGAGATCGACCTGTTGAAAGAAATGAATGGCAAGCGCAAGAAAGAAAAAGAGGAGCCTGCACAACCGGCAGGACCTGAGCAGAAGAAAATCATTCCAACAGCGTCCTCTAATTAACACCAGCGCTTATGCTTCCTCAAAGGGTACTGGCTAATCTCTACATTGCGATAGGGGCTGTAATCACGAACAAAGTGCGTTCCCTGCTTACGGCATTAGGTATTATTTTCGGTGTTGCCGCGGTGATCGCGATGCTCGCCATTGGTAATGGTGCGCAAAAAGAATTGCTGGACCAGATCAAACTGGTAGGGGTAAATAATATTGTTATCAAGCCCGTCGTAGAACAGAAAGAAGAAAAAATTGAAGAAGAGGTAGGGCAGAAGGAGAAGAAGAAATTTTCACCCGGACTAACGGTCAGGGATGTGAATAGCATCAAGGAAGTTATTCCCGGAATCACCAAACTCAGTCCGGAGATTATCCTCGATACCTATGTTATTCGTGACGGTCTGCGGCGCTCTGCCAAACTGGTGGGTATTGAACCATCTTATTTTGAGATCTTTAATTTCGATTTGGTGGAAGGACAGATCTATACCCCTGATCAGGAACGGGTCGGTGCACCGGTTTGTATCATTGGTCACTCGATCAAGGCTAAGTTTTTCCCCACTGAAAATCCGATCGGTAAGAATATTAAAGTCGGACAACATTGGCTCACGATCATTGGCGTACTGGGTGAGCGCGCGGTTTCATCAACGAGTATCAGCAAATTAGGGATTCGTGATTTCAACATGGATATCTATGCACCCATTCAATCGGTGCTGGTTCGCTACAAGAACCGTGATAAGATTACGGCAGAAGCCTTGCGACTGGAAACGATGCGTAGTCGCGGGATGATGGACAACAGTCAGACCCAGGCGCAATCGGAGACCGAAAAGAAAAACTATCATCAGATCGACCGGCTGGTGATACAGGTAGAAGACACGAGACAACTTTCCCCTACTGCAGAGATTATCTCGAGAATGCTGCAGCGTCGACATTACGAAGTGGTGGATTATGAGATAGAGATCCCGGAATTGTTGCTGAAACAACAGCAACGGACAAATGATATTTTTAATTATGTGTTGGGTGCCATTGCAGGCATATCGTTGCTGGTCGGAGGGATTGGTATCATGAACATCATGCTGGCCTCTGTGCTTGAAAGAATCAAGGAAATTGGTTTGAGGTTGTCGATCGGCGCGAAGAAGAGTGACGTTATTCAGCAATTCCTTTTTGAAGCCATGATGATCAGCGTTAGCGGCGGAATCATCGGAGTGATCCTCGGTATTACCATGGCCTTTATTGTATCCGAGGTAGCCGGCATACCCACCATTATCAGTTTTGCATCAATTGTATTGTCCTTCGGTGTTGCTGCCACAGTAGGTTTAGTATTTGGTATTGCTCCCGCCAGAAAGGCTGCTAACCAGGATCCGATTACTTCGTTACGCTATGAATAAAAAAAGAAAATCGTTATCACTTTCTCTCTCAGTTTTTTTTCTGACTTTTTCCTTCAGCGCCTTCAGCCAGACTACGCTGTCGTTGGATGATATTATCGTGCGCTCCAGGGCGCAATCGCCATCGGCCAAGCAAGCGGAAACGAGGAAAGAAAACCGCTACTGGTCCTACCGCTATTACAGAACAAATTACAATCCCCAGTTGCGATTGAGCGGAACACCCTACTATGAAAAGGCGGTAAAAGAAACCAGTCAGGATGATGGAACGACGAAATTCAATGCGGTGGAACAGGCGGGAAGTTACCTCAACGTAGGATTATTGCAACCCATTCAATGGACGGGGGGTACCATATCGGCAAATAGTAACTTGTCTTATTTCAACAACTACTTTGATGATGTTGAGCTATGGAGCGGCGCTGTTATGAACATTCGGCTGGATCAACCCTTGTTTGCTTTCAACGACTTGCGCTGGGATCGAAAGACTGAACCCCTGCGATATGAGGAGTCGAAAAGAGAGTATGCTGAGCAAATGGAATTCATCTCGATGGAGGCAGTGAACCGATTTTTCAATGTTCTTCAGGCGCAGGTAAGTATGCAGATAGCACAGTTTAACCTCGCGAATAACGATACGATTTACAAAATCGAACAGGGAAGGTATAATATCGGAACAACGTCGCAAGACAAACTCCTGCAGGTAGAGCTACAGTTGCTTCGGTCAAAGCAGGATGTAGCGCAGGCAAACCTCGATCTTGAAACAGCGGGTCTTCAACTGCGTTCGTTCATCGGCGCGGCTCAGGAAGAAAATTTCCAGTTATACCTGCCTGAAGTCATCCCGCAATTCACACTTACCGTTGACGAAGCTTTGGAGAACGCCAGGAAGAACCGGGCTGCTTATATCGCGTTCGAGAGAAGACGCGTCGAAGCAGAAAGAGAAGTAGCCCAGGCACGCGGCCAAAGATTTCAGGCCAACCTTACCGCAGCGTATGGATTGAACAACAATGGGATGGCGATCAATGATGTGTATTCTGATCCGGAAGAATTGCAACAGGTAAACCTGGGCTTCAGCATTCCGATTCTCGATTGGGGGCGAAATAAATCGCGCATGAAAACGGCGATGGCCAATAAAAAATTAAACGATTATGTTATCGAACAGGATCAGGTGAATTTCGAACAGGAAATCATGACCCAGGTTCGTCAGTTTGAAATGCTACGGCTCCAGATTGAAATCACTAAAAAAGCGGATGAGGTTGCCAGCGAACGATACAATGTCGCGCAAAACCGATACCTCATTGGTAAAATTGATATTACTAACCTCAACATTGCGCTCACCGAAAAAGACGACGCTAAACGTAGCTACATTCAGGCGCTAAAAAGTTTCTGGACAGCCTACTATCAACTGCGTCGCTTAACGCTCTACGACTTCTCGGCGAAGCAACTCTTGTATACACCGGAATAGCAGCTAGAGCTTCTGGCCTCTGGCTACTGGGTGTTGGTGTTCATAGATCGCTCTGTGATATGTTGATACAATAAGATTCGCTCGTTTCGAGCCTGGAGGTCGTGTGCAGTTTCTTCACCAAAAGAGGAAAAGCCAGAGGCCAGCAGCCTGTAGCCAGCAGCTATTTAATGATCGGCACGGTGAATTGATTATTGCTCGTTACACATTCGTTCACGGTTTGCCCCACTTCTACACTGATGGTGAAGATGAAATAGTTATAGGGTGCCGGATTCTGTCCAACAGAGGAGCTAATAACTTTTGACTGGCCTGTGGCAAGGGTTCCCTGACCACTAAGTGTTGAACCGCCTCCCCCTGCATCCCCTGTGTTGTCGTCGGCAACGGAAAGCCAGTTCTGGTAGCCCCATTGGCTGAGATTAATGTCGTCTTTTCCTGCATTGAAGAGGGTCATGGAATAGTTAACAGAAGATCCTGCCGCTGTGGCTGTTCCTGCAATGATGACAAGTTCTGAGTTATTGCAGATGATAAAGTTTTCGATGCTGGTAACGGTTGTCGGCCCGACGGTCACCGTTATTTTTCCAGTAGTGGCGCCTACCGGAACCGTTACGATCAGTTCATCGGATGCAGCTGATGTGACGGTTGCGGGCACGTTGTTGAACTTCACTTTATTGAAAGCTTCAGTCGTAGAAAAATTGGTTCCTTCGATCGATATCGCAAGGCCCTCGGTGCCGACCATAGGTGTGATCTTGCTGATGGTAGGCGCAAGGATAGTGAAGACATTCCCGCTGGTGGTTGTGAAGTCTTTCACGGTTACGGTAATAATTTCAGTCACAGCTTGTTCGGGAACCTCTACTACCAGTTCTGTAGCAGTAGCATCAATTACCGTTGCTGTAACATTGTTGCCAAACTTAACAATATTCTGAGCCGCTGTCGTGCTGAAGTTGGCGCCGGTAATAACGACGACTGTACCGGCAAGGCCTTGCATAGGACTAAACGAAGTAATTTCCACAGGCTCGTAAATTTCAAAATCATTGGGAGAGGTAGCGGTCAGATCACCGATGGTCACGCTTATTTTTCCAGTCGTTGCGCCGACAGGAACAGTCGTAACAATTTCGCTCGTCGTAGAAGAAGAAACCGTCGCAGCAGTTCCATTAAATTTGACGCTGTTTTCAGCAGGGGTAGCGCTGAAATTGTGGCCGGTAATCGTCACGGTACTGCCTTCAATACCACGTTCAGGTGCGACAGAGGTGATATGCGGCTCTGAAGTGCCTTCATCATCCTTGCACGAAAAAGTCAACAGGATCAGGCTCACGATCATAAAGGCTGACAAACGGGCCATGTTTTTGAAATTCATACTGTTTAGTTTACGAAATCAAATTAAAGAATTTCTACCTGAGGCGTGCAGGGAAAAATGACCTATTTCATGGGGGTGGCTAGTAACCAGCAGCATTTTTAAGCTCGTAGCTCGAAACTCGCAGCTAAAAAAAGAAACCTCCAAATGTGAAAGTACTTAGCCAGAAGCCAGTGGCTAGTAACCAGTAGCTCTTTAAATCCCCGTATAGTTGAACGGCGTGATTTCCTTCAGTCGTCGCTTCAGCGTGTCATTGATTTTCAATCCGTCGATGAAAGTGGCAATGCTCTGCTGCGTAACTTTTTCATTCTTGCGGGTAAGATCTTTCAGTGCTTCGTAGGGATTAGGATATCCTTCTTTTCGTAGCATGGTCTGAATCGCTTCGGCAACCACCGCCCAGTTGTCGTCAAGGTCGCGGTTGATGGCGTCTGTATTCAGTTCGAGTTTGCTGATGCCTTTCATTAATGACTGGATAGCAACATACGTGTGCGCTATCGGTACACCAATATTTCTCAGAACAGTGGAATCAGTAAGATCACGTTGTAGCCTGGAGATCGGAAGTTTTGCGGATAGATATTCGAAGATCCCATTCGCAAAACCAAGATTACCTTCTGCATTCTCGAAGTCGATTGGATTAACTTTGTGCGGCATCGCCGAAGAGCCAATCTCGCCTTCCTTGATTTTTTGTTTGAAGTACTCCATCGAAATGTATTGCCACATATCACGGCTGAAGTCGATCAGGATGGTATTGATTCTTTTTAAATTGTCGAACAGTGCCGCAAGGTTATCGTAGTGTTCAATCTGTGTGGTGGGATAACTTCTTACCAATCCAAAGTGACTGCAGAATTCATCTCCGAATTTATTCCAGTCGATGCTGGGATAAGCAACATAATGCGCGTTAAAGTTACCGGTGGCGCCTCCGAACTTGGCAGAGTGAGGAATAGTTTTTAATTGATTGAACTGTTTCACCAGGCGGTTGGCAAACACCATTATCTCTTTCCCCAGGCGGGTAGGCGAGGCGGGTTGCCCGTGCGTAAAGGCCAGCATCGGAATATCCTTCCAGTCTTTTGCTAACAGGTTCAGTTTACCGATCAGCAGTTCGAACAGCACATAGTATTCTTTCTCAATAAATTCTTTGAGCAACAGGGGAATGGCAGTGTTGTTAATATCCTGTGACGTGAGCCCGAAATGGACAAATTCTCTAAAGGGCTCAAGCTTAAGTCGCATAAACTCCTTCTTGATATAATATTCGACCGCCTTCACATCATGATTGGTGGTCTTTTCAATCTCCTTGATCTCCTGCGCGTGCACATCCGTAAAGTTCTTATAAAGCTTACGGAGGTCATGGAGCACATGGACCGGAAAATCCTCAAGTTCCTGGATGGTCGCCGACATAGCGATAATGTACTCCACCTCAATCTGGACGCGATACTTCATCAGGCCAAATTCGGAGAAATAAGGGGTGAGAGGCTTTACGGTTTCAAAGTATCTGCCGTCGACTGGCGATATGGCAGTAAGTGGATTTAATTGCACGGTAAGTCTGTTAAAGCCCAAAATTAACCTTTTCCTCCTTACTTTTGTGACGGTTTTAGAACCAGGTTCCTTTTTCTTTGTTGGTGTAAAAGGAGGCCCAGAATTTAAAATTTTCGCAATTATCGCTATGGCATTCAGCTTTTTTAAAAAATCGGACAAATCTGAGAAACCAGATAAAAAGGGAGAAACACTTTCAGGTCCTCACTATTATGACCTTACCGTCAAAAATATTATCAGCGAAACCAGGGATGCCGTCAGCATTGTTTTCGAACAACCTCAGAATAAAATCCAATACAAACCCGGTCAGTTCTTGACACTGATTGCAACGGTCAATGGCAAGGAAGTGAGACGCGCCTATTCCCTGTGCAGTTCGCCCTTCGTTGATAGCGATCTCGCCGTCACTGTAAAGCGCGTCGAACAGGGTTTGATGTCGAACTGGTTGCCTGATCATCTGAAAGCGGGGGACAAACTACGCATCATGGAACCCATGGGCCAGTTCACAACAGAGTATGACAGCAAGCGGAAACGCCATGTGTTTATGTTTGCCGGCGGTTCCGGAATTACCCCGATGATGTCGTTGATCAAGAGTCTACTCAGTCAGGAGCCTGAGTCAATCGTGTCGCTCCTGTATTGCAACCGTGACATCGACAGCATCATCTTTAAAGCAGAACTCGAAAAATGGGAAACCAAATATGAAGGTCGCTTGCACGTCATTCACATTCTTGACAATGCGCCTATGAACTGGCAGGGATATTCAGGATTGTTGAATCATGACATGCTCACCAAACTCTTCGAGCGCGTGCCTGACTGGGGTAATGATAAAACCACCTACCTCATGTGCGGCCCTGAGGGAATGATGAAAAATGTAGAAACGTTACTCGCGGCCAGGAATATTCCACAAGACAAAATTTTTAAAGAAAGTTTTGTTCAGGGTACAATCAACAAAGAACCTAAGAAAGAAGCTGCGGCTACATCAGGTGCACTGCAGGCGCGTGAAGTCACGATCCGGTATGACGGACAGGAATATAAAATTACTGTTCCGGCCGATGCAACAATTCTTCAAACAGCACTTGATCAGGGTATCGATCTTCCGTACTCATGCCAGAGCGGACTATGTACAGCATGTCGCGGACGGGCATTGTCCGGTCAGGTAAAACTCGACGAAGAAGAAGGTCTCTCGAAATCAGAACGGGCAGAAGGTTATGTACTCACTTGCGTAGGCCACCCGTTAACCGATGATGTTGTAATTGAGATTGGATAAGGTATCGCCGTTAAAGGTGATGCTTTTTGTCATTGACGATATTTTCCACCGTCCATTCGATTTGTCGTTCAAATGGATGTTGCCGCACGGGACAATCAAACTTGTTGCATAAGCGACATTGAAAATCCAGGCAGCCGTCGGTGTGAACAAAAAATTCAACAGAATCTCCAAAACGATCACGTACTAATTTTGTGAGCGCATCAATCTCACCATGGCCCTCATGAATATTAAGGTACCAGGGAACGGTCAGATGGCAATCCAAGTGAAGGACATTACCATATTTGATGATCCGGAGATTGTGAAGATCAACCCAATTGGTCCTTCGGTTATGGTTCAAGGTTCCAACCAGCTGGACCAGTAATTCCGGATCATACTCGTCCATGATTCCGGCAAGGGATGTTCGAAGAATTTTATATCCGGTGCGGACAATGACTAATGCAAAGACAATGGCGACTACACTATCGAGCCACTGAATTTTGGTAAAGTAAACGATCACCAGTCCGGCTACAATCCCCAACGTGGTGTAGGTGTCGGTGTGGAGATGCTTTCCACTGGCTTCAAGCGCAACCGATTTATTTTTTCGCGCGATGCGTAAACAGACGCTCCCCATAATGTAGTTGGCCAATGCAGTAGCACAGATGAGAAGCATCCCTACATCGAGTTGGTGAATGGGCTCGGGAAAAATAAGGTTCTTGACGGCCTCATAGATGATTACAAAGCCAGCAATGAAAATCATCGTTCCCTCCAGCGCTGCTGATATAAACTCTACCTTGCCATGACCATAGGGGTGATCTTCGTCACGAGGCTTGGCACTAATGTATAAACTGTACAGGCCAACAAATCCTGCGACAATATTCACAATGCCTTCCATCGCATCAGTAAGGATCGACACGGAATTGGTAAGGTAATAGGCCGCTATTTTTACAGCGAGCAATCCTATCGAAAGGATGGCTACCCATTGCTGAACCCGAATATTTTTTTGTGCTGGCGTCATTGCACTATCGTTCTGTTTTCTGAAATACTTTGATCACCCCGGGTATCGCAATGATTACCCAGACAACATTAATGAACACGTTGGGATATGCTTCCTTGTAGATAGAAAATACAATCAGCAGAATTCCTCCGACAAGATTCATCCCGTAAAATATCAACGAATCTGATTTTATTTTCTGAAAGCTGTTTAATCCATAGGCTGCAACCACGCAAAACGACCCAAGCCATCCCAATACGTCATTAAATTCCATAGTACCTTGTTCAGACCGCAAGTTGATCTTTTCGATGGATTTCTAAAATCTTATCATTGCCTGAAATTTAATTTCATCGCGAATATCGCTTTGAATGGTCTCCAGTCCCGATCCGCTGGAAATGCGATCTGCGTAGCGGGTACGTGAAAAGCGCAACCAGAAACTCAGATGTTTGTTTAGTTTGTAATTCAGGATCAAAACCTTACGGATACCGCGTCCTTCATACGCCGGCAGCGAATAAGCAAGCCAGACGTCGTTTTCATAGACATATTGCCTGTTGTCATAATCGTCGGTATCAAACAACGCATAGCGGAGGTTCACTTCGAAAGATCCCTGTTCAACATGAAGATCCTGTACGATGGCAAAACCGGAGGTGGTTTGTTGATTGATTCGGTATTCACTGTATTGAATTCTGCTTCGTAATCTTAATTTTTGTCCCACACCGTACTGACTGCTTACAACAAGATTCTGTTTTCGTCCCGGCTGTATCTCATACGAATGAGATGCGAAAGAAAGATTTCGATCCTTGGTCTCTGTTCGAAACTGTAGCGCAACAGAAACTTTTCGCGACGGTTGATAGTCTGCACGCATCAACCATTCACTTCCGGAAGAAGGTCTGTAACTTCTGAATTTCAGCCAGGGAAACTGGAAGTGATCCACATATCCGCTGAGGGACAGCTTTCGATTAAAGCGATATTTCCATCCCCAGTAGATTCCTCTTTCATTCTGTGGATTGGTGTTTTCAGACAATGCATTGCCGTAGAAAGAATAAAAGTCTGTGGGATAACTACGGACTACCAGTGACCAATCAAAGCTGTTACTCATACTGCCTAATATTCCGGCGACCCAGGCGGTGCCGCCCTTAATGGATTTTGATACCTCACTAAAAAACGAAAAGTTCAAAACGGAATAGTTCAGGTAAAATCCGGAATTGAGATTTGATCTTCCGGCAAACGTGAATTGATTGTACGGCGAGGAGGTCTTCTTCACCGGATTTTCATACTGGAGAAAATGAAGGATAGCACCTGCGTCCAGTACCTTAGTTTGAAAATGAAGGACGGCTCCCGCATTTTGTTCCTGAATCCTTTTTCGCGTGGCCATTTCCTTTGAGGTACGATGAAGTCCCGTGTACTGAAAGGAGGAAATGGTTCCATTCGTAACATCCCGGTTTGCATCCCGAAGATTCTGCGACAAAAAACTACTGCACTGGATTTGATTCGTGATCCTGACGGTAGCAGCGATCCCACGGAATCCTCCAGCTTCATAAACAGAAGTATACGGCGTAAATCCAATATTGCTCCTCCTGACAGAAGTAATGGTTTCGCCTCCCTTACCCATTCCAAATCCGCCCCCGAGTGTGAGGCCTTGTCCAAACTGGGTTTGGAAATCGCCCACGATCAGATTTTGGATACGCTTTTTATTAATCAATTGCCCATGGAACGAGAGATAGTCAAATCCATACATCTTTTCGGAGGGATTCCATTCGATGCGCTCTCCTTCATCTTTCTCTGCGGTAAAACCGAAACTAAAATCTCCGGGCTTGCTGCTCCTGAAGCGAAGATACAGTCTTGCAGGAGCTCCTTTGAAACGACTATCAACATCGGATGACGTGAAGCCTTCCTTTCGTTGTAAGATCTGGCTGCACCGAAAGAGAAAATAGTTTTCGCCATCCGTTCGTATTCTTTTGAAGAGTGAAGTATTGAGTAGTGATGCCGGATCATCGACGGTAACAAAGGCTATCAACCGAAAGACATCGGTCAGTTCAAATCCAGGAATGGCTTGCAGCTCATACACTGAAATAAAATTTCCGGACTGCTCACGGTGATGAATCAGGTTTTTGATCTGATCGTCGGATAAAATCTGCAGACTTTTTAAGTCCTCAGCGGTCGCCGCATTGAGTTCCAGGGGATGCGCGAGGTATTGCATGAGGTTCTCCTGAAGGTCTTCATGATCAACATCGCTGTCCTGAAATCCAAACAAATCATCAGCAAGTCGATAGAAGCTTACCTGGTCGCGCGGATAGTCCTGCGCGAAAAGGGAAGTGACGCATCCCATCAACAATCCTAAGAAAGAAGCTTTCATTTTTTTTGTTGATGAAAGTGATAGATAACGGTAGCCTGATGATTTGATCCGACCTCCGGCTGAAATTGGAAAGCGTAGTCAAGGGTGAAATTTTTCGGCTTGACGCCGGTTCCGAAGAATAGCGCGTCGGGTTGGATGTTGAATCCTGTGCGGAAGGAAAACTTTTTGTACGGACTGTATTCTACTCCTGTCTTCCAGGTCGCGTTGTATTCCAGATCTTTTTCCACGTCGCTGACAATGCTCAGTTTTGAAGTAGGCGTGAAAGAAAAGCCAACAGAAAGAAGGGTAGGCAATCGCTCATTTTCGCTGGAAGATATTTTTCCTTGTGAACCATTGGTGAGGTGAGCACCTACAGAAAGTTTTGGCGTTAGTGTAGCGACCCCACCGAAACTAAAACTTACCAGGCCCTTGCTGCCAAATCCTTCTGCCTGGTATTGAATGTAATTGACTTTGATGCCGAGGGAAGCAAGGCCGAACTTGTTGGCGTATCCCAATGAGATGAGCTGTTCGTTATAAAGCTCGTCGCCAAATCGAAAGACGCCCGCGCTGAAAGTGCCGATTTTTACAGGTACGCTAACGACAGCGGCCAGCCGGTTGAATGAACTTAATGCAGGGTGCGCTTCGAAGGTGAAGCCAGTAGAAAGATGGTCGACTTTCGCCAGACCAGCAACGTTGTTAAACAACGACCATTCATCAGCGAGGCATGATGAAGCATATCCCAGTCCCTGAGAACGGGACCCGATCAACGTGTGGACGCTTTGCGAACGCAAAACATGGCCACTGCATACTGTACAGTACACAACGATTAAATATTTTAACACAACGGGTAATAATTACATTTTAAATTTAAGAAAATTTAGGTCACATGCTAAGGTGTTTGATTTTTATGCTGGTTGCTGCGGAGTGCCTGGCCCAGGAAACGGTCACGCAACGCTACCCCGGAGGCGCTGTGCGAGCTCAAGGAACCATCGGGGAGGGACAAAAAGAGGGTACCTGGAAATATTTTTTTCCGTCGGGGAAACTAATGGCGACGGAAAATTTCGCGAAGGGTGTATTGCATGGCAGCACCGAATATTTTTATCAGAACGGCCGGCGACAAGGATATGAACATTGGTTGAATGGTATGCTTCAGGATTCCGCTCGTTACTTTTTTGAGAATGGAAAAATCGAACGGGAAGGAATGTTCAGGAACAACAGCTACTTCGGCGAGTGGAGATTTTATCACGGGAATGGTAATCTGGAGCGCATCGTTCATTACGAAAATGGATTTCCAAATGGCGTGGTAGAAGTATTCAGCGAAGAAGGTGTTTTACTGCAGGAAGGTTTTTATAATGCAGGGAAAGAAGACGGGGCCTGGAAATTCTATGATGAAAAAGGAAGGCCGACGTACAGTGGGAATTATCAGCAAGGTGAAAGGGTAGGAGAGTGGTTTCAGTATGATAAACGCGGCCAGAAAAAGCGTTGGAAGTACTGATCAGAACTCACGCTTGATGTGGAGGAAGAAACCGCTGTCGCCCTGGGCATTGAAAGAGTATTCAAAACGGATCACCGCATCGTATGAGCCAACGACATCAATACCAAATCCTGCTCCCGAGAGAAGGGTATTACTCAAACGCTTGTTGTAATTATTTTCTTCGTAGTATGGGTAGTTGTTAACGTATCCGATATCAGCGTAGGTTTTTACATAAATCGATAGCGGAACGTGCCTGAATTGCCGGATCGGCATACTGTTCCATTGGTACGTTCTCGAGAAAATTCTTTTTTTGAAAGTGGCTTTGTTAATAATGTAACTGGGGCCTTCAATCACAAATATTTCATATCCGCGAATAAATTGCTTCTTGTAACCCAGCGCTCCATAAACGCTGTAGGGAAGATCACGGGGTGTGCTCCAGTAGCCAATAACATTATTGGAGAGAAAGAACCCTCGTTTCAAATCGAAAAACTTGGCATAGGTAAGCGTGAATTCAGTTTTGTGTACATCGTCGCTGGGTGTGATTCCCGACTGGGTAACATTGCCCACGAGGTAGTAGCCATTCAGCGGGTAACCGAAATAATCCCGGCGATCGGAGGTGAAGGTGTACGAAAGAACGCCATACCGTTGCAACAAATCTCCCTCGGCGAAGTATTGCGCATTTCTTTCCTGGACAGTATCAGCAATCGAATTACTGCGGTATTCGGCCTTCAACGCATGAAACTGATAGAATGAATTTCGGTAGGTGTAGGTCAATGATCCACCTCGGGTAACCCGCAAGCGCGAACCGTCCTTCATGTACTCGAGCTTATGATCGACGGTTTGAAAAGGAACATTTTTGGTGTCCGTATAATCGAAGGCAATGATGAGCCCCTGCTTTTGTTTCAGATCAAAAGAAGGGATGCGATAGGTGACTTCGAATCGTTTCAGAAAACCAAATTGCGCCACTAACCTGAGGGTTTCATTTCTTCCGCGCATGTTGAACTGAAAGAGTTTCAATCCATAGTTTATGCGTTCCAGGTCGTGGTTGTAGTTTTGCCACCATTCGTTAAAGTTTCGATCGGATAACTCGAAAATAGGCGACGGAAAAGTATACCATCGTTCGGCTACATCGACAATCAGGTCAATTCGATCGGGTGTCGATTCAAGGATCTTGATTTCAACCGTGTTGAACAGACGGGTGTTGATGAGTTTTTTCTTGTCGAGGTCCAGAACACTGGCCAGTTCACTGCTATGAACAATGTCGCCGGATTTGAGGCTTAACTCCCGCAGAATAATCCGGTCGCGGGTAATCCGATTTCCCATGACCACAATCCGGGATACCTGAACAAATCGGCCGGCGGTATCTACGGGGTTAACCTTGTAATGATGATTTTTAGTCCGGAAAGTATCGACGGGTAGAAATACTCTGCCGGAGTCTTCCTGAAAAGAAAACGAGCTTAAAAAGGTGAGTAGAACTGCCAGCATGCTGTAACGTGATATCCCCGCAACCCATCAATATAAACGTTACTTTCCTAGGAACCAGATTTTTCAGTTGTCTTTTTTTGGACTACCATAACCAGGATGATAATTCCCGCGATTATCAGCGGAATACTTAAAATCTGGCCCATATTGATAGGGAGTTTTGATTCAAAAGCTTCCTGATTTTCCTTCAGGAATTCCATGAGAAAACGCATGGTCCATAGCCATACCAGGAATATACCGAAGATCGTTCCGGGGACCAGCTTCTCTTTGTGGCGATTCCATATCCATAACAGCAGGAAAAACAGGATTACACAGGAGATCGATTCGTACAACTGCGCCGGATGACGCGCGATTCCAGTAAGATTAATTTTTCCGATCAGCGGCTCACCAGGCTTGGTTTCTTCCACCCGGAAACCAGGATTTCCAGGGTTTGCATACTCATCGAAATAAGTCTCCATGCCTGCTGCAGTTTGCTTCAGGTTGTTGCAAATGAATGCAGCATCGTCGGCAGTAACACCAGGCTTAAAGAAAATATACGCTGTCATCGCGCGTCGACCGTCTTCACTCGGAGGTATCGAGTCGTTTTTCTTGAGGAGATAAGATTCAATAGTGGCATTCGGTCCTTCTATATTCTTTTCGATGTTGTCAGAAAGCCTGCTGGTAAACACAACGCCCCACGGCTTATCGGTAGGCTTGCCTATGATTTCTGAATTGAAATAATTTCCAAGGCGGATCAGCGCGCCTGTCAACGCTACCAGGATCACGATCCTGTCGAGGACTTGTAAATAGTTCTGTCCGGGTTTTTTCTTGCGGCTAAACAACCAAAGCGCGAATAAGATGCCGATGGCTGCACCGTGGCTGGCAAGTCCCTGGAGACCTGTAAACGTGAACTCAGGGGAAAACTCAAAGGGTAGAAAAATGCCTACCGGATTTTCCCATATAATTTCGGGCTGATAGAAAATGACATGCCCCAGGCGCGCGCCGATAATGGTCGAAATCACCATGTAAATAGTAAGGGTGTCAACGTCTTTTTCGGGCTTCCCTTCTTTTTGATAGATATGATATAGGATCTGCTGACTGATCAGAAAGCCAAGCGCAAAAAACAACCCGTACCAACGCAAGGCAAACGTGCCTATCGTAAAGATCTCCGGGCTGGTGTTCCAGATGAAATAGCTGATTATACCCATAGGGGGCAAATATACTTGTGATTGATTAATAGTCAAGCGGATACTATTCCGCCGGAACGATGCTTAAAAAGGGATAATACCTTAGTAATTCAGAGCGTCCAGCTTTTCGAGCTCTTCCCCAAACCCCGACGACAGGATCGGGAACCGGCACCAGGTGCGGGGGTCAACATTGAGGTCGTCGAGATGAAAGGATGGTGCCAGTCTTTCACGTTTCCATTGGTTAATGGACCACAGACGAAAGAACTTTTTAATATAGCTTTTCAATGATGCCGGGTCGAAGTCATTCTTCAGCGCGTCATATACCTGTACAGGTGATTTTCTTTGCAGTATCGCGTGTTTCTCGATCTCCACCAGCAGCGCATAAGGCATCAGGTCGGCTTCATCAGTCTGGTGGCGCGCTAATGGTCGTAGCTCGGCGGTAGGCTGAAGATTATTTACCGCGTGCAGTCCATCATACCCCAGGGTCTTCTCGGCCCAGCGAAGGTATTGCAGAATAAATACTTTGCTGAGTCCCGCGATCGGCGCCAGACTCCCGCTGGTGTCGCCATCCATTGTAGCATAGCCAACATCACCCTCGCTTCGATTCGACGTCGTCAGCAACACCGAGCGTTTAATATTGGCTAACATCCAGATGATCGGCGATCGTGACCGTGCCTGGATATTCTGGAGGGTAATGTCATCCGTATCCCAGGTTAATTTGCGGCCAATAGCGTTTTCGATTTTGGCTGTGTAAGAACTGACCTCATCATCGATGATCCATTGATGGAACTGAGCGCCAATAGATTCAGCGAGCGATTGTGCTGCGTGGAGGGTTTCGGATGAAGAGTTTCGCGTTCCCTGATAAGCGCAGGTAAGCAGTTGTCCTACTGCATCGCGGTGATTGGTGACGGCGTTGATTCCCGTAGCTTTGCAGAATTCCTGCCACCCCAGTTCGGACGAAGCCCGTCTCACCATTTCGGCAACATAGATCGCACAAGAGGAGGAATCGGCACCACCACTAAGCGACAATACATAGCCTTTTGATTTGCTTTTTCTTAGGTAATCATAGAGAGCCAGGGCAAGGGCTTTGCTCAGCTCTTCATTTTCATCTTTGTTATCCGTAATGACTTTTCGCTCACTCTTATCAGGATTTTTGAAATCAATAACACAGGCAAGGAGGTTGAAATTTTTAAACGATAACCGGTCGTTAAGGGCGAGCAATTCTCCCCGCTGAGCGATAATGATGTCGCCGTCATAAACCATTCTCCCCGCTTCGTTGCCAAGAAGGTTTACAAACAGGTACACACATTCAAACGCCCGTGATCCTTCCAGCACAACATCGTGCTCCCGTAGCTGACTCTTGCGCATGGCAAAATGACTGGCGCTGGGGTTCAGAATGAGATCTACACCACGTTCATATAACCGGTATCCCGGCCGGTGATTTTTTTGCCAGCCGTCTTCGCAGATCTCAAAGCCAAAAGTGATGCCTTCTACTGAGTAAATCAGATCACCAACCTGCACAGACTCATCGCCAATAAAAATTTCTTTAATGTGCCCTGGAATCCACGCATTGAACCAGCGTGGTTCATAGTGTACACCGTCGCGCGCGAGATTTTGTTTGAGCGTTATGCCAAGAATTTTTTTATTGCTGATGACGCAGACACCGTTGTAAGTAATGCCACCAAATCGCACCGGCAGGCCGAGCGTAACAGTGATATCATCGGTAAATTTTACTATCGTTTGAAGTTCCTGAAGCGCACGTTCGGAGAGCCAGTCGCTAAGGAAAAGGTCTTCGCATCCATATCCCGTCACACACAGTTCTGGCAGACAAAGAATACGAACCTTTTGTTTCTTTGCTTCTTCAATAGCCTGAATGATGTTGTCGGAATTGTTTTTCCAGTCGAAAGGAATCTGGTTTACCGTTGCGCCGCCGATTTTTAATGCCATTTTTAAATGCAGTTGTTTCGCAGAGTTACACAAAGAAAAACAAAGTTACACGAAGAGTTGGTTCCTCTTCTTTGCGTGTCTTCGGGATTTAAACTTTGTGAAACTTTGCGAAACAGCTGGATTTTGCTGGTCGGGATTTCCTACTCGTCCTTGAGATTGAGCAACTCACACGTTTTAAACGCTGCATCCTGCTCCGCCTTCTTCTTGCTGTTGCCATACCCGGTGCCTTTCGGTTCGTTATCAACGAGAACCTGGGCGGTGAACTCTTTGTGATTCTTGCCTTTCTTGACGTTGAGAATTTCAAAGCGAACTTCTTTGCCTTCGCGTTGCGCCCACTCGATGATCTTACTCTTGAAGTTGGAATTTGAGTTGACCAGTTCGTCGAGATCGTAGTTGGGATTGATGAGCTTGTCGACGACGAATTTCTTTGTGCGCAGGTAGCCTTTGTCGAGATAGATAGCGCCGACGATGGCCTCTAAGGTGTTGCCAAGAATTACTTGCTGAAGGTGTGCATTCTTCTGATCGTACTGCACAATGTTACCCACACCAATTTTACGGGCGAGGAGGTTGAGGGCTTCACGGTTTACGATTCGCGAACGGATTTCCGTAAGAAAGCCTTCTGTTTTATAGGGGAATTTTTTGAAAAGATAATCGGCTACCGCAGCACCAAGGATGGCATCGCCAAGATATTCGAGGCGTTCGTTCGATTCTTTAAAACCGTCGCCATTCTCTTTTGCGATAGAGCTATGAACTGTTGCCAACCGGTAGAGTTCGATATTCGACGGAGAAAAACCGGCAATGTTTTCTATTGCCCGTACGAGTTTCTCGTCGGTCTTAGTTTTTCTCTTCGGTATCTTTAAGATTTTCCAAACCAATGGGTTACAGAATCTGGTGCCGAGCGCTAAGTTAATAAGTTATTCGTATTCCTTAAACGTCCAGGAAATACATCCAGTGAAAGGGAACGGCTGATACAGTTGGAAACCACGAGGGTAAAAGTCTTACACTTTCTTCAAAAGGACCGAGAAGTTGTGACCGCCAAATCCAAAGGTATTGCTCAGGGCAATGTTCACTTTGCGTTCCTGTGCCTTGTTAAAGGTCAGATTCAGTCGGGGGTCAAGTCCCGGATCATCTTCAAAGTGATTGATGGTCGGGGGGATGACAGATTCGTTGATGGCCAGCAAACAGGCGATGGCTTCAATCGCTCCGGCTGCACCTAACAGGTGACCTGTCATGGATTTGGTAGAGCTGATATTAATTTTGTAAGCGTGATCGCCGAATACTTTTTGAATAGCTTTTATCTCACCGAGGTCGCCCAGTGGTGTTGATGTGCCGTGTGTGTTGATGTAGTCGATCTGGTCGGCAGTAATTCCTGCATCTTCCAAAGCGTTGTACATTACCTGGATGATACCCGCGCCTTCCGGGTGGGGAGCCGTGATATGGTAAGCATCGGATGACATGCCGCCACCGATTATCTCGCCATAAATCTTGGCGCCACGTTTTTTGGCGTGCTCGTATTCTTCGAGGATGAGTGCGCCGGCACCTTCGCCGAGAACAAAGCCATCGCGGGTTTTGTCATACGGGCGGGATGCTGTCGCGGGAGAATCGTTTCTTTCGGAAAGCGCTTTCAGGGCATTAAATCCACCAACACCAGCTTCACATACAGCAGCTTCAGAGCCACCGGATACGATAATGTCGGCTTTGCCGAGACGGAGGAAAGTAAACGCGTCGTAGAGTGCGTTAGTAGAGGAAGCACAGGCCGAAACCGTTACATAGTTTGGACCTCTGAACCCATACTTAATAGAGATGTGACCCGCACTAAGGTCTGGAATCATCTTCGGGATGAAGAAAGGATTGAATCTGGGAGTCCCGTCTCCCCGAGTATAGCTCTTAACTTCTTCCTGGAAGGTTAATAACCCCCCGATACCTGATCCCCAGATCACGCCTACGCGGTCCGGGTTGAGTTCAGCTAGCGGGAGGTTTGAATCTTTTATCGCCTCGTCCACAGCCACCATCGCATATTGAGCGAAGGGATCCATCTTCCGCGCCTCTTTCTTATCCATGAAGTTGCCGATATCGAAGTTCTTCACCTCACAGGCAAACTTGGTCTTGAAAAGCGTTGCATCAAAGCGTGTAATGGGCGCGGCTCCACTCATTCCGTTCTTCAACCCGTCCCAGTACTCCTGTAAAGTATTGCCGATGGGAGTGAGTGCACCAAGTCCTGTAACGACTACTCGCTTTAATTGCATGTTGAAAGTTGTGTGGTTGTAATAAGGCTGATGTCAATTATTTCTTAACGTTTTGCTCCAGGTAAGAGATGGCCTGACCAACAGTTGAGATGTTTTCGGCCTGATCATCCGGAATAGAAATGTTGAATTCCTTTTCGAATTCCATAATCAGCTCTACGGTGTCAAGTGAGTCAGCGCCTAAGTCGTTAGTAAAGCTAGCCTCAGGAGTAACTTCAGATTCCTCAACACCAAGTTTCTCGATGATGATCTGTTTTACTTTTTGTGCAATTTCAGACATGTTTTTAAGGTTTATGATTTAAAAATCAGTGCAAAGAAAGAGATTTGCGGCAATATTGTCAAACTTTTTTGATCTTGCCTCCCAGGGCCAAAAACCCGCTTTTTGGTACTTAAAATGAAGAAAAGCAAGCTTATCATCGACTATGAGTTCAACTTTGATCTGTTAGGTCTCACCTCAACAGCCAAGGGGTACAAGCTCGCCTGGGACCTAAACCAGGCGCTCCACATTGCCTTGGTGAAACAGCCCGATTTGCTCGTAGGTTTTAAAAATAACGAAGAAAAAGCCTTTTCCTTCTATGCCTACGAGACGCAACTCAATCGTTTGAAACTATTCAAAAACAAAGCTTTTGATAATGAAGGCGGAAAGTATTTTTTAATCCCTGAATTTCCTCACTTCGATTTTATAATTTTGGCGGCTATGGAAGATCAGTACGCTCATCAGCAGTTGCTTAATTTGATCAAGTCTATCCCATCTGTTCAGTTTGTTGCCACTATTCCGTTGGAAGGCCTGAAATCCAAATCAAACTTTATCTTCTGATATGATGCACTCTTCCCTGCAAAACATTCTTTACCATTAAACCCTATGTTAGAAAAAGTATCGTACAACAAGACGAAAATTGTTGCCACTGTAGGCCCTGCTTCAAACTCTAAAGAAATGCTCCGCAACCTCATCAGTGAGGGGGTCGACGTCTTCAGGTTAAACTTCTCACACGGCAAACACGAAGATCACCAGAAAGTAATAGACTTCGTACGTGAGCTGAACGCAGAACTCGGCACCACAGTGGGTTTACTCCAGGACCTGCAAGGCCCGAAAATCAGAATAGACGAAATGGAACCCGGCATCGTCATCGAACGAGGCCAGGAATTGACCATCACCACCAAAGACCTTATCGGTAACGCCAAAATCGCCAGCACTTCTTATAAGACGCTTCCGAAAGATGTCAAGCCTGGCGATATGATCCTCGTGGATGATGGTAAAATCGAATTGAAAGTAAAAGAAGTGCGCGAGACAGAAGTGGTAACCGAGGTAATCTATGGTGGGCCGCTCAAGTCAAGAAAAGGAATCAACCTTCCTTTCAGTAAAGTTTCTGCCCCTTCTCTTACCGAAAAAGATCTTAAGGACCTTGAGTTCGGTATCAAGAACAACCTCGACTGGATTGCGCTGTCTTTTGTCCGCAAGGCTTTTGATATTGAATCCATGCGCAAAATCATCGATGCGAATAAGTCTACCGCGCGCATCGTTGCTAAAATTGAAAAACCTGAAGCGCTCAGCAATATCGACGAGATCATCGAGGTGACAGACGCGGTCATGGTTGCCCGGGGCGACCTGGGAGTAGAAATCTGGTTGGAAGAAGTTCCCATGGTGCAGAAAATGCTCGTGGAAAAATGTAACAAGGCCGGTAAGCCGGTAATTGTGGCTACCCAGATGATGGAAAGTATGATCGAGAACCCTCGCCCTACACGCGCTGAAACCAACGATGTGGCTAATGCCGTAATGGATGGAGCGGATGCCGTGATGCTGTCTGCTGAAACTGCTGCTGGTAAATATCCGATCGAGGTTATCCGAAGCATGGTGCGTACGATCGCATCAGTAGAGAAAAACCCGAACATGTATTTCCGCTTCCGCGATATCGATCCACAATCGTCGGTCTTTATCAACGACAGTCTTGTCCTCGCAGCCTGTAAGCTTGCTAAAGATGTAGGCGCCAAAGCTATCGTCGGGATGACAGCGTCGGGATATACTGCATTCAAATCGTCGTCTCACCGTCCGAACACCAACATCTTTGTGTTCACTTCCAATAAAGCCTTGATCAACAAGATCAGCCTGGTGTGGGGATCACGTGCCTATCACTACGACAAAACAAACTCCACCGACGAAACTATCGCGGATGTTGAGTCTATGTTGAAAGCAGAAGGCCACGTAAAATCCGGTGATATCTTCATCTTCATGGCCAGCATGCCAATCCAGGATCGCGCACGAACAAACACGCTGAAGATCAATGTAGTGAAGTAGATTGTGTAATACATTTGAGAATATTGAAGGGGAGCGAGTAGCTCCTCTTTTTTTTGGAGTCCGAAAGTCCGGAAGTCGGAAAGTCCGAAAGATAACTTGTCAGATTTTCCTCGTGCTTTTTCGATGGATAGGTTTTGATGAGGTTTCTAAAATTTGCTTTCGGACTTCCGGACTTTCCGACTTTCGGACCCGCGCATAGGAGCGCTTTTTCAAAGGCAAAATTAGCTTACACAGCCAGTAGCCAGCAATGAGTGGCTTTCTTCTCGTGGCTCGCAGCTCGAAACTCGCAGCTATTTCATCGGCACTACCATCACCACGTCTTCCCGCTCGACCACTACCATTCCTGCAGGGTCGCCTTTTCTCTTCCGTACGAATTTTTTTGGCGTGACGCTTACCGGGCAAAGCGAGTCGGTCTTTCGCTTGGAATTGTAAGCGGCCAGTTGCGCAGCACGTTCGATAACATCCTTCGGAAAATTTTTGCCAGCCTGATGCTTGATGATGACGTGGGAACCCGCAACATCCTTGGCGTGAAGCCAAAGATCTTCCTTGTAAGAAAACTTTAAGGTCAGTTCATCATTGCGCTGAGCATTTTTTCCCACCCAGATTTTGTATCCCTTGAATTCAAACTCATGATAGGGAAGGGCAGTTGTTGTTTTTTTATCGGGATGCTCTTCTTTTACCGATTGATTGAGTTTTCTTACCGCCTTCAGATCCTGAGCTTCTTCAAGGGCAGCGAGTTGCTCTTTCAGATTGCCGATCTCCACTAATTTGCTATCGATGATTTCTTTCAGCCGCTGGATTTCGATGTGCTGGTTCTTCGCCTTCCGGTAAAAGACCTCGGCATTGCGTTGGGGAGAAAGATCTTTCTTGAGCTTGATGTCAATGGGGTGGTTGTCGTGATAGAAATTAGCCACCGTCGCCTTCTCCATTCCTGTTTTCAGTTGATGCAGGTTGGCCATAATGAGATCGGCCCATACCTTATAACTGTTGTCGTTTTCAATTTCCTCCAGTTTCGCCTGATTCTTTTTTACAAAACTCTGGCTGCCCTCAAGCTTGGTGCGAAGGAGGGCGAGTGTAGTCAGACGTTCCCGCGAAAAAGTATCCTGCTGCGCGAAGCGATAGTAGAAATCAGTTACAACGGCAAGGGGATCTTCAAAGGAAGCTACTGTTTCTCCCAAAGGAAGAAGCGTAAGGAATAATTTATGCTGATCGTTACAGATCAGATAGTGTGCAGGGCGTTCAAGTTTATTCTTTGTGTCGAGGATTTTTTGCCACTGCTGCTGATCATCCAGGAGATCAAAGTTCTGTTGTCGCAGATATTTCCAGACGGGTTTTCCGAAAGTGAAATAATGGACAGGGAGATTGGCTTTTGCATTGGCAAAGGCTTCAAAACTCCAGTCAATTGTACGATCGAGCGCGTCAGGGTGAATCGCGGCATCACCAGGAATGTTTTTCTTGAACAGTTCAATAGCGACGCTGTTTTCAAAAAGAACAAGGTTGGATCGGTTGCCGTGCATTTTGAAAAGAAGGAGATAATCGTTGGAAAGTACTAGCGCAAAAGACCTTTCATTCTCATACTGGCGGATGCTCCGTACGCGCTGTCCGATCAAAATCCCAAACAGGTCGACACTGTTTTTTCGGGCGCGCTGAAAGTCAGAAGGGAATGCCAGGCAGGAAAATGATGCTTCCAGGTTCGCTTTGATATAGAAAGATTTTCCGGTCGTTTCAAAACGAATGATCAATTCGTCCTTATGCTGACTATAGCATTCAGAGATGACCGTCGACATCAACCGGCTTTCGAGAGCTTTACTGAGCTGCCTTAAAAAATAGAAGTTATTATGCACCTGGCAATTTAATCAACTTATCAAGATGGCGGATCACCAGCAGTTGATTTGGAATCCATCGAAGGCAAGCGACACATTGTCGGGCAGCTCTCTTTCGACCGCTGCATGTAAGCCCAGCTTGTGGCTGATGTGCGTGAAGTAGGCTTTTTTGGGCTTGATCTTCTCGACCGCCAGTAACGCCTCCTGCAGGTTGAAATGCGAAATATGGGGCTCGCGTTGCAGCGCATTCAATACCAGGATTTCTGTGCCTTTTAGTTTGTCGTGAGTACTTTCCGGTATATGATTAGCGTCAGTGATATAACTGAAATTGCCAATCCGAAATCCTAACACAGGCATTCGCAGATGCATTACCGGAAGGGGTATAAATTCGATACCCTCAACGGTGAAAGGTTGTTCATGGATGGTGTGCAAATTTAACCTGGGAATCCCCGGATAAACTTCTTTGGCGAAGGCATAAGCATACTCGATGCGGAGTTGATCGCAGGTTTCATCCGTGCCATATACAGGCATGTCTATTCCTTGCAGAAAATTATAAGCTCTGACGTCGTCAAGTCCTGCGGTATGGTCGCGGTGAGCGTGCGTAAAGATGACAGCGTCGAGGCGTTTGATATTTTCCCGGAGCATTTGCTGACGGAAGTCAGGCCCGGTATCGATGACAAAACTTTTGTCCTTGATGGAAAGATGAAGCGAAGATCGAAAGCGTTTATCGCGGTAATCCAGTGACTGGCATACGGGGCATTCACATCCGATTACAGGAACACCCTGCGAAGTACCGGTTCCGAGAAATGTTACAATCAAGCGGCGGCAGATTGTTGCGTCGTGAGTTCTTCGTAAAGTTTCTGGCTTTTTTCAGAAAAGCGCGTGGTGTCGAGGGGCGTGCTCTTGAGGATGTCCAGCAGGGCGTTAATCTTTCCTTCTGTGGTGTAGAATTTATTAACAATCATGATCTTCTGTTCCTTCAAAATGCAGTAACCAGACTTAAAACTGCCCTTTTCATACCTGAGCGTGTAGTCTGATTCTCCGATCATCTCTTCAAGCTTAAGCTGAAATTGGGTGGTATATTTGATCATAACAGTGGTTGATTTTCCGGGGCAAGTTACTTTGAAAATCGGAAGTTTGAAAGGCGGAAAATTGTATTTTGGCCCCGCTAATGGATTGGAAAAATAAAACGCTGCTGGTCGTTGCCGGCCCCACCGCTGTTGGAAAAACAGCCGTTTCCATTCGGCTGGCGCGGCATTTTAACACGGAAATTATTTCAGCTGATTCTCGCCAGATTTTCAGGGAATTGAACATCGGCACCGCGAAACCGGATGAAGCAGAATTGGCCGCAGTAAAGCATCATTTTATCGACAGCCATTCCATCACCGAAAATTATGATGCGGCCGCTTACGGCAAAGAAGCCCTCGCATTGATCATAAATCTTTTTCAGACGCGCGATTACCTGATCGTCTGCGGAGGTTCCGGATTGTACATTAAAGCTCTGTGTGAAGGGTTTGATGATATTCCCGAGGTAGCCGATGAAGTCCGGGAAAAGTTGGTCGAAAAATTTGAAACGGCAGGTATTGGATGGCTGCAGGAAGAGATGCAGCGCCTCGACCCGGAGCTTTATGCCACCATCGATCAACAAAATCCACATCGCCTGATCAGAGCGCTTGAGGTCAAGATAGGCACCGGCAATTCTATTTCATTTTATCGAAAGAGCACAAAATACAACCATCCCTTCCGGATTATTAAAATCGGACTGGAGCTTCCCCGGGAAGAACTCTATCAGCGGATCGATGTCAGGATGGACAGGATGATCGACGCAGGATTATTTGAAGAGGCAAAGTCGCTTTATAGATTCAAGGCGCATCAGGCATTACAAACGGTGGGGTACCAGGAGATTTTTGATCACTTCGATGGACAGTATGATCGCGAAGAAGCAATCAGATTACTAAAGCGGAATTCCAGAAGGTATGCGAAACGACAACTCACGTGGTTCAAACGCGATGAAGCCTTTCATTGGATGAATCCTGAGCATGAAGATGAAATCATTCAGTTTATAAATTCACAAACCACATAAAATAGTCTGGTTAACATTCGGCATTACTCGCGGTCACGCCGATATTCGCACTTTACGATGCATAAAAAAGTACTTATCATCACGTATTACTGGCCTCCTTCGGGAGGAAGTGGTGTTCAGCGCTGGCTGAAATTTGTGAAATACCTTCCGGGAGCAGGAGTGAAGCCTTACGTATTCACACCCGCTAATCCTTCCTTCGATCTTCGTGATGAATCCCTCCTCATTGATGTTGCGCCGGAAGCGACCGTGATCCGGTTTCCGATATGGGAGCCCTATGAGATTTTCTTCAGACTGTCGGGAATGTTTGGAAAGAAGAAAAGTGCAAAGCCGACGGAGGTAGTGTCGATAAAAAACAAATCACTTTTTCAACGCATCAGCACGTGGATCAGGGGAAACCTGCTCATTCCTGATCCGCGAAAATTCTGGGTAAAGCCTTCGGTCAGGTTTCTTGAAGAATATCTGAAGCAACATCAGATCAACACGATCATCACCACAGGTCCACCCCACAGCATGCATCTTATCGGTTATCGATTGAAGAAAAGAAATCCGTCGCTGAAATGGATGGCTGACTTTCGCGACCCCTGGAGTGAGTGGGGATTTCTCGACAGCATTCAGGTAGGAACCCGGGCGAGGAAAATTCATCAGAAGCTTGAAGCACAGGTGTTACGTACAGCGGATGAAGTTATTACCATTACTCCTTTCTATCAACGGAGATTTGAAGCACTATCGAATAGAAAAGTAACGCTGTTAATGAACGGGTATGATCCTGATGATTTCAAAAAACTAATGATCACCCGGTCTCCAAAATTTATGATCAGCCACATGGGGATCGTGAATGAGAAATGTAATCCACGTCCTTTCATGAACGCACTGCTGAACGCCACTCAGGAAAACGAGCAGTTCAAACAAAACGTGCAGGTGGATTTTGTGGGCGATGTTCATCCTTCGTTCCGCGAATTCGTGGTAACGAATCCTGAGCTTTCTAAACTGACAACCTTTACGCCCACCATTCCCCACAAGGAATTGATCACACGTTATGGCTCATCGGCAGTCTTGTTGCTGGTGTTGACCGGTTATAAAGATGCCGAAGGATACATGCCCGGAAAATTATTCGAATACCTCGTAACGGGTCTGCCAATCCTGGGAGTAGGTCCCGTCGACGGCGATGCTGCCAGAATGTTGAATGAAACAGGCGCCGGAAAAATGTTTGATGGTGAAAATCAGAAAGCAATCACCAAATTTCTACTGGATGCTTTCCAACAATGGCACCAGGGAGAAAACACCACGAGGAAACACGCCGGCGATCACTATTCGCGAACCGAGACTACTAAGAAATTAGCGGACTTGATTTAAAGCGGCTTTGTGCAGGCGGAGCTGCGGATAGGGTTGTCCTTTGCGCGAAGTTACAGGATCCTTGTTGCTCGATCAATTATCCAGCATCAATCATCCAGCATCAAGTATCCGGCATCCAGGATCGTTCTCAGGAGAATCCCGGACCAATAAAGAATCTACCCCTCTCTGTTGCTTTGTAAAAGCTGCTTCAGTGAAAGTAAATGCAACCAATACGCCAACGGAACCAATAGTCCCGGTAACCACGCGATAGGGAACTGGGCCACGATCGTGTTCGCCGGCTCATTCATAAAAATTCTGATCGGAATAGGCATCGACAGAATAGCAATACTCACAATGTTGATCAGTAATCCCAGACCAATTAAATTCCAAACGATGACAAAAGTCTTTGACACTTTCTGATGTTCGTAAAGCCAGGCGACTACAGGCGCCGTGAGTCCCGCGAGGATATCGAAATTTCTTCCTTCGAAAGTCATTTGCACCGGCAACAGATTTTGTACAAACAAGCCCCACAGAAGTATTTCAACAAAAAATCTGAATACCTGTAAGCGGATCAGTTGATGCGGTGGTGTATGACGGAGGATTTCAGACGTGCCCTTCAGGTTGATTATTATAATGATCGTGATCAAAGGAATGGGTAAAACAAATAAGACCCTTGGTGGAAACGCATTAAAGTCTGAGAGCACACCGGTAAGCGAGAGGATGCTGATGAAAGCAGTCCACGCAAGGAGAATGATGAAGCTTCTGTTATAGATCTTTTTCCTTTGGTCTTCGCTGAACGAAGTTCGAGTTAACGCTGATTTCAGGATCTTCAGCAGTGCGCCAAGGAAAATCACAGTAAGCGCTGCGAAGCCGATTTGAATGAGAAGGTAGATCGTGTTCATGGTAAATAAATTTACGCCTATGAACGCAGAAGCCCTGATCGACACCATAGCAAAAATTGCTATTTGTGCGCCCCGGCACCCTGAAGAGGGAGGTCAGCCCGATAGTTAGTTGGATAGTGACCCGTTTGCTGATGGAACATCCTGCTGAACGAACCGGCGTTGCTGAAGCCGACGGACCTGGCGATTTCATTTACCGCGAGGGTAGTGTTTTTTAAAAGTGATTGTCCTTTCTTAACCCTCACCTCATTGATAAACTGATAAGGCGTTTTTCGATACATGATCTTGAACAACCTGAGAAAATGGAACTTGGAAAGGCATGATGCTGCAGCGAGTTCATCCAACGAAAGATTCTGATCGAAATGTGAGTAGAGGTAGTCCGTTGCGAGTAGTAATCGCTTATAGATTTCTTCTCTCGTCGAGGATTTGATCACCGGCAGTGCCTTCGACTGAACCTGTAACAGTCGTTCATGAATCAGAAATTCCTGAATTAGATCATAGAGTTTTTCCTCCAGCGCCGCGCCTGATAGTTGCCTGATGTGAATCTCCTTCAGAATACTATTGATCTCAGGCGTCCCGAAATTAATTCGGTTGTAGAACGCAATCCCCTGTGCGGGTATTTCAAAATTCCCGTCCAGTATACTTTCGGCAGAATGGTGCAGCGATTGAAAAACCTGGTCGGCAAAGTGTTCACCAAAGTGGATGTTGAAAGTTTCGGCAGGAGTGGAGGGATGTATCTCAAGGGTGTAATGCTGATCCGGGTTCGAAAGAAAGAAAAAGCCTTCCTTAACAAGGACTGATTTTCTGTTCACGGTCACCTGGCTTTCACCGGCGAAATTGGTAAACAGCGAGAGTGGTCCTTTGATATTATCCCGGTAGGCTTGTCTCGAATTGACATTTAAAATCACCGTTGGCCAACCTGCCTGTTTCAAGGTAGTGCCGTCATAGGCCTTCCGGTCTGAAAATTTCTTTTCAGCCTGGCGCTTTAGCCACAACAGGTCTTTCCAGCACAGTGGGATCCGAAGCTTGGAATTCACGTGACTTGAAGTCGCGG
>JADMIO010812825.1_pt1 | contig 69516 bp, 63 predicted proteins | sample 8958161 | NCBI WGS metagenome assembly JADMIO01 (sample SAMN16585339, study PRJNA669376) | soil metagenome | isolation source: Crop rotation soil | place: USA: Cullars Rotation, Alabama | collected 2011 | reverse complement strand
GCCGCGACTTCAAGTCACGTGAATTCCAAGCTTCGGATCCCACTGTGCTGGAAAGCGATCCTGCTGCTGAACAAAACCGATAAGCTCGCCGACAAATCCAAACTCTTGCCCTTGATCGAGTCGTACACTTCCCAGCATGAATGGAAAGCGATTGTCCCGATCTCAGCGCTGAAAGGTGACCAGATCGAGCAGTTGTTAGGCGAGATGATCGGAAACTTGCCTGCCGGCGAACCGGTCTTCTCTGAGGACGAGTTCACGGATCAATCAATGCGCGCGCTCGCGGCCGAAATTGTGCGCGAGAAGATCCTCGAACAAACCGGCGAAGAGATTCCTTACGTGACGGCGGTCGTTACGGAAAAGTGGGAAGAAGAGCGTGAAGACTTTACGCGCATCTACTGTGCGATCTTCGTCGAACGCGCGTCGCAAAAGAAAATCGTTATCGGCCGCGGCGCGCAACGGCTGAAACAAATCGGAATGCGCGCGCGCCATGACATCGAAAAGATGCTCGGTCATCGTTGTCATCTCGAACTGTTCGTCAAAGTCGAAGAGGATTGGCGCGACCAGCAACGGCTGCTGGATGAAATGGGAATCGCGTGAAGACGTGGCTAGTAATCGACGCGGTCGTGCGGAGCGAAGCTCGCGAAGCAGTCGAATATGGCCTGATGGAAGCCGGCGCCGCGGGCACCGAAACAATTTACGGCGCGAATCGCGACGTGAACATCACCGCATACTTTGACCCCCACGTGCCGGTCGAAACCGCGCGGGCAGGCATTAGTGAAGCGTTGCGCATTTACAATCTCGCGCCGGAATGCCTGGTCGAATTTCAAAGCCGCGAGCTTGCGGATCAGGACTGGCTCAGCGAGTGGAAGAAACATTGGCAGCCCGTCGAAGTCGGTCGCTTAATCATCGCACCGCCGTGGCTCTTCTCAGTACCCGGAGCGCTAGCGACGGCATTATCGGACGGCTCGGTGCGACTAGATCCGGTAGCTAGCGCTCCCGGTACTGGCAGACTCCTCATCCGCATTAATCCCGGCATGGCTTTCGGAACCGGGACGCATGAGACGACGCGACTTTGTTTGAAAGCGATTGAGAAATACTACGCGGGCGGAAGCTTTCTGGATGTCGGCACGGGCACGGGAATTCTGGCGATCGCCGCCGCCAGGTTGTCGTCTGGCGCCACGATTATCGCGTGCGACACAGATGCAGAGGCCATCGAGATCGCTCGCGAGAACGCACTCTTAAACAATGCCGAAAGCCGAATCGATTTCCGGGTGGGCAGTGTTGATGAGCGAACACCGTCGGCCGATCTGGTATGCGCGAACCTAACCGCACCGGTGATTGTTGAATTGCTGCCTTCACTTTTGGGAGTGACTTGCGGCCGTCTAATCCTGTCGGGAATTCTTGAGACGCAGTTTGAATTAGTGAACGCGCGCCTCTTGGGACAGGCCGCGACCGTGAACGAAATCATGCAGGATGGAGAGTGGTTAGCGCTGGTGATCTGAGTTCCCTTTCCCTCTGGGAAGTAATGACCTACTAGTCTTCATCCATGGGCTCAGTCGGCCGTCGAGTTGCGATGGCTCTGCTTTAAAGTAGCGCTTAGTCTAATTCACACCCGGCTTCAGCCGGGTTATTTCGGTAACGACTCAGGCGGGAAACCGTTTAAGACGGTTTCTGATCGGTCTCAGCATTTCCCGACACCTGGCTGAAGCCAGGTGTGAATGAAAAAGCTGACGCGACCGACTGCCATCAAATCAGGTTTGAGGCAAAGGCTCAACAATGACTCGCCGAAGATTTTACGCCCCGCGAATAGCATTTAGCGTTGACGGCCAGAGCATCACGCTGAGCGCCGACGAAGCGCGACACGCACGCGACGTTTTGCGTCTCAGTCGCGGTGACGAAGTATTCGCTTTCGATGGCGAAGGCCACGAATACCGTTGTGTCATCGCGGACATGGCGCAAAACGAAATAGCACTCAACGTCGTTGAGGAGAGCGCACCGGCCAAACCTGAGTCGCCGCTCAATCTCACGTTGGCGGTCGCTTTGTTGAAGGGTGAAAAATTTGATCTCGTCGTCCAGAAGGCGACGGAACTCGGGGTGACCCGGCTCGTTCCGCTCATCACCGCGCGCGCGGATATTCGCATTCGCGAGCCTCAGGACGCGGTGCGGAAAGTTGAGCGCTGGCGACGCATCGCGCTCGAGTCGGCGAAGCAATGCGGCCGCGCCAACCTGATGATCGTGGACAAGCCGCTTGAGCTCGATGAATTCTTCCGCTCAATGTCCGACGTGCAGCTAGGCGTGATGTACACCGCGCGGGACGGCGGTTCAATGGACGCCGCCTTCGAACCGGCACTTGAAATTAAGAGTATCGCCGCGATGGTTGGTTCAGAGGGCGGCTGGACTGACGAGGAAATCGCTCAGGCGCGCAAGCATGGTTGGCAGATCGTGACGCTCGGCGGGCGCACAATGCGCGCGGAAACAGCGGCGATTGCGATTGCGGCGCTCGTGCAGCATAGGTTTGGGGATTTGGTCTGAGGCATCATGGAGTCAGAACGGCCTGCGGTAGCGGGCCGTTAAACTTGGCTTCTGGGATCTTTAGCAGCGGCATCAACCACCCGCTAACGCAGGTGGTTCTGACTTCAAGCCTCTCGGAACTGAAATCAATCTCAGATCGTTTAGAGTGACAGGTTGACGGCATGAGACCAATCGAACCACACATAATTCTTAAAGCGAGGGAAGACCTTGCTGCCCGTCTTGGCGTAAACGAGAACGACGTGACCGAGGGCTTTGTCGAACAAGCCGATTTTCCGGATGCCTCTCTCGGCGCGCCCGTTGAAGACGAGATGAGTGCCCAGATGATTACCCCCGGCTGGAGAATTCGTCTGCAGTCCGGCAGCGAAACTTACGAATATCGCGCGACGCCGCGGCAGTTGCGTTTGGTAAACTTCAAAGGGCGGAACTACCGGGTCTGATCCGGCCGCAAGCTATGGAAAGATCAACCACAGAGGACACAGAGGAAGCCAAACACCACAAATGCATTTTGTTTTGTCTTGGGCTTTGACCTTGTGATTTTTGTCCTATTTTCCTCTGTGTCCTCTGTGGTTTAAATGCCTATGTCACGTAACGTCTGGCTCAATGTTTCGATCGCCGCGGCGCTGGTTTTGATCGCCGCCTTCGCTGGTCAACTGCACAAGTGGCAGAAGAACCGGCCGGCGCGACAGGCGTCCGACGCTTCTCGTCCCCTCGACGATGACGCTACGGAGGAAACCGAGCCGCTGAAGACAGAAGTCCTCGTCCGATTCAAACCTGGCATCACGCCCCAGGCGATCGAAGCCATTGCGCAACGTCTGAATGACGACGTGGAAGATCGCATCGAAGCAGTTGAAGGCCTCTCAGTCATTGAAGACGAAGACAACCGCAAGGCGGATGAAGTCGTCGCCCAATACCGAATGCTCTCGGAAGTCGAGTACGCGGAACCGAACATTCAAATCAACCTCGACCACGAAGGCGCGGGCGAACACATCCACGCGAACGATGAACTCTTTTACAAGCAGTGGGGACTCTTCAATCACGGCCAGGACGGCGGCAAGGCTGGCGCGGACATTAGCGCGATGCAGGCCTGGGCAAAGACGAAAGGCAGCAGCGAAGTGGTTGTCGCCGTGCTCGACAGCGGCGTTGACTATACGCACCCCGATCTGAAGAACAACATCTGGCGGCGGCCGGGAATAATCATCGCGTACCAGGACGATGATCTAACGCCTGAAGGGCCCATCGACGACATTAATGGCCTGAATCTGCTGGAAGACAGCGGCGACCCAATGGATGACAACGGTCACGGCACGCACTGCGCCGGCATCATCGGCGCCGAAGGCGGAAACGAAATTGGAGTTACCGGTGTGAACTGGACCGTGAAGATCATGCCGTTGAAATTCATGGACGCCGAAGGCATTGCCACCGCGCGCGACGCGATCGAGGCGATCAACTACGTCATCAATCGCAAGCGGGCCGGCGTCAACGTGCGCATTATTTCCTCGAGCTGGGGAACGATGACCCGCTCCCGCGCCCTCGAAGACGTGATCCGCAAAGCCGGCGATGAAGGGATTTTGGTAATCGCAGCCGCCGGTAACGCGAGCTCAGATAACGATGCGAAGCCGCATTATCCGGCGAGCTACGATCTCAACAACGTGATCAGCGTCGCGGCTTTGGATCGCAACGACGAGTTGGCTTCGTTCTCAAACTTTGGCGCGACCAGTGTGGATGTCGCGGCGCCGGGACAGCAAATTGTCAGCACCTGGCTCGAGCACGGCTATCAGGAAAAGCAGGGCACTTCGATGGCCACGCCTTTTGTCGCCGGAGTTGCCGCGTTGATTCTGGCAACCAATCCCACTATTTCCATCGATGAACTGCGCGCGCGGCTGTTGAAATCCGTCGATCCGCTGCCGGCCTTGAAACGCAAGGTCGCGACGGGCGGGCGCATCAACGCCGCCAGGGCCGTCAGTCCCAAATAAAGCCGCCGGGCGGACGCCCTCCTTGCGCACGCGCCATCCTCTGTGTGATTATTGGGCTCGATGAATGTCACTGTTCACAAACAGAAATTCCCGAGGAGCCGATAAAGAGTGAAGGCGGAATTAGCGCAATTAATCGCACTACAGAAGACTGATACAAATATAAGAACCCTACAAACGGAAATCGAAAGCATTCCAGAAAGGCGCGCCGAGATCGAGAAAGAGTTCGATCAGCGCGCCTTTGAAATTCGCGGGCTCGAACAAAAGCGTGACGCAGCGTTTCACGAACGAGCGCGACTGGAAAAAGAGATTTTCGAACAGAAGCACCGGGCCGAACGCGCCGAAAAAAACCTGATGGCCGCGAAGAAGCCGGACGAGTACACCGCGGCGATTCGGGAAGCCGACGCCGCGCGCAAACAGATTTCGGCGCACGAGACGCAAATCCTCGAACAGATGGAAGGCTTCGAAGCCGCGGAGAAGGAACTCAGCGAGCGCGCGCCGGAAGTCGAAAAGCTGCGCGAAGATATGCAGGCGCGTTTTGTGCAATTCGACGAGCAAGTGACGCGGCAACAAAAAGAGTTGGAAGAAGCGCGCGCCGAACGCGAGCGGCTGATGAAGGAACTTCCCAAGCCTATGGCGGCTATGTTCAATCGAATCAGCGCGCGCATTCGCGACGGAGTGGCGGTGGCCAGGGCGCACAACGGCGCTTGCACCGCTTGCTTCATGGCGCTGCGCCCTCAGGTGATGGCCGACGTGCGGCGCGGGACCGAAGTGATCACCTGCGACAATTGCAATCGCATCCTCTACTACGAGCCCGAGAATGCCGCGCAACCGGCCAGTGTTAGCTAAGCGAACAATCAACCACAGAGGACACAGAGAAGAACATTAAACAAGAAGGACTGCGCAGCTTTCAATCATTTACTTTTTGTCTTCCTCTGTGTCCTCTGTGGTAAATCCCCGATTGACAACCGACGCGCACGTCGAGTAAAAGTCCTGCGAAACGAGGGGGAAATCATGGCGGACGAAACTTCTGAACGACTCAAGCCGGCCAAAACATTCGACAGCGCCTACGGGTTTTCATTCAGCATTGCCGTCGGCTTAATTCTGTTCATCGCAGGTCTGGTCATCAGCCTCACTTTAAGCGACGGCACGAAGATCGGATTGATCTTCGGTATTCCGTTGCTGCTCGCCGGCCTCGTGATTCCCGTCTTCATGATGCGCGACTTGTTCAAGACGAACGAGATCAACGCCCCCTGTCCGAACTGTAGCGCGCCTATTCGCACTTCAGACGCTACTCTCCGGCTGAAATGCCCGAGTTGTCACAGTGTGATTGATGTCCGGGGGAAGGAATTGATTCTGGCAGGAGATCAACTTCCCTATCCGCTTGTTTAGAGTCGGGCTGCTGCCCGGCGCCAGTCGTAACTGCGCTCACCGCACCCTAATTTGTTTTTTAGTTTAGACGGCGGACTTGTCCGCCTGGTAACGAGCCGGCCAGGTTTAGCTGGGGCCCAGCCACATGCGGGTCGAATAGTCGCTCCAGGTGAGCGCAAAGAAGATCGCCATCCACACCAGCGCCGCGGCGATAATCAACCAAATCAATCTGCCGCTCCAGCGCACGTGCATGAAGTAGAGGATTACGAGCGTCGCTTTCACAACCGCGATCGTTAAAGCCACGACAGCGTTTAAAGGTCCGGGAAAGTCAACGAACGCGGCTAACACCGTCACGGCAGTCCCCACCATCAGCGCCAGAAAAATAGCGATGTAGATTGTCGGCCGTACTATGTGTTCACTCATAACGGTACGCGCGCGTCTCGCGCGCCAGTCTGACAGCACGCCAGCGGCGTGCGTACCCCAATCAAATGTGTCCGCTTAAGTGCCTGCCCAGCAGATAGAGCAGCGGAAACAGGAAAATCCAAACGATGTCGACAAAGTGCCAGTAGAGTCCGGTGATTTCCACCGGCGCGTGATACTCGGGACTGAAACGGCCGCGCCACGCCTGAATCAGAATCACGGTCATGATGCCCAGACCAATCACCATGTGCAGCGCGTGCATGCCGGTCATCGCGAAATAAATCCAGTAGAACAACTCGACGTTTCCAACCGGCACGCTCGCGGGCAAGTGCAGCGCGTGCACATCCGGATTGAACGGATTGCTCGGAATCAGGCGACCGGGAATCAGGTGGTCGGTGTACTTCTGGCGATACTCGACGGCTTTAATTCCCAAAAACGTCGCACCCAGAACCATCGTCAGGATCAGGGCCACAATTGTGGGACGGCGCTTACCCACCTGCGTGAAGTACACGGCCATCGCCATCGTAAAGCTGCTGACAATCAGCACCGCGGTGTTCACGGCGCCGAGCGTGATGTCTAAGTGATTGCTGGCCACCGCGAACGCGACCGGATACTTGGCCCGGTAGAGCGTGTAAGCCAGGAACATGCCGCCGAAGAACATGATCTCGGTGACCAGAAATACCCACATGCCGAGCGTGCCCGCCTCGCGCTGCTGCTCCATGTTCTCGAAATGGTGCTGCAACGCGGGATGCGATGCGTGCTCATGGGTTGTGGCTACGGCGTCAGGCATTAATAAGCAATTGCAAATTGAAAATCAGAAATTGAAAATTTCAAATTCGAATCATCGATTGAAACCATCCGGCTGAGCATCCCAGCGCAAGGGGAACTTTTCAATTGGCACTTTCCAATTTTCATTTTTCAATCCTCTTCTTTTCAAGCTACGTCCAGCTCCAGTTCTCGCAACACGCCGGGTTAAGCTTGCGCCGGCGTCTCTCTTTCAAACTTCCCAACCACTTCCTTGGTTTCCGGCGGCGCGAACTCGTACGCCTCTGCGCGCACGATCGGGGTCTCAATAAAGTTTTCCGTCGGTGGCGGCGAAGCGGTCTGCCATTCAAGACCCGGCAAGTGCCATGGATTCGCTTCCGCAATTCTTCCGTATCTCAAAGACCAGGCCAGATAGATCAGCGGAATCAGCAAGCCCGTACCCAGTATCGACGCGCCTGCGGTCGAAAGCACATGCAACACCTGCCAGGAAGTCTCTTCCAACGGATACGTGTGATAGCGGCGCGGCATGCCCATGTATCCGAGCAGGAATTGCGGCGCGAACGTCAGGTTAAATCCGACAAAGACCACGAGCGCCGAAAATCTCGCCCAGCCTTCCGGGTACATCCGTCCTGTAATCTTCGGCCACCAGTAATGGAGCCCGCCCAGATACGCCAGCAAAGTTCCGCCCACCATGATGTAGTGGAAGTGCGCGATGACGAAGTACGTGTCGCTCAAGTGCACGTCCGTCGCCAGCGACGCCAGGAACATCCCGGTCAAGCCGCCAATCGTAAACAGACCAATGAAGCCAAGGCCGTAAAGCATCGGCGTGTCGTACGAGATCGAGGCCTTGTACAGCGTGGCCGTCCAATTGAAGACTTTGATGGCCGACGGAATTGCGACTGTAAAACTGAGCAGCGAAAAGATCATGCCCGCGTAAATCGACTGGCTGGCGACAAACAAGTGATGGCCCCAAACCAGGAAACCAAGCACGGCGATCGCCAGACTCGAGAACGCGACGAACTTGTAACCGAAGATGTTCTTGCGCGAGAAGTTCGCGATTAGCTCGCTGACCACGCCCATGCCGGGCAAGACCATGATGTAAACGGCCGGGTGCGAGTAAAACCAGAACAGATGCTGGAACAGAACCGGATCACCACCGAGCGCCGGATCGAAGATGCCGATGTGCGCCATCCGCTCGAACGCCAACAGTAGGATCGTAATCGCGACAACGGGCGTGCCCAGGATCATGATCAGGCTCGTCGCGTAATGCGCCCACACGAACAGCGGCAGACGGTACCAGGTCAATCCCGGCGCCCGCATCGTATGGATCGTGACGATGAAATTAAGTCCCGTGAGGATCGATGAGAATCCATTGATAAAGATTCCCAGGCCCGCCAGGATGACGTAAGAGTTCGAGAAGGTTGAGCTGTAAGGAACGTAGAACGTCCAACCTGTGTCGACACCGCCGGCCAACAGCGCGTAGATCACGATGATCCCGCCCAGCATGTAGATGTACCAGCTCAGCAGATTGATCCGCGGAAAGGCCAGGTCTTTGGCGCCGATCATCATCGGAATCAAAAAGTTTCCGAGGGTTGCCGGAATCGACGGGATCAGGAAAAAGAAGACCATGATGATCCCGTGCTGCGTAAACATCTTGTTGTAAGTGCTGGATTGCGTGAGGTCGCCCTGCGGGGTCAGCAGCTCAAGCCGGATGGCCATCGCATAAAGGCTGCCGATCAGGAAGAAGAAGCTGATCGCCCCCATGTAGAGCAGGCCGATGCGCTTGTGGTCCTTTGTCAGCAGCCACGACTTGAGGCCGTACTCAGCGTTGAGATAGTTCGTGCGTGGCGGTTGTAAAGTAAAATCTTCCATTTCGACTCAATTCGTCGTTTAGAGTCGGGCTACTGCCCGACATTCGGCGGGCGGTAGCCCGCCGCTAAACAATTTCAATCAACCCCTAGCGCGGCTGCGCCGGATTCGCACTCTGCGGCGTTCCCGTCGCCGGCGGCTTGGCCGTGGTCGTTTCCGGCTTCGCGCTGGAAAGCGACTTAATGTACGCCACCAGGCCTAACAACTGCTCTTCCGTCACCTGACCCTGGAACGACGGCATGATCGGCGAGAAGCCGTTAACGATCTTCGCCTGCGGATTGATGATCGACTCGCGCAGGTAACCTTCGTCAGCCCGTACCTGGCCGTTGTTCGTGACCACGTTGCTGCCGAAGACACCCAGCAGCGCCGGCCCGCGGCCGCCCTCACCGTTCGCGCCGTGACACGACGCGCAACCAAGCGACTCGTACATGGCCTGGCCCACCGCCGCCGGCGAAGCCTGGTTCGTATTGCCGCTCAACCAATTATCGAAATCTCTCGGCTCCATCACTTCGATATAGCCGCGCATGCCCGAATGATTCATGCCGCAGTACTCAGCGCAGAAAAAGTGATAACGCCCGGGCTTGGTCGCTTCGAACCACTGCGTCGTGTACCTGCCCGGCACCACATCGGTCTTCGTGCGGAAAGCCGGAAAGAACAGCGAGTGAATCACGTCCTCAGTGGTCATGATCAGTTTGACGCGACGGCCGACGGGCACGTGCAGTTCGTTGATTTCGCGCTGGCCGGTCTGGTGCTGGAACTTCCACATCCACTGCTTGCCGACGACGTGAATCTCCATCGCATTCTGCACCGGGCGATACTGCGCAAAGTAAACTTTGGCGCCCCAGGCAAAGAACGTCAGCGCGATGACTAAGGGGATGATCGACCAAAGCGTCTCGAGTTTGGTTGAGCCCTCCACCGGCCGCGGAATCTCAAAAGCATTACGGCGGCGGTAACGAATCACAAAGAAGACGACCGCGCCCGCGATCAGCAGCGTAAAGAAAACCGTCACGCCCGAAATGTACAGATACAGCGCGTCGACCTCGCCAGAGAGTGTCGAGGCGCTATCGGGAACCAGCGGTACTGAAGATTGCAAAAATAAAATCACTTTCAGTTCTCAGCTCTCAGATCCTCAGATTTCAAATTTCAGATTTCGATTTCAGATTTGCCATCTGAGATTTCAATTCCGTCTCAGTTATCAGGCCGGGCTCCCGGTCAACGTCAACTGCCGCCGCCTGGCTATCTTCCGCAACAGCAGAAACAGAATTACAAATCCGATCAGCGCCAGCACGCCGCCACCGCGCACAATGTTCATCACGACTGCGCCGTATTTTCCCGTCGCCGGATCGTAGTGATAGCAGTACAACATCAGGGTATCGACCGGCGATCCGATCTTGTTTTCGGACGCTTCGACCAATCCAAGTCTCATAAAACGCGCTGGATATTCGATCCCGTAAAAATAGCGCGCCAGTTTTCCTTCCGGCGTAGCGAGCATGATGCCGCTGGCGTGCGCAAACTGCTGCGTCTTGTCATCCCAGTGATAACGAAACCCGACCGCATCCGCGAGGCGTTTGATGTTAGCTTCGTCCCCGGTCAGAAAATGCCAACCCGCATTACCGCTCGGCCGGTTGTAAGCCTTGATATACGTCTCTTTCTTTTTCGCAGCCAGCTCCGGCGTTTCTTTCGCATCGAAACTTACGGTCACGACTTCGTATTGCTCGCCGATATTGAATGGGATTTGCCGGAAGCCGCCAAGCATCCCATTCAAAACCTGATTGCAGAGCATCGGGCACGAGTAGTACACAAGCGAGACAACCACCGGCTTACCCTTGAAGTACTCGCCCAGCCGCACTTCACGACCCTGTTCGTCTTTGAAGACTGCATCCAGCGGCAGCTGCTGGTTCAACTTCTGATCTATCCCCACGGTTTTGACCGCTTCCGGCAGACCCATCGAGGTGTAGCCGGACTCGCGTCCGCCACCGTAGAGCGGAGAGTTGGGCTGCGGCACACCGGGCTGAGCGAAGGCGAGGCGGCAGGAAGCAGACAGCAGGAGGCACGACACGACGAGATGCGTGACTACTGAAAGGACTCCGCTAAGTGAAGCTCTAAACTTCATGGCTTGCTTCCTGCCGCCTGCTTCCTGCTGTCTGCCGCCTGACCTTTGGTAGTCAGTTGCTTCAAAACCTCATCTTTCGCCTGTTCAATCGGCATTCCGTATCGCTGGCCGTGCTCATCAATGGGGCCTTTCTCCAGCGCCTGGTGCCAGCGTTCGCGCAGCATGTCCATCTCCCAGGTCGGACCCTTTGGCCCAGGCGCCTGGCCGCGCGCCGCGGGCTCGCCTTCCGCTTTGTGTTCCTTGTCGGCGTCGGGCGCCTTCTCCAGATCTTTCGCAAATCCCGGTGCGCTTTGCAGGCGCGGCTCTGGCGGCAGACGCTCTTGCTCGGTAAGCGCCATCGGCGAACGCGGCGGATCGACGTTCTGTTTCTGCAGCATCCGGAACATTCCCCACATCAGCAGGAACGATGCCACCATCAGTACCACCAAAGCCACGACGAATTTTCCAATCGCGTTGATCTGGACGTCGCTCGTTTCGTGCGTCACATCAAGGTTCTTGATGTGCGACGTGTCGGGCGTCTCAGTCGCGTGTATTCGGCGATCCTTTTCGTCTGACATTTTTCAGTGCCGCCTTAACCCACCCGCTATCGCAGGTGGTACTGACTTTCTCCTGCCTACTGCCTACTGCCTACTGTTTTTCAGTGTCCCGCGTGCGCTACCAGCGCCTGTTCCAGCTGCGGATCGTTAATCGGCAGCAGCGGGCGCTTCTGCAACTGCCACGCAAACGTTCCGATCCACAATCCACCAATCGCGATCGGGGCCACAAAATCCATCCAGTTAAAAACAAAGTCTCCGTGACTGTACGTCGGTTCCACCAGCCAGATCGCGTCCAGAACTCGCATGGCCAGAATTAGGCCGGCCAGGATCGACAGGTTTTTCGCGCTCTTCTTGGTGGCCCGCGACAATAGCGACATGAACGGAAATGCGAATTGCAGGATCACGATAATTAAGACGATCTTTCCCCAGCCGCCGTCGACCCGCGCTTTGTACCAGGTCGTTTCTTCCGGCAAGTTTCCCGACCAGATGATCAGGAACTGCGAAAAAGCGAAGTACGTCCAGAGCATCACCAGCGCGAGCGTCAGGTTTCCCCAATCGTGATAATGCCGGCGCTGCACCACCGCATCCATCGGCGCGCGCGCAGACAGCCAGGTCATCATCAGCGTCGTAAACGCCAGCGCGCTCAAGCCCCACGAAGCAACAAAGATCAATCCGTAGATGGTCGAGTACCACGCCGGATCGAGTGACATGCCCCAGTCAACCGCCGCCAGGGTGACGGTCAGAATCAGTAAGCCTAGTCCCGGGCCGCTGACCATCTGCATCTTTTTCTTAACTTGGCGGCTAGCGGCGCGATCCTGCTGAAGCGAAAAATTGTTGAGCAGAAAAGCCGCGGCCGACCAAATCAGGAAATAGACCGCCGCGCGGATGATGAAGAATGACGGATTCAGATAGCTCGCAGCTTTCTTCTGTAAAGCTTCCGAGCGGCCCATCACGGCGGGATCCATCCACGGATAAATATGATGAAGGCCGATGATGATCGGAACAAACAGCAGAATCATCAGCGGCAGCGTGCGGGTCGAAGCTTCGAGCACGCGCCGAATTACCAATCCCCAGGCGCCGCCCGTCAAATGCTGCAACATCAGGAGCGCGAGACTGCCCACCGTGATGCCCACCCAGAACAGGAACCCGACCAGATAACCATGAAAGAAGTGCGCGCGATCGATCAGGGCGCCGATAATCATCAGCAGCGTAAACACACCGCCAACGCCGAGCGCGATGTTGCGCAAGCGCGTCAGATCAGCCGGCGGTGCGTAGCCTTGAATCATTTGGAGCTCATCATTTGGAGCGCGGGCATCCTTGCCCGCATCTTTTTAATGGTTCGGTGTCGCTGCGTTTGCGCCCTCCGTCGCGCTCGGGCTTCCGCCCGTTCCCTGTTTCATTTGACTCAATTGCAAAGCGCGAACGTATGCGGCGATGCGCCAGCGATCTTCCACGGAAATCTGCGACGCATAGCTCGGCATAGCGCCCCAGCCATTTGTCATCACGTCAAAGAAGTGACCGAACGGCGCTTGCCGCAGACGGTCCTGGTGATAACTCGCCGGCGAAGGCCGATTGAATCCGCGACGCGCGACAATCCCATCCCCGTATCCCGTCATGCCGTGACAGACCGAACAATAAATATTGAAGCGCTGCTGTCCGCGATCGAGATCCGCTTTCGTAATCGCCATGGGAATCGTTTCGACGTCATCCGGAAATGCATTGGCGCTGGTCGCGCCCGGCGTTTGGCCCGGACGCTGATTTTGTTGCTCGGCGCTGAGGTCCCCGGCCGTTAGTTTCTTGCCCGTGTAGAATTCGCGGTTCTCGCGCAGGTATCCGCGCGGCACGGTGCCCTCGAGTAGCGGATGCTGTCCGCTCTGGAGCGGGCTATTGCGAAAAGGTTTCATGCGCGGCTGATCCTGCATGTCCCGGCGGCAACCAGTGAGCAGAAAGCAGAAAGCAAAAGGCAAAAGGCAGAAAAGGGTCACGCGGCGCCTTGCGACAACCGCTGCCTTCTGCTTTCTGCCTTCTGCCTTCTGCTCTTTACAGCTCAACATCCACCACTTCTCTCGGATCCAAGTTCTTCAGAAACCGCACTGCGTCATCGTGATTGAACTTCGCGTCCTTTGATTCGATCACCAGAAAGAAACTGTCGCGCGTCGCGAGCGCAAAACTCGGCGCGTTGAAAACGGGATGATACGGTTGCGGCAATTTGTTCAGCGCCAGCATGCCGAACACCGCTGCGAACGCTGCCCCCAGCACCGTGCATTCGAAGGTGATCGGAATGAACGCCGGCCAACTGTTGAAAGGCTTGCCGCCGACGTTCAGCGGATAGTCGATCACTTCCGTCCAGTACTGCAGTAAGAAACCGCCGAGCGCGCCGAGCACGCCACCCGCAAAGACGATTAACGGGAGCGTCGTGTGCTTGAATCCGATCGCCTCGTCCAACTCTTCGATCGGAAACGGCGAGTAACCGTTTATCTGCCGGTAGCCAGCGGCATAAGCCGAACGCGCGGCGGCCACCAGTTGACTCGGATTATCAAACTGGGCCATGACGCCGTAGAGATGTGGCGGCGTTTTCTTCATAACGTCTGGACGTGTCCCCGCGTCTCCGTGTCCCCGTGTCGGTTCTTCATCACTCCTCGACTTCCGCGTCCGGCAGAATCGTGCGCATTTCGAAAATCGAAATCATCGGCAGGAAGCGAATAAACAGAAATACCAGGCTAAGAAAGAACCCGATCGTGCCGATGAACATCGCCCAATCCCACATCGTCCCTCGATAGAATCCCCACGAGGACGGCAGAAAATCCCGATGCAGGCTGGTGACCACAATCACGAACCGCTCGAGCCACATGCCGATGCTGACCACGAATGAGATCAGCCACAGCAGCAGCAGGTTCGAACGGATTTTCTTAAACCAAAGTAGCTGCGGCACGAATCCATTGCACAGAATCAGCGCCCAGTAATAGACGGCGTAAGGTCCGTGCATGCGATTCCAAATCATGAAAGATTCAGTCGGGTTTCCGCTGTACCAGCCAAAGAACGCTTCCATCAAATATCCGTAGCCCACGATTAGGCCGGTCGCCAGCATGACCTTCGCCATGTTGTGCATGTGGCGCATCGTGATGAAGCTTTCGAGGCCATAAATCTTTCTTAGCGGAATCGTCAGCAGCAGCACCATCGCGAAGCCGGCATAGATGGCGCCCGCCACGAAGTAAGGCGGAAAGATTGTCGCGTGCCACCCCGGGATGATGCTGATGGCAAAGTCGAAGCTGACGATCGTATGCACCGAAAGCACGAGCGGCGTCGCGAGGCCCGCGAGCAGCAGATACGCCATCTCGTAGCGATGCCAGTGCCGCGCCGAACCGCGCCAACCCATCGCCAGCAGGCCATAGATCATTCGGAATGCTTTGCTGTTGGCTCGATCACGCAGGGTCGCGAAATCAGGAATCAGTCCGATGAACCAGAACAGCGCGGACACCGTGGCATAGGTCGAGACCGCGAACACATCCCACATCAGCGGGCTGCGGAACTGCGGCCAGATGCCCATCGTGTTCGGATATGGAAACAACCAGTAAGCGAGCCAGGGCCGCCCCAGGTGAAAGATCGGATACATGCCGGCTTGCGCCACGGCAAAGAGAGTCATGGCTTCGGCAAAGCGATTGATTGAGGTTCGCCACTTCTGTCTCAGCAGCAGCAGAATCGCCGAAATCAATGTGCCCGCGTGCCCGATGCCAATCCACCAGACAAAGTTGATAATCGCGAAGCCCCAACCGACTGGTTGATTGATGCCCCACAAACCGACCCCATTGAAAACCAGGTTGGTAATAGTCAGCAGCAGAAGCTGAAACAACATGAACGAGATCGCGAAGCCGATAAACCAGCCGACGGGCGTCTTGCGCTTCAAGACGATCGCGCTGATTTTGTCGGTGACTGAGCCGAAGGTCAGCTCATCCCCAACCACGGGATGCGTCCCGTGAATCGATGTGTGGTAATCGCGTCGTTCGTCGTCCATTTGAAAAATATTTGGAGTGCGGCGGCAAGCGTAGCGCGACGCCGCTTTGGATCAGCTTTTTCTGATCCAAAGCGCCGTCAAGGCCGGCGCACTCCAAATCTTCGTCTCTTCCAAGTTCATGCCTTGATCTCCGGATTCGGATTCCGCAAGGCCGCCAGGTACGTTGTCCTTGGCCGTGTATTCAACTCAGCGAGCAATCCGTAGTCGCGCTCGAGCGCTTTCAATTTCGAAACCTTGCTGTTCGGATCGTTGATGTTGCCAAACACGATCGCTTCCGTCGGGCAAACCTGCTGGCACGCGGTGATGATTTCGCCGTCGCGCACCGGTCGCCCTTCAATCTCTGACTGAATCTTTGCCGACTGAATTCGCTGCACGCAGTAGGTGCACTTCTCCATCACGCCCCGACTGCGGATCGACACTTCCGGATTCCGCATCAACTGATAAGTCGGCGTGTCCCAATCCTGAAACAGCAGCGAGTTAAAGCGGCGGACTTTGTAGGGGCAGTTGTTCGAACAATAGCGCGTGCCGACACAGCGGTTGTAAACCATGTCGTTCAAGCCTTCGGCGCTGTGAACGGTCGCGTGGACAGGACAGACCGGCTCGCACGGCGCGTTCTCGCAATGCATGCAGGGCACCGGCTGGAAGAACGGTCCTTCCGGATGTTGCTCTTCGCCTTTGAAGTAAGCATCAACGCGAATCCAATGCATCGAGCGGCCGCGCGTAACCTGTTCTTTGCCGACAATGGGAATGTTGTTTTCAGACTGACACGCAACCATGCACGCGTTGCAGCCGATGCAACTGTTCAAGTCGATCGACATGCCCCAGGAGTAACCGAGCCCCTGGTTCTTGTAATCGAAATCAGGATAGAGGGAGAGTTCCTTCAGCTCCTTATCGAGATGCGCTCGCTCTTCGCGCAGATGATCTTTGTCGTGCTCGTATTCCTCGACCGCATACTCGCGCAGAATGTCACGGGGCTTCGTCTCAGATGGCGCCTGCATGCTGAAGTGGACCTGGGTCGTCGCGATTTCATAGCGCTGCCCCGTCTTGTTTACCCAGGCGCCGGCTGCCGTCCAGGGCATGTCGGATCGGCGAATGTCGTAAGCATTGAAGCCCGTGCCGCTGCCGACGCGGCCGCTGCGTCCCCGCCCGTAGCCGAGATGAATTGTGATGACGCCGTCCGGCTGTCCCGGCAGGACCCAAACCGGCACCGACTTGTGAATCGTTTTGTCGCCGAGGCCGAGTTGAACCATGTCAACCCAGGCTCCCTTACCCTTCTTCTGTTCTTCATAGTTCGGCGGCTTGACCCCAAGCCTCTGTGCCGTGGCCGGACTGACGTACGCGACGTTGTCCCAAGTCACTTTGGTTAGGGGCTTTGGCAGTTCCTGTAACCAACCATTATTTGAGAAGCGCCCGTCGTAAATTGAAGGGTCAGGACGGAGAACGAGTTCGTAAGTATTGGCGGCCGGCGCCGCGTTAGTATTTTGCAAAGCGCTCGCCCAGTCCGATTTCGCCGTCAACGTCTTGGTCGGGAGCGCCGTGTTCGGAATGAAACCGTCGTGCAGCCACTTGCGCCACGAACTTTCAAAATCAGTTGGAGCGGCCGTACCTGGAGCGGCCGCATCCTGCGGGCGGGTCGCGGGCGTCGCCGCCGGGGCTGCACTTGGAGCGCCGGCGTTGTGAGCGGAGGTCGGCGTCACGCTGACGTCATTAGTCGGGCGCGCCGGCGTAACTCCGGCTCCCGACCCCTGACTTCTAACTCCTGCATTCCGCCAATACTCCTTCACTATCTCGTAAGGCTTCTTGTCGTAGTTGTCCGAAAACAGCGCGAGCATCTCGTGCGCGGTCTTGCCGTCATAAAGTGGTGCGAGCAAAGGCTGCACGATCGTCGCGGTCCCGTCGTAAGTTCGCGTGTCGCTCCACGATTCAAGGTAATGCGCCGCGGGAATGTGCCAGTGGCAAATTTCGGAAGTCTCGTTGTTGTAGAGACTCAGGTGCGCGCGCAACTTCACCTTGTTCAGCCGATTTAGATCGAGGCGAAGATCAATCGGCGTGTTGTAAGCCGGATTGCCTCCGACAATGATAAGCGTCTCGACAAACCCGTTGTCGATGTCCCCAACCAGTTCACGCAGCGACTGAGTCTGATCGACTGAGTTGGCTGCGAGTGGATCGGTGTAGAAGACGGTCTTGCCGACATTGCCGAGCGACGCGTTCATGGCGTGACCGAGAGCGTGAATTGCGGGAGGTTGATCATCGCCGACGATAATCAGCGAAGTGTCTTTATGTTCGAGGAAGTCCTTGGCTACTGCTTTGAAGATGCCGGTCATCTGAGCACCATTGGTATTCTCCGGGGAAGCACTCACCAACATGCTCAGCATCGTAACGATTGATTGAAAACCGCTGGGCTTTTCGCGCCAACAATGATCCGCATTCGCTCCCGTCAATGTCGGCGTGCTCTCAATTACGTAGAGCCGGTTCATTTCCGCGTGGCCGCCATCGACATTCCGTCGCCGCGCGTAGTCACGCGCGTAACGCAGATTTTCAGGATGGCCGTTCAGGAAATCTGAGCCGAGTGAAAGGATGCGATCCGCCTTGCTGAAGTCGTAGGTCGTGTTGACGTCCTGACCTAACGCCATCATCGCGCCGGCGCGAGCATTGTCGCGATTGACCGGCTCGTACTGGTGCCATCTGGCTTCCGGAAAGTCCGTGAGAATTTGCTTCATCTGCGCCGCCAGCGTCGGCGAAGTAACGGTCTCAGTCAGAATGCGAAGCCCCGCGCCACGGCGCGCGCGAATTCCGTCATTCTCTTTCTCCAGCAGTCCGCGAATCTCGGCCACAAACGCTGTCCACGGCCGGGTTTCTCCACGATAGAGCGGCGTCTGCGAACGATCCGGATCGTAGAGGGAAAGAATCGAGGCCTGCGAAAAGATGTCCGAAGCGGTCGAGCCGCCCGTGCTCGGATGTTCCGGATTGCCTTCAATCTTCGTCGGCCGGCCTTCATTGCTGCGCACGAGCAAAGGCGTCGCGACGCCGCCGAGCGTGTACGCGGTGGCGAAGAAGAGGCCGTGACCGGGAATCAGTTCCTCCGGTTGCCGAACGTACGGAACGACTTTCTCGGGAGGCTGAATTACGCAACCGCTCAAGCCGGCGAGCGCCAGTGAGGCGCCCATAATTTTGAGGAACGTCCGCCGCTCAATTGGATCAGTCCATTCTTCCGCAGCTAGCGGGAACTCGCGGCGCACAAACTCTTCGACGATCGGCGAGTCAGCAAGTTCTTCGAGCGACCGCCAGTACTCACGCGGAGACGCTACCTGGTCAGAACCACCTGCGGTAGCGGGTGGTTGATCACGCATAATCCGATCTCGAAGCAATTTGAAATTAATATGTCGGTCTTTATTCATTTGAGTTCAACCGCCCGCTACCGCAGTCGGTTCTGACTTCTACCGGTGACACGTCGAACAGCTTGTCAAAACGCTCTGGCCTTTATTCGTCTTAATCTGAATGTTGTACTTCTGGATCAACTTCAGACCTTCCTCTTTCTGATTTGCCGGGGCTTTCCACGTCATATCGAAAATCTTATCGGCCGGGCGCACGTAATTCTCGGGATTGCGATGACACTCGAGACACCATTCCATCTGTAGCGACGCCGTCTGGTAAACGACCGGCATCTCGTCGATGCGGCCGTGACACGTCGAACACCCGACACCTTTGTTTACGTGAATCGAGTGATTGAAGTACGCGTAGTCCGGCAAGTCGTGCACGCGAATCCACTCGAGTCGCTTTCCGGTCTTGAAACTCGCCCGCACCGGCTCGAGGTACGGACTGTCCGCCCAAATTTGTTTGTGACAACTCATGCAAACCGCAGTGGCCGGCAGGCCCGCGGACGCAGACACCTCCACGCTCGTGTGGCAATAACGGCAATCCACGCCGTCGTCGCCCACGTGATGCTTATGACTAAATTGAATTGGTTGCTGGCGCTCAATGTACGCGCCGGTGTTCCAGCCTGAGCGGGTTATCCCCACCGCCACGAACATCGCCGCGACGAGAACGAAGATGGCACCAAAGATCGTGGCGCGCGCCAGGTAGTTTGTGCTGTGTCGAAAAATCTGTGGCATCGCCGCAGAGTATTCTCAGTCGCACAGACTTTCGGTCTGTGGGTTTAGTGGAATCGCAGACTAACGTCTGTGCCACTCACCAAACATCCTTGGGCAAACTAATACTGCTGAATTGCTTTTAGTTCGCTTACTTTAACCAGAAGCTGAAATTATTTCAAACGAAGTGTTCACAAGTGATAGCATGCCATCTCACAAATGTTTGTCGGACATTATGCTGTTGGGCTGGCCGCAAAGAGATTTGCGCCACGAACGTCGCTCGGGATTCTAATTGCCGCGCCGATCCTGCTTGACCTGATCTGGCCGGTATTCGTGCTCGCCGGCTGGGAACACGTCGCAATCGTCGCTAATCCCAACCCTTTCCTGCGCATGCAATTCGACTCGTATCCGATCTCGCACGGGCTCGTGGCCGTCATCGGCTGGGCGACTTTGTTCGCGTCGATCTATTTTGGATTCGCCCGATATCTCGCCGGGGCGATTACAGTTTGGATCGGTGTAATCAGCCACTGGCTGCTGGATTACGTGGTGCATCAATCCGACTTGCCGCTGTATGCGGGAGGCCGCCTGGTTGGGCTGGGGTTGTGGAACAAGCGTGGGATAACGATTGCGGTTGAGCTCGCGTTGCTGGCCGCAGGAGTCGTGATCTACCTCCTGCAAACAAAGGCAAAGGATCGGCTGGGGAGTTACGGGTTCGTGGCTTTTCTGGTTGTCCTCGTCGCGCTTTATGGCACCGTCGCGTTTGGACCACCGCCGCCGAGCATCAAGAAGATGGCCATCGCAGCGCTCTCAAGTTTGTTGTTCATCCCGTTCGCCTGGTGGTTTGACCGTCATCGAGAGCCTCGCCACGAAATTGACGGCGATCACAATCCAACTTAAATCGCGACCCGCCACGATCGCTCGCGGGCCTGTAGCGTCACCATCTCCCGCGCCGGCTGATCAAATTGATCACGGCCACGAAAAGCGCCGCGCCGATAATCGACCAGATGATGGGAAAGTTCATGCCGCCGACTGGGATGACGATCAGTTCCGGCAAGTGCAGCGCGCCGGCGATCCAGGTCCCCAACAAAGCGCCGATGAATCCGAGAGCGATCGAAACCAGGCAGCCGCCATGCGAGTAGCCGGTTATGGCCTGGCCCAAGGCGCCGCACACACCGGCGATCAGCAGCAGAATCAAAAATTGAATCAACATGACCTGTTCCTCCGGTCAATTTAACGGTGATTTGATATCTCCTTGATTTTCAACGTAAACGCCCGCAAGTCAAACAATCCTGCTCCAAAGAAAGATCTTCCCACGCGGCGATCCGGCTGGCTATAATCGAAAGCGTGGAGAGCCGCCATGGCAACCCCGAATGCCCCTTCGGATACTAAAGCTTGAGCACTTTCCCGTCGCAAAAAAGCCGTAACGCAGGCCTCACAATTTGCTAGCGTCGGCGCCAGATTAAAAGAAGGAGTTTCAAAAGTATTATGTCGAAGTTTCTAATCGCTTTAGTTCTGATTACCGCGACCTTTTCCCTCGGTCTGGCTCAGAATCAATCGCAAAACCCGAACGATCCGCCGAACATGGGTCACGCTCCGGCCACTGAGAATGGCGTTGGCCGGCTCGACCTGCGCGTGGTTGATGAAGACGGCAATCCGGTCAGCAACGCGTTCGCCAAACTCGAGTCTTTCCGCACGGACGGATTTTTCTGTGAAAGCTGGAACGACACCAACGAGCGCGGCGTGGCAGTTCTGCCGCCAATTCACATGGGTCGTTTGAAGCTCAAAATCAAAGCCAAAGGATTCAAAAGCATCGTGCTGGATGTTCCGGCATCATCGCTGAATGAGCCTGTCCGGGTCGTTTTGGCAAAGAAGTAAAATCACAAAGCACAAGGGCATTTCGACTCCACGCGAACGAGCGTTTTTCGTTTCGCGTGGAGTTTAGTTTTGGAGCAAGTGCCTCCCACAAAGATAACGCGGCGTGACGGACGGCCATCGATTGGGCCTTTTTGAGCACTTCTTCACGGAAGGGATAATGCCGAGCTTGACGGATGCTGCTAAACTACGGCGTTCATGACTCAAGCTATGGCTACTGAAACCGCTTTCGAAACTTTTCTAAACCAGCAGGATGAAGAAGCGTGGAATGCCGCGCTCGCAGCCCTGCTGCGCTCAATTCACGAAGTAGATCGCACCGCGACGCAAATCTGGTTCGCGTTCTATCCATTGTCGCTGCATCGCGCACTGCAAGAGGCGGACGATCCCGAGAAACTCGCGCGCGAGTTACTGCTTCAGGGTGACTATGAACTGAAAACTCAGGTCGACGCCTCGCACCACTTTTTGTACGGCCATCGCTTTTGGCCACAGGTAAAGCGGGCCGTGGAACGCTACGCAGACAAAGCGGAAGGGTTTGGAAAACTCGCCGATCAGATTCCGACGGTCGCTGGTGAAGTCGCTAAAGAAGTGAAGCAGAATGAATCACTTCTAATCGGAATCACGGCCGTTGCTTTCATGACATTGCAGCAGACCGGCTTGGCCGCCTTCAAAGCGGCGCCGGGCGACGTCGGAATTGAAAAGAAGTTCGCCAAGAAGAGTCCTGAACAAATCCTGCGTGAGCGCGCGAAGGATGACAGCCAGGGAATGCTCGGATTCCTGAAGACCGTTAACAAACAGTGGACGGTCACCTGGGATGAAAACGACGCGGGCGCGAAATACAAGTTGCGTGAAGGACAAGACCTCGCCTGGGGCGCGGCCGAAGATCAGACCCGAGATTGGCGGGCTATCGATCCGCGCCGCATCGAAGGCCCGATTCCGGTCGAATGTCGCTCGGCATCCTGCGGCACGTGCTGGGTGGGGGTGCTCGGCGGCGCGGAAAAACTTTCGGACGTCGCGGTGCGCGAGGGCAAGAAGATTAAAGAGTTCGGCTATATCGAGACGGCGGAACCAAGGCCGCTAATCCGCCTAGCCTGCCAGGCGCAGGCGAACGGCGCTGTCTCAATCGTGATTCCGCCCTGGAACGGACAGTTTGGAAAATATCTCAAGCGTGTAAAAAACCCTGACATTCTCGCGGCTGGGGATGTAAATTAGTACCGGAGCGTCTCCCGGCGACGCAGCGAAATCTCAATTAACAGGGAGCTGATTATGACAAGTGCACTTCGCAAAATGATCTTCCTCGCTTTTGCGCTTTGCTTCGCTGGTCTTCAGGCAAACGCACAACCGAAGTCAGAAGTCTTCAACCCGCCCAGCTGGATTCACGGTGAATGGTCGAACCTGGGCGGTTCCGAACCAAACAAGATCGAGCGGATTGTTTTTTCCGAACATGAAATCGAGCTGGTGCAGGACCTTGCCGACTCGCCCACGAAGTTCACTCGCAAATTCAAAAAGTACCAGGTCACTGAGACCCCGGGCGGCGATACTTACCGTCTCGTCCTGAGCAATTCGAAGGAAGAGCTGATTTACGAATTTACGCTCTGTTCACGAGAGAAGTGCAACCTGGCTACCGGAGAGGCGTTGAGCTATTTCGTGATGAAGAACAAGAAGAAGCTTTGGGACCACTCAAATTCCTTCAACAAGGTGTTGATTAAACGGACCGGGGGCGCCTCGCTTCGGAGACCGTCACCGAACGCCGGTAGATAATTGGAAGCTCGCTGAATCAACTTAAGACCAACTCTCCTTTACTGCTTGTCCTCGGCGCCGCCACCTTGTGGAGCACCGGCGGCCTCTTTATCAAGGTAACCGAACTTTCCGCGTTCGAACTTTCGTTCGGCCGCTCGCTGCTGGCAGCGATCACCATCGCCATCTTCACCCGGCGTGAAGGGTTTGGCATCAATCGGATCGGCGCCGTCACTTCAGTTCTCTATGCAGCGCTACTCCTGCTGTTCGTGCTGGCGACCAAGACGACGACGGCGGCCAACGCGATCTTCCTGCAGTACACGGCGCCAATTTACGTCCTCCTCCTCGAGCCGCTCTTCTACAAAGAAAAGTTTCGCGGCCGCGACTTCATCACCGTCGCCGCGTGTCTGGCCGGCATGTCGCTATTTTTTGTCGGCAAGCTGCGGCCTCAGGATGTCACCGGCAATTTGTTTGCGCTCGCTTCGGGTGTCTGCTTCGCGTGTTTCTTCCTGTTGCTGCGTCACCCGAAAGCGCGTCAGGTAAATCGGGCCGCCTCTACGATCTACGGCAATCTCTTAGTGGTCGTGATTTGCGCCCCGGCTTTTTTCGGCGCGGTGCAGAAAGGAATCGGGCCCGCCGATTTCGCCGCCGTCGCTTACCTCGGCATCATCCAGATTGGTTTCGCTTACTTGCTGTTTACCTCGGCGATGGCGCGGGGAGTACGCTCGCTCGATGCGGGGATCATCGGCTACATCGAGCCCGTGCTGAATCCAATCTGGGTTTTTCTGTTCATCGGCGAGCGGCCGACGGGTTGGGCAATTGTGGGCGGCGGCATTATTATCGCGTCGGTCATCGCTCACACGTTGATGGAGACCAGGAAAAAAAGCGGCCAGGCGGTCGCCGACCTGCCTCACGAGTGATCGCGAGGCTCCCTTCAGCCAATCCCCTAAACTAAATCCTCCTCGGAGGAAGGATTGCTATGAACTCGTTAAACTTGGGCCGCCCAACTTTTCTGGTGGTCTTGCTGATTTGCGCCGCCGGACTTGCCTCCGCTCAACATCGGCACGACGAAAAACTTGGCGTAGTACATTTTCCCGTTAGTTGCTCGCCGCCCGCGCAGACGGCCTTCATTCACGCCGTCTCTTTGCTCCACCACATGACCTATCCGCAGGCGCGTGAGGCGTTTCAGGAGGTTGAGAAAATCGATCCTCGTTGCGCGATGGCGTACTGGGGCGAGGCCATGACTTTGTTTCAGCCGCTATGGCCGACACGGCCCGGGCCCGCGGCGCTGCAACAGGGTTGGGACGCGGCTGAGAAAGCTAAGTCGCTTCCGGCGCCGACCCAGCGCGAACAATTGTTCATCGCCGCGATCGAGGCGTTCTTTCTCGAACCGCAGTCGAAAGATTATTGGCTGCGAATTCGTCGCTGGGAAGCGGCCATGAGTAAAGCGTATGCGGCGCTTCCGGACGACCCTGAAGTCGCAGCGTTCTACGCGCTGGCGCACCTCGCCACAACACCGCCCGACAAAATCACCCGCGCGAATGCCGACCGGGCCGCGGAGATCTTGTTACGGATCTATCAGAAGAATCCGAACCATCCGGGCGCGATGCACTATCTGGTACACGCGAACGATGTGCCCGGGCGCGAACGCGAGTTGATGGACATCACTCGCAAGTACGATTCAGTCGCGCCGAACAACCCGCATGCCTTGCACATGCCGACGCACATTTATACGCGCGTGGGCGATTGGGACGGAGCGATTCGCGGAAACCTGCGCGCTGCCGAAGCAGCGCTGCAATACCCGGCCGGCGATCGCGGGCAATTTGTTTGGGACGAGTTTTGTCACGCGATCGAATACCTGGTCTACGCGCACTTACAAAAGGGCGAGAACCAGGCGGCCGCCGCTCAGTTGCAACGCTTAATAAAAACCGAACGGCTTGAGCCGAGTTTCAAAACAGCCTTTCATTTGATGTCGACGCAAACGCGTTACGCCCTGGAGCGGCGCGCATGGAAAGAAGCGGCCGCACTGGTCCCGCGTCAACCGGCGACGCTCGATTGGGATCGGTTTACCTGGGCAGAAGCTGTCGTTCGTTTCGCGCGCGGGTTGGGCGCCGCGCATCTAAGCGATCTCAATCAAGCGAAATCCGAAAGCAAGCGACTCGCTGAACTTGAAACTGCGACGATTGCGATGCACGAGGATCTTTTCGCGCGTAACATTCGCGTGCTGCGGCTGGAACTTGAGGCCTGGATTGCCCACGTTGAAGGAAAAACAGAAGCGAGTGTGACGCTGATGCGTGAAGCTGTGGATCTGGAAAAATCAACGCCCAAAGCTCCGGTCACGCCGGCCCCGACTCTGCCGGCAGAGGAACTGCTGGGTGACTTGTTGATGGAACAGAAAAAAACGGCGGACGGCCTTGCCGCTTACCAACGTTCACTTCAAGCCTATCCGAAGCGTCGAAACAGTCTTATCGGCGTCGAGCGTGCCTCACGCTTGGCGAGTGCGGCCCGCGCTTCACAATAAGCGACCGCTAAGAAAACGAAAGCGGCGATGCTCCCACTCATCGCCGCCTTCTCGCGCTAAAAGCGCGGGAGCAAAGCATTCAACCCTGCTCCAGTTGCCGGACATTGTAGTCCTTTGGACGACCGCGTCAAGACTCTGTTTCAGCGTCAATAAAAACGGGCTCTGCAGGGAAACTGAGCGGAGAATATGGTGCACCCGGCATGATTCGAACATGCGACCTTTGGTTTCGTAGACCAACGCTCTATCCAACTGAGCTACGGGTGCAGGAAAGGAATGAATGGCAGTTTAGAGTTTCAAGTTTCAAGTTTCAAGTTCGCGGGTCGGAACCGGGAGCGGTAGCGACCGGATCGTGGAGTCAACTCAGAAGACCAGGTCTGAAGTGGTCGCTTGATCCGGTCGCTACCGCTCTCGGTTCTGACTCTTTTCTATTTCGCGAAGTAGCCGGTCTTTGTCTTCGCAATCAGATCGGGGCGCGCGACATCGACGCGGATTGCGCGCCAGCGCCCATCACGCTTGTCCGGGTTCGGCGCCTGGTACGCGATGCTGTAGAGCGTCCGCAGATGCGCCGCCAGCTCAGCATAAACTCTCGCCATTTGATCAAGCCGCCGAATGTCGCTCACTTGTCCTCCCGTGCGATCGGCCATTATCTGCAGACGCGCCCGCGCCGCAGAGTACATTGCCAGAATCAATGGATCGGGAAGTGGCAAACGTCGCGGATCGCCGGATGGCAAGGCCAGCGGAAATATTGTGACCCCCTGATGATCCGCATCAGCCAATACCGCATTCAGAGCCGCAGTCGCTTCAGGTTTAATCGCCGCGCTCACTTCGACGGGAGAGGCCTTCGCCACGACCGCGCGATCGGCGTTACGGACCTCAGTGTCTAAGCCGTCGGTCAACATCACGATCGCCTTGCGACGCTTACCCTCGCCCGCCAATTGTTTCAAAGAGAACTTCAGGGCGTCGTACACCGGCGAGTTGCCGGCGCCGGTAGCCAGCGTAATCGCGTAAGCAGTCTTCCCCCGATCGGTCGTGAAGCCGGCGAGTTCGCGCACGCCTTTGCCATTGAAGATGATCACCGAAACCCGATCTTCGGGCGCGAGTGCATCGAGGAACCTGATGGCCGACTGCTGAATCTGCTGGCGAAAATTTACCGTCGAACCAGACATGTCCAGCAACATCACCAGGCTGAAGGGTGACTGCGTCGGTTCAAACGAAATGATCGGACGGCGCACGTCGTCTTCGAAGATCGCAAAGTCACCTTGCGATAACGAAGTGATCGCGCGGCCGCTGCGATCGACGACGCCCACGTTGAGCTGGACCAGCGACGTATCCGTGCGCAGAACATCGTCCTGGGCGGAAAGCGGCACGGCGCAAAAGATGGCGCAAATCGCCGCTGCCAGAAGCATTCCCGGCGCGGATTTAGTCAGATATCTCTCAGAAAACACGAACATTTAGTTGAATTTCGCCCGACTTAAGTTCGCCGTGGTCTTGCAGTATCCGATCCAGCTCACAAGCTTGGCAATCCTGGATCAATTAACCACAGAGGACGCAGAGGAAGCAAAAAAGGAAAGCAAAACAAACCATTTGTGCTCCCTGTTTCTTTCTTTGCGCTTTCTCTGTGTCCTCTGGGGTTCGATTAGCAAAAGCTTGTAAAAAATTCTTACCTCGCAAATCGACCTATAATCCGCCGACTTCAATTCCGGAGGCTCCCACGTTGAGCAGCTCCAATTTCTGTGCGAACTGCGGCGCCCGCCTCATACGTAAGGGTTGGCGGCTGTGGCTACGCGGCGCCATCTGCGATGACTGTGCGATTAGGCCTGGCGTGCGCACCCGCGGCCGAGCGTTCTTCGCGGTGGCGCTGCTCGGACTGGCCGCTTTTGCCTTCGGTCGGTTCTTAAGACCGTCGCCGCCGGCGCTCGTGATTCAGCGCGTCGCAAACTCTCCACTGCCCGATGCGCCGTTGAATCTGAATTCACTCGCCAAGAGCCCGGCTAGCACTTCAAATCCTTCGTACTCATCAACGCCCGGCGACGATGAAACGGTTTATCTGTGCGGCGCCCGCACGCAGAAGGGTAGGCCTTGCCGCCGCCGCGTCCACGTCGCGGGAGAGCGATGCTTTCAACACAAGGGTCGAACCGCCATGGTGCCGCTGGAAAAATTAGTCATCAACCGGGAAGCCAAAAAGAAGTAGCCCGCGTGAATACGAATCACGCGGGCCTAACTCTCGCCGGACAAGTCCGGCGTCTAAACAATCTCAGCCAAACAAAATCAACGCTACCTAATCGTCTTCACCGGTGGCGCTGGTTTTCCCGGCACCTTCACCGGATTCTTCAGCCTCGCCATTACTTCGGCAATGCCCCGTTCGAGTTGTGGATCTCGACCGGCAACCTCCGAAGCCGGATCGTTATCGACTTCGATGTCGGGATCTACGCCGTAGCCTTCAATGATGTATTCACCCTTCGCATTTGCCAGCGCTGAGCCCGGCACGAAGACCTGGCCACCATCGATCAGCGCGCCGCGGCCCTGAATTCCGACGACCCCGCCCCACGAGCGTTTGCCGATCAACGGCCCGAGACCGGCTTCACGAAACATCCAGGGAAAGATGTCGCCATCGGAAGCTGAGTTCTGATCAAGTAAAGCGACCATCGGCCCGATGAAAACTCCGTCCGGATACGTGTTGCCCATTTCATCCGTCCGCGCGTAGTTAACGCCGAGCATCTTTCGTCGCAGCCGCTCGATCAGCATGCGCGAAACATTGCCGCCGCCATTGGCGCGCACATCGACGACTAAACCCTCCTTGTCGATCTGCGGGTAGTACCACTTGATGAATTCGCGAATGCCGTCGGCGCCCATGTCCGGGATGTGGATATAGCCAACCCGGCCGTTCGTCGCTTCATCGACGCGCTTGCGATTCTTCGTGATCCAGTCGAGATAGATCAGTCTGGTTTCGTCGGTGATCGGCCGGTACGAGATCGTCCGCGCGCCGTCCATCGTTGGCCGGCTGTTAACAGTCAGCGAAACCGGATTGTCGGCTTTGTTACGCAGCAGACGGTAAATGTCGTCCGTGCCTTTCAGTTCTTCGCCGTCAACCGCCAGCACATAGTCGCCGGTATTCACGTTCATGCCGACTTCGGTCAGCGGCGAACGATAAATATCTTCTTCGTTCTGTCCGGGCAGGATTCTCGAGATGCGATAGCGTCCCGACGCCGGATCGACTTCGAACCGGGCTCCGGGCAGACCGACTCGCGGACGCGGCGGAATCAGGAAGTCACCGCCTTCGATGTACGCATGCTGCACGGTCAGCTCGGCAATCATTTCGCCAATGACGTAATTAAGATCGGAACGATGCCCGACGTACTGCAGCAAAGGCTTGTACTGCTCGCGCAACGCGACCCAGTCATAACCATGCATGTTCGGCACATAGAAAAAGTCGCGATAGCGGCGCCAGACTTCATTGAAAATCTGGTTCCACTCTTCGGCGGGCACGCGATCGACGACCAGGCCCGCAGTTGAGACAGGTTTACGCGTGCGGTCGCCCACCGGCGTTGCTTCATAAATATTGAAGCCCGGACCCTGGCGCACCAGCAGCTTCGAACCATCACGCGACAATGTGGCGGCGCCGGCGTCATCGACCAGCGTTGTCTCTTTCCGATCTTTTAATGAGTACAGTTTTATCTGCGTCGGCCGATCGCCCTGGCGGCCGTAATAGAAAGCCGGACCCACGCCGTAAACCAGGAATCCCGGTTTAGTCGCGATGCCGCCATAATTGTCAGCCGGGATGGGTACCCGCGTGACGCGAGAGGAGATACCGTCGAAATCGATCGTCATCGCTTTCGGCGCGGGAGGCGCGGCTGGTTTCGGTCCGTCAGCTTTCGGCGCGTCGCCTTCGCCTTCTTTCTTCGGTTCGGCGGGGGCGCCTTCTTCCTTGGCCTTCGTTACCGCAACTTCATCACTCTCAGGCGGGAACGGGTTCTTCACATCCTTGCGCAAAGCCATCGCATACAAGTACACATCACGGTTCGTCGCATAGTTGAATTCGATGTTTGAAATCTGCGGCGCAAACTCGCGCTGGCTGGCGAAGTAAAGGTAGCTGCCGGTCGTGTCCCAGGTCGGACTCCCGGCATTGAACATGTCGTCGGTGACGCGATTCAGCTTGCCGTCAGCGGCGTTCCAGATGTAAAGCGAAGAAAAGCCGCTGCCTCTGGTGGACATGCTGAACGCGAGGAAGTTGCCGGTCGGCGACCAGGTGTAGTCACGAATCTGATTACGCGGTGTGTCCACCACCTCGGTCACTTTCTTGTCCGCGAGGGTGACGACGTAAAGCTTGCCGTCTTTGTCGCTGAACGCGAGCCGTTTGCCGTCGGCAGACCATTCCGGCTGATAACGCATCGCGCTGCCACCGGACGTAATTTGCTGAGGCGGCTTTAGGCCATCCTGCTGGATGACGTAAACCTCTTCTTCGCCGGTCATGTCGGAAATAAAAGCGATTTGCGATCCGTCGGGTGACCAGCTCGGCCACTTGTCGTGCGCGCCGGACGAATGCGTCAGGTTACGCGTCGGACCTTTTTCGATTGGCACCGTGAAAATGTCGCCGCGGGCCGACATCAAGGCGCGCTCGCCTTTGGGGCTCAGCTCGTAAGACTCAATATTGTTTGCGGCGGAAACGCGGCTGGGACGGCGCGCCAGGCCATCATCGGGAACGCTGATCGAAATCGGCGTGGCTTTGTTGCTGCGGGTGTCGAGCACCTGCAGCTCGCCGTTCATCTCAAACACAATGCGATTCGCATCGTCAGAACTCGGCCAGCGCACGTCCCAAACTTTGCTGTTGGTAACCTGCGAAGTCTTGCCGTTGCCGGTGTTGTAGGCGTAGAGATTAAAGTGACCGTCGCGATCTGAATCGTAGTAGATCGTGTCGCCCATCCAGATCGGGTCGCGGGTCGCGCGCGGGCCTTCGGCGATCGGCTTGGTCGCATTGGTCTTCAAATCGTAGATGTAGAGACGATTCGCCTGGCCGCCGCCGTAACGCTTTTCCGGACGAAAGTCGCGTGACTGCGGCGAGTAAACCATGCGCGTTCCATCGGGCGAATAATCGCCAGAGCCAGCTTGCGGCATCGGCAAAGCCTCAGCCGGGCCGCCGTCGACCGAGACCGTGTAAAGTTTCGCAATCGGCAGCGACCATGAATCGCGCTGCGACTTGAAAACGATGCGCTTGCCGTCACGCGTCCAGCCATAAACCTGATTGTCCCAACCCCAGCGCGGCGTGAAGGGACCCTTCGCCGGATAAAAAGTCAGTTGGCGCGGGACTCCACCGCTCGCCGGCATCACGTATACCTGCTCGTCACCGTCGTATTGGCTGGTGAAGGCGATCCACTTTCCGTCCGGCGAAAACTTTGCAAAAACTTCCATGCCAGGATGCGCGGTCAAACGGATAGCGCTGCCGCCGCTCACCGGCGCCGTCCAGATGTCGCCCGCATAGGTGAACGCGACGCGATCGCCGTGAATGTCCGGAAAACGGAGCAGTTTGGTCTGGGCCGCAGCGGTCGCGGCGGCAATCAACATGACTAAGACGGGAAGAAAAACACGGATGGATGCGAATCTCTTAAACAAGGGCTCTCTCCTTTTTTGAACGCGTAAGGGTACGGGCTTCAGCTGGGCTTTACTGATGAAGGCCCGACTGAAGTCAGCACTCTGACGACACTATTGACTGAAAATTCTTCAAACGCGCAGGTTGTTCAAGGTCTGTCTACGCCCGGTTGGCCGGTTCGGTTTCAAAATGATTGTAAAATTACCAGTTGCTGATGTGGCAGGAGCTGGCGCGTGAAGTCACGGGTGGGGCGCCCTGGCCACTTTCAAATTATTACCACTTGATCGAGCCTTCCTTCGAAGTGTCGATCTGCGCCAGCTCGTTCTCTCCGTAGAAGAAGCCCTTCATGTTGTCCATCAGGAAGGTCTGCGCCTCCGGATTGGTGACATCAAGGCCATAGTGATTAATGATTCGGGTCTGCGTCTGGAGCCATTCACTCCAGCACGGCTGACAGACTTCGTGGGCGACTTTTTGACCGAGTTCAGTTGGTAGGGGCGCGAATCCGAGCGGCGCGCGCTTCTGCCCGCAACGGGAGCATTTCACTTCATCTGGCATCAATTGTTACCTCGGAGAGGATTATAGACGTGTAAGAACCGAGAGCGGTAGCGACCGGATCAAAACTCAAGGTTTTGGCTCAGGAGCTCAAAAAACCAAAGCGCCGTCGGCGCACTCCAAATCATTTTCCTGCTTCCCGGATCGCCCTGATGACTTGATCATCCTTCGGGCGAAACAGTCCCAAAGGCCGCACGTCGCGATAACGAACGATTCCTTCAGCGTCGATCACAAAGACTGAGCGCGCGACTTTGCCCGGAACCAGCGAGTTCGCTCCATACAAATCGGCTACTTTCCGATCGACGTCCGCCAGCAGACGCAATGGCAGGTCGTGGTGTTCTGCGAACTTCCGGTGAGACTCGACGCTGTCAGTTGAAAGGCCGACAACCTCTGCGCCGGTCGCGGTGTAGTCTTCCCAGCGATCCCGCACCGAACACATCTGGCGCGTGCAGACTGGAGTCTCATCGCCGGGATAAAACAGCAGCACGACAACCTTGCCGCGATGATCCGAAAGGCGCCACGACTGTCCCGCTCCGTCTGAGAGCGTGAAGTCGGGCGCCTGCGTTCCTTCCTTGATGTCGGATTGTGCCAAGAGTTATTTGATCACCGATGCCAGATTCGCGGCGGTAACTTGCGTGTGACTCTCAACCTCGTTCGCACGCGAGTTGATCGTGAGATTCGAAAGTGCACTCTGCGCCAGCGCCTGTTTGTCGGATTTCATTTGCATGACCATGAATCCGGCGAGTTGCTTCAGACCCGACAACGTGTCGCCGAGGTTCTTAGCGGCCGCGGGTGTTTCGGTCCGGGCCACGATCGTCAGAGCAACATCAGTCGCCGTCGTTCCCACCGAACCATAGGCCTGACGGATCGACGAAGCGTCCTGAGCAATCGCGTCAGTTCCCAAATTCAGATTCTCCCAAAGTTCTTTCGGCACGTTAGACCCGAAACCAATTACGGCTTTCGGATCACGCGTGGCCAACGCGACCAGATCAGCGCTATCACGGCGCGGCGTTTTGCTCGCATCGATGACCGCGCGAACAGTTTCCGGGGTGCCCACGGCTACTGTGTTTGCGTTCAGCGCAGTGATTGCCAAATCGCGAACACGCATGTCCCACAATCCAAACAGCTTCATCTGATCGTTTATCGTCAACACTACAATCGTGGCGCCGCGATGCTTCTCTTCCCTAACCTGACCTTTGCCGGAGAGGCGCGCAGCCAGGGTCACCGCGCGCGCGTCGAACTTGCCTTCGGCGATCGCGACCGGTTCGAGCTTGGTTACCGTAGGGGTGGGATGAACAAAACGCGTGCTGACGACGGCGCGATCAAACGAACGGGGATCGATTCCCGTTTGCGTCTTAAATTTATCCAACTCCGAATTGATCTGCGCCATCTTTGCCGCGTCATCGGCAAAGACGCGGGGCAGCGTTTCGTTCAGCAGCCGGTTCGTGTCGACCACGACGATGCCATCGGACGGCGGCACGAAAGCGAAGATGTCTGCGGTCTTCGTTTGAGTTGTAATCCTGGCTCGGGTTTTGGTCTGCGCGTTTGCTACCGGCAGCGCGAATGCCGCACTAAAAGCGAATATCGCAAGCGCGCTAAGGCGAATGAATGAGTGTAGTTTCACAGCTTGTCTCCGTACGGAACAGTTTCGGAAGAGTTGTTTATCCGATGCCTCCAGTCCCTATGTCGTTGCCGTGTCAGAAGCCCGAGCGTGAGCGAGGGCCACTAAGCAGATTCGGCAAGCTTGCCCTCTCTAACGGTCGGGCTTCTGACACTCACTCCCGCTCAACCAGCAGTGAAATGCCCATTCCGCCGCTAATGCACAAGGTGGCGAGACCGCGTTTGGCCTTCCGCTTCTGCATTTCATGCACCAGCGTCGTGGTGATCCGCACCCCCGTGCAGCCGATGGGATGTCCCAGAGCGATCGAGCCCCCGTTCACGTTCAACTTCTCAGGATCGAACTGCAGGTCACGGTCGCAGGCGATGACTTGCGCTGCGAACGCCTCGTTGAGTTCGATCAAATCGACGTCCGCGAGCGACAGTTTATTTCTTTCAAGCAGCGCTCGCGTCGCGGGCACCGGACCGATGCCCATAATCTCAGGCGGCACGCCGACAATTTCGTAATCCACGATCCGCGCGAGCGGGTCCGCGCCTGAGTTCTGCAAAGCCTCTTCACTCATCACGACGACGGCGGCCGCGCCGTCAGTGATGCCGGACGAATTGCCGGCGGTGACGGTTCCATCTTTCGAAAACACGGGCGAGAGTTTCCGGAGGCTTTCGATCGAAGTATCGCTGCGAACATGCTCATCCCGACCGAAAGGCGTGACGTTGCCTTTCCGATCCTTCAACTGCAGGGGAACGATTTCGGCGTCAAATCTATTGGCGGCGATTGCGGCCGCGGCGCGCTGTTGTGAATGCAGCGCGTATTCGTCCTGCTCGTCACGAGCAATCTCGTAACGCTTCGCCAACTCTTCCGCTGTTTCGCCCATCACCATTCCGGAAAGTGGATCGTTGAAGCCGTCGCGATACATCCCATCTACCAAATCCACATGACCCATGCGCATGCCCCAACGCGCACCGTCGGCGAAATAAGGCACGCGCGACATGCTCTCTGTGCCACCCGCGAGCACAATGTTCGCGCGGCCAAGCATGATCTTCTCAGCCGCCAGAATGATGGCGCGCAAGCCTGAGCCGCAAGCCTGATTGACGGTGAACGCCGGAACTTTCTCGGGCACGCCAGCGCGAAAAGTGATTTGGCGCGCGACGTTCGGTCCACCCCCGGCCTGCCGCGCACATCCCCAAATCGAATCTTCAATTTGATCTGGCTGTAGCTTTGTGCGGCGCAGAGTTTCTTGCGCCACCGCCACCCCCAAATCAGCCGCACTCCAATCTTTTAGCGAGCCACCAAAACGGCCTATAGGAGTACGAACTGCGCCTGCCAGGAAAACTGATTTCATAATTCGAGAAAGAGCGCGATGTTAGCATAGCGGCCGATGCCTCCCGCAATTGCCCCTCAAGGCAGAAACTCCGGCGACGCTGAACGCGAAGCAGACTCAATTCGCGCAGTCATCAAGCCCCACCACGAATGGTTCATGTCGGTCGATGGACGCTCGCCGGTGAATCTTACTGCCGACGAGCTTGAGTTTTCCGCGAAGCACGGCCGGCTGATTTTTTCATGCTGGACGCCGCAGGGGGCACGCACGTGGCGCGTGATCGGCTGGAATCAGAAGAACGACAAGTTGAGCCTGCGTGTTTCGCGGCGAATGGGCGCCGAGGAAAACTCGCTGGAGCTGATCCCGCGAGCTTCAGCGAAAGCAATTGTCGCGAGCATCGCCGCCGCCCGTCAGCAACGCTGCGAGAAGCTGGCTGAGTTGGTGTCACAGAACTTGGTCTGTGATTCTCTCGACGAAAATCACAGACTGAAGTCTGTGCCACTGATCAAGATCGAGCGCGCGGTGCTCAGTCCCGGCATGCGCCGCGATCAGCCCGGACGTTATGCTCGCATCATTCTACGACTGCCAAACGAACGAATCGCGGTAACGGGTACCGTCGCGGAAACCGACGTGCGCAATGCCGATGCGCTCTTTTCATCTATGTTGCTGTGGCTTCAGCGCCTGCTGCAAACACCCAAGCGGCCGGCGATTCAACGGCTACTGCTGGTCGTCGAACATGGAATCCTTGAAGCCGCGCGGCAACGCCATGCTCTTCTTACCCATTCGTTACATGAGCGCATCGAGCTCCTGGAAATCGACGAGAGCTTCAGCACCGTGACGCGAGTGAAGGCCTTTGAACGTAGACATCTCTGGCGCAAACGACTGGCGCGCTTTCCGCCGGTGGGTGATTCGGCGCTTACGGAGCTAACGAGTGATCTACTGGCGCAATCGCCTGAAGCAATCGACATGGTGGCCTCGCGACACGGACAAACGCTTCGTTTTCACGGACTGCCCTTCGCGCGCGTGCGCCGCGTGATGGAACAAGAGCGGATTTGGTTTGGAATTGACGGGTCGCGGCGGCGGCAACTGGACGTTTTCCATCAAAGAGATTTGGCCAAGCTGTTTGATGATCTCGAAACGTATCGCAACGCGGTCTGTCGGGATCGCCGGCAATGGTTATATCGCGCGTCGGGCGAGGCCTGGCTCGAGTCGCTTTTGCGCCGGGATATCACGAGGCTCGATCCGGGATTGATTATCGCGCCGCTGCACGCGCAATTTCGGACTTCACACGGTGGCGCTTTTGGATCTAAAGGAGGCGCGCGCCCGATCGACTTGCTCGCCCTGCGGCACGACGGGCGGCTGGCGGTGATTGAATTAAAGGTGACAGAAGATCGCGAGCACGTCTTCCAGGGCGTCGATTACTGGCGGCGCGTCGAAGCGCATCGCCGCCGCGGTCACATCAGCGCCGCCCGGCTTTTCGGTGAACGCGAAATCTCGGATGAATCGCCCCTCGTTTATCTGGTCGCGCCGGCGCTGCACTTTCATCCTTCCTTTCGCACGCTCGCCAAAACGATCGCGCGGGACATCGAGATCTATCGCTTTGATATTAATGAAGACTGGCGCTCAGGCGTGCGTGTCGTGCGAAGGGAGAGAGTAAATTAGCAGCTCGTGTCCTACTTTGCGGTTTTCCTTTGCGACTTTGCGTCTTTGCGTCTTTGCGTGAACTTGAGAGCATTCAAAGATGAAGTCTCACGCAAAGGCGCAGGCTAAGAACGCCAAGCAGGCGTTTACGCAGCCTACGCAAATAACAACCCGGAGGGTTGCTGACATGCGAAGCTAAGTTCTGTTACGGCCGCAACCGCCGTTTGCACACTAACAAGCCCCGTTTGCCCCTCAATGCGTTTTTTGCCAAGATGCCCGTTCGTTCTCTGAGGGAGGAATTGTGAAGTTAATCGTCCTGGCCGCCGGTTACGCCACGCGGCTGTATCCGCTGACACTCAATCAGCCGAAACCTCTTTTGCCGGTCGCCGGCCGGCCGATGATCGAGCACGTACTGGATTGTCTGAAGCCGATTAAGAAAATCGATCACGTCTACGTGGTCACGAACGAGAAATTCACCAGCCACTTTTCAGACTGGGCAAATGAATATCAGTCGGGCGGTGTCACAACCCCAATTACCGTCGTCAACGATCACTCAACGGATGATGAGAACAAGCTGGGCGCGATTGGCGACCTGCACCTGGTCATGACGCAGGCGAATATTGACGACGACATTATGGTCGTCGCCGGCGACAATCTCTTCAGCCAGCCGCTGGAAGGGTTCAGCGAGTTTTGCCGCGCCCGTAACGCGCCGGTCACTGGCGTCTACGATGTCGGCAATCTCAACGAGAGCAAGAAGTATGGCGTAATTGAAGTTGACGCTCAGGACCACATCACGCTCTTTGAAGAAAAGCCGGCGAACCCAAAGTCCTCGTTGATTGCTATTGCGCTGTATTACTATCCACGTACAATCCTTTCTTTGATTCGCCAGTACATCGCGGACGGCAACAATCCCGATCAGCCGGGGCTTTTGGTGCAATGGCTTTACCCGCGCACGCCGGTTTACGTCTGGCGCGTGCCGGGCATCTGGTTCGACATCGGCTCGAAAGAAACGCTGGAAGAAGCGAATCAAGCCTTCTCGTGAAAAGAAAGTCAGTGCCACCTGCGGTAGCGGGTGGGTAAACTCTTGACCCATCCGCTACCGCGGTTACTGAGCTGGACGCAGATACTAAAGAACCATGCTTGATCTGAATTACGTCAGAGAGAATCTTGAAGCGGTGCGCGCCGCGCTGGAAAAGCGGAGCATGGCGACCGCGGCGCTCGACGATTTTGCTGCCGCTGACGCAGATCGCCGGCGGCTCATCTCTGAATCAGATCAACTTAACGCCGAACGCAACGCCGCCAGCCGCGAAATCGGCGCGTTGATGAAAGAGGGCAAGCGCGAAGAAGCCGATGCGCGCCGCGCACAGGTCAACGAACTCAAAACCCGCATCGCTGAGCTCGATACCGAACGCGACCAGGCCGAAACGCGCATGCGTGAACTGCTTTCGACCCTCCCGAACATTCCGCACGAAACAGTGCCGGTCGGCAAAGACGAATCGGCAAACAAAGAGATTCGCCGCTGGGGCACAAAACCTGACTTCGATTTCGAGCCGAAGGACCACGTCGATCTGGGAACCGCCCTCGGCATTCTCGATCTCGAACGCGCGACGAAAATTGCCGGCGCTCGCTTTGCCATTCTGAATGGCGCGGGAGCGCGACTGGAACGCGCGCTCATCGACTTCATGCTCGACCTGCACACACGCGAACACGGTTACACGGAAACTCTGCCGCCGTTCATCGTTAACCGCGATGCCTTATTCGGCACGGGTCAGCTGCCAAAATTTGAAGAGGACCTGTTCAGGCTGGATGACGAGCGCGATTTCTTTCTGATCCCGACGGCGGAAGTCCCGGTCACGAATTATCACCGCGAAGAGATTCTCGATGCTTCGCAGTTGCCGATGAAGTGGGCGGCTTACACGCCATGCTTTCGGTCGGAGGCGGGCAGCTACGGCAAAGACACGCGCGGCATCATTCGCCAGCATCAATTCGAGAAAGTTGAGTTAGTGAAGTATTCGCTGCCTGAGAATTCCTATGACGAGCTCGAATCACTGACTGCCAACGCTGAGGTGATTCTGCAGCAGCTCCGCATTCATTACCGGGTGGTCGCGCTCTCGTCAGGCGATCTCGGTTTTGGCAGTGCGAAGACCTACGACATCGAAGTGTGGCTGCCGTCCCAAAATGCTTTTCGCGAGATTTCTTCCTGCTCGAACTACGAAGCGTTTCAGGCGCGGCGCGCGAACATTCGTTTTCGCCGCGCGGGCGGTGCGAGACCCGAGTTCGTCCACACCCTCAACGGCTCAGGCCTGGCGGTAGGACGCACGTGGCTTGCGATTCTCGAGAATTATCAGCAGAAAGACGGCTCGATTGTTATTCCTGAGGCTCTGCGGTCCCACATGAAAGGGCTGGACGTGATTAGGAGAAGTTAACTTCGAAGCGCGTTAGTTTCTGTCACCCCTTCGGGGCTCAGAAATCCTTGTTCGGTTGGGTCCCGGGGTGGCGCGCTTCGCGCTTACCCCGGGCTATTTTATTTCACACCTTCAGCGTGAAAGTTTAGCGAATCCGTAAACTGTACGGCAGCAGATAAGCTGCATCACCGCGCTTCACTCGATCCAGCATTTGCAGGTAACGAAACGCGTGCCGCACATCTTCAGGCATCGCGGCGACCAGCGCCGCTTGCTGCTTCATTTGCGTGTCAGTCGCGGTTTCCGCTTCACCCGAATCGTTGAATAGTTGTTCAAACAAGGTGGGCGGGATGGGACGAAGAACTCGCTGCACACCTTTGTCCGCCGGAATGTTCGCCAGTTGCTTCGCCAGCTCGATCGCTTTGTCCAGACCACCAAACTCATCGACGAGTCCGTTTTCCTTCCCCTGACGCCCCGTCCAGACGCGGCCCTGGCCAATCGAATCAATGTAAGCCTGATCCTTACTTCGCCCTTTGGCGACTTTCGCAGTGAAGTCATCGTAAGTCGTCTTCAGGAACTCCTGAAACTTCACGCGCTCGCTGTCGGTGAACTTTTCGGATTCGCGAAACAGGCCCGCGTTAGTCCCACGCAGCACATACTCATTGCTGATTCCGATCCAATCGTAAAAGCCCTTGACGACCGGTTTGCCGCCGACGACTCCGATCGAGCCGGTGATGGTTGAGGGCTGCGCCACAATCTTGCTCGCATTGCAGGCGATGTAGTACCCGCCTGAGGCGGCCACGTCGCTCATTGAAACCACGACCGGTTTCTTCGCTTTCAGCGATTCAATGCCGCGCCAAATAATGTCGGACGCGAGTCCTTCTCCGCCCGGACTATCGATGCGCAGGACGACCGCCTTGATCGATTTGTCGTCGCGAACTTCATTCAACACCCGGACCAGCGACTCTGATCCGATCACTTCCTGGCCGTCAGTTCCAAACTGCGAGCTGCCGGACATAATGTCGCCGGAGGCGTAAACGATGGCGATCTTCTCGCCTTTATTCAGGCCGAGCGACTCTTGCGAAATCTTTCGATAGTCGGAAGCTTTAACCAGCCGTAGTTCGTCGTTATCAGCGTACCCGAGACCCTTCTTAATCTCTTTCTCGAGTTCATCGCGATACAGAGTGCCGTCGATCAAGCCCACGTCCTTCGCCTGACGCGCGTTGTAAGGCGCATTGTCGATCAACTTCTTAACGTCATCCGCGGACTTGCCGCGGCTTTTCGCGATCGCCTCGACCTGACGTCCGTAAAAATCATCCAGCAGCGAGTTGATGACCTCGCGGTGTTCCTTGGTCATCTCTTTTTGCGTGAATGTGTCGCCCGCGCTCTTGTAGGCGCCGATTTGGTAAACGTCGGGATAGACGCCGAGCTTGTCGAGCGTGCCGCGGAAAAACATCACATCGGCCGCCAGGCCGGTAACGAACAACTCGCCCGGCGGCGGCACGTAAATCTTGTCGCACGCCGTCGCGACGTAATAGTCCTTGTTGAAACCCATCTCCATGTAGGCATAGACGGGCTTACCCGACGTGCGAAAATCTTCGATGGCGCTGCGCAACTCTTCCGCCTTGGCCCAGCCCGTTTCGGAAGCGTCGATGTCGAGAATGATCGCGCGAATGCGCTTGTCAGTCTTCGCCTTGCGGAACTGCGTGAGCAGACTGCTGAGAGACTGCGGCGGCGTGGCGAAGATACGATTCAGCGGATTGTCCGGCACGTAATCCGGGAGCGGTCCTGAAATCTTGAGCGCGAGTACGCTGTTGTCTCTGATCGACGGCTGCTCGCCGCGGATAGCGGCCACCATAAGCGCGACCACCACGAAACCGATAAGAACGAGACCGAGCACAATCCCGGTGATCGCGAGCACGACTTTGCGAGTTGTTGACATTGCCATAATCAATTATTCCTACAGTTTGTTTGAGGTTTAGTCGATGTAACTACGAGTTAGGCCCGGAAAAGGTTTAGAGTCAGAACCACCTGCGGTAGCGGGTGGTTAAAGTTAAACCGCCCGCTACCGCAGGCGGTTCTACTTACTTCACAATCCAGCCGCCGCCCACGACTTCATCACCGCGATAAAACACGGTGGCTTGCCCGGGGGTGATCGCGCGCTGCTGCTCGTCAAATTTGATGGACGCGCGCTGGCCGGCAAGCGGGCTAATCGTCGCCGGCGCGGCGGTGTGGCGATAACGCACGCGAACCTCGGCGCGAATTGGTTCGGTCGGATTATCGAAGGCGATCCAGTTGACACCGGCGGCGATAAATTCGTCGCTCAATAATTCGTCGTCATAGCCGACGCGCACCTGGTTCTGTGTGGCGTCGACATTCAGTACGTACAGTGGGCGAGCGTCCGAGATGCCGAGACCCCGCCGCTGGCCAACCGTGTACCGATGAATGCCGGCATGCTGACCGAGCACTTCGCCGCTCGCAGTGACGATTTCGCCTTCACCGGGTAGCCGATCACTCTGGTGTTCAGCTTCGAGATAACGATCGATGAAGCCGGCGTAGTCGCCGTCGGGAACAAAACAAATCTCCTGCGACTCTTTCTTTTCCGCGACCGCGAGTTGATTGTCGCGAGCGGCCTGGCGAGCGTCGCTCTTGGATAACTCGCCGAGCGGAAACAACGCGCGCGAAAGTTGATCCTGAGTCAGCTCCCAAAGAAAGTAGGACTGGTCCTTTTGCGGATCGCGGCCGCGCAATAAGCGATAGCGTTGCGTGCTTTCGTCGAGCTCAACCCGCGCGTAATGACCGGTGGCGACCTTTTCGCAGCCGAGACTCGCCGCCAGCTTATCAAGCGAAGCAAACTTCAGACGGCTGTTGCAGGCCACGCACGGAATCGGAGTCTCGCCTTTCAAGTAACTGTCGATGAACGGTTGCACCACGTCGCGCTCGAATTCCTTTTCCAGGTTCAGGACGTAGAACGGAAAACCGAGTTCCTCGGCAACGCGGCGCGCGTCGTACACGTCGTCGAGCGAGCAGCAACGCGATGGCAACGGCTCGCCGTTTTCGTCGACACTGATGCCGCGGCGCTGGTTCCACAACTGCATCGTAAAGCCGACCAGTTCGTGGCCCTGCTCTTTCAAAATGGCCGCGGCCGCGGACGAATCCACGCCACCTGACATAGCAACTGCGATCTTCATAACGTCAAAACTATTCTTGCGCCTCAGCGATGAAATACACAACTTTGCGTGCGTCGTTCGGTGACAAGCGCCGCGCCCATGAAGTGTGCAGGCGCGCCCATTCAGTTTTATTCAGAATGCCTGCCTCTTTTATTCGAAAGCTGTTCTTTTCGTAACGAGAAGCGAGTTCGCTCCGCACAAAATCGACTGAAAACTTCTTTATTCCGAGCCGCTCGATCTCCTTTTGATCGCGTTCGCGGTCAAAGCCAATTACCACCTCCAACAAACATCCGGGAGCGCTGATGCGGTGCAAGCCCCGCAAGACTCGCTCATCGCCGGTGGCAATGGCGCCCAGCAGACTCCCCCACGGAAAATGTATGTGAATCTCGTCGGCGGTGCGGTCCAGTTCGGTTGGAAGTTCTTCGATTGCCGCGCGCATGAAAAGGACGTTAGCGAGGCCGCCCTTAGCCGGCTTCCGGGTCGCCTTCATCGACAGCTTCGCGAGCGGCTTTGTGTTCGGATCGATCCCGATGAAGAACTTCGCTGGATTTCTCTTCGCGGACTCGTACACAAAGCGACCGTCGCCGGTCCCGATATCCACGATTACTCCGCCGCCGGTAAGCCTCGATAAGTTTTCTAAACTCGTCTGCGTCGAGATGTTAGAACGTGCTGCCACGAATTGCTGTTAGCATTTGCCGATCTCCTGGCGAACCTGCATTCGTTGCCGAGATTATCCTCATTTGAAACAAGACTTCGAGGATCGTTCGCGATGCTCTAGAATAACGTAGAATGCAGCGCGAAGTCAGGCGAGGGTAGTGGTACATTTTGAGTTTCTCTGCGAGTCCTCAGCGTTCTTTGCGTCTCAGCGGTGATTGTTTTCACGGCCGTTCACCGCGGAGACGCAAAGAACGCTGAGGACTCGCAGAGAAGAATTGAATCTGTACCACTACCCAGGCGAGGGGTGAGCATCAGAGGAGGATTCCCACGATGAGACTGCGACTCTTGGCGATCACTTGCGTATTACTACTTTGCCAAGCCACTGGTTTTGGTGGGCCGCAGGAAAAAAGACTGAGCTTCACCTATCCGCTGCTGCCGTGGACTCTGACGCTGCCGGCAGATCATTTTCAGATCGCCCGGAAGCAGATGAAGAACGACGGCAACGGCGTCTATTACCATTTGATCGATGAAACGCAGGAAATCGATCTTTCGATGTTCATCGAGCCCGCGACCAGATGCAAAGACAGCAAGTCGTGCAGCGAGATGGTCTGGAAGATTGGCAACCCGACGTGGGAAAATCTTCAGAATGTGTCTCATTCGCAAATCGGCGAAGTGAGTATTTTTGAGTTCTTGCTGCCGAGTTTTCAGGGAGAGCCGATCCGCCAACACAACATGTACGCACAGTTTGTCGTCGATGGTTTCTGGGTGGACATGCACATATCAAAAGTCTTGTACAAGCCCGAGGATCGCAAGCTGTTTGAACGAATAGTGAAATCGGTGAAGTTCGAACCTAAAACAGCTGTCAAACCGGAATAGGGAAATGCCTGAACGCGCAATCGAAGAATATCGCATCGCTGACGAGCCGTATTATCTGCCCGTCGACAACGAGGTGGGCCTGTTCGAAGCCGCGCACGCTGCGAAGCTGCCGGTGATTCTGAAAGGGCCGACGGGTTGCGGCAAGACGCGATTTGTCGAACATATGGCCTGGCGGCTCGAGCGCCCACTCATCACCGTCGCGTGTCATGAAGATCTTTCGTCCACGGATCTCGTTGGCAGATTCCTGATCGAAGGCGAAGAGACGGTTTGGCACGACGGGCCGCTGACTTCAGCAGTTCGTCATGGCGCCATCTGTTATCTCGATGAAGTCGTGGAAGCGCGCAAAGACACGGTCGTGATCATCCACCCGCTGACCGATCATCGGCGCCGGCTGCCGATTGAAAAGCGCGGCACGATCCTCGAAGCGCCGTCGGATTTCATGCTCGTCGTTTCGTACAACCCGGGCTATCAATCAATTCTGAAAGATTTGAAGCAGTCGACGCGGCAGCGCTTTATCGCGATCGATTTCGATTATCCACCGGCGGAAGCCGAAACCACGATCGTGGCGCGCGAAGGCGGCATTGACGAAGGCACCGCACGCGATCTCGTCTTGATTGGTCAGAAAGTCCGTAACCTGCGCGGTCATGGATTGGAGGAAGGCGTCTCAACGCGTCTGTTGATTTATGCCGCGCAACTGATCGCCAACGGCATTGCCCCGACCCGAGCGGCCGAGGTGGCGATGTGCTCACCCATCACCGACGATCGCGATCTGCAACGCAGCATTCGCGAGATTGTGACGACGGTAATCTAAGGCGCGCCGATTTCCGTTCTGGAAAAGTCTTCCATGTACTCGCGGACATTACGCGGCAGATCTGCCTCACTACCTTTTGAGCTAAACCACTTCGCGTCTTCGTCGATTGCCATCCGCACATAAACCGCGCCGGTCGCCAGGTTAATCGCGAACGCTGCCTGTTCCGGACAGTTATGTGGCCGGCAAACCTTCACCGTTAGATAATCACCGGAGCGCATGATCGGGGTCTCGTTAGAATACTCTTTGGTTAGTAAGGCCAGGTCTTCTGCACTTAAAAGGCCGGTGAGCGAGCTGCGGATGGCGGGGTCGCCGAAGAAACGGTGCGTGACTTTTCCTTTCTTCTCAGTCGGGTACTTGCCTTCCCAGGCTTTCAAGCGGGCGAGATTCGTCTGCGCAATCGCCGAAACGAACGCGATCGAAAAGCAGAGTGCAATGCCGAACAGGATTCGTCGCTTCAAGGTTGAACTCCTTTCAATAATGGCGCCGGATGCTAGCACGAATTGGATTGGGTTGCTCCAGGTTTTATACTCGGCCTGCGCCACGCGCGCGCGCATTTCGGATCCCCGTGCACGACGAAAACAAAACCGGCGAAGAGCCGGACCTAAACGGCCAAATCGAAGAGCAACTGCGTTCGGTCAAGAATCCGCAGGAGCGAAGCACCATCGCCGGCTTGTTGCGAACCGCGGGCACTCTGCCGTTGGAACACATGCGCGCCGCGATCGAGACCAGCGCCGCGGTTGCCGGAGTTTCCTTACGCGCGAGCATCGAGTTTTTGCGGGCCGCGCCGGAAGCCGCGCGCGTCCTTGAACCCGCTGAGCTGCGCGCCTGGGGCGAGCTGGGTCGCCGCTTAACCACCGCCGACATCGAAAGCGGCGTAAGTTTCTTTTTGCGGGGAGTTGAAGAATTCGCGCGCGTGCCGGCGCCGGTGCGACCGTTTGTCTTTCAAGTTTGTTCGCGGCAGATGATTCTGTCCGCCGCGATCGCCGAAGAGACGTTTCGCCAGGCTCAGGCGTTGGCTAACGTAGTCGATGACGCCGAACAGCTGCGCTCGATCTATGAAATCGCGGCCAGTATCTCGCGGCGGTCCGCGAAACACAGCGCGGAGTTCTTGAGTGCGACGCCGGGCGTGGTCTTGCAATTGTCCAAAGTTGTTCGCAATGACCCACCCGCTAACTCAGGTGGTACTGACCTGCTCACCCCGGCTATTGATCTCGCCAAAGCCTTTGCCGAACACGCGGGTGGAATTGCGGCCGATGCTTGGGCAGCAATTCCGGCGGCAACTGCGAAACTTACTCAAGAAGACTCGCTCAAACTCATTCGCCGCGCGCGCAGCTTCCTCGAACGCGGCGGGGGCGCGGCGCTCCAGGTCCTGATTGCCGGCGGGGCCATCCTGCGCGCGGTTCCTGAGTGTTTCGACGACTGGATCGATTTGTCCTGGGCGATTGCGGCGCACGGCAACGCCGGGCTCGTCGCCTTCACGCGCACTTGTCCAGAGGTCTTTCAATCAATCGTCACCGACCATCGGTCCGCGCGCGCCACGGAACTAGTCCGCCGCGTTATCAACCTCACGCGAGATGTCGCGCGCGTTGATGGCGAAAGCGCGCTCGCGTGTTTGCGTTCGAGCGCTAAAGCGCTGCGCAGCGTTTCCATCGATCAGTTTGAGAGCTGGGCGCGCGCCGGCTTGATTACCAGCGACACGCGCACGCGGCGGAGTTATTACGCGCTCGAGACGCGCACCAGCAACGAAGCGCTGCACGCCAACGATCGCGGCGGCGTCGCGCTCGATTCGATTCAGTCGTTGCTGCGTCTCTATGTTGAAGGCCTCACCGGTCGCGCCGTGGAGATTTCGGCGGTCGCCGCGGTGCCGGTTGAAGCGCGCATCGCCGATGGCCGCACTATCTACTTACCCGCAACGGTAGCTGAGTTCGGTGATGAGGAACTCGACTTCCGCCTCTACAAAGTTCTGGCGGCGCATGCGGCGGGTCAGATCGAGTTCGGCACGTATGAGCAAGGCACCAATGACCTGCAGGCCGCTCATGTTTCGCTGTCCGCGCGTTTCGATCCCGCAAATCAGGATGAGCGCGCTGCGTTCGCCGACGATGGATACTTGTCAGTACCACCTGCGGTAGCGGGCGGGTCAAACCGAACGCCAAATCCGCCTGAAAACTTGCGGTACAGCGACATCCTCCAGCTCTTTCCCATCCCCGCGCTCGCGCGCCGGATCTTCGGCACGCTTGAGAACGGCCGCATCGATCGCCGGCTGCGGCGAAAGTATCGCGGTCTCGTCCGCGATCTCGATCTGATTCGTGCGCATTTGCGGGGGCGGCGTCCGAATATCGTTGACCTGCCGCCAACACTCGTTCCGTTTGAACTGCTTTTTCAAATCACCATGCTTGGCGGCGCGCTTGAAGACTCGCGTCAGTTTTATAGCCAGGTGGTTTCCGAATTAGAAACCATCGTGGCTGAATACCTCGGAAACGCCGACGCAGCGGTTGCCGACACGTTGATGGCGACCAGTCGCGTGTACGACCTGTTTCAATCGATCGCCATCGAGAATGCCGAAAAGCAGATCGAAGTGCCGGACGAGCAAGACCAGGAAACAAGCAAGCTTGCCGAAGAGATGATGTCGCCACACGAGCGCGACCGGCAGCCGCAAAAGCGTGACGCCCGCGAGCTATTCAACGCCTGGAACACTGAGGCCGAAGGTGAATTCGACGAGCTCGAAGGCAGCGAGACCTGGAGTGATGGCGAAACTCCCGAGCAGGGTTTGGAAGAAGGCGAAGTCGCGTTCAATTACGACGAATGGGATCGCGAGCTGACTGACCACCGCGTCGGGTGGTGCCGCGTCGTCGAAAAGAAAGTGAAGCGAGGCAGCCGGGCATTTGTCGATGACACGCGCGACCGCTACAAGGGCATCGTGTCGTCGATCCGTCATCAGTTTCAGATGATGAAGCCTGAGAACCTCACCAAAATCACGAACGAACTGGACGGGGAAGATTACGACTTGAACGCGGTCGTCGATTACTTCATCGATCGCCGCGCCGATGGCCAACAATCGGAACGCATCTACACCAAACGTCTGCGTCGCCGTCGCGATGTGGCCGTTTCGTTTTTGCTGGATCAGTCTTCATCAACCGCCCGGACGATTGGGCGTCATCCGCTACAGCCGTACACGCACCCCGGCCGAAGGATTATCGAAATTGAAAAAGAAGGTCTCGTGCTGATGAGCGAAGCATTGGAAGCTGTCGGCGATGTCTATGCCATCAACGGTTTTACTTCCGAAGGCCGCCGTAACGTAAAGTTTTACGTGCTGAAAGATTTTGATGAGCACTACTCAGACGAAGTCATGCGCCGCATCGGTGGTATTACTTATCAAAACAACACACGGCTGGGCGCGGCCATCCGCCATGCGACGGCGAAACTTGAGCAGCAGGAAGCGCGCACGCGTCTGCTGATAGTCTTGTCGGACGGGCGTCCTTACGATCACGACTACGGCGACGCGCGGTACGCGCGCGAAGATACGCGCGAAGCGCTGGTGAACGCGAAGGTGCGCGGCATCACGCCGTTCTGCATCACGATTGATCGGGAATCGGAAGCCGAACTGCGCGATCTCTACGGCGAAGTCGGATACACGATCATCGACGATGTGCTGTCCTTGCCTGAGCGTTTGCCGGGAATTTATCGAAGGCTGACGACGTGAAGTACAATCTGCCGCGCATCAACGGTAGATATTCGTCCTTTGCGATCCTTTGCGTCTTTGCGCCTTCGCGTGAGATCCCCGCTCTCGATGGAAGCTGGTTCACGCAAAGGCGCTAAGCTCGCAAAGGAACGCAAAGCATTAAAAGTGCAGTCGATTACAGACCAGGTCGAGGAGAGACTATTTGAGCGACAAAACATTTTCCGGCAAATCAGCTATCGTCACCGGCGCCACGCGCGGGATCGGCCGCGCCATCGCGCTGGAGCTCGCCCAACGCGGCGCCGACATTGCATTCAACTACGCGAAGAGCGCTGAAGCGGCCGAATCTCTGAAATCGGAAATCGAGGCTCTCGGCGTGCGCGCGCTCGCTACGCAGGGCGACGTCGCGAACACCGAAGCCGCGGCTGAGATGGTGAAGCAGACTAAAGACGCCTTCGGCCGGATCGATTTTCTGGTCAACAACGCCGGGATTGTGCGCGACACTTTGATTCTGCGCATGAAGGAAGATGATTGGGACGCGGTCATCGACACGAACCTGAAAGGCGCGTGGAATTTTTCGAAAGCCGCGCTGCGTGTGATGCTACGCCAGGACGGGGGCGGCTCAATCCTCAATATCACATCGATCAGCGGCGTCGTGGGTATGGCCGGGCAGTCTAATTACTCAGCGTCAAAAGCTGGCATGATTGGATTGACGAAAGCGCTCGCGCGCGAAGTCGCCAGCCGCAAAGTCACCGTCAACGCACTCGCGCTCGGCATGGTCGCGACTGACATGGCTAGTGGGCTTGACGAAAGCTACCAGGCAAAAATCATCGAGCAGATTCCACTCGGCCGCTTCGCCGAAGCCGACGAAGTCGCCCGCATCGCCTGCTTCCTTCTTTCGGAAGACGCGAAGTACATCACAGGCCAGGTGATTCAGGTTGATGGGGGGCTGGCGATGTGAGGATGTATCCACAGATTTCACAGATTACACAGATTACACAGATTAGAAAACCACAGACAATGAAAGACTAAAGGCGGCTGCGTCTATGATCGAAAACGGTGCCGCCTTTGTTCTTTTCGTTCTGTGTAATCTGTGTAATCTGTGGATTAATTCAGTTCTTATCCCAGAAACTCATCCGGCTCAACAATCTTTCCCGCAATTGCCGAAGCAGCCACGACGTAAGGTGACGCGAGATAAAGTTTCCCGGGGCCGCTGCGGCCGGGGAAGTTTCGGTTCTGGGCGCTGACGGTCACGGTCTCAGCCGTCTTCGAAGCGCCGGGGCCGGCGTTGATGCAGGCGCCGCAGGAAGGATCGATCAATTCAGCACCCGCTTCAGTGAATATCTCGATATAGCCTTTCTGGCGAGCGTACTGCTTGATCTTCTGCGAACCGAATTGCAGATAGAGATGGACGCCCGGCGCGACGTGCTTCCCTTGCTCGAGCGCATGCTGAAGGACGGTCGCGTACATGTCCATGTCAGCCATCTTGCCGCCCGTGCATGAACCGCCGTACGCGGCGTCAATCCGCACTTCATCTTCAAGCTCGTCGATCGGAATCCCGTTACGCGGATCGCCGGGCAAAGCCACCATCGGCCGAATCTCGTCGAGATTAATCTCAAATACAGCCGCGTACTCGGCGTCCGGATCGCTGTAGACGAAACCCTTTCGCACTTCTTCAGCATCGATCCCGCGCGTTGACACGATGTAAGCCAACGTCGCTTCATCAGGTTCGATGATGCCGGTAAAGCCGCCGGCCTCGACGGCCATGTTTGTTAAAGTCGCGCGCTCATCCATCGGCCAGTTCATTAAATCGTCGCCAGCGAACTCCAAAACCTTGCCGATGCCCTGGCTCGATTTCATGTAATCGGTCGCGAGAATATGCAGCATCACGTCCTTGGCCGCGACGTCCGCGCGTTTCTTGCCGGTCAGAATGTATTTGACGGTTTCAGGAACTCGAATACGAATGTCTTTCGTGTACCAGGCGTTCGCCATATCGGTCGAGCCGACGCCGAACGCAAAACAACCGAGCACGCCCGCCATGCACGTGTGCGAATCAGTGCCGATGACAATCTGTCCCGGCAAAGCCAGATCTTCAACGACGGCGTTGTGACAAATCGCGTCTGAACCACCTTCAGGATTTTCGCCGTAGAGCTTGATCCCCTGCCGCTCGGTAAAACTCTCCTGCGTAGTCGCGAGGCCTTCGGCTTTTTCCAGCAGACCCATCTCGCGATGCTTTGGCGACATGACCTTGCCGAGGAAAGTCAGGTGATCGCGAAAGGCAAAGACTGATTCAGGTTCAGTGATCTTCGCGTCGGACCCAAGCGCGTGGGTGAAGAGCGATGCGGCCATCGGGGTCACGTACTCATGCGAGAAGCGCACGTCGGCCACGGCAAACAAGGCATCGCCGGGTCTGACCGACGCAACGCCCACGGTGCCGGCTTTGACGAAGGCATGGCGGGCGATGATCTTTTCAACTATGTTCATGGGGCGCGTGTCAGAAGCCCCGTCGTTTAGAGGAGGGCTACCGCCCGCCTGTGCGGGCGAGGACGCCCGCGCTCCCCGCGCAGGTGGTGCTGACTCACTTTCATCAGACGGCGACGCGCCGGTGACTGCTTTCTGAACCACATTTTGAAAAAGGTCGCGCTCATGCTCGGCGACCTGGCCGACGTCAACCAGCTGCTGCATGAATTGCTGACTCTCAACCGGCGGCGGTGAAACCTTTCCCGCCAGCCTCGCTTTGTTGTAATTGAACAGCCCGCCATGTTCGACGATGTCTCTCGAAATCGGATCGAGACCTTTGGTGAATTCGCTGAGCGGAATCTCTTCGCCGCCGCGAATGCGTTCGATCAATCCGAAATCAGTCGAGGTCAGCAGCCCAATATTCTGGGAATTCTGTCCGTAGATTTTTTCGATGCTCCTGGCAATGACGAGTTGGATACCCGCGGCCTTTTCCGCATAGGGCGCCGTCTCGCGCGAAGAACCACAACCTTTCGAAAGCCCGGAGACCACGACCGCGAAGCCGCCGTTCTTTACTTCATCTTTCCTGACCGCGGCGTCGCGCATGCCGACATAGACGTACTCGCCGAGCGTCTCGTCGTAATAAAAGCAGACCCAGCCCGGCGTGATTTCATCCGTCGAAATATTGCTCATCAACGGCAGATCATCGTTGGCCAAACGCGCGGCCAACTCAGTTTCCACCGCCCGCGCTTCTTCGCCCGTCGCTTCGAGCTGGCGCCGAATTAACGAAGTGTCTTCGGTTAAGAACAGTATGCGGCCGGAAAAACTCATACTTTCGGGCCGTTTTTCGTTTCGATTAGCTGACATTCCTACTCCGCAAAAATTACGAATGATGGCAAGCTGAAATTATAAACCGCGGTGATGAAATTATCGGAATGGCGGCCCCGTCACGGCGCGGGAGTCGTGAGCAGGTAGACTGCGAACGAAGCCAGCCAGTGTTCGCCTTCGTAACTGCCGCTGGCGATGTGCGGCAACGCCGCGTTGGCGTGCGCGGCGGCTGATCGAGCGAGAATCGCGCGTGCAGGATCGTTGCGTGGCAAAGCATTCGCAATGCTTCGCATGCACCACGCGCGGCTAAGATTTAAGCCGTCGAGATGAACTAATTTCGGATCTGTTCGATCGGTCACCAGGGCCGGCTGCAATAGCTGCTTTGGTTGATTGCGATTGATACCCGGAAGGAATCGGTGAAACCAGATAAAAAACTGTGACTTGTTCCACACGCGTCGCATTAGATCAGCTTCCATCAGCGCCGGCGAAAAGAAATCTTCGCCGCCCGGTTCCCACGCCGCGGGGTAGTTACTTTCTTTGGCGAAATAAAACCGACTACGCTCGATGATCAGGTCTTCCAGCTTCTTGTTGCCAACCGCCCGCGCGTAATCGAGCGCGAACGCGAGCCCGAACGCCGTGTTCGGATGCACGCCGGTGCGAATTGGATAATTCTGCTTCGGCAGGAAAGCGACATATCGATCGGCAAAAGCATCGGCCAACGGTTGAAGATTCCGCGACCACTTGCGCCCGTCTTCATCGTTCCACCCGTGCAACTCTTCGGCTAGTTTCAGCAGCCACGCCCAGCCGTAGGTGCGCTCAAACGATGCGCGACTTTTCTGATTCAGATAAGCAACTTCCGCGGCGATGTTCCGGGCGCTCAGGTTGTCGTCAAGCGCCTCACGAATCTGCTTTCCTTCCGGGAGGTTGGGAAAAGTCTTGAGCAGATGCGCCAGCATCCAGTGACCGTGCACGGTTGAATGCCAGTCGTAACAGCCGTAGAACGCCGGGTGCAGTTCCTTCGGATCGCGAACTTCCGATCCGTCGTTCATCGTGTGGTCGAGCTTGTTCGGAAATTCTTTGCGGACACACTTCAGGGCCAGCCGTGCGAAGTGTGAAGCTTGGGGTTCAGTAAGTGAAAGCTGATTCGTTGTTGTTCGCTGCGCGAATAGGCTGGTGACCACAAGCAAACTTAGGAATGTTGCGGAAAGAATTGTCTGCAATTTCATGTCATTTCGAGAGATCAACCCACCCGCTACCGCAGGTGGTACTGACTAACACCCGCTATCCTGACTAGTCGGGATTCTGACTTCACCGCATGATCAAAAGCACATCTGTCAGCCGATTCACGACGCCAAGCAACGTGCGGCCTGATTGATCGAAGTGTCCGCCGACCGCCTGAGCTTCGGCGTCCGCGGCCCCCGACGCCGAACCGGCGAGCTTCAGATAGTAACTCTGCAACCCGGGCGTGCTGCGAAAATAAATTTCCAACGCGTCGAGACCTTCGCGCACGTTCCTCAAACTGGTTTTTACCGTTGTTTTGTTTTGCTCGTTCTGCTGCAGCGCCGCGGGAGACGCTTCGTTCTTCCGCGCCGCTTCATCAACCTGTTCAATGCCCTTCGCGACTCCGCCGAGGACGTATAAGAACCTGGTGAGAATCTTTAGCTGATCGGCGACTTTCGTCGCGCCGGCCAGGCGGATGGCGGCAGCCTGCTCTGCGGTGGACGTGGTGGTTGGCTTCTGCCTGCTGGTTGAACGGTTCCGGGTCTGGCCAAAAGCGCTGAAGGGCAAAAGCAATAAACAAGCGGCGGCGATGAGTAGAAAGCGATTCATGTTTCCTCCGGTAATTAGCCTGGACCTCAGTCTCTGGCTACAATCTCAGATTCAATCAACGGTAACGCAATGATGCGACAACGAACTCTGAAAGTCGAACGTCTTGGGCGCGTCGAATACGGCGAGGCGCTCGGTATTCAGAAAGCTTGCGAGCGCGCCGTGTTGGCCGGTGAACAGCCGGACACGCTACTTTTACTTGAGCATCCGCACGTGCTGACAATGGGCCGGCGTTCGGCCCCCGGCGCGATCATCGCGGCCGAAGACATCCTCGAAGCGCGCGGTGTTACCGTGTTTGAAACCAACCGCGGCGGGAAGGCGACTTATCATGGGCTGGGACAAGTCGTAGGTTATCCGATCATCAAGCTGAGTCCCGATCGGGAAGACGTGCATCGATTTGTTCGCGACCTGGAAGAAGTTTTGATTCGCGCGCTGAGCGACTTGGGCATTGAATCGTTTCGGATCCCCGGTCTGACGGGCGTGCACACTTCGCGTGGCAAAGTCGCAGCCATCGGCGTGCACATCGCGCGCTGGGTGACGACGCACGGTTTCGCCCTGAACGTGAACACGGATCTCAGCTACTTCGACTTGATCATCGCCTGTGAAGGCGAGCCGGTGACTTCAATGAAAGAATTGCTTGGCCATGAGATCAGTTTGAGCGACGTGGAAGATCGAATTGTGAAAAGGTTTGCGGAAGTCTTTGAGATGGAAATGGAGTCAGAACCCGCTGCGGTAACGGCGGGTTGATCTCATCCATCCACGGCCGCATATTGCAAAGTTCAACCGCCCGCTACCGCAGGCGGTTCTGACCACTATGCTGACATTCGACCTAATCAAACAAGCCGCGGAACGGATCGCCGGGCGCGTGCACCGCACGCCCGTCATGACGTCGCGCGCCTTCAATGAAGTTGCCGGCTGCGAAGTCTTCTTCAAATGCGAAAACCTGCAACGCGTCGGCGCTTTCAAAGCGCGGGGCGCAATGAATCGAATTCTGTCGCTCGACGACGAAGAGAAGAAGCGCGGCGTGTTGGCCGTCTCTTCCGGAAATCATGCGCAGGCGGTGGCGCTCGCCGGACGTGAAGCAGGCGTGCGCGCAGTGGTATGCATCCCCGATGACGCGCCGAAAATGAAAGTCGCCGGCATGCGCAGTTACGGCGCGGACATTCGCGTTTTCGATCGTCACAAGGATGACCGCGATGCGTTCGGCGAGGAGATTGCCGAACGCGAAGGATTAGTGCAGGTTCCCGCTTACGACGATTATTTGATTATGGCCGGTCAGGGCACTTGTGGACTAGAGCTTGTTGAAGAGGTTCCAGATCTCGACTCTCTGCTGACGCCTTGCAGCGGCGGCGGCCTGTTCGCCGGTGTCAGCACGGCGGCGAAAGGGCTTAATCCATCTATCAGATGTTTTGCGGTCGAGCCAGACACGGCCAACGACACGCAGCAATCGATCGCGAAAGGCGAGCGCGTAAAGATCTCTCCACCGCCCACAATCGCTGATGGCTTGCGCGTCCAGAAACCAGGGGAACTTACTTTTCCGATCACGCGTCAAAACGCTGAAGCCGTCCTGACGGTCACCGATGAAGAGATCATCGCCACGATGAAGTTCCTCTTATTCCGGATGAAGATGGTGATCGAGCCGTCGGGCGCCGCGGCGGCCGCCGCCGTGTTCGCGAAAAAGCTTCCGCAAAACTGCCGTCGCGTCGGCGTCGTGTTGTCCGGGGGCAACGTTGACAGTGATCTGCTAGCCGGGATTTTGAAGGACTAAGCCAACGATGACGTACCTCTTGATACTCGACGCCGCACCCGAACCGATCTCAACCGGCATCGGAATCACGGGGCTGGTTCTCGTGGCAATCGTCGTGGTGATGATTACGACGGCGGTGCTCGTCGGCGCGGTGTTTCTTTTTCGCGCGATCAAAAAGACGTCGGATCGAAATGCTCGCATGATAATCGGCGATGCTTCATTGAACCTTGATAACGCTGCTAGTCAATCCGATTCCCGGCCTCAGACAAGTCCAAACCAACCGTAAGCATTCAAGACTTCACCGGCGCCAAACGAAGCAAGGTTCGCGACGACGATTGCGCCGAAGTCCCGCCACATCGAAGCTTTTCCTAACTCTTCGGGTTCTCCGTAAGCCAGCCAGAACAGAATGCATTCCGCGACCGGTGCGAAGGTTTCGGCGACTGCGAGATAAGCAGCGCGCGATCTGCCTTCGAAAAGCGGCGGCAAGACGAGCACCACAATCGGGTAAGTACACGCGGTGAGCCAGAGCCCGGCGAGCAATCTCCGCTTCATTGAATGTCGCTTTGAGAGGCCGACCAGTAGCACCGGTGTCTCGATTAGAATTGTGAGGAGGTAGCCGAGCGGAAGAAAGCGCCAGAGAGATGCGGACATTTTGGAGTGCGCCGACTTTGACGGCGCTTTGGATGCTTTTGTTTAGTCGGTCTTAAGAAAATGGAATCAAAAGCGGCGTCGCCGCTTCGCTCTGCCGCCGCACTCCAAATTAAATCATTCTCAACAAAAACGGGGCTTCCGCGAGCACATGCGCAATTGCCACCGTGAAGTAAATGTCACGCGTCGCGGTGTAATCGAACGAGAAGCCAAACCACAGCCCCACGACGATGAAGAGCCCGAGGACCAGCATTCCGCCAATCAGTTTCGGGAAGCCCCGCGAGTGAGTTGCGACCGGAATCGAGTCGACTTTCCAAATCGCTCCCGTCGCCCCAATCAACGGCAGCGCGACAATCCAGACCCCGTAGTGCAGCATCTCGAGAAAGACATGCGTCGAAACCAGCATGTGACTCGAAACGTTAGGCAGCAGTTCAGCTCCCGCGTGTTGCGTGATCCGCCAGAACAAACCGTTGTCATCTGCGAGCGGTGCCATGCGTGAAAGCTGCCAGAGCATTCCGGCCAGAAGCAGAGGCAGCAGCATCAGGCAGCGTCGATACGTCTTTAGCCACTCCGGTTTTGTTCTGCGTAAGTGCCGATCGAGAAACCAGAGCGCCACCAGTGGATGCAAATAGACAATCGCCAGACTGAACAGATCCGGCGCCAGCCAGTTCACCGCACACAAGGAGAACGCAATCGGCAGCGCCCAGGACCAATCGCGTCGCGAAGTCTGCCGGCCGCGCATCACGACTAGCGCACTAATCCATAACAAGAGCGCCGTATTCCAAACGGCAATCGCTACCGGCCAGTTTTCTCCTGACCAAAGGTTGGCGTAGTAGAGCGCCGGAAGCGAAACGTACGCGAGCGTCAACCCGAAGATTCCGCCGAAAGCGAGGATGAAGAAATTTCGTGAGCGTCCAAATCGAACCGGAAGCCGGCTGAGGAAATAACGCAGCTCGAACCAATTGTGCGGACCGGCGAAGAGAAACACCGTGGCGATCGACGCCGTCAAAGGCACCCAACTCGCAAAAGCTGCCGACGCCAGCGCGCTCGCGATCAAAATCGTCGCGAACGCTCTGGCTGAGACGCGGGGCTCTCCACGCGAAGCTGCAGGCCAGGCCGCGACGGAAATGTTCTCAGCTCGTTCCATAGGTTCTTCTCCCTCTCCCTTTTGGAGAGGGCTGGGGTGAGGGTGCGCAGCTTAGCGACGCTTTATTGAATGATTCAACCCGCCGCGAGGCTAAGCCTGGCGGCGAAAGCAAAAACAGTATTGTTTGTTTGAGCGCTAACTTCGTCCCTCACCCTAACCCTCTCCCAAAGGGAGAGGGGATAGATCTACTCACCCGGTCGATTCGAATTTCGCAGCGGGACGATCAACTTAATCTGGCCATCGCCCGGAACGATCTCGATCTCCACCCCGGCAGAAGTTGCTTTGCCGTCTTTCAAAGATTGCGGCAGGTTCTGCCAGCGAACGTATCCCGGCGGGCCGGCGTTCGCGCGGACGATCACGGTCGCCATGCCAAACACGAATGCAATCACCAACAGTGCGGCAACCGCTTTCACATTCTTTCTTTGCTGCGAACGCGCGAGCCAGACGCCGGCGAAAGAAACCGCGAGAAACATAAAGACGCCCGCCATCATCGTCCGGGTCGAGCTGTGCGTGATGCTTTGCATCAGTGAAGCCGAGCCTTCTCTTCGCGTGGCCGCTTCGTTGATGGCCTTTAAAGTGTTAGCCGGGATCTGCAAACGCGCGTCCCACAGCTTGCTGTCCGAAACGATCGTCAGGCCGCTGTAATGAACGATCTGCCCATGCGGCTCAGTGGGTGTCGTCGGCTGGGGCCGCGCGATGTCGCCAAAAGCGAACGCAAAGCTGGTGAGCAATGCTCCGACCGCGGCCACGGAAATCAAAGTTCGTCTCATCATTCTCCTCCTAAATTTCGCGCGCAGTATAGCGCGTAATGAGGTCAGTACCACCTGCGTAAGCGGGTGGGTTAATCACGCAATTCACCTGAGCTCTTGACGAGCTCAATCTTCAAGGTCGACTAATTAACCCACCTGCTTACGCAGGTAGTACTGACCTCATCACCGACCACCCGCTCTGACCTTGGATGCCGATTCCGAGACGCCGATGCTAGAATGTTTTTGCCGCATCCACAGGTAGACAAGAAACTTGGCCCGCGAACTTCGAGTCCTAAACACCAAACCTCGTCAGCCAAAGCCTGATTGGCTCAAGATCCGTCTGGGCGATCCAACGAACCAGAACCATGTGCTGAAACTGATTCAGGGGCTAAACCTGCATACGGTCTGCCAGGAAGCGAAGTGCCCGAACATTTTTGAATGCTGGGCCAACCAGACTGCCACTTTCATGTTGGGTGGCGATATCTGCACGCGGCACTGCGGTTTCTGTGCGGTCGGAAAAGGCGCGCCGGAGGCGCTCGATCCCGATGAGCCGCGTCACGTCGCCGAAGCCGTGCGCCATCTGAATCTTGCGCACACGGTCATCACTTCCGTGAATCGCGATGACTTGCCGGATGGCGGCGCCGCGCACTGGGCGGACACGATTCGCGAGGTGCGGGCGCTCAATCCGGCTTGCAAAGTCGAAGTGCTGATTCCGGATTTCAACGGCGATGAAGCCGCACTGAACACCGTGCTCGATGCCGAACCCGACGTGTTGAATCACAACACGGAAACGATTGCGCGCCTCTATCGTCGCGTTCGTCCGGATGCTGTTTACCAGCAGTCGATGACTCTACTGAGCCGCGCGGCTGAACGACGCGACCGCGAGCAAAGTGCGATGTTGACGAAAAGCGGCATCATGGTCGGCCTCGGTGAAGAGTTCGATGAAGTTGTCGAGTTGATGAAAGACCTGCGCGCTGCTTCGTGCGACATCATGACCATTGGCCAGTACCTGCAACCGCACGCGCGCCGTTTGCCGGTCGAACGCTACGTCACTCCCGAAGAATTCGATCGCTGGCGCGACATCGGCATGGAAATGGGCTTCAAGCATGTCCAGTCCAGCCCGCTGACTCGTTCCTCCTATCACGCGCGTGAACAAGCGTCGTAATTAAGATGGTACGCAGGCCGCCGACGGGCAGTCGAAGCGGACCGGCACGCCAGAGGCGTGCGTACCGTAGAAAGCTCGTGTGGCTTCTACTCTCGATGACTGAGGACTTCCCTCTCTCGCCCGGCCCGATGAACCCCGCACAATCCGCAATCGCAAGCATGACTCGAATCTCAAAGCTTGCCGTCATTATGCTGGCCTCTCTGTCACTCATCGCGGCGTCGTCCTGCCGGAGCCAAGCGCCCAGCCGGAACCGGCTGGATGAAAACAATTTTCCGCGGGTAATCCTGTGGGCCTGGGAACGGCCAGAGGACCTGAAGTCGCTTGATGCGAATCGTTTTGCCGTGGCGTTTCTCGCGCAAACGCTCGTCCTCAAGAATGATGAAGTCATTCTCGATCCGCGCCATCAACCGCTTGACGTAACACGAGAGACGAAGCTGATGGCGGTGACGCGGATTGAATCGCAGAAAACGACCGGCCAACCTGCCGCTTTGAACGAGCCGCAAAGAAAGAAGGCGGTGGATCTTATTCTGCGAACCGTGCAGCTTCGAAACGTCTCGGCAATTCAAATCGATTTTGATGCGACCACCTCTGAACGCGGGTTCTATCGCGCGCTATTACAAGATCTACGCGCGAAGCTCGCCAACAACATACCTCTCTCAATGACGGCCCTGGCTTCGTTTTGTGTGGGCGATCGATGGATCAGCGACTTACCGGTCGATGAAGCCGTACCGATGATCTTTCGCATGGGCGCTGACGACAAGGCGATCAAGAGTCTGCTAACCGCCGGCGAAGATTTTCGCGAGCCCCTCTGCCAGAAGAGTTATGGCATCGCGGTTGATGAACCAGTCGATATGCAATTTAAGCCCAGCCGGCGCGTCTACGTCTTTAATCATCGCCCTTGGAAACCGAACGACATTACTTCCATCAGCGAAAGGCTCGTCCAATGATTCGCCGCGTGGTCACGTTATGCTCGTTGATCGCGCTGCTGCTCCAGTCTTACATTGCCGGAAACGCCTGCGGCCCTTCGTTCCTCTCGCCGATTTTCGTTTTCGAGGAGTCACCCGATCTGCCCTTCGCAGAATTCGCCGCCGGCAAGATCGGCATCGTCAAGCCCACCTTCGGCCGCAAGACTCTCGTAATTTCATACCGGTATCTGAATGGTGAGTCGTTCACCGCCGACGAACAGAAGCAGCTGGTGTTGGCCCTGCAGGGCGCCGCGCCGGAAGAGGATGCCGACGACTCGCTGAAAGCGTGGATTTCTCTGCGCAAAGAATTAACGACGCCCGAAGAACTGCCCGAAATCTATCGCGAACGGAGCTCGCCCTTTGGCTACGATTACTTTCCCAACTGCGCGAAGAATGCTTTTGAAGTCGCGACGGCAACTCTGAAAGCCCGCATCGCCAGCTACGGCGCAGACGATTTAAACGTGCGCGAGTGGGTCCGCGGGCAGGACGAAGTCTTCCGCAACTGCTCAGGCAATTCCCCGGCGATTCCCAGCGAGATGACCCAAGCGGCGCCGCTCTGGTTGCGCAAGGATCGCGATTACCAGATTGCCGCAGCGTTGTTCTATTCAATGCAGTTCGAAGAAGCGCGGACGCGTTTTGAAAAAATCGCTGACGACGCCGAATCCGATTGGCAAGCCACGGCTGACTATCTCGTGGCGCGCACGCTCGTGCGCCACGCCAGCCTGATCGAAAACAAGGAACAGAAGTCAGCGCTCTACGCGAAAGCTGAAGAACGACTGCGCCGGCTCATCAATGGGAACGTTCAGTTCGGTGAGTCTTCGCAAAAAATGCTGGGTCTAATCAGATATCGAATCCATCCGGAAGAACGCGTGGCCGAACTCGCCGACGTGATTTCGCGGGCGGGGACCAGCCGGGATGTGCGCCAGGACCTGATTGACTACGTCTGGCTGGTGGACAAGTTTGAATCCCAGGTACTCGAGCAAGAGCAAAAGCGGCGCGAGGCCTTGAAACGAAAGGAAGCCGGAGAGAACGAGCCGGAGCCGCGCAGCCGGGCCATCGGCGAAGACGAACTAACCGATCAGATTTCGGTGTCCTATAGTCCGCGGTTTGCGGACGGCACGCCTGACTACCGCCACAGTATCGTTTTCTCGTTCCCTTACCAGCTTTCCGAGTCAGAGATGCTGCGGCAGGTCGAGGCGCGCCTCGATCGCAAGCTCACTGACGATGAAAGCAAAGCCCTAAGCGTCCAGATTAAGTCCGCCGTCGACCATCGCAGATGGCTTAGTTCCTACAACCTCAAGGTGAATCGCGGGAGCCAATCCTACGAAGGCGGCTATTACGCATCCGACGTCACGGTGACTTACAACGACATTCCGGAGTTCTTGCGAATCAACGACCTGACCGATTGGATCTTTGCGATGGAGCTTGGCGGACCTGAGGTCTATGAGCATGCCTTCACGCGTTGGCGCGAGACTGGCTCGACCGCGTGGCTGGTCGCTGCGCTGACTAACGCCGAATCTAAGTCACCCAACGTGAAGAACCTGATGCAGGCCGCCGAGCGCATCAGTCCCGACACGCCCGCCTTTGCGACGCTGGCGTTTCAACTCGTGCGTTTAAAAACCGAAACCGGGCAGCACAAGGAAGCGCTGCAACTGCTCGATATAGTCTCGACCAATTCAGAACTACTGCCCCTTTCCGCGCAGAACGAGTTTCAAGCTCAGCGTCTAACCCTGGCGCGCGATCTGACGCAGTTCCTCAAATATGCCGCGCGCAAGCCGATTGCTTTTTACGGTGACGGCACGTTTGTCACAATTCGAGAGTTGGTTGAGGCCAGAAAGCTCTACTGGAGCGACTACGAAGGCCAGACTGAGTCTAAGGAGGAGTACGAGACGCGGCTTGAGCGAGAGTTCAAAGAGCTGTTGACTGACGATCTCAGGCTGTTTGACGACCACACAAACGATCTCATCAATCGGCACTTCTCAACCGCCATTTTGGTTGAAGCCCTGCGCGATCCGCAGACGACGAGCTACCTGCGGCGGCGACTGACGTTGCTTCTGTTTACGCGCGCGCTACTCCTCAACAATCACGAGGTGGCCGCCCAGGTCGCCCCACACGTAATCAAAACGGCGCCCGAGATCGCGGCGCTCGTGACTCAGTATGTGGAAGCAAAGACCGTGACCGAACGCGAGCAAGCGGCGCTCTTTCTGCTGCTGAAATCGCCGGGCCTAACGCCCTTCTTCACCGGCGACCTCGAACAGGTTTCGCTCACTCATTCAGATTACTACCTTGAAAGCGCCTGGTGGTGTGCCCCGGAGGAAACCGAATACAACGCCGCCGGTGAAGCGGTTCAGAAAACGATCGAGCCGCCCGCGTTTCTTGATGCGCGGCAAGTGGCCGACGCCAAACAGGAATTTGAAAAACTCGCCGACACCGCCGACGCGAAGACTTATCTGGCGAAGCGAGTCCTGGAGTGGGCGCGAACTTCGCCGGATGATCCGAGAATCCCGGAAGCACTCTTGATCGCGTTCTGGGCGAACGGTAGTTACAAGTATGGCTGCAATGGCTGGGAGCACGATGAAGAGATCCAGCGCGAGACATCGGCGCTGTTGCGAGAGCGCTATCCCAGGAGTCCCTGGACCGCGAAGCTACCGGCGCCCGATGGCCATTAACTCGCCAAACTGCTTTGCGTCAAAAGTCCTTCGATTGTATCTGAAGGACGCAACCTGAATCATCGCCGCAGAGCGGCGAGATATTTTTAGCTACGCGATCCCCTCTTACCGTATCCGCAAAGAGCGAAATGCTCGGCATTTCGCTCTTTGCGTAAGAAGTGAAGTGGAAAATTGGTGCAGGTTCTATAAATATTGCGTGCCTAGGGCACGTCTCTATGCCGCTAGAATCGATCGATTACTTTGGGGGGCACAGCTCCACAAAACTTCAAGCAGCCCTAAGGCGCCGCGCCCGCATCTCAAGGCCAACCCTGGACCTCAAACAGTCAGATTGAGGTTTCTTATGAACAAGCTCTCCTTTGCGACTGCGATGCTGGCCATCGTTGCGGCGGCAGCCTTCGCCGGCAACGACCCCGATGCGCTGACGCTCGCGCAGATTTCCGGCTACAAACAGTGGACAGGTTTGAACACCGAACCGGTGAAGGTTGAGACACCAACGGGCATGGCGATGCGTGAAGCGCCGCTTTGAGGCGGCTTTATCGGCGCCGTGGGCGCTGACCGCATCGCCTCGAGTATTAACTTTCCGCGCGGCGGCGTCGCCGACGGACTCCAGAACATAGCGATCGGGGGGATGCGCGGCCGGATTCGGTTTGAGCCGCCGCCGATGCCTCCGAAAGATAATGGCAAGCATGAAGTCGCGCTTGGCTTCTCTTATGTGAATAGCGTGGGAAAGGATGGATTCCGCCGCCAGCTGTTTTCATTCCCCGTCGGAACGGTCATCGTGCGCGAGCGACGATGGGCCGCAGCCGCCAACCCGGATCGACTGGTGGTCATGATCAAGCACGAAAAGAGTTTCAACCGAAAAGCGAACGGTTGGGAGTTCCTGACGGTGAACGGAGACGCTTCGGAAATCCTGAAACGTGAGAAGGATGGCAAATGCCTGAAATGCCACGCCGCCATGGCGGCGAACGATTTTGTCTTTCCGGTCTTGAAGAATTAACCCACAGAGGAGACGGAGAAATCCAGAAAACCGATTAAGGTTTTTTGCTTGTCCGGTGTCTTTCTCTGTGTCCTCTGTGGTTATTATTTCTTCAGGTAAGCGTAGTCACCGCGAAGTCGATCAGCTTTGTCTGCCAGTTTCGCCACTGAAGATCCAGTGCCGTCGCCCGGCATTCGACCGCGTGACTATTAGCGATGTCGGGCAGCATGACGCGTTCGCGAAAGCCGGCGATTAAGTCCTGGTTAGTAAAGATGCCAAGGATCTCCTGGTGCAGCCGGTAACTCAGGTAATCAAAGTTTGAAGAACCGGCAATCAGAAACTCATCATCGATCAGCATCGCCTTCAGATGGCTCATCCCGCCACGGAACAACCTCAGATCAATCTGCGACCGCGCTGACTCAAGCCGCGCATATTTCGCAAACGAGCTCCAATTGTTTTGACCGGGCGTGACGATTCTCACCTTGACGCCCCGAGCGGCCGCGGTGCGGAGAGGCTCGTAGAATGGAAAGGTGATGTAAGGACTTTCGACAAAGATCGTGTCGCGCGCGCCTTCGATTAGGTTCAGCACCCGCTGGAAAGCACGGCGATTGTCGCGGCCATCCAGGGTGAACAACTCGAGCTCATCGAACTCGCGGCGCGCAAAACCCTCACGGCCATTCCACGTAGAAAGAAAATCTTCGCGCAGGAAGGCAACCGCCGCGGGGCAATCAATGCGCAGCATCATGTCGTGCCAGGCGGCGTTGTGCTCGCTGAAGTTGATCCCGCCGATATAGGCGGTCGATTCATCGATCAGGATCAGTTTCTTGTGATTGCGGCTGAGCAAATTGCGCGGCGTCAGGTGATGGGCATTCGTAAACTTGATCTGGACGCCGGCCGATTCCAGGGTCGACATCATCTCAACGGTTTCGCGCGCTTCGTGCCGCAACTGGCGGTCGAGGAAGTTCGCCGGCGTATAACGGAAGCGGTCGCTCAGGACGATGCGGGTGAACGAATCGGCCAGCACTCGCTTCTCGCGGGCTGGCGACGACAGCAAAGCAGCGGACAATTGTTTGCCGACTGAGTCGCCTTCAAACGCGAATGTCTGGACGAAGACCGACGCGCGCGCGCGCCCAATGTCCTCGCGCAACCGCGACCAGAATTCGTTGAAGTTAACGAGAAGTTCAGTCGACATCAGGTCGTGTACCACCTGCCATAGCGGCTGAGTAAGAGCGGGCCAGATGCCCGCGCTCCCCAGAGGCGCTCCTATCAGCGTCCCGATTGTATTCGATTCGCCCGCGGAACCGGAACGAAATTTATTGGCCCGGGCCGCTGGTTTTTGCCGAGAGTTTTTTCACCACGAGTTTGCCTAATTCCAATACTGGCCGCTATTATGCTGTCCGCTAACCGAAAAGCCTGGCCCGAATCTCTCGATGAGGTGAACGTATGAAACGGATTCTAATCGCGTTGACTCTGATTACTGCCGTATTCGCGTCGGCGACCTGCACGCGACGCGGAGGCAATTGCGCCGACCCTGGCGGCACGATCAAGATTGGCGTGTACGGCGACCTGACCGGACAAACGTCCAGCTTTGGACAATCAACCAAGAATGGCTCGCAAATGGCCGCCGATGAGATTAACGCCCAGGGTGGCATCAACGGCCGCCAGGTTCAGCTCATTCACGAAGATGATCAGGGCGAACCGGGCAAAGCCGCCATCGTCGTCAACAAGCTCATCAATCAGGATCAGGTACGCGCCCTTATCGGCGAAGTCGCTTCATCAAACAGCCTGGCTGCCGCCCCGCACGCCCAGGAAGCCAAGGTGCCGATGATCTCGCCGTCGTCGACGAATCCGAAAGTGACTCAAGTGGGCGATTACATCTTTCGCGTCTGCTTTATCGATCCATTTCAGGGCGAAGTCATGGCTAAGTTCGCCTCGAACAGTTTAAAAGCGAAGAAGGCCGCGATTCTTTACGATTCAAACTCGGACTACAGCAAAGGCCTCGTTCAATTCTTCAAGCAAGCATTCACGAAACTTGGCGGCGAGATTGTGACTGAGAAAGCTTACACGCAACGCGACCGCGACTTTACCGGTCAGTTGACCGCCATTCGCGATCTGAAACCGGACGTGATTTACGTGCCGGGTTATTATCAGGAAGTCGGCGTCATCGCGAAGCAGACGAAGCAGTTGGGAATCAGCGCACCGCTGCTCGGCGGCGATGGCTGGGACTCGCCGCAGCTTTGGGACCTCGGTGGCGACTCTTTGAACGGCAGCTTTATCTCGAACCACTATTCGGTTGACGATCCGACGCCGGCGATTCAGGACTTCGTCAAACGCTACAAGGCAAAATATAACGGCACGGCGCCGGACGCGATCGCGGCGCTGGGCTACGACGCCATGATGGTGCTGGCCGATTCGATTAAGCGCGCGAACGGAACCGAGTGCGCGGCGCTGCGCAACGCGATTGCTACTACCAAAGACTTCAAAGGCATCACCGGCGTAATCAGCCTCAATGAAGAGCGCAACGCGGTGAAGTCGGCAGTCGTGCTTGAACTTCGCAACAAGCAGTTCGTCTACAAGGAAACGATCGCGCCGTAAGAGCATGGACACTTTCGTTCAGCAGCTAATCAACGGCCTAAACATCGGAGCCATCTACGCGCTCATCGCGTTAGGCTACACGATGGTTTACGGCATCCTTCGGCTGATCAATTTCGCGCACGGCGATATTTATATGGTCGGCGCGTTTGCCGGTTATTTCATCGCGCTGAAGCTGGGGCTCGGGCCGTCCTGGGGCGGCCTTATTTTTGTGCTCGTGGGTTCGATGGTCGTCGCCGCGGTCGTGGGCATGGCGATCGAGCGATTCGCCTACCGGCCGGTGCGCAAGTACGCGCGCATGACGACGCTGATCACGGCGATTGGGGTTTCGCTCTTACTCGAGAACTTGTTTGTCGCGATTTTTGGCGGGCAGGGACGCGGCTTTCCGCAACTGATCAATGACACGACTTTCCACCTGTTTGGAAACGCCGCCATTTCAAAATCTCAGATTCTGATCTTCGCCGTCTCGATCGCGCTGATGCTGATGCTGCAGTGGATTATCTTCAAGACGAAGGTCGGCACGGCAATGCGCGCGGTTTCGTTCAACCTGAATTCCGCGAAGCTGATGGGCATCAACACCGACGCGATCATCATGTTCACCTTCGCCCTCGGTTCCGCCTTGGCGGCGGCCGGCGGCGTGCTGACAGCGCAGTACAGCCCGACGATTGATCCCCTGATGGGCATCACGACGGGACTGAAAGCGTTCGTCGCCGCGGTGCTCGGCGGCATTGGAAACATTCCGGGCGCGGTGCTCGGCGGCCTGCTGATCGGCGTGGCTGAGACGATGGTCGTCGGCTATGGCAGCAGCATTGGGATTCAGTCGACTTACCGCGATGCCGTCGCTTTCGCAATTTTGATTCTGGTTCTATTACTTCGTCCGTCGGGAATTCTGGGCACGACTGTTCAAGAAAAAGTCTAGGGCATTGCCAATTTTTGATTGCCGATTGCCGATTGAAGAAAAGTCTTCGATTGCCACCGGCCCTCGAAAAATGACCCAATCGAAAATCGGCAATTGGCAATCGGCAAATTGCACATGATCTCGTTCGTCAAACGCTTCCTCATCGCGCTGGTGATAATAGGCGTGCTTTATGCGCTGAACCTGGCGATGAGCAAGGACGGTCTCTTTGGTTTCGGCGTTCCGCTCTACCAGGTTGATCTCTGGAAGATGGCGGGCATCAACATCATCCTCGCGGTCTCTCTCAATCTGATCAACGGCTTCACCGGACAATTCTCGATCGGACATGTCGGTTTCATGGCCGTCGGCGCCTTCTCATCGACCTACATGACGGTCTATCACACGCAGGGGCTCGAGCATTGGCTGGCGGGAATTGTCGGCGCCACCGTGGCCGCGGCGATTGTCTTTGCGATCGTGATAATCATTGGCGCCGTGGCCGCCTCAATCGCGGGATTGATTGTTGGTATTCCGAGCCTGCGTCTGCGCGGCGATTATCTGGCGATTGCGACGCTGGGCTTTGCCGAAATCATTCGCATCGTCATCGTGAACATGAACAAGGTGGGCGGCGCGACTGGATTTCGGGGCTGCGTCGATCCGCTTACGAATATCACCTGCGCCGATTCGTCGATGGGCCGGCTGACCATTCCTGGATATACAAATTTCTTTTGGATAGGTTTCCTCGCGGTCATCACCATCGTGGTGATCTACAACATCGTGAATTCCGACATGGGGCGCGCGTTGATTTCGATCCGCGAAGACGAGCTGGCGGCCCAGGCCATGGGCGTCAACACGACGCGCTACAAAGTTACTTCCTTCGTAATCAGCTCGGCCTTTGCCGGTGTGGCCGGTGCGCTGTACGGCCACTGGCGACTGCCGCATCCGAACGACTTTACGTTTGTCCGAAGTTTCGAAATCATCATCATGATCGTCCTGGGCGGCATGGGTTCGATAACCGGCGCCGTGCTGGGCGCGTTGGTAATCACCTTTGTGCCCGAGGTGCTGCGAATGCTTCCCGGCGGCGTTTACAACTATCGCCTCGTCATTTATGCGCTCTTGCTGATCATCATCATGATTACGCGGCCCCAGGGCATTCTTGGCAACTATGAAATCGCGTCATGGCTCAAGCGCTCGCGCAAGCGGCCGGAAGGAAACGTCGCGGTTGGTGGTTCGACGGGCGCGCCGATTGCTGAGCAGAGCGATTCGGCGGCCAAGACTCAAAAGGAATTAGAGAATCGATGAGATCAGAACCACCTGCGTGAGTGGGTGAGTCAGCTTAGACAAAGAGAACTGAAAGAGGAATGACCCAGGTAAATAGTAACGGCGAGTTTGCGCTGCGGACTTCAAAAGCCACGATTCGTTTCGGTGGCCTGGTCGCGGTGAATGAACTCGACATGCAGGTTAAGCGTGGAGAGATCTTCGGCTTGATTGGGCCGAACGGCGCCGGCAAGACGACGATCTTCAACCTGCTCACCGGCGTTTACGAACCGACGTCCGGCGAGATCTTCTTCGAAGGTTCCCGCATCCATGGGATGCGGCCTTACCAGATTTCGCGGCGTGGGGTCTCGCGGACTTTCCAAAACATCCGTCTGTTCCCGGGAATGTCGGTGCTGGAAAACGTGATGACGGCTTGTCACATTCACGCGCGGCAAACTTTGGTTGACGCGGTGTTGCGGCTGCCGCGTTATTACGCTGACGAACGCGACCATCAAAATCTGGCGATGGAGCTGCTCGATATTTTCGATCTCGGCGGCGTGAAAGACGAACCCGGCACAAGTCTGCCTTACGGAAAGCAGCGGCGCCTTGAAATTGTGCGCGCGCTCGCGACGCGGCCGAAACTTCTGCTGCTGGATGAGCCGGCAGCAGGTTTGAATCCGTCCGAGCAGGAAGACTTGATGAATCTGATTCAGCAGATTCGCGACCGCTTCGGCCTGACGATTCTGCTGGTCGAGCACAACATGAAAGTGGTCATGGGCGTCTGCGAAAGAATTCAGGTGGTGGATTATGGCAAGTCAATCGCGCTCGGCCTGCCGGAAGAGATTCGGAACAATCCGAAAGTCATTGAAGCGTACCTGGGTGACTAATCTGTTGTCAGTCGTCCGTTGTCAGTTGTTCGTGGTTTCAACTGACTACTGACAACCGACCACTGACAGTTTTTATGCTTACTCTTAATAACGTCTCCGTTAATTACGGCGCCATCGAAGCGCTACGCGGCATCTCGATGCACGTCGAGAAGGGCGAGGTCGTGACCCTAATCGGCGCGAATGGCGCGGGCAAGACGACGACACTCCGGACGATTACCGGTCTGCTCAGCCCTCGCGAAGGCAGCGTGACTTTCGAAGGCGAAAACATCGGCGGCACGGCGACGCACAAACTTGTCGCGCGCGGTATTTCGATGTCGCCCGAGGGCCGCGGCGTATTCGCGAACCTTTCTGTCCGCGAAAACCTGAATATGGGCGCGTACCTGCAAAAGAACCGCGCCGAAATCAACGCCGAACTGGGAAGAGTGTTCGAGATGTTCAAGCGCCTGAAAGAGCGCGAGCATCAGAAGGCGGGCACCCTTTCTGGCGGCGAGCAACAGATGCTGGCGATGGGCCGTGCGTTGATGTCCAAACCGCGCCTGCTCTTGCTGGATCTTTCCAGCACATTGGGATCCTAAGCTTAGAATTCCACGTGGACAAGTTGTCGC
>JADMIO011367049.1_pt1 | contig 69522 bp, 64 predicted proteins | sample 8958161 | NCBI WGS metagenome assembly JADMIO01 (sample SAMN16585339, study PRJNA669376) | soil metagenome | isolation source: Crop rotation soil | place: USA: Cullars Rotation, Alabama | collected 2011 | reverse complement strand
GACAACTTGTCCACGTGGAATTCTAAGCTTAGGATCCCAATGTGCTGGAAAGCGGTGTCGACGGACTGGAAAATGCGCTGCTGGCGCGCCCTGAACTGTTTGTCACGGCACTGACAGAAAACCTGGTGACATTCGCACTGGGCCGGGGAGTGGAGTATTACGATGCGCCTGCTGTCCGTAAGATCGTGAAAGACGCCGCGAAGGACGACTACCGGTTTTCATCGCTCATTTTGGGGATTGTAAAGAGCGCACCATTTCAGATGCGCGCGACAATGAGTACATCGGCGAACGAAGCGCCCGCGCCGGCGAAACTAGCGGCCAGTAAGTAAGGACGACGAGAGGAGAACGCGATGTTTCTGACGAAGAAGGCGATTTCCAGGCGCACGTTGCTTCGAGGCGGCGGCGCGGCGTTGGCCTTGCCATTACTGGACGCGATGATTCCGGCGGCCACGATGTGGGCTCAGACTGCGGCGAAACCCGTGCGCCGGCTTGGCTTCGTGTTCATCCCCATGGGGTGCGATGCTTCGCGGTGGACTCCTGCAGGGCAGGGAAAGCTCGACGAGCTTTCGCCCATTCTCTCTCCGCTCTCGCCGGTGAAGGATAAACTGGCGGTCATCACCAATTTGCGGCTGCAGAATGCGTATCCGGGCACGCATGACACCTCGAACGCATCGTTCCTGAGCGCCGCGGTTGCGAAACATACGGAGAGTTCCGACTACTATCTGGGCATCACCGTAGACCAGATCGCGGCCAAGCAGATCGGCCAGGACACGCAGTTGCCTTCGCTGGAACTGGCCATGGATTTGAATCCGCTCGCGGGTGTTTGTAACAACGGTTATGCCTGCGTTTATCAGAATTGCCTTTCCTGGTCGTCGCCCACGACACCGCTTCCCTCCGAAGCTCATCCGCGGGTCGTCTTCGAACGGTTATTCGGCGAAGGCGGCAATGCAGCGGCGCGTCGCGCGTCGCTCGAAGACAGTGCCAGCCTGCTCGATTCCTTTACCAGTCAAATCGCGAAGCTCAAAGGGCGGGTTGGCGCATCCGATCGCGCAAGGCTGGATCAGTATATAGAAAGCGTTCGCCAGGTGGAGCGCGAAATCGAGCGCGCCGAGCGGGCTGCGTCGATCAACACGGTGGCCGATCTTGAGCGCCCGGTGGGCGTCCCCGCCGTATTCGCCGACCACGCGAAGCTCATGTACGACCTGCAGATTCTGGCGTTCCAGGCGGATATCACCCGCGTCATCACGTTCCAGTTCACACGTGAGCAGAACAACCGCACCTACCCCGAGATCGGAGTGCCGGAAGCGCATCACCCCACCAGCCACCATGGCGGCGATCCGGAGAAGATCGCGAAGATCGCGAAGATCAATACGTTCCACACCTCGCTCTTTTCCGATTTCCTGCAGAAGATGGCCGCCACGCCGGACGGCGACGGCTCGCTACTCGATCACTCGCTTTACCTGTACGGAAGCGGCATCGGAAATCCCAGCATTCACGATCACGAAAATCTGCCGATTCTGGTGGCGGGTGGCCGCACCACCGGTCTGAAGGGCGGGCAGCATATCCGGTATGAGAAGGGGACGAACCTGGCGAACCTTCACGTCACGATGCTCGATCGTGTGGGTATTCGCATGGATTCGTTCGTGGACAGCACCGGCAGGATCGAAGGACTTTTCAGCTAAAGGAGCGGCACATGCAGTTGAGGAAGACCATCGGTAGAATCGTGCTCCTGGCGCTGGCGCTGGCGTTATCGGCCGGCGCGGCGGAACTGATCACTCTTGCCGATGCAGCCGAGCAACGCAACCAGGCGGCCATCCGTGATCTCCTCCGAACCGGTACGGCGGTGAGTGCCGCTCAACCCGATGGCACCACCGCCCTTCATTGGGCTGCATATCATGATGATGTAGACACAGCCAGGCTGCTGATTAAAGCGGGTGCGAACGTCAATGCAGTAAATGGCTATGGGATACCGCCGCTCGCGCAAGCCTGTAAGAACGGCAGCGCCGCGATGGTGAAGCTGCTGGTCGATGCCGGTGCCGATGTGAACGCAACGCTCAAGGGCGGCGAAACGGTTCTCATGCTGGCCTCGCGATCCGGCGATGCGGAGGCGGTGCAGATGCTGATTTCGCGACGCGCCAACCCGAATGCGCGCGAACGGCTTGGCCAGACTGCTCTGATGTGGGCGGCGGCCGAGGGGCACACGGCCGTCATTCAGACGCTGCTCAAAGCGGGAGCCGATATCAACGCGAAAATTGGTGCTGGATTTACGCCGTTCTTTTTTGCCGTACGCGAGGGGCACCTGGATGCGGTGCGCGCGTTTCTGGCGGCGGGCGTCGATGTGAATGAGATGATGTCCCGGCCGGCGGATGAACCCGGGCCGCGGCCTAGCGGGTCCGGTCTTACCACCGCGCTGGCACTGACGGTTCAGAACGCCCACTATGAGTTGGCGATCGCGCTCATTGACGCGGGTGCTGATCCCAATGATCTGCGAACGGGATTTGCTCCGCTCCATATGCTGCCCGGCGTGCGGAAGCCGGATTCGAGTGACAACAGCGATGGCGCCACGCCGACCGGCGCGGGGCATCTTTCGAGCCTGGACTTTGTGCGGGAGATTGTGAAACGCGGCGCGAATGTGAATCTGCGTCTTGCCAAGACCGCGCCGCGGATGCGCTCGACATCCTCCACTATTGCTGCTGCAGGCGCGACGCCACTGCTCTATGCGGCTGACCGTTCCGATGTTCCGCTGATGCGCCTCCTACTCGAACTGGGCGCCGATCCGCTGATTGGGAACTTCGATAACACGACACCGCTGATGGCGGCCGCTGGTGTAGGCACACGAACGCCCGTCGAGGAAGCGGGGGAAGAAAGTGAAGCCGTGGAAGCGGTGACGTTGCTGCTCGAACGGGGCGCTGATATCAACGGTGTCGACAATAATGGCGATACTCCGATGCATGGTGCGGCCGCTAACAACTACCCGCGCGTGATCAATTTGCTCGCAGCGCGCGGCGCCGATCCAAAGATCTGGAGCAAGCCGAATAAATCCGGCCGGACGCCCCTGTACTACGCCGAGGGCTACAATGCCACTGAGCTTCACCCTGATCCACCCACAATTGCGGCGATCACGAAACTGATGGTGGCGGCCCAGCTTTCCACTGAGGGCAAGCGGCCGGATATCGTGGATATGTACGCACCCAAGCCTGCCGCCGCATCCAAGTGAGTGAAGCGGAAATCGCACGCCGCGGCCACACGTGACCCGGATCGAAGCGCTAGCAGGGGATCGGACCGCACCTTGAGCTTTTCTTAGTGAGAAAGGGAGCCTGCTCCGCACACTATCAAAGGCAGATGATCCGGTTCGTCGATTCGGAGTTCCTGCTAAGACTACCTACTGTTCGGTCGATCTGCTCATTGAGCCGTGCTGCGTGCGCCGCCAAGCGTTCCGATGCAAAAGACGGCTGGAATGAGGGAACGTGACCACTGAGCACGGCATGTTGAAGTCGCCTGCTGCCCTTTCAGCGGGTGCGAGCTCTCATCCTGCGCTTCTCGTATTTCATTTGTCTGACAAAACATTCGCGTTGCCACTTGCGTGCATTGAGCGCCTGGTTCCGATTGCGGCTTTAGCGCACCCGCCGGGTATGCCCATTGCGTTGGAGGGAATACTCAACGTGGGCGGTGAGGCGGTCCCGACGTTCCGGCTTGACCGGCTCTTTGGATTGCCCGAGCAGCGCGTAGGTTTGTATTCCACGCTGATCCTGGTGCGCGACGCTGCCGGGAGGTTTGCCCTTCTTGTTGAGCAGGCGAGCTACATACTACAGGCCGGGGAGGGCACGTTGGTTCCGATCGCCGAGGGGGCCACCTGGAATGGTTGCGTGGCGGCCGTCGTTCGCGCCAAGGATGCCGCCGTTCACGCGCTTTCGCCGGCAAAAGTGTTGTTGGAAAAAGAAAGGCAGGCGCTGAGGGACTTCCAGCTGGTTTCGCAGCAGCGGATGGAACAGTGGTGGGGAGGAGCGGCGTGATTACGACGACGCACGGCCCGGCGGCGTTGCTCGATGACCCGGCGTTTGCCGAGATCAAAGCGAATGTCATTGAGTCGACGGGCCATTTCTATTACGCGGACAAGAGCGAGGACCTGGCGCGGCGCATCGGCCGCCGGATGGCCGAGGTTGGCGCGGCGGACTGGGCATCGTACGGGAACGTCCTGCATGACTTTCAACGCGGTGCCGCTGAATGGGAAGCGCTGATTCACGAGATCACCATCGGTGAGTCGTACTTCTTTCGACACCCGGAGCATTTTGAGGGACTACGAGCGGTTGTCTTTCCCGAGCTGATCGCGCGGAATCGCGGGAAACGGCTGCGTATCTGGTGCGCCGGGTGCGCGGACGGAGCCGAGCCTTACTCGCTGTCGATCCTGATTCGCCGCAAAATGCCTCAGTTGGCGGGCCGCGTGTCGATTACAGCGACCGACATCAACCGGCGCGCGCTCGCCACGGCCAACGCGGGCAAATTCGATGAGTGGTCTTTTCGGGCGATTCCAGGAGACGTGGCGCATGCCTGCTTTCTGCAGGAAGGCAAAAAGAGGGTTATCGCGCCGCTCTATCGGGAGGGTATTTCGTTTCAGCCGCATAATCTTGCGCTGGACGCCTTCCCGCCGGGGCCCGACGGGGCGCCGCCCGACCTGATCATCTGCCGCAATGTGATGATCTACTTCAATGCGGAGCTGGTGCGGACCGTGGTGCAGCGGTTTCACGAATGCCTGGCACCCGGGGGATGGCTGCTGGTGGGGCCATCGGAACCCAACCTGACTTGCTTTAACTCGTTTGAGACGGTCAACATTCCGGGCGCGACTCTTTATCGGAAATCAGGCGACGCGGCCGATCCCAATGTGAATGTTTCGATAGCGGCGCCAGTACCCATGCCGTGCATCTGGGACGCCGGATTATCCCCCCGGCTGCCGCAGCCCCCTTCATTCGAGTGGTGCCAGCCGAAGGCGGACCCGCCGAAACGGGAGCTTCGCAATGCGGAGCTTCTCGGGGAATTGCGGGATCATACCGCGGCGGAGAATTGGGAGAAAGCGGCCCGGTGCTGCGAGCAACTGGGGCAAGCGGACCCGCTGAACGCGGTCGTTTATCTTCACCGGGCACTTGTTCTGGAACAGCGGGGAGAATCCGCGGCGGCCGAAAAATCGCTGCGCCAGGCGCTGTATCTCGACCGGCGGCTGGCTCCGGCACACTACCACCTTGGGCTTCTTTTCTCGGGTCGCGGCGAACGGCGCCGGGCGGGTCAATGCTTTGCGAATACGCTCGCCTCGCTCGCAGGCCGCGCCGGTGACGAGGCGGTGCCCGATTCCGGGGCGGCTACCGTCGAACAACTGCGGCGGTCGGCTCAGGCACTGCTGGAGGCATCGCTCGGGCAGGCAGAGGGGAATCGATGACCCCGGGTACCATCCGTTGGGATCAGGTCCACGAAAGGCTGCGGGCGAGTGAGGCCGCGCTGCGGGATGCCTTATCGGACAATCACACGCGCCAGCAAGAGACGCTACGAAAGCGCGCGGAACTTCTCGCCGATGAGAAGGCCGAAGCGCAACCCGCGCACGCATCCGTCACCACCCGCGCGTCAGTTCTCATTTTCCGGCTGGGGACCGAGCGTTATGCCTTGGAACTCGACCATCTGACCGAGGTACTGCCTTATCACGGTTGCGCGCGGGTGCCCGGCGCCGTGCCCGGGTTTCTCGGAGTGGTGAATATTCGCGGTGAGTTGCGCCCGGTCGCCGATCTGGCCCGCATTGTCTCGGCCGGTGCCGAAGACAGGCGCGGAAACGGGCAAGCTTTTCTATTGATGTTGCGCCGCAATGCCGGCGGCACTGTCGGCGTGAAGGTGGACGAACTGGAATCGCTCGCTGAACTGCCGGCGGGAGACCCGACGCCCGCACGCCACGGGCGTTTCATTCGCGGCCTGCTACCGGGCGGTCTGCTACTGCTGGATCCGGACGCGGCGCTCGACGCCGTATTTCCTCGTGAGGAGTCTCGCTCTCAATGAAGCTGAATCTGAAGATCGGCGCGCGCATTCTGTCGGGTTATGCGCTGGCCCTGATCGCCGTGGGCGCGGTCGGCACGGTGCTCTACCGCGCGATGAACGAACTGGTGGAGAGCGCCGACTGGGTCAATCACACCCATCGTGTGAAGGAGAATATTTCGGCGGTCCTGGGCTCGGTTCGCGATGCAGAAACCGGCCAGCGGGGTTTCGTGCTCACCGGCGCGGCGCGGTATCTCGATCCCTACACGGCGGCGATCCCCGCGATCGATACCGAACTCCGGACGCTCGAAGAACTGACGGCGGATAACCCGGCTCAGCAGCGGCGGCTCGAAACCCTGAGGCCGCTGGTGGCTGGCAAGATGGGCGAACTGGCGGAAACCGTGGCGTTGCGCAAAGAGCGTGGCGAGGCGGCGGCGGTGGCCCTCGTCGTTACCGACCGGGGAAAGAACATTATGGACGACATCCGGCGCGTCCTGGGGGAAATGGATCGCGAAGAGTCGAAGCTCCTGGCCGATCGCGATGTGCGGTCCAAGGCGACAGCGCGCTTCGCCACGCTGGTGCTGGCGTTGGGAAGCATAGCGGTTCTCATCTTGGTTGGCACAATTGGCACGCTCGTCCAACGCTCGATTACGCGGCCGCTTGGCGCGTTCATGCAATTCAGCGGACGGGTGGGGGAAGGCGATCTGACGCAGGAGGCCAGTGTTTCGAGCGCGGATGAACTGGGCGAGTTGGGCCGCTGCCTCGACCAGATGGTGGTGGGGCTGCGGGATGTGGCGGGGCAGGCGCGTTCGGCGACTTCCAATCTCACGTCGGCATCGGCGGAGATTCTGGCGTCTACCCAGCAGCAGGCGGCGAGCACCAGCGAGCAGGCCGCCGCCGTGCAGCAAACTACGGTGACGATGGAAGAGCTGACGCAGTCCGGCGCCCAGATATCCGAGCGGGCGCAGCAGGTGGCCGCCGCGGCGGAAGCCACGACCACGGCGGGCCAGGCCGGCATGCAGGCGATGGAGCGAACGTCGCGGACGATGGAGGCAATCCGCGAGCAGGCCGAAGCGGTGGCCGAAAATGTGGTGTCGCTGAGCGAGAAAACGCAGGCGATCGGCGAGATTATTTCCACGGTGAATGACATAGCCGAGCAGTCCCACCTGCTGGCGCTCAACGCTGCGATCGAAGCGGCCGCCGCGGGTGAACACGGGCGGAGTTTTTCGGTGATCGCAAGCGAAGTAAAGAATCTGGCCGATCAATCGCGCGAAGCCACTGTACAGGTGCGCGGCATTCTCGGGGATATTCAGAAGGGAATCACAAGCTCGGTGATGCTGACCGAAGAGGCGGTGAAGCGTATTGAATCCGGGCGTCAGCAGGCGAGCGTCGCCGACCAGACTATTCGCGTTCTCTCCGACAGCGTTCAGCAGAGCGTGCAGGCCTTCCAGCAGATCGTCGCCGGATCGAGCCAGCAGCAGATCGGATTTTCGCAGGTGATGAAGGCGGTGCGCGACATCGGGCAGGCCAGCCAACAGACGGCAACGAGCACGCAGCAACTGGAGCGCGCCGCGCTCAACCTGAACGTGTTGTCTCAGCAGTTGCAGAAAGCAGTCGAGCGGTACCGGATCTAGGAGCGCGCGTGAGAGACATTCAACAAAAGCTGCTCGCCACATTTGCGATCGAACATCGAGATCACGTGGAACAGATTCGCTTGCTACTCGCGTCGGTGACGAATGCCACGGTGCCGGGTCCCGAGCTTGACGAAGTATTCCGCCGCGCCCATAGCCTGAAAGGGGCGGCCCGCGCCGTGGACCTGACGGCAGTGGAGGGGCTCGCGCACCGGCTCGAGACGTTGTTCGCGCGTGTGCGGCGGGGAGAGCATCCACTGGATCAGGACGCGAGCCGCGTGGTGCTGCGGGTGCTCGATGCGAGCGAGGATTGCGTAAACGCCGTCGGGCAGGTGGGAGAACCTGAGAGCATGGCGGCTGCGTTGCTGGCCATTCAAAAAATCCTGGGGGAGCAGGGGACGGAAGAGCAGGGGCGGGAACCGGTTGCTGTCTCGTCCGCACTGGTGGTGCCGACGGCGCCTTCCACGCCCGCTTTTCACGCGCCGGAAACGATGCGGATTACGAGGCAGAACTTTGAAGGATTTTTCCGGTCCGCGGGCGGGTTGATCTCGGAAACGCAACGTCAGGCGAACATCGCAGAATTGCTGAAAGGGATAGCCAGCCAGGTGGCGTTGCTCGAAAGGGAAGGTGCGCGCATACGGCGTGTGGCGACCCGCGCTCTGTCAGCGACGAATGGCGTCAACGCCACCGATTTCGCCGCGCTCATTCCGGCGTTCGATTCCATGGAACGCCAGGCTCGCCTTGTTTCGCGCCAGATACGGACGACCCGCCACGCGCATCATCGCCACGCGTGGAGATTGAGGCAACTGAGCCAGCAGCTGCAGGCCGACATGGGCGAGGCCCGCCTGGTTCCGGCCGAGAGCCTGTTTGAAGGCTTTCGGAAGATGATGCGGGATCTGGCCCGGGCGGAGGGCAAAGAGATCGACTTCCGCATCACCGGCGCGCATGTGAACGCCGACCGGCGGGTTCTCGACGCTTTGAAGGATCCGCTGCGCCATATTCTGCGGAACTCGGTGAGCCATGGTATCGAGACGGCGGCCGAGCGGTTGAATCGGGGAAAGGCTCCCGCGGGATCTGTTGCGCTGAGCATGGAAACGTCGGGGGCGAGCCTCAGCATCGTGGTGGAAGACGACGGCCGCGGCATCGATCTGGAACGCGTTACGTCCACTGCCGTGCGCGAAGCTCTTCTCCCGGAAACCGGCGCTACGCCCTCGCCTCAACAGCTCTACCAGCTTCTTCTTCGCCCCGGCTTTTCCACCGCGCCGGCGGTTACGCCACTCTCCGGGCGAGGGATGGGATTGTCGGTGGTGCACGAGGCCGTACGGAGGCTCCAGGGCGATCTGGTCATCGCGCCAGTGGCTAGCGGAGGCATGAGAATCACCATCTCAGTGCCGCTCTCGGTGGCTTCACACCGGTTGATGGTGGTGGCCTGTGGCGGCGCGAAGTTCGCCATGCCGATGTTGGGAATCGAGGCGATGCACCGCGTGGCCCATTCGAAGATCGTGACCGTGGAGGGCAAACCTGCCGTCGTTCTACACGGCGTCACGCTCCCTTTCGCGGCTCTGGGCACGCTGCTCGATATCGAATCGCCGGCTAGCGCCGATCCGATACTGCCGCTGCTCGTGGTGCGTGCGGGCGATGAGCGAGCGGCCATTGCTGTCGACGCCATCCTGCGTGAGGCGGATCTGCCCATTCAGGACTTTAGCTCCTTCCTGCCCGCGGGAGCGAGGCTTTCGTCGGGCGTCGTGCTCGAAGACGGCTCGGTCGCGCTCGTCGTCGCGCCCGTTGAGTTGATTCGCGCGGCCCGCGAATCCGGACCCGCACAGCTACCGCAGACGTCTCGAACCGCGCCGCCCCCTACGGTCCCAGCCGCTCCATCGATTCTTGTTGTCGATGACTCGATGACGACACGGACGCTGGAAAAAGCGATCCTCGAAGCGCGCGGATATCGTGTGCGGGTGGCGGTGGATGGCGTCGAAGCCTTGATGCGCCTTCGGCAGGAACAACCCGATCTGGTGATCGCCGATGTGGAGATGCCGCGCCTGAATGGTTTCGGTCTGATCGAAGCGATGAAAAAAGATCCCGCGCTGGCTGCGATCCCGGTGATCATCGTCAGTTCGGTGGAGAAGCGCGAAGAGCAGGAGCGGGGCCTTGCGCTCGGCGCCGACGCCTACATCATCAAGCAGAAGTTCGATCAGGACGAATTGCTGGCGGTAATCCGCCAGATCCTTTAGCCGCTATGAAGAAGATTCGCGTGCTGATTGTCGAAGACTCACCGGTTATCCGCCAATTCCTGGTCTATATCATTTCGCGCGACCCCCGCCTCGAAATCGCAGCTGCCGTGTCGAGCGCTGAGGAGGCGCTGGAAATTCTCGATCGCATTGCGCCCGACGTTATTTCGATGGATATCCGTCTCCCGGGGATCAACGGCTTTGAAGCAACCCAGCACGTTATGAGCAAGCGTCCGACGCCGGTGGTGATCGTCTCCGGCAGCGTGGACCAATCCGATTCGCGCACCACCATGGAGGCCTTGAGCGCCGGAGCGCTGGCCGCGGTCGAGAAGCCGGCCGGCGTGACGTCGAGCGACTACGAAATGCTGGCTGAGCGGCTTTGTACGCAGCTTGCCATTATGAGCCAAGTCAAGGTGATCCGGCGTCATGGGTCCGCGCGGCCCGCTCCCTTCGTTCATCGGGTTACTGCGGCGCAACCGCGGTATAGCGTGCTGGGCGTGGTTGGCTCTACCGGCGCGCCGCGTGCGCTGCCCCTGCTGCTTAGTGCTCTCGGCCCGGATTTCCCGCTGCCCATATTGATGGTTCAGCACATTACGGCCAGCTTTCTGGAGCCCTTTGCGGCCTGGCTCGAAGGCATCTGCCCTTTTCCGGTGGAGATTGTTCACGGCCAGGTAGCCGCCTCTCCGGGACGCATCTACCTCGCTGCCGCCGATCATCATCTGCACGCCATGCGCGGGGGCGTTCGAGTGGATCGCAGCGATCCGGTCTGCGCGCAGCGGCCCTCGGGCACGACGCTGTTTCAATCGATGGGCGACCTGTACGGCGCGCAGGCCGTGGGCGTCCTGTTGACCGGAATGGGTGAGGATGGAGCCGCAGGCATGCTGCACCTTCGCCGCTGTGGGGGGTATACCGTCGCCGAAGATGCCTCGACGGCAGTCGTCTATGGTATGCCGGCCGCGGCCGTGCGCCTGGGAGCTGCTTGTGAATCGCTTCCTCTGCACGCCATTGCGCCGCGCCTTCTCGAACTGGTCCAGTCGCGCAGTGAGGTCGCCTAAGTGAACGCCGACTCCGATATCCAGATCCTGATCGTCGAAGACTCCGAAACGCAGGCGCTGAAACTTCGCTACCTGCTTGAAGACGAGGGTTGGAAGGTGATGCGCGCCGAATCGGCCGAAGCGGCGTTGGAACTGCTCAACGGCATTCATCCCACGCTGATCATCGCCGACTATCATCTGCCCGGCATGCGTGGGGACGAGCTCTGCCGCCGCGTGCGCATGAACGTGGCGACGCGCGCCATCCCCATCCTGATGCTCACCATGGATCAGAACGAGGGGGCAGAGCCCGCCGGGCTCAACAGCGGGGCCGACGACTACCTTTCCAAATCCATTGGCTTCGATATCCTTCTCGTACGCGTGCGCGCGCTTGTCCGAAATGCAGGCAACGGTCTAGCCGCCTCCGCCCTTGATGGACCTCACTACCGCCCCGCGCGTGTTCTGGCGGTGGACGACAGCCCCACCTACCTGGAATACCTCGCCGATGTGCTGATCAACGAAGGCTACGACGTTGTAAAGGCCAAAGATGGCGCGGAAGCGCTCGAACAGATTGCGCGCCAAAACTTCGACTGCGTCATGGTGGACCTGGTGATGCCGCAAATCGATGGCATTGAAATCTGCCGCCGCATTGCCGATCGGCGCCGCAGCGGATCGGCCGACGAGGGAACAGCCGTCATTATCCTCACCGCGAGCGAAACGCCCGAGGATATGACGCGCGGACTGGAGGCGGGCGCGGATGATTTCGTCGGCAAGTCGAGCGACTCGGCCGTTCTGAAAGCGCGCATCCGGGCCCTGCTGCGCCGCAAGTTCTTTCAGGAACAGAACCGGCGCATGGTGGATGACCTCAAGAACAAGGAGATCCGTGCCGCGCGTGAGCAAGCCGAGCGCGAGGCCGAGCTCCACGAGGCGCTCAAGCAGGCCTATCAGGAACTGCGCCAGACCCAGGAAACCGCCACACAGCATGAGCGTCTGCGCGCTCTCGGGCAGATGGCGAGCGGCGTTGCCCACGACATCAACAACGCCATCTCGCCCGTGGCGCTCTACACCGAAACGCTTCTGGAGAAAGAGCCCAACCTAAGCCCGCGGGCCCGGCAATATTTGGAGATCATTCAGCGCGCCATCGACGACGTGGCGCACACCGTAGGGCGGATGCGCGAGTTCTATCGTGGGCGGGAGTCCGAGGCGGTGCTTGTGCTGGTGGACCTGAACACGCTCGCCGTGCAAGTAAAGGATCTGACGCGGGCGCGGTGGTGCGACATTCCCCAGCAGCGCGGCATCGTGATCGACATCCGCATGGACCTCGCGCCGGACTTGCCACCGGTCGCGGGCGTTGAAAGTGAGATTCGCGAGGCCCTCACCAATCTGGTCTTCAATGCCGTCGACGCCATGGCCGATGGCGGTGCGGTTGTATTACGCACCCGTCCCGGCATTGATGCCGAACGTGTGTACCTGGAAGTTGTTGACACCGGCTGCGGGATGGATGAAGACACGCGCCGGAGATGTCTGGAGCCCTTTTTCACGAGCAAGGGCGAGCGCGGGACGGGACTCGGCCTGGCCATGGTGTATGGCGTCGCGCGCCGCCATAGCGCCGAGCTCGAAATCGACAGCACGCCCAACACAGGAACCACGGTGCGCATGGGATTTCTATTGGCCGCGGCCGCCCCGGCGTCATCTCCACAACCCGACGGCATACCGTGCTCCGAACTGCGCATCCTGCTAGTGGATGACGACCCGATTCTGCTCGAGTCTCTCCAGGACACCTTGTCCAATGACGGCCACCAGGTGGTGACGGCTGCCGGCGGCCAGGCGGCAATCGATATTCTGTTCGAAGCCCGGCACCGCAGCGAGCCTTTCGACGCCGTCGTCACCGACCTGGGCATGCCTTATGTCGATGGCAGGAAGGTGTCGGCCGCAGCGAAGCATTACTTTCCCTCCACTCCCGTCATCCTGCTCACGGGGTGGGGCCAGAAACTGATCTCCGAAGGCACCACTCCTCCCGGTGTCGATTGCGTCCTATGCAAACCACCCAAGTTGAGCGAGTTGCGAAGGGTGATGGCGCAGTTGACGTCCGGCGTCAACGAGTTAGCGCCCGGGGGGCCCGTACAATGGCATTGACTATCCGCGAATGTGCGCCCGCTCGGCACAATGGAGGTTCATGCTATGAAAGAGTGTATGGAACCGTCCGGTGCCAAGTCCCAGCCGTTGTCTCGGAGCAAGAAGTGCCTGTTGGGGGCGATGACGGTTTTATTGGCTTGCCTCGTGATCATGGGCTGGTTGGAGATCCTACTCCGCCTATTGGTGATGAATCGCGTTGCGGCTGAAGCGAACACACCCCTCCAGCAGAGCACGATTCCTGGGCTCAACTACGAACTGATCGCTAACCATCAGGTCGGGACGGTGCGCACCGGCCCGGACGGGCTGCGGCCCCGCGAACACGAAGCCACCGTGGGCGATTTCCGCATTCTGCTGGTGGGTGATTCTATCGCTTATGGAATGGGAGTCAAGTATGAGGAGTCGCTGGCTCCTGTCCTCGAGAACGAACTCGACCGGCTCACTCAGCGCCCGAACGCGGTATGGAACGCGGCCGTTCCGGGATACAACACCGAGCAGGAGGCGCTCCGCGCCGGTCAGGTAGTGCCAATCGTGCGACCAAACCTGATCCTCGTGCAATTCTGCATGAACGATTATGAAGGGGCCGCGAGACTTGCCGCCGATGGCATTCTCGAAGTCTCCCCTGGTAACGGTCAAACGACCTTTTCCATGTTGGGGTTGGTCAACCAGAGCAGGGCATTGCTTTGGATCAAGAATCAGATTCGGGACCTCCAACAGTCCAGACCAGAATGGTTTCCGGTGTGGGCACACTACATCCATCGTGTATCGGGCAAACCAGGTTGGTCCGCAGCAAAGGAAGCGCTGCTCAAGATCGAGGAGGTGGCAAAAGCGGCCGATGCGAGGCTGCTCGTTGTTATCTTTCCCGTCGAACAACAACTCCGAATCGGAGACCGCAGCGCTCAGGACGATCTGGTGACCTTCGCCACTAAGAACCAAATAAACACACTGGACCTCTACCCGTCATTTCGGCAACACTGGCAGGAAGGACTGTACGTCAACTATTGGGGGCACACGGGCACTGTGGATAAGCTTCATCCCAACGCTCGAGGGCACCGTCTGGCGGCCTCGGAAATCGCTAAGGTCCTTTCGACGTGGTCCGCTGAGCGCATACAATAGACGGAGGGGGCGTGCGAATCGATTGTCACGGGCTGAAGGTCGAGGCCGAAAATTTCTCTGCGGCTTGGCGTTTCTGGCTGTTGCGGGGGTCCCCCCCTCCTTCGCCGAGATCGCGTTTGATAGCGCTGGCGTAACGGTCAGCAACCAGTCGATTTCGATTTCGTTCCAAGGCCCCAATTTGCGATCGGTACGGAACCGCCTGACTGGCGAAGAATACATTTCAAATCCAGGCCCGGGTTGGATGGATTTGAGCCTCCAGGAGCCCACCGGCGAGCCGCTGAAAGAGCAGACATGGAAGCTCGTGGTCGACGAAGCTACCAATGCTCAGATCGCGGTGCTCACTGCGTCGGACTCCGTGCGGAACGTGACCATCAAAGTGGGTTTGGTGGAAGAGACGGATGAGATCTTTCTGCAGTTCGATGGGAAATCGAGTAAACCTGGGCTCCAAAGCATGTTTTTCGGACTACAGGGCTTTTCTCCAGTCGGGGGAAAGTTCCTGATCCCAGGGCAAGCCGGAATTTCCTTTGACGCAGACACGAATCCGTCGCAGATCGATATCACCTATCCCACCCATTGGGAAGCTCAGTTTGCCATCTACCAACGGAAGGCTGGGGGCGTCTTAATCTACGCGCGCGACCCCAAACCGTACTTCAAACGGCTGCGGGCCACCCGCCAATATGGAACACTCGATTTGGGATTAGACGTTTTCGCTGTCGCACCCTGGTCGAAGGCCACGGAGACGCCCGCCGTGGAATGGCGTTTCAAGACGTTTTCCGGGGACTGGAAACAAGGGGTAGACCACTACAAATCCTGGAGCAACACGGCCTGGCACACCAGGCAATTGCCTCCGGCCGCGGATTGGCGGAAGGAGGTGAACACCGTCATCACCTTTGTCGATACGGTGGTCGAATACCTTGATCCACTTGCACTGAGAGTCGACCCTAAAAAGACACTGATCTATCTTGCGAATTGGCGGCGGGATCCCTACGATACAAATTATCCGGACTACACCCCCGGGGCGTCGACGGCCGCCTTCATTCGCCGTGCCCATGAACTGGGATTCCACGTGATGTTGCACGCTAACGCCCTCGGCGTGGCAACCTACCATCCGATTTACGCCGAGACGTTTCAGTACCAGCTTCGCGATCCGGACAACGGAGATCCCTTGTATTGGCCTCAAGGGCTCTGGCCGGCCGGATCGCTCCCACCGTTCTTTCTTCAAAGTTTTGCGTTCATCTCTCCGGCATCGTCCGAATACCGCCAAATATTGATCAATGCCCTTCGGCCCATGATGGCTGAGCTTCGACCCGACGCTCTCCATCTCGATGCGGGCGGCGTGATGCTGAACGACGGCAATGGGCTGGTTGAAGGGATGACGTCGATGGAGGGGATGGTCCGCTTACATGAGGATCTGGATCGCGCATTTCCGGGTACGATCTTCAGCTACGAAAGCATGACGGAGGTCCTGACCGGGCTACAGAATTATGCTCAGCGCTGGAACGCAAGCTATCCAGCCCATCCGATCTCGACGTACTTGATGGGGGACAAAGTCACCTTCTACGGATTCCTGAACCAGACGCCGCCTGATCAACCGGGATTCATCGACTTCATGAAGCGCTACGAGGGCCAAGGCGTTGTACCGACGTTCCACGTAGCTGGTTCCAAGGACCTATCGGGAGCCCTACCGGGAAATGAAGGACTGCTGCACATCCTTGAACTGTGGCAGAAGTATGACTTCCGGCCAGATTGGGAAAACGACTGGGGCACCGCTCTGTTCCGCTACATTAGCGCGGATGGGGCGACGACTGCTGTTCTGGAAGAAGAGAATCACGTCGTCAGGTTGCGCATCGGCGAAGACCTCATCTACGAGCGCATTCGAGGGACCACGACCGCGACTGTCGACGGCCTCGTCCGCAACTGGCCGGCCTATGATGGCACGACCCTTTACGGCCTGGATCCCAAAGCCGAGTACTGGCTCGATCGTGGAGTAGCGCGCCCTCAGGACATGGTGCGTCTGTCGGGTCTCCCTGACGGGGTGAGCCTAGGCCTTTCCTCATTTTCCTCGGCGGACTACGGGTACTTTGAATTCCACAAGAATCAGCCCGCCGCCTATGACTTTATACAGCAGTTTCAGATCGCCCGGCGAGGCACGTCGTATGTGTTGCACGATTTACCTATGGGGTTGGGGGCGTCCGCCGAGGTGACTCGGACAATCGTCTCGGGAAAAGTATACAGCCCGGTAATCGCGATGCGACCGCCCTATCGGCTGCCCGGGGCAGTAGTTTTCATCGAATATGACGTGGCCGTACCCGTGAATAACCCACGATTGAGCTTCTCCGCCGGAATCAGCGACTTTGCGGTGGGTAGCGACGGATGCTGGTTCGTGGCACGAATTGACGGAGTGGATATTTGGAAGGCCGATCTCAAGGTGGGCCAGGTTGTTCCCGCCTCTGTGGACTTATCCCGTTGGGCAGGGAAGACCGTCAAACTTCGCCTGCTCGTACACCCGGGGGCACAGCTAAACAGCGCCGCGGACTTGGCGATCTGGGACAGCCTCGCGATCGAATCGAGTGAAGTCGAAGCGCCTACCAAATTCCGAATCGAACTGCCCCCAGGTACTTCGGGAAATGTCCAAGTGAGCCGTAATGTGCGGCTGGAACCGGCGGACGGCGATAGCCTTTCGGCCGAAGCTGCTTTGCCGGCGAGTTTTGCGGTTTTTGCAAAGCCACCGGCGGAAATGAAGCTGGGAGATACGTTGCTCGACCTCCCCTTGCGTACATGGAACTCCTATTACGGCGGGTTGCCCTTTGAGTCGGGAGAGAGCCCGAACGGACAAATTATTGGTGCCAAGTCGGGAGGGGAAGAGGTAGCACGAGCGTTGCTCACTTTCCCGCCGAGCAACGGCCTTACCTATGCGACTTGGGCGGTCTCGCTGCCTAAGGATGCCACCAAACTGACGTTTCGTGCCGCGCTGGCCGACCCGGCACCGCCTCTGCCCGAAAAGATCGACTATTCCACCACGGCTTTCAAGTTAAAGATCAATGGCGAAGAGCTTTGGAGCGAAGTCTACCAAACCAACGGCTGGCACGATCTTGCAATCGACATCTCTGAGTTCGCCGGAGGCAATGCCTTGATCGAGATCTCGGCGGACGCCATGGGAATCGGCTCCTTCAACTGGGCCCAATGGGCTGATCTATCGGTTCGCTAAAGCGAACTGTTTTCCGCCACAGCCGCCACAAACCCGCCAGAACGACAAGCCCGATTACGCTCATGCCAGTCGCGTCATAGGTGCGCGTCGGATTGATTTCGTGGAACAGGGCGACGATCGCCAGCCCCCCAATACACCCGCAGAGTAGCGCGCCTTGCTGCGGGCGCGTGAAACTGCTGCCGTAACCGGTCCACTGGATCATCCAACGAATCACTGCCAAATAGCCAACGACTCCCACCAGGAGAGTGATCCACGGTAATCGTGTCAGCGCCGGAACCGCATAGATATGGAGCAGGATGCCCCATCCGAAGCTAAGGCCCAGCCAAAGAAACTTTTTTGGCGGGACCGCTTGCTTTGGGGCTGCAATCGTGAGGCCCGCGGTCTTGACCAGACCGGCGCCGACCAATACGGCGGCGGCAACCCAGCAACTGACGAGAACGCTCGTCGAAACCTCATAAGGTTTGGCGTGGGTCAAGAAAACACCGGAAGAAAAACAGAAGAGACCCGTAACCACCCACAAGCCCGTGCGACCGAGCCAAGGCTCCTTGCTGCTTTGCGGACGTAGGTGGTGGACCAGCAGGATGGGCAGAGCCACGCTGAAGACGGAGTGATAGGCAACGCCGTCTAATGTCCAAATGAAGTTAATTCCAAACCAGCGGCCATGGTCAGTAAGCAAACCCAGAGGCTGGGCGTGGGGGTCGAAGATCACTTTCGCCGAAAGACCCTCATTTAGAATCATGAACGCCGCTCCGAACAGGAGAATGCCTGGCCAACCGCTCTGACGGCGCAAGGTCAATTCCCGGGCCAACAATGCGGCGCAGCCGTAAAAGGTAACAAAGAGGCCGAATACCCACGGAATGAAGAACTGAAACGGTGGTGCAGAGCTTGAGAGAAGTTCGGCGATCATCGGGGAAGACACGGCAAGAAGAACCGCTTCCTGATAGTGACGTCTTCGTGGGGTTGCGATTGGCGGGTTCATTCCGGCCGGGCTTCAATCAAGGCCGGCCCCGGCACAAGGCTGACCTGCTCCCTCAACCGAGACCGCGCTTCGAGCAGCAGATTGCCGCTCACCCCCGCCAGTAGCCACCAGGTTTTCAGCGGATAGTGAAATGTCTCACTCTGGCCGGCAAAGATAAGCACGATTATCATTACAGCTTGGGTGGCAACCATTAGAAATCTCTCTTCTTCCGCACCCAGCCGGCGGAACAAGGCTCCTGCCCGAAAGCTACTCCACGTAACTCTGCCTACAAAACTCCAGAAGAAGAGATAACCAAAAATGCCGACCTCAGCCATGACCCAAATGTACTCATTGTGGGCGGAGGCTCTGAGTCCCAGCGGAGTCATGTATCCAGTGGCTTCATCGGTGATGCGTTCAATCAGTGCGGATTGGTTGCCGGCGCCAAGTCCGTACAACCAGGTCTCCTGGATAATGTCGAAACTCTTCTCCCAGAACTTGAAGCGAACGCGGAGCGAATCGCCCTTGTCGGTTGTGTACATGGCGGGATCCAAAACACGCATGTAAACGTCTTTTGGGATAAACGGCACAACGGCCAGTCCAACGACGACCAATGCAACTATGGCCTGGAGACTGGGTTGCCATAGCCGGCGGAACACGGCATACAACGCAACGACCGCAAATACCAGGAGAATGGCCCGCGTGTTACTGAGCACCAGGCAATACACAGACATCAGTAAGCCACCGAACCAGAGCAGCCGGATGGGGCCTCGCGAAAAACGCAAGATCCATAGAAAGAAGGGCACCGCCATCGTATTATTTAGCCCGAATAGCGTGGGATGCCCGGTGGTACCGAACAAGCGCCGGACATTCGCACCCAAGCTTCTCGATTCACCCCCGTCACTGACCGTGGTGCTGAGCCGATTGCTCTGTAGTCCCATCTCGGCGTCAGCCACTTGCGCTGTGAAGCCGTAGTAGTAGTCGCCCAGGGAAAAACCGGCGGCGAGAATCGTCGCCAGTAGCCAGACGATGACCGCGCGCTTCATCGTTGCGAAATCACGGATCAAGTTAATGATGAGAAAAAGAAAAAGCAGATTGCCCAAGATCGCGAATCCCTGGCGGAAGGTTTCTTCCGGCGTATAGGCCCAGGCATTGCTCAACAGCGCGATCCCCGTATAGCCGCCGTAGAGATAGAACGGCCAACCCAATCGCAAGGGCTCCTTGCGAATCGCGGCGTGCAGTAACAAACTGCTTAAGGTAATCACGCCCAGGATGCGACTGACGGATACCGCCACGGAATCGGCGTCATCGGTCAACCGTCCAATGCGCTCAAAGGGAATCGAGAAGACAAGAACCTGAATGGCAATGGACCGCGACCACATCATAGCCACCGCGGCAACCAAACCCACCACGGCAAGCAGGGTGGTCACCGGCGACACTACGTTGGCGAGCACGGCTGTCAGCAGGGCAGCGACGCCACCCATGGCGAGCGATGCCACCACAAGCTGGTGTGAATTCAAGCCCCCGACGAGGGTGGACGTTAGATGATTTCCAAAAGCTGCTCTCGGCGGATTCACAATTGCTACCAGCTTACAATGGCCTGAACGTACACGCGTAGGGCTAGTCTAATTCGAATTGTGCCTTATAGTCGCCCTTGAGTTTCGGATCCTGATCTTCCTTGCGAAGGAAAAAATCCCCGACGGCGAGCGCTTCGATATCGCTTCCCATAAAGCACCGGAAGGCGTCCTCGGGCGTGCAGACGATCGGCTCTCCACGTACGTTAAAGCTGGTGTTCACCAGTACGGGGCAACCCGTAGCTTTGTAAAACGCCGTCAGTAGGTCGTGGTAGCGTGGGTTGGTTTCCCGATGCACGGTTTGCACCCGCGCGGAGTAGTCTACGTGGGTGACCGCAGGGATATCGCTCCGGGGAACATTAAGCTTCTCGATGCCGAACAGGTTCTTCTGTTCTTCACTCATCGCCACGCGCCGGTTTTCCACCACGTCGGCAACCAGCAGCATGTAGGGGCTGTCCGAATCCAGCTCAAACCAATCCGCCACATGCTCGCGCAGAACAGAGGGGGCGAAGGGACGAAACGACTCACGGTACTTGACGCGGAGGTTTAGAGTGGACTGCATGCGCGGCGATCGCGGGTCGCCTAGAATCGAGCGTCCGCCGAGCGCCCTAGGCCCAAACTCCATCCGGCCGCAAAACCAGCCGAGAGCTTTTTCCGCGGTCAACGCATCCACGCAAGCATCGATGAGGCCGCCCGGGCTCATCGTTTCAAAAATGGCCCCGACGGCTTTCAGCCGTGATGCGATGTCTGCATTCGTGAAGTTGGGGCCGAGATAGGCCCCATTCATACCGTCCAGTTTCCTGGTGGTACTACGGCGTCTTGGCTGGTCCAAATGGATATGATGCCCGGCCAGCGCGGCACCCAGGGCACCTCCCGCGTCGCCCGCGGCTGGCTGAATCCAAATATCCTCAAACTGGTTGTCGCGGAGGACCTTGCCGTTCGCCACGCAATTGAGCGCCACGCCGCCGGCCAGGCACAAATTGCGGGCACCCGTTTCCTTGCGGAGCGATCGGGTCATCTGCAATACGACTTGTTCCAGAACGTGCTGGATAGAGGCGGCAAGATCCATGTGCCGCTGCGTGAGCAACTGCTCCGGGCCGCGAGGAGGAGCTCCAAAAAGTTCGTCGAACCGGCTGTTGGTCATCGTGAAGCCGGTGCAGTACTCAAAGTAGTCCATGTTGAGCCGGAACGAACCGTCCGGCTTCACGTCGATCAGATGATCCAAGATCTTTTGAGCGAAGACGGGTTGTCCATACGGCGCAAGGCCCATGAGTTTGTATTCACCCGAATTGACCTTAAAGCCTGTGTAGTAGGTGAAGGCCGAATACAACAAGCCGAGCGAATGAGGGAAGTGGATTTCCCGGATGATCTCCAGCTTGTTTCCGCTTCCCTGGGCCACCGACGTCGTGGCCCACTCTCCAACCCCGTCCATGGTGAGCACGCACGCATCGTCAAAGGGCGATGGGTAATAGGCGCTGGCTGCGTGACTCATGTGGTGTTCAGTGAACAGCAGTGGAATCGGAGAGTTCTTACTGGAACCGGCGTCGATGAGTTGCTCCGTGAGAAGGCTCTTCTGGAACAGCTTCTCGCGAATCCACAGTGGCATTGCCATGCCGAAGGACTTGAACCCTTGGGGGGCAAAGGCCAGGTAGGTCTCTAGAAGGCGCTCGAATTTCAAAAACGGCTTGTCGTAGAACGCGACGTAGTCGAGGTCGTCCATGCGCAGGTTGCCCTCACGCAGGCAATATGCAACGGCATTCTGCGGGAATCGCGCGTCATGCTTCCGGCGGCTAAAACGCTCTTCTTGCGCGGCGGCAATAATTTCTCCGTCCACAACCAGCGCGGCTGCACTATCGTGATAGAAAGCGGAGATTCCAAGAATCTTCATAGTCCCCTGCGAGTTCGCGCGCTGGACCTAGAAGATCGTGTAGATGAACGGCGCGATCGCACTGCCTTGCGCAAGGACCAGGATTCCACCCAAAACGAGCATGGTAATGAGTATCGGCGCCAGCCAAAACTTCTTTCGGGTCTTTAAAAATCCCCAGAACTCAGCAAGAAATGCCATCCCTTATGCTCCTCCCCATCAGAACTGCCTGGTCATCGAACCGAGTACGGGTCCTTCACGAAGTATCCAGTAACTTTTCACTGTATTGTCCTGCCTTAGCCGCAATAGGTCCTTCTTCTTCCAGCGCAGATACGCGGCCATCGGTGTAACAACGAGGAAGAAGATAGCCGCCATCACGATGGGGTTGACCACACGCCCCAAAAGCAACCCAACTTTAGACCACGCAATGTTGAGCGGTTGGAGCATCGATGGCGCGAGAAACGCGGCAAGCAAAACAACAGCAGCTACGACCAATGACCAAACGCGGATGGGCTGACCGTGTCGCAAAGGAATTAACGCGACGACCACGAACACCAAGGTGAACCAAATTCCGAAATTGCGGGCTGAAGATATCTTGACTTCGGTTTTTTGGGAAAGGTCCTCATGCAGGGTAGATGCCATGCGCGTGTCCCGATAATAGCATAAACGCTTAGGGCCCCTCGCTCGAAATCACGCCCATTGTCAGCGCAAAATGGGAAGGTCCTACATGTGAAAAGTAGGATGCCCACTGACGGCGCAAGGCTGGGAATCCCTAGCGATTCCCGCGTTGCCAACGTGTCTACAATGTGCCGCTTACTTGCGGATTGCCGTTCATCGCTTGAGCGGCCAGCTCCTCGAGTTGATAGCGCGGCGCGAACTGATAGGTGACATCGCGCTTAGCAAGCCGCTTGAGTTTGGTCAGCGCAGCCCACAGTACGTTCGCATTCCGAAGGGAATCTTTGGCGATGTGGATCAGCCGATGAGGGCGCGAATAGAACCTCAGGAAGGCCTCGCGCTGGAGATCCACCAGGCGCTGACTGCTGATGTGGTCCCGCTGGAAGGCGATCTGGTCATTGGTCAGCGTGTCCCAATTGATTTCCTCCAGCTTGAGCCGCCCTTTTTCGATCAGCTCATCGAAGATCGCAGTCCCTGGAATGGGAATCACAACGTTAAAGCCGGCGCGAACGAGCGGGAGGTTCACCGCCATATCAATGGTCTCTTTGATTTCCTCTTCCGTTTCATCAAGAAATCCCATCATGAAATAGCCGGTCATTCGGATTTTGGTCGTGCCCGCGATCATCGCCGCACGTTCCTTGATCGTCTCGACAGTGACTTTCTTCTTGATCAAGCTCTGAACGCGAGCGCTTCCGGATTCGATGCCAATGCAGAGCGCATCGCAGCCCGCCGCTTCCATGAGTTGTAACAGTTCCGGATAGAGCGTATCCATACGAACGCCGTTGGGACACTCCCAAGTCATGCCGAGCTTGGCGTCGATCAGAGCCTCGCAAAACTCCTTAGCGTACTTCTTGCTTAGCGTAAACTCATCATCGATGATGCTGAATCGCTTGGCGCCATAGCGCTCCTTGAGGTAAATCAGCTCCTCAATCACCTTGGCAGGACTACGATGGCGGAGTTTCTTGCCGGACAAGTTTGGCGCATTGCAATACGTGCACGGGTAAGGACATCCGCGGGTGGTGGAGACATGAAACAACCCATCCCAAATACGCGTGCTCTTTTCCCGACGAGACAGAAAACCCGGATAGGTCTCGGGTTTGATGAGTTCCCATGCCGGCGTGAAACTGTTCAGATCGATCCCGAAGCCATTCTTGTTCAGGACGACCCGCTCTTCTTGCTTGCTCGCCCAGACCAGCCCAGGAATCTGGGCCAAATTCGCCTCGGGCATTTTCAAACCGTACTCGGCATACAGATTGAGCAAGTCCGGCATGCCTTCTTCGGCCTCAGCCTGCCACGCAAAGTCCACATCGGTCATGCTGTTCAGTACGAACTCAGGGAGCGCCGAGGGGTGGGGTCCGCCAACCAAAACCAGCGTGCTGGGCTTGATTCGCTTTACGATCTTCGCGTGGTGGGCGACATAGTTGTGATCGCGGCTATAACACCGGAATCCGACTACATCGAAATCCCCTTCCTGTACCAAATCCTTGAATTGGGTGAAGCTCAGATGGTCCTTCGGGCAATCGCTCAGAACAACCTTGTGCCCGGCCTGTTGCAGGACAGAGCCCAGGTAAAGCAACCCCATGTCGGGAGCGACCTGAAAAGTACCTTCACGAATGGGAAGTACTAATAGGACTTTTAAGGATGAGCCTTTCCTTTTTCTGATACCAAAAGGGTCGGGCAAGAAAACCGACTCGTTCTTCGAGGGCATCCAACTCCCTTCCGCTTAACGTCTGGTACAAGACAGTAATACGTAAGCTGATGTGGTAGCATATTCCAGTCCGAGAAAATAGTCAATCTTTTCATTGGCGTTGAGACAAACACCCCCTTGTCGTGGGGAGAAATATCAACGTATCCTAACAAGCCTGAAAATGGCTATTCTCGGCGGGAACAGGCTCCCCGTGGCAGAACCGCAACTTACCCGGCGCAAGAGAATCGCTTACTCGCTTATCGCGTTCGCCGTTTCCGTTGTCTTGTGCTTCGGAACTTCGGAGGTTATTCTCCGCTTGTTCGCCGGATGGGCGTTCTCGGTAGCTGCCGATTCCCCGCTCGAGGTTTCATCGGTCCCAGGGCTTAAATTTCAGCTGCGTTCGAACTATGTTTCAGATAAGGTGCAGACCGATGAATACGGCTTTCGAAGTCGACCCGCAGATGCGAAGCCGGCCAAGCGTTCGATTCTGGTTCTCGGGGATTCCATCGCATTCTCCAGTGGCTTGGCCTATGAAAAATCTTTTAGCTCCAAACTAGAGAAGAGCTTCACCGAGGAGACCGGGGAACCCGTCGCGGTCTGGAACGGCGCGGCGCCCGGCTACAATACGGACCAAGAGGCTGCCCAATTCGACCTTGCGGGTCCTCGCTTGCGGCCTGCGGTAACAATCCTCGAGTACTGTATGAACGATTACCTGGATCCTCCCCAGTTGCTGACGAGTGGCAAGTTAGACGCGACAGCACCATCTGGGGGAGGGGGCTTCTCGGCCTTGAACCTCCTCTTCACTTCAAGGACATATGTTTTCGGGAAGGAAAAGATTAAGGACTTGCAAGAAACCTGGCCGGAGTGGTTTCCCAATTCCTTACACTATGTCCATTATCTTCACCACAAACCGGGCTGGCAGCGATCGAAATTGGCGCTTTTACGGATGAAAGCGTCGGCCGACAAATTGGGTTCCCATTTCTTGCTGGTGGTCTTTCCGGTTGAGCAACAACTACGGATTTCAGAGCGGGACGCCCTGGACGACATAGTAAAGTTTGCCACTGACAACCAAATCGACGTATTGGACTTGTATCCGTCCCTGCAGGCACGTTGGAAGGATGGTCTATACGTCGGCAACTGGGCTGAAGTTGGCACGGTAGACACGTTGCACCTGAATGAACGCGGGCACGAGATCGTCGCGGAGCAAATAAACCAGGCTGTTCTTAAACGGGGTTGGCTGAACGCACCGACTCTTCCCGGGAAGCCCAAAGGCCAGCCAACACCGTAGTCGAAGTCTTAAGACGCTACGGAAAACAGTTGCCTGATTCCGTCGGCCAGATTGATTTGAGGCTCCCAGCCGTATTCTAACTTGGCTTTAGAGACGTCGAGGACAATCCAATCGATCAGATTCAAGCCCAGGTTGGGATGACGCTCAACCTCGATTTCGCGGCGACCGCATTGCCTGAGTAGGGAAACGATGTCTTCGACAGAATGGCCACGGCCAGACCCGACATTGACGATGTCGTAGGGCTGGTGAGGCGCCCGGGCGATCCAGGCGAGCGAACTGATGTCGCTCAGATGCACCCAATCGCGAATATTGTTTGGGTTTCCGAAGATGCGGATTGGCCTCCCCTCGATGGCGGCTGCGGCCGAAACCCCGACGAACCCCTGTAGGCGGTGCTGAGGCAGCAGCGTGCCAAACGCATTCCCAATCCGGAGTACGGTTGCCGAGATTTGCCCTCGCTCAGCAGCAAGCCGGAGGTAGTGTTCCACCGCTAACTTTTGGATCCCATAGGAGGAAGTCGGCCGAGGAGGGTCGGATTCGCGGAATGGGGCGCGGCAGCCAAGAAAGGAAGAATAGATCGCGCCCCCCGAGGAAAAATAGACCAAGTGGATCCGCCGGTCCGCGCGGACCATCGCTTCTATCAGATTTTGAGTTGGGATCAGGTTCTGGAGCGTGTCCGCACTCAGATCTCGATCTGAGTTCACGGGCGAGTTGCAGTGCGCCAAGTGGTAGATTACATCCAGTCCCGCAACGAATCGATCGCAGTCGCGCTTGGATGTGAGGTCTCCTGCGCAAACTTCGAGGAGGGGATGATCTTCGGCCAGTGAACCAGAGCGCCGAACCAAGACCCGGATCGGGTGCGGCTGGAAACGGCATAGCTCCCGGCTAAAAAAAGACCCAATGAACCCGGCTGACCCCGTGACCCCAATGCGCATTAGACCCCCCCTGCCAGCTTAGGTGTGCGCCAAGGGTTTCGGCTTGCAGACGGCAACGACAAAGCGACACTTAGCGCCCGGCGCTTCAGTGATCTCCTCACTATCCTGGGCAAAGTATTCGCACTCGAAACGCTTCCCAAGCATAGCTCGAAACTCGGGAAGGGTCCAGACTTGCTTGTGGTGTGGGTTATAACCTGGCAACTCGCCAATAGGTGTCGAGACAACCAGAAGTTTGCATGAGGCATGAACGTTTTGAAGAAAGAATTCCGGGTTTTCCAGATGTTCGATCGTCTCAAAGCTAACGATCACGTCGTAGGCTTTCGTCCAGGATTCCTGGTCGAGATTGATGACCTGGTTGCCACACAGCGATTCTTTGTCGTAGCCATCCACCGAATTGGCGACGGCTCTCAGTAACTGGCTCCCGTAGCCGGTGCCGCACGCCATGTCCGCGACGGATTTTGCCTCGCAGTAGCGGCTCGCAAACTTGTAGCGAGCGACATGCTCTCGCTCAACATGGTCATTATACTCACCCAAGGTCACTCGCTCACGGACTGGTTTGAGCTTGCGCAACACCAGGAACAGAGCCCTAACCAAGCGAATACCGAGCGGTTTCATGTCAACGAAGATTTCTCCGCCATCATACCAAGCATACGATCACTTCCCAAATTCCAATTGGGACCGGAGGGATCGACAACGATATTGAGGGAATCAGGTGTGTTTTATTTACGACGCTGCGTCAGGGCCACGAGTGATAAGAGTCCAAGGCCGGCCAGACCCAAGGAGGCTGACTCGGGAACCTCGCTGTTGATCGTCTCGAAGTTATTGAGCGAGTAAATTCCCACGCTTGTGTTGATGTCGAAGCTTATCAAGTCAAAGGTAAAAAGAAGGGGCTGCGCCATGGCGGTAAGCGCCAGATTTGTGAGGGCAGTCAAGGGGGTGCCTACGCCGCTCACGGTCAGTTGAGTAGGGGAGGTCACGATGGTCCCATAGTTCAACGTCACCAAGACCGCTTCGGTCAGCGACCCGTTGGCTACAAACATGCTGTCCGTGCCACCGTCCCCAGCTAACAGTTGATCCACCGTGGGCGGGCCCACATCTAGAATAGTTCCAACGCCAACGACAAGGTCGTAGCTGGTGTTAGCGAAGTCCGCAATCAAGGAAACCGATCCAGAATTGACGACTACGATGGGCGCAGCGTTAGACGACACTGCTAGCATCGTAATTATTAATATCAGTACAACCGCTTTCAAGCCTGTCTTCATAAGTACTCCGCTCCAGTACGAGCATCATACGATAAAAACTACTATTAGTCACGAAAATCGTACTACTTTGCCGTGGGTAGTACTGGATAGTTCGTACCATCAGTTCTAATGGTACTAGTGGGTTGGCCTGAGAGATAGCGTTAGTAACATCGGGGCAGGTTCGGGTGCGCATCCTAAGTGCATCCTTGTAGAACGAGACGAGCCACTCCCGCGCGTGCGCCAGGTCGACGTCAGATGTCAGTGAGCAATGCGGAATTAAAGTACTATTGGATCCTAATCGCCGTCAACCAGCAGTTCGCTCGAAGCCGCGCTCGGAAAGTCTTTTCTCCCTGGATTGAGGCCGTTTCTTTCCTTGACATAAAGGAGGCAACGCTCTTATTCTAAAGCCAATCTCCAGAGGGAGTACAGTTGTCATATTGACGAATACGTTTCACCATTTTCTGCTCGTTGCATTCCCAAAAATCACATCTGGGGTTTTGCAGCTTGCCGTTACCCTGTTTATCCTCAAAGGAATAGGGCCGGAAAGTTCCGGTATCCTCTTCGTATGCTTGACGCTCGTGACATTGATAGACGGCATTCTGGGATCGGCGGTGGATACTGGCGTTATTCGACTGGCTACTGGCCAAGGTTTGGATGTGCAGGGAGGCGGATCGGTTCAAAAAACCGCCTTGTTGGGAAAGCTTGGCACAACCCTGGTGGTAGGAATTCCGGTTTTGATTTGGCGTGACTCGCTCAGCGAATTCATTTTCCGTAGCCCCGGCCATGGTTGGTTGCTCGTGATGACCTTGCTCACAGTAGGAGCATTGCTTGCGTTTCGATCCGTACAGACATACTTTCAGCTATCGGGGCAGTTCGGGCTTTATGGGCTAGCGGAATTGCTGCAGAGCAGCATCAAATTTGGCGGTTCTTTCGCGCTGGTGTGGTCCGGTTTGGGTTCGCCCACGAGCATCCTGTTGTGCTACCTCTTGGGTCCGCTGCTGGCCTCCGGGATCCTGGTTTTATTTGCGGCCAGGCCTCTCTGGGCCGTGCCCTTTTCCTCCAGGCAGCTCTCTGAACTCTTCCGCTTGGTCCGATGGTATCTGTGCGCCGCCGCGGTGGGGTCACTCACAAGCCGGATGGACGTGCTTTTAGTTTCTTCGCAGCAGGGAGCGCGAGCGGCAGGCGTCTTTTCGGCTGCGCAAGCCTTGATCATCGTCTTCCACCTGATCGGGTCCTATAGCGGGGTCGTTTGTGCGCCCAAAGTTCTGCCACTCTACCGGGAAGACCGGTTGGCGGGCGTTTATTGGCGCTTCCAGCTCGCCGTGGCGGGTCTCTGCATCGCCGTGTTACTATTTTTCCCCCCGGCGGTAGATTTGTTTGCGGGATGGCTGCCAGCCACCTACGGCGAATCGCGTCCGATCATGATCACGCTTTTGCCATCAGCGTTAATGTCGGTAGCGAACTTTCCCTGGACGGTCACGCTTCTTCTGTTTTTTCACCCCCGCTCGCTGTTCTTCTGCGAGTTGGTGGCGCTACCCGTGCTTGCTTGGCTCTATCGATTCAGCATTGGCCGGAATGGAGCGATTGGTGCAGCTTTTGTGACCACAGGCTACGCTTTAACGAAAACCGTGGCATTTCAGATCCTCGCCTGGCGCACAATCCGGGCGGGTCGAAGTTTGGAGACTCCATGAGGGATCATCAGAAATATCCCCGGCAAGTTTTGCGTGCGATCTTAAGCCTGTCCCTGGCGTTGACTTATATACAAGGTCAGGCGCCAACACAAGTTCAGGCACCGGATTCGGGAACAGCGAGCGCTTACATCCTGAATGCGGGTGACTCCATTGACGTCCGGTTTTTTTTAAATCCGGAACTCAACGAACAAATGCAAATCCGTCCGGACGGTAGGATCTCGCTGCAGGTGGTTGGCGAAGTTCAGGTGAGCGGCCTCACAGTTTCGGAAGCCGCCCGCAAGATCGACTCTCTATTCGCCAAGGAATTGCGGGCGCCTCAGACGACGATCCAGGTTCGGCAGTTCGCGCGGCAAAGAGTATTTGTAACAGGGGAAGTCGTTCGCCCCGGTCCGTTGAATATGTCGGGCGAAATGACCATCATCGAAGCAATTAGTGAAGCTGGTGGAATTCGCCGGACTGCGGCGGACACGGTTGCCGTTCTGCTGCGCAAAGGCCCGGATGGCGCTCCGTTTGGGCGCAAGCTGAACTTGATGCTCAAGGGGGTACCAACTCCAGATACCGGCCTGGTATTACAGCCATTCGATGTCGTGCTTGTGCCGGAAAGCAAGATCGCGCGATTGGACCGCTGGATCGACCAGCACATCCGCCAGATCATCCCGATCAATGCGAACGCCGGGTTTACTTATCTGGTCCAGGGACAAGGAGGTGGTGGGACTACGATTCCCATCTTCTAGTGAATGGTACGCCATTACCAAACGGAGAGAAGCCTATCGAAGACGGAGATTGTCCGGTTGGTGCGCAAATACCGGCTCGTCGTAGCGCTGGTTTTCGTTACCGGAACTTTGGGCATGTGGGTCGCCCTGCCTATCTTCTTCACCGAGTTGTACGAAAGCCAGGTAAGGCTGCTGGTCAAGATTGGCCGTGAAAATACCGAAACGCCGGCGACGGTTCAAAACGGGCAGGTGTTCAGTCAAGGCGTTCGGCTGGCAGATACAAACACCGAAGTTCAGATACTACAATCCGGGAGCCTGGTACAAGCTGTAGTTGGCAGGTTGGGCCCGGATGCCTTCAAGTCCGTGCTAGTTGAACCCAAGACTTTCTGGGAATACCCAAAGTATTACGCCAAGCGGACCGCGCGCGGGGCGAAAGCGGCCTACAAGGAGTTTTTGATTCTTGCTTCCCTGAAGAAGCGGCTTACGGAGAGGGAAGAAACGATCCTCGCCGTGGCAAACGGAATCAAAGTAGAGCCCGTCCGCGATTCCGATATTTTTACGCTCAAAGTTCGTACACCCTCCCCAAAGCTTTCGGTGGACGTGATCGAAGCTCTGCTGGACGAGTATTTCCGCGCCCGCAGCGAAACCCGCCGGATATCTGCTGGTTCGGGTTTTTTTGTCTCGCACTTCAACGACGCGAAAGCCAAGCTGGAACGGGCTCAGGAGGTGCGAGCGGCTTTGCGCGAAAAACATGACCTCGCCTCGCCGGAACAGCAGCGTGGCCAATATTTGGACCAGTTAGCGAGCCTCCGGGCGGAGCAAATGCGCAATGAAGCCCAACTCGCACAACTTTTACAACAGAAGGCCGTTGCCCAAAATCGATTGAAAGGCCTGCCGGGCGAAGTGGATAAGGAGAAAGTAGCAGGACGCAATCCCGCGATGGAACCGATCATCGAACGTCTCACCCAGTTGCGGTTGGAGCGGGCCAAACTTGCCAGCCGATACCTGGAAGATTCATCGACGGTGAAAAAGGTGGACTTCGAGATCAAGGATTTGGAAGCGGCTCTGGCCAGTGTTGCACCCAGCGTGATGAGTTCCGTGACTACGCAGGCGAACCCAGAAAAGCGCGGCTTCGAGTCGGCCGTAGGCCAATACGACGTCGAGATCGCCGGACTGACGGCGCGCAACCGTCAGTTCGCAGCACCGATCGCGGAAATCACGGGGCGCCTGAAAGAGGTGACCCAAGCCATGGACGCCTTGGATACGGCAGACCGCGAATATAAGCAGGCCGGGGAAGAGTATGTATCGCTGGCTAAACGGCTGTTGGATGCGCGTATGTCGGAAGCTCTCGATGCGGAACGTGTCGCCAACGTGGTTGCTGTCGAGAAGCCCAATACTCCGATTGAACCGATTTCGCCGAACAAAGTGTTCCTGATGGAAATCGCGATGGCTGTTTCGCTGATTTTAGGCACTGCACTGGCCGCTCTTTTGGAAGCTATTGACGACCGGATTCAGGATGAGCATAGCCTTGTGGCGATGAGCGAACTCGCGTATCTAGGGAGCATCCGGTTGGAAGGTCCAGGTATCGATTCATGATTGTCTCAGGGCAGAGTGATGTCGCTGTCATCCTGGTCGGCTACAACTCGCGGTCGACCCTGGGAACGTGCCTGCAGTCCTTGTTGAAAACCGAATGGGGGGCATTGAGGTCGGCGGTCTACTTCGTGGATAACGCCTCGTCCGATGGAAGCGTAAATTTTGTCCGCGCAATGGATTCACGGATTCATGTGATCGCGAACGAAACGAACAAAGGGTTTTGCGAGGCCTGTAATCAGGCAGTGCGGGCGTCCGATTCCCGTTACGTCTATTTGCTGAACAACGATACGACTCTGGCAGCGGATGCCATTCCGCGACTCGTGCGGTTTCTCGACGAAGAGAGAACTGCCGGCGCGGCAGGCAACCGGTTGTTGAATCCCGATGGTACGGATCAATGGTCGGCGCGCCGGTTCCCGAACCTGATAAACGGCTTGTTCGGCAGGAAATCCACTCTGTCAAAGTGGTTTCCGAATTCCCGGATGGTTCGGCACTATCTTTACAAGGATGAACTCCAAGGTGGCCGGCCATTTTCAGTGGACTGGATCCCTGGATCCTGCACTTTGATCCGGCGCGAAGTCTACGAGCAGGTCGGGGGGCTGCCGGCAGACATGCACTATTGGAGCGACGCGTTATTTTGCGATCGCGTGCGAAAGAAGGGGTGGGAAATATTCACCGTGCCCGACGCCGTCCTCTTCCATGATGAAGGGAAAGGTACCGGCCGCAAGGAAGCAGCTCTGCGACGCTGGTTAATAGAGGATTTTCATCGCGGCGCGTTGCGTTTCTATTCTGAGCACTACGAGCTTCAACCGGGAAGTTTGAAGCATCTCTTTGCCAAGATTTGTCTTACTTTTCGAGCGAAGGCCCTCATCATGGCGGGCAGGCTTGACTTGACACGCAGTTAGTTTTGACGCTGTTTACGGAGGCACCCGGATGGAGAGATTGGCGGAAATCACGGTTGCAGGAGTTGACACGCTCGCAACGGGACCAGCGACTGGCCGGGCAAGGGTGTCGAGGTTGCAGCGAGGGATCGAGGTTGTAGTCGCAAGTTGTCTTCTCCTCGCGACGCTCCCCATTGCCGCGGTCGTATGGTTGCTGATCCGTTTCACATCCCGGGGGAACCCCCTCTTCGTGCAGACCCGCCTCGGACGCAATGCACAGCATTTTCAATTTGTAAAGTTTCGAACGATGTTTGTGGACGCTCGCCAGCGCTGTCCGGAGCTCTATGCGTACAAGTACTCAGAGCAGGAACTGGAGAACTTGAAGTTCAAGGTCACGAACGACCCGAGGGTCACCCCGATTGGACAGTATCTTCGAGTGTTTACTCTCGATGAGCTCCCCAACTTTTGGAACGTGATTACCGGTGACATGGCTCTCGTCGGTCCGAGGCCGGAAATTCCAGAGATGTTGCCTTACTACAAGGGAGAGATGCTGGAAAAATTCACAGTGTCTCCCGGAATAACGGGACTTGCCCAGATTAAAGGACGGGGTCGCCTTGGATTTCATGAGACCGTTCGACTGGATGTGGAGTACGCTCGAACGAGGAACTGGCGGTTGGACACGAAGATCTTCTTCCTGACCATTTGGAAGATCGCCGTTCGGGATGGTGCGTTTTGAGAGTGACAATACATTTGGCGAGTCCGCGGGCTCGCTCTTCAGAGCGAATGGGCACTCCCGCGTGCGCCCGCATCTTAAATCTTGACGAAACCAGGGCGATAACGGAGCGCGTGCGCCCGGCCGGGTTTTTGGGGCGAAGCTTGAATGGGAACGCGGTGGCGAAAATCAAGGTTCTGCTAGGAGCCGACAAGCGCATTGTTACTGTTACAGGTCTGGACCAGCAGGATGATACAGCTGGACTGGCGACGCGGTTGGCGACCGATCTAGCCTCCCTGGACAACGACCAGGTGCTGCTCGTGGACGGCAACTTTCGAGATCCCAAACTGCAGCGGCGGCTTAAGTTGGAAGATCGTCCCGGGCTCGCCGATTTCCTGGCGGGCCGTGGAGATGTGGCGTGGATGACCCAGCGCGCGATCTTGCCTAACTTATCCGTGATGCTTCTTGGGAATTCGGGATCGCCCACCCCGACCGCTTTGTCGGGTGCCGCTGTGAGCGCGGCATTCGAGGTATTATCCGAACACTTCCGCTGGATCGTGGTTGATGCAGGAGTGATTACCGACTCCCCCGAAGGCATTGCTTTGGGAATGCTATCCGACGGAGTTCTAGTAGGCATAGCAGCGGGCAAACACCGCCGGCATGAGGTTGATCAGTTCGTGCATGATAGCGCGCGCTTGGGGATCAAGGTATTGGGGGCAGTCATGATCGAGGGGAAAAAGTAGACGAATGGGCGGGGCAACGACATCCCGCCTGACGGGGTCTAGCGCGGTTGGGCAAGAGCCTCAGCCGGCAACGAAGATTCGCGTTCTCCATCTGATTTATTCGCCCGGCTACGGTGGAATCGAGAGTGCGGTCATTAATTGGGTGAAAAACCTGGACCCAGCTCGATTTGAGGTATCTGTCGCGTATTTCGCGGGGGACCGGGACCGCGAGATTCCCTTCTTGCGGGCGGCTCGTGCCGCCGGTTTGGATCCGATACCTGTGCCGTGGACAAAGTTCAAACCGTTTTTGCGTTGTGCTCGGGAAGTGGCGCAGGTGATCCGGGAAAAGAAGATCGACATTCTGCATACGCACGCCTATTACGGGGATGCGGTTGGCGCCATAGCTGGAAAGCTGGTACCTGTAAAGACGATCGCCACCGTATACGTCTGGGGCAAGTACGAACTTCACCGCCAATTGATGCAGTTGATCGATTGGCTGTCCATCCAATTCATGACCAAGGTAACCGCGCACTGTCAGGATACGGCGAACAAGACTTTTGTTATAGGTAAACGCCGTTCCGAAATCCCGATCTTGCTGCCCGGATATCCGTTGGCGGGACCGGTCGAGGCAGAGCAGAGCCGCTCGAGTGCGCGGCGCGCATTGGGCATTGCCGACGATGAGGTTTTGCTGCTGAACGCTGCCCGCCTTGCTCCAGAGAAGGCCCAGGACCAACTCCTCAAGAGCTTTCGTTTGATTCTGGACGAATGTCCCAACGCGCGTTTGTGGATCAGCGGCGTGGGGCTTTCCGAGATCGAAACAAACCTCAAGGACTTGATTGTCAGCCTGAAACTCGAGGAGACGGCCAAGCTGATCGGCTTTCGAGAGAATTACCGAGAGACGCTTCGCCTGGCCGACATCATGGTTCATCCCACGCACGTCGAAGGAATGCCACTTGCGCTTCTGGGGGCGATGGAATCGGGTTTGCCCATTGTGGCTTCCAAGATCGGAGGCATACCAGAAATCATCGATCACGGCCACACCGGATACATGGTCGAGGAGAACGACTGGCAGGGATTTGCCAGGGCAGTGATTTGCTTGATTAAAGATGCGGAGCTACGGCGGAAGATGGAGCACGCGGCGCGGAAGCGGGTAGCTACGACACTTTCCATGGAGCAGGCAATTCGCAAAGTGGAGGGAGTCTATTTCGAAATGGTAGGGCAGTAGCATTACGACGGGACGAGGCGATAACTGAATATGGAGGGACGACACATGAACAGGAAGGAAAAAGTCGTGATTCTTTGCGGGGGCAAGGGAACCCGCTCCTACCCATATACCCAGCATTTCCCGAAAGTCATGATGCCCATCAACGGTACGCCCATCGTGGTCCATCTGATGAGAATCTTCGCGCGCCAGGGATTTCGGAATTTCGTCTTGTCGGCGGCGTATCGCAAAGAAATCCTCTTCGACTACTTCGAGGGACGCATGACGGATTGGAACGTAGAGATCGTGGACACGGGCGAGGATGCGGATACGGCGGACCGCATCGCGCGTTGTTCGGACTACGTCGGAGATACTTTCATCGCGACCTATGGGGATGGACTGGGGAATCTCGACATGGAGAGTCTGCTCGCGTTCCACCACCAGCACAAAGGGATGGCAACGCTGACCACGGTGCCCCTCACCTCGCAATACGGGCTGGTGAGGTTCGACGGCATGGGTAAGGTCACGCGCTTCGACGAAAAACCGACCATCTGGGATTCCTTCATCAACGCGGGCTTTTTTGTGTTCAACAAACGGGTATTTGACCATTGGTTAGGCCACAATCTGGAAGGCGAAGTGTTACCGATGTTGGCTAAGAACAATGAGCTATTTGCGTATCGGCACCAGGGATTTTGGAAATCCATGGATACGGGCAAAGATCAGCAGGATTTGGAACAGTTGAATATCTCGGGAGAGCCGCCCTGGCTCTTCGAACCCGCGGAGTTAAGGACACAGGAAGAAAAGAGCGTCGCGCTAGGTCATGACTAGTTTTTGGCATTCTCGAAGAGTATTCATCACCGGCGCCAGCGGCTTGTTGGGCGGATGGATGGTGAAAGGCTTACTGAGCCGAGGTGCGGATGTCACCGTGCTTCTGCGCGACGGCGCCCCCCAAAGCAGCCTTGTGCGGGACGGATTGCTCGACAGGGTTGCTGTTGTGCATGGATCGTTGAACGATTTCGAATTGATGCGGCGAGGGCTCGCGGAATATTCGATCCAGACAATATTTCACTTGGGCGCGCAAACGCAGGTGGGCGTCGCCAAGGTGGATCCGGTTGGGACGCTCGAAGCGAATGTGCGAGGCACGTGGAATCTGCTCGAAGCGGCCCGATTGCAGGGCGGAGTGCAAGTGCTGGCGGCTTCCTCCGACAAAGCCTACGGCGATTCCGATTCGCTCCCCTATGGTGAAGGGCACCCGATGCAGGGCCGCTTCCCCTACGATGTATCCAAGAGCTGCATGGATCTGATTTGCCGCATGTACGCTTATACCTATGGGCTCCCGGTTGGCGTCGCGCGATGCGCGAATTTGTTCGGCGGCGGAGACATGAACTATTCACGCCTTATTCCGGGAGCTATCAAGGCGGCATTGTCTGGTGAGCCCTTCGTGATCCGAAGCGATGGAAAACATATACGCGACTACCTGTATGTCGAAGACGCCGTCGAAGCCTACCTGGTTTTCGCGGAGATGCTTCAAGCGGATCCGGCACTGTCCGGTGAAGCTTTCAATTTCGGGTTGGGCGAACGATATGCCGTGCTGGATATCGTGGATCACATTCTTAGCGCGCTAGACCGCAAAGACCTGGTTCCGTTGATCCTGAATCAGGCGAGCGGAGAGATCCGGGAGCAGTATATGTCCAGTGAGCGGGCACGCAAGCTGCTGGGGTGGTCTCCCGCGCACGATCTCACGGCGGGTTTGGCGAAAACTATTGAGGACTATCGGAACGTTCTGGCGGGTGCGACTTTGAAGGATACAGTGGCGTTTGCGGCAACGAAGTGAAAGCGGAGAGGAACGATCTATGACAAAGCCAATCGTTTACATGGCGGATTTGAGGTATAACTACGCTGGCGGGGTTTTGACAAGCGACTGCATGCCGTTGGGCGTCGCATATCTAAAAGCAGTGATGGATCGGGATCTCCCGGAAGTAACGTCCCAGCTGTTTGCCTATCCGGACAAGCTATGGGACGCCATGAAGTCAACTCCGCCGGATGTGATCATGCTGAGCAATTACCTCTGGAACGAGGAACTCAGCCTCCATTTTGCGCGTTTGGCCCATGAGGTAAACCCCAACGCGTTGGTGGTGTTTGGTGGACCCAACATTCCCTTCGAGCCGGAGCGGCAAGCCGAGTATGTGGCCAAGCGTCCCGAGATCGATCTCTATGTGAACGGGGAAGCGGACTTCTTCGCAACTGAGGTCGTCCAGCATTACCTGGACGCGGGGATGTCGCGCAAGGAACTGGGGAAGAAGGAGATCCGGTCTTGCATCTATCGCCGGCCCGACGGACAGATTGTGATGCAGCCGCTCCTGCAGCGTCATCGCGACGTGGACGACATCCCTTCGCCGTGGCTTACCGGTATCCAAGACCACTTCTTTGACGGCCGCCTGGCGCCGATGATTGAGACCAACCGCGGCTGTCCGTTCACCTGTACCTTCTGCGTCCAGGGTACGGGCTGGTATACCAAGGTCCACTACTTCGACAAGGAACGGATCAAAGAAGAAATCCACTACGTCGCCCGCAAGATCTCCGAGAGAAGCCCGGACCAGAAGATGTTGCGCATCGCGGATGCGAATTACGGAATGTTCGAACGCGACGTGGAACTCTCCGGATGGATTGGCGAGATGCAGAAGCGCTACGGCTATCCGAATTTTATTGATGCGACCACCGGCAAGAACCGGCCGGAACGCATCATCGAGTCGGTTGAAAAAGTTAACGGCGCCCTGGTCGTCTATCAGGCCGTTCAGTCGCTCAGCCAGGACGTTCTGGTCAATATCAAGCGGCAGAACATCAGCCTGGATAGCTATTCCAAGGTGATGATGCACATTCGGGGACGCGGATTGCGGTCCAACTCCGACTTGATCATCGGATTGCCCGGGGAGACTCTGCAATCGCACGTCACAGCGCTTTCGAACTTAATCGACAGCGGGACGAACCAGATGCACAATCTTCAGTTGATCCTGTTAAAGGGATCGGAGCTGGAAACCATCGAGACCCGCTCGAAATTTACGTTCGACGCTCGCTGGCGTGTCGGGCCGAAGAACTTCGGTATTTACGGCGAACGGAAAGTATTCGATGTGGAAGAAGTGGTGGTGGGAACTAGCACGCTTTCCTTCGACGACTACTTAACATGCCGCAAGTTGCATCTGGTCAGCAGCGTGTTCTGGAACGATTCGTGGTTCGAAAACGTAGTCGCGTTTGCACAGAAGTTTGAGGTTAAGAGGTCAGAGTGGTTCCATGCCATGCTCCCCGCCCTGGAGAATGGTCCCGAGTCGGTACGCAACTTCCTGAATCAATTTGTTGAGAATACGAAGAATGAATTGTTTCCCACCAAAGAAGCGTGCGTCGATTATTACAGCGGCGAGGAGAACTTCAAGAAGTTGCTCAGCGGAGACATCGGCGACAACTTAATGTATCGTTACCGTGCGCTAGCCTCCTTCTACATTTGGCCTGACATCTGCCGTGCGGCAATGGAGGGCACCAAGAAACTGCTGGTGGCCAAGGGGGCGGCCGAGCGGATCCCCCTGTTTGACGAGTTCTGGGCCGACTTTGAGTCTTTCATCTGCCAGCAACACGCACATGGGGAGCCTCCCGTCGACGTGCTGGAACCAACTGAGATCTACCTGCGCTACGACATCAGTAGTTGGATTGATGCAGGCATGCCAGAGGATCCCAGCCCGTACCGCCTGGAGCAGCCGACCCTTTTCCGCTTCGAAATCACCCCGGAAGGTGCGGCTCAACTCACGGCGGGCTTCAAGACTTGGACGCCTACATTACGAGGCCTAACCAAGATGGTGACGCGGATCCAAATGGCGTGGCAGGTTCGCCGGTCGTCTCGGGTCGAACAGTTGACAAACGGGAGCAATTAACTGCGGCTAAGGTTTTGATGTTAAAGTCGTAGGTTAAGGAAGATTGGCAACGGAACAGGGAGGCGAAGACCTCATGCGGGATTGGATGATACCTGAACCGCTCAGTTTCACCCCAGATTTGCCGATTAGTGACAAATGGCAAATGTACAGTTCCGCGCCGCCGCGCTTGGTAAGGCATTTCTGGCTAGCCTTTTCGTAGCAGTGGTCCCAACTTTTGGAGCAAACGAGCTCCCCGCAAGTAGCGGATATAAGTGGGTCCTCAAAAGCTCGAGCTATCCAGGCTCCCCGGTTGTCGTCGAAGTGACGCAGTCGTCGTTGGCGGGCTCCCAGTTCCGCTTCAGCAGCCCCTGGGGATTTGCAGACTACGTTCTACAGAAATCCGGTGATCAACATTTCATGACGGCATACGGCGTGGGTCAGGGACTTATGCCTCTGGGCACCGGGCTGCTCTATTGGGATTTTTCCCGGCCGGCGGGCACGACATGGTCCAACCTCCTGGGCCAATTTACGATTGTTTCGAAGACCACTACGGTGAATGCGAATGGGCGGACATTCCTGAACTGCACCCAGATCCGAACCAGTTCCGGGCTCTTTACATTCGCGCCGGATGTGGGCGTCGTTCAGTTCGGGGAAGGCCCCGGGGCGTTCCTACTGGACCCGGCATCGAGCACGGTACCCTTGCCTTCCACGACGCAGACGACGCTCCTGCCGGGTAAGATCGGGGTGACCCCGAACCGGTATGCGAATGAACCGTTTACCTACGACGTGATGATGAGCCGCCTCAACCAGACGATGGACGCAGGCGCGACGCTCCTGGTCTCAAGCGGTGAATGGGCGAGTTTGGAGCCCGCCAAGAATCAGTACCAACTGAGCGGGTTAACTGATACGGTAGCGATTGCGCGGAGCCATAATATTCCACTCTCTTACACGTTGAGGGTCATCAACACGGTTGCCCGCGACGTGCCGGCAGACCTGGTGAATACCCGCTGGGATGACGCGGAAATGGAAAGCCGGCTGCTACGCCTCATTGACTCGGTGGCGCCTATCCTGAAGGGGCAGGTGAAATACATCACGATCGGTTACGAAATCGATGGTTATTTCGCCAAAAGACCAGGAGAGATTGCCGCATTCACGGGGCTTCACCGATTGGCTGCGGAGCGATTCCGGGCGCTCATTCCGGGCGTGCTGGTCAGCGTCACGTTGACCCATGAGGCGTTGCCGTTGCTTTCGACGCAGTTCGCCGACCTGAACTCCACGTTGGATTATTTGGCCCTGACCTATTGCCCCCTCAACGCGGACTTCACCGTGCAGGCCCCCGCCGCCCTAACGGCGGCTTTCCAAAACTTCAAAAAGGTAGCCGGGCAGAGGAAAATCGTACTGCAGGAGATTGCATACCCCAGCGGCTCACCCGCCGGGAGCTCACCGCAAAAGCAGGCTGACTTCTACCAGCGCGCATTTGATGCCTTCCGGCAGGACAACGGTCAGATCGTCGCCATGAACTTCATGATGCTGTCGGATCTAAGTAACTCCGACACCGACCAGTTCGCCTCGTACTTCGGATTGGTCACTCCCGCATTCAAGAGCACCATTCAGACGCTCGGGATGTATGACGTCAATGGGCTCCCCAAGGCGGGTTGGGATGTGTTTCGTACGAACGCGAAACTACTACGCTAGGACCCGACCCCAGCCTCAACGCTTGGCGCGGCGGGTGAAGACGGACCAACTCTTTTTGGCGCGGCCGCTGGTGTCAAACATTCCCAACGTCTGCATCATTGCCTTGAACTTCGCGTCTCCGGGCAGACCGTAGAATTTGCCGAAGTTTTCGGTGTCGGCATCGCTTAGGTCTGCGAGCATCATGAAGTTCGCCGCGCAATAGGAGTTAGGATCACGTTCAATTTCGTCGAACGCCATCGAAATGAACTCGGCCTGCTTGTCTTCGGACCCACGGTTCAAAGACGAGGTCGGATACGCGATCTCCTGGAGAAGCACTTGTCTCCCCGCGGCGATTCGCTTCATCTTGGCCACATCTTGCGGAAGCGAGGAAGGATCCCTCACCGTCCAACCTGGCTCGATCGGCGAATAAGTAACCGCAAGATAGTCCAACTCGCGATCCAGGGGCGCCAGCCTGCCGCTCAAAGCATCTAGGTCCATGAAGGCAATCGTGCTGCCGATCTCGACTCCTGGTATCAACTCCCGAAGACGGGCAGAAGCAACCTGATGCAGTTCCACGAACTGTTGAATCTCCCGGGTGTGCTTTGAGAGATACCCATCGATCTCATAACCGAAGTTAAACCACTTCAGTTGTCCCTTACGGAGGACCGGCGCGATTTCATCGATGAGATTCAGCACGCGGGTACGCATTTCGGGGGAATTCCAGGCCTTATTATCAAGGTCGCTGGGCACCGCTTTGTGGATGGTTTCAATCAGTTTCAACGTGTAAACCACCCGCATCTTGCGGGACTCGGCAACGGACGCCAGGTAAGTGATGTCGCCCAGGTTGTAGCGCCCTTTTTGGGGTTCCAGTTCCCGCCAACTGGCACCTCCCACGAGCAGATTGACGCCGGCGTCCAAGGTTTGGTCGAAGCGCTTCAAGATGTTCTGGGGCGTCTTGGGTTCGTTCGCGAAACTGTTGAACGTTAGACCGACAGGAACAGGTCCAGAATTTCTCTGGCTGACAGGCTTTGACTGCGTCGACGCGCGGCCGCTGGATCTCGGGCTGGCTGGCGCCGACGGGGGCGCGATTGACGCCGAGGCATTCAGGCGGGATGCCGATTCGTCGAGCACGAAGGCGTTTCGGCCCTCAGCGAACTGTACGAATCCCACGCCGCGCGCAAAGACATAGACCTGCTGCCCACCCGGAGGGCGATGGCGCAATAGTATCCCGTCTGAATAAGAGTTCTGTTGGGTCTTGACAGTTGTCGAAGTTGACTCGATCTCCAGCGTGCCAATTGAGTTGGACCATTTTGATCGAGCAGGCTTGCTGAAATCCACAAAGACGGGCCGGTCGGAAAGAGGCATGGTCTGTCCGTTCGCGCCGAGTCCGGTCATCCGGTAAACGTCGCCCTCCGGCTCAAGCAAGAACTCGCTGGAACCCCAAGGGTAGGTGGAAGCAATACGGAATGAGTTCCCGTCCTTTTCTACGACCTCGAACGTGATCGGGTTTTTCTGGCCCGGATTGCGAAGCACCCATTTTTGTCCTTGGTTCAGGGGTAGAAATGGGCTTTGACCTAGGAGCGGACCGATGCCTACGGAGGTGGCGACGAGCCAAATCGGCGTCAGAGACCATCGCCATACGTTGAGGGTGCTTGCCAAGGATTTCCGTTTCATCTCATCCACCGCGCTGTGCGGTAAGACTCGCCGCGCGCGGAGGGCGTTTCAACAAAGACAACGCAGTCGGCATGTCCAAAAGGCTTTATTAGTATGGCATACCCGAACGCCCTTGGCGCCTCTTGTAGTTGGGCAAAAATGCGACGCCTCGTAATTGGAGACGCTATCTCGAAACCCTTGGATCTTGCCGAGCGTCAGTTCCAGTCGATAGAATTAAAGAGACGAGGCCGGGATTTGGTTTTCGCAACCCGCGTCAATTGAATGGAGTCTTACCCTGATGCGGGTTGGTTTGTTTGCAGCCTTTGCCGGGCGAGCTTGCGGAGGTCCGGAGATCTTCGAACGCGAAGTTGTTCGTGCCGTGGTCGCTGAGGCGCCGCAGCATGACTATCACATCTACTGCCTGGATGACCGTGCACCTGCAGTGATTGGCCTCCCGCCAGACAGGGTTACCTACCATATTCTGCGGCCCTCCATTCGTGCCATCGCCATGCTGACCTCCCTGCAAAGCGCGATTCGCCGCACCCGGCCGGACGTGTTTCACGCCCTGGTGATGACACCGCCTTTCTCTCCACCGCGTATGGTGATGCACATGCCCTGCTCATCACTACTCAGCCACCCCAAACTGTTTCCCATGCAGGTTCGCTGGCGGCTCCGCTTTCTGTTGCATCGCGCCGTAACAAACGCGACCCAGGTAGCGTGTCCTTCCGACCATGTGCGCGATGTTGTGCGGGATCATTTTCGGCTGGCGGACGACCGACTCGCAGTGGTGCATCCGGGAGTAGATCCAATGTTTCGTCCGATGGATGCGGCGGAGTGCAGATCGTTCATTGGAACTCACTACGGTATAAACTTCCCCTACTTCTTTGTTTCCGGCCGCTGGGAGCCTCGAAAGAATACGAAAAATATAATCAAGGCATTTGCGCAGTTCAAGCGTGAGTCGCAGACGGAGCATCGCCTTGTCTTTTCCGGCGGTAAGAGCTGGGGCTACGACGAAGCTATTGCAACGATTAAGGACTTGAATCTCGGGGATTCTATCGTCGATTTGGGGAAGACTCCAGTCACTGGCCTCCCCTACCTCTACAGCGCAGCGGATGCGCTCGTTTATGCTTCTTTGTGCGAGGGGTTCGGAATGCCGATTATCGAGGCGATGCGCAGTGCGACGCCGGTAATCACCTCGAGCACTTCCGCCATGCCGGAGACGGCCGGCGGCGCCGCCCTTCTCGTCGACCCCATGTCTCCTGAGGAGATCGCTGAGGCGATGCACAAGATCGTGTTCCAGAAGGGACTGGGGGACCAGCTCCGTGAGCGGGGTCTCCAGCACTCCGCAGCGTACAGCTGGCAACGAACGGCACGCTCGTATCTGCGGCTTTACGACTCGGCCGTTTGCTAGGTTAAAACATCGATTTAGTTGCTATTCGCGGTCATCCTCGTTGGAGTCGAAGTATCGCTGACGGATTACGATGCATGGTGCAAAGCGGTGCAACTTCGGCTGAATCATGCAGGCGACCGCTGGCAGGCCACGGCGTGTGGTCAGCGGGGAGCTCGAATAAAGCAGGCAATTGGGTCGAAATCGCTCAAAGCCGACGACGGACTGCGCACCTATCGCATCGCTCTAAAGCCGCGAAAGTGAACTAGAAAGGGAGTCGCTGGAACGCCTGATTTTGTTGGCTCCGCAGGTAGCACTCGAACCTACAACATTTCGGTTAACAGCTACGTATGCTGAGTGCGAAAACAAAGGAGTTAGCCTTGTTTTTCAATGGTTTGCGGGAAATGGTGTATCGCTCCAATACCCTGTTTTACGCTCACTTTTCCGCCCTTGCTGCTAAAGTATCCGCTAAAGTGAACATCGTGAAAACCGTCAGTCACTGAAGTTTGTCCGACAACGGAACGATAAGCTTACCGAGCGGCAAGTATTCCAGCTCAATTAGTTAGGGGTACCAGCCCGCGCGAGTTCCATGTCCAGATTCGTGAAAATGAGAGATCATAAAGCTAGGATGTGGCTATGAGTGTACGAGAGATGCGCGCCGCCAAATCGGTGGAAGTCGCGGGCCGGGGGCCTGTGCGACTTCGAACTGTGCCGATTGATGAGACCACATCGCAGCTTGAGATTGGGCTCGATTATGCTTTGGCTCAACCCCCTTCTTTCCACTACGACGCTGACTATTGCGACGTCGTTCAGAGTAGGGCGGGCGTCACCGTGGGCTTTGGCAAACTTCGCCCAGGAGGCGACGCACTCAGGAATAAGATCGAAATCGCTTTTTCCGTGGAAAATTTCATACGTCAGGTATGGAGGAACACCCGGAAGCTTCACCAGACTGTACAAAAATTGTGTGAGAAGACTCCACTGACGCCGATCGAAGGACTGCTCGACGCTGAAAAAGTCCAATGCTTTAGGGCAACCACAGTTTTCATGGCGATCTTGGGCGGTGAATCCGTCCTCGACTTCTACTACATCTCGCCGGGTGAGATACACTTAGCTGCGAAGAAGCACGAGATTGCCCTTGATCCCGTTGTCAGGGTGGTTTTAAGCACTTCGGTGCTCAACGAATTATTGGACAAGGCGGCTCCCATCGCTACAGCGCTCGAGAGCCAAGTGCCGGATGAGGATAAACCCCATGAGTAACTCGAAATGGGATGTTGGTGAGGATGTTGTCAGGCGCGTGGAAAACGCGCAGCCGATCTGGAACGTCGAAGCAAAGGCCCACAGCAGCTCCCGACCGGTTGTCGTTTTAATTGGCACGGTACTGGCGGCGGCTGGCGCTGCCCAGCCCGCTACATATGTCTCGCAGACCTATTCAGTGATTGAGGTAGTCAGAACTGCTCGGGCTGATACCGGCATGCGTGCGCGGACCCAACCTGCAAGAGGACCAGCGGACGTTGGTAGCGGAATGTCGACCGGCCGACTGGCAGACGTGCTGCCCACTCTTTTTGTGCCTACGCGCGAACAAGACTTCGTTGAAGCTGAACCGTTCCACCTCGACTAGGGTAGTGGGAATCAATTACGGTGGGTGAGGAATTTTTCGAGCTTCCAACAGAGCAACTCCGTCAAGGCGATATCTTCGACCCAGTTCAGTTCATTCGAACTGTCGCCGATGAGGGAAAACTCGAAGCGGCCTCTTCGAAAACGCCAATGCGTGCGATGTTGCTCAATCAGAGCTGCGACATCGACAAACCGGCTTACACGCGTTTCGTGCTTGTGCCAGTAATCCCGCTGTCCGCCCTGTCGTCTCAAGATCAAAACCTTGTCAAAAAGAATCGCGTGATCGCGCGTCTTTTCCTCCCGGCATTTCGGGATGTCTTGCCTGAATCGTTCGTGCACTTTTCGGAGCCAATGACCATCGACCGCGGCGTTCTTGACGCGATGCACCGAGTTGCCGCCCTTAGTGATAGAAGCCGGCGAGCCCTCTACGTTCAATACACCCGATGGGTGACGCGCTGGGAACTGACGGAGATACCCTGTCCGCAATGTGGCGTTCTCTTCAATCCTTCGCAAACGCTACCCATCACAAACGACTGATAGTTGCGCGGGCGTTTGCTTATGACCGCATAATGAGCGCCAAGAGTATTGCGAGTGCCAGCACTCCGACACCCACGATAGTTAGGCAAGTAATGCAGCCGCCACCTTGAGCTTGAGATTGTGCGGGCACCACGGCCGCCGGGATGTCCGCCCCTTGTGGGTAGAAATCTGCGACGATGACGGGAATTGGAACCCGGCCACCGGTTAGGATCTTCTTGATTGTCGCCCGCTCCTGGCAACCCCCATCCATCACGGGCGCAAGCTCAACGGCGAGGACTTCGGGTACAAAGCCTATCTGACGGCGGTTCGTCAGTCGGACCTCAATCGCGTTCTTGGAGTATGGGTTGGCAGGGTCTCGGACTAGATGAACGGTGTCCCCGGCATTCGCGTGGGCTTCTATTACGTCGCCCCGCCCGTCGAAGTAGACCCCGGCAACCATGAAATCCTCGCGTCGTATCGGCCGCGGCCTGGCCAGATCTTCGCGTACGCGCTCTATGTGGGCGGCCGCAAACTCAGAGGCCTCCACCGCTCGCCGTCTGTCTTTGGCTGCGCGCCTAACGTCTATGGGAAGGATTCGCTCGATAGCCTGGTACAGCTCTCGCCGCTCGCTGGGCGTGACCTTCCCGTCCTCAAGTATGTGGGCCACGATCGGGGCCAAATATCGAATCGCGGGAAGGTCTGAATCTTGGTTCGCCTCGAGCCAACCGGCGAGTTGGCGGGATTCTTCCTCGGTTACTACGCCATCGGCCGTCACAGCCTCGCACAGTGTCAGCAGTTCGGCCCCAATGCCAGCCATCCGCTCTGTCTTGATGAGCGCGAGGCGCTGGGGCGCTCTTTTCGGCGGGGTATCGTTCATTGGAAATTGGCGGTGACGGGACGACCAAAAGAGAATATCAGTCCTTGACGACAATTTCCCCACTACCTGCGCGCGAGGGGAGGGAGGTGAAAATGGTGCAGGATGGTGCAGAACCGAGGGTGGGATCATCACAACATGACAACCCTGCTCTGGTACGCGCTCGCGGCCGCCGGTGAGATCGCCGGCTGTTTCACCTGGGCCTGGCGACGCTCGGGTCACTCGGCGCTATGGTTGCTTCCCGGTATGGCATCGCTCGCTTTGTTCGCTCTGGCACTAACGCGAGTGGACTCCGCGGCCGCCGGCCGAGCCTATGCAGCCTATGGTGGCGTCTACATCGTTGCGTCGCTGCTATGGCTTTGGATCGTGGAGAAGACTCAACCGGACCAATGGGACACGCTGGGCGCTGCCGTCAGCCTGGTGGGCGCGGCGGTGATTCTGATCGGCCCGCGCGCTCGCTGAACACTGCTCAGAATTTGTGCAGTTCTGTGCAGAATTAGGGGGGGGGCTAGAAGCGCACCACGAAGCCCAAGCTCAACTGGCGATTGTGAATACTGATCGATCGCGGCACGCCGACATCGAAGGGCTCCGAACCCCAAAAGATCATGGTGTCACCCCCGTCGATGCGCGCGCCGAATCGACCGCGCCCGAGCATCAGGACTCCGCCAATGTTAAGCGCCGCGTTGTTCTCTCGCCCCGGGTTGCGCGCAGCCGCCGCACCGCCAAGCCGCACGAAGCCGGGCCGAGCTTTCGCGAAAAGGCCGAAAGGTCCAAGCCAGTAACCAGCTCGCACGCCGGCCAGAATTTCCGTGTGGCCGAAGTTGTGGCTCGGGTCCTCGAAGTATCGGTTCGCCTCGGCTTCGAGGGCGATGTAAGGCCGCGGCAAATAGCTCACCCGACCGCCTGCACCGAGCGGACTCTCGCCTATGCTGTTGAGATCGAGGCGCGCCAGTTGGGCGCCGAGTTCCCAGCGTCGGTTTTGAGCTTGCAATTCCACAGGGGTGAGGGTGGCGCAAACGAGAATGACGAGAAAGCGATACCGCATTCGCCTCATTGTCGCGCGTGTGCCTCCAACACGGAGGCTCGCCCTCACCCTTTTGCGTTGAAAGACGGAGCATTTTGGAACATCGCTCGATTGGAAACCATTTCCATTGTGAAATGATTGCGCTCCGATAGGCGTGTGCCGCCCTAGCTCCTGCAGGGCGAAGAGCGTGGTAACTCCAACGCTGGGCGGCTCCTCTCACGAGGCAATTGGAGTGTCGCTAGGAGTTCGGGCCACGTCTCCCAGAAAATGCTAAAACACTACTCGCACGCCCGCATGGAAGCCAAAAGGAAGGCCGTCGGCGCGCTGGTGCGGCAACCTAAGAAAGAAAGCGTTTCGGTTAAGCCTGCTAAAGAATCCGCTAAAGTGGGATCTTGGCGGTAAGGCGGGAAGTTCAAAAACCCTTTAAAATTTGGCTCCGCAGGTAGGACTCGAACCTACAACATTTCGGTTAACAGCCGAACGCTCTACCATTGAGCTACTGCGGAACAGGGGGTGATCTCTTTCATTCTAAGGGTCAGGGAGGGCGCTGTCAATCTTAGGCCGTACCTGGTTCTTTCGGCCCAAAAATCACGCGGTACTTCTCTGGCAGTTTGCAGAGCCTCATGTCGCGGCCCACAAAGAAATGCCTCGTGCGGCCTTCGGTCAAGGTCTCGCCTTGTTCGGCATCGCGAATGTCGTAGCGGAATTCCACCATACGGGGAGATGCCTCCACGACGCTCGTTACAACCGCGATTTCCTGGTCATAACGCGCAGGCTTCAAATAGCGGCATTCCGCCTCCACAACCGCGAGATTGATGCCCTCGGCCTCCAGATCCTTGTATCGCAGGCCGGCGGCCCGGCAGTATTCCACGCGGCCCACTTCCATCCAGATCAGGTAGTTCGCATGGTAGACGATACCCATCTGGTCCGTCTCGGCATAGCGCACGCGCAGCCGGGTCTCGTGAGAAGTCATGGGGTAGAGCATAACGGTCGCGGGGTCCATTGCGCAATGTGAGAGGTCGCAATCCCAAGACGCGGGTGAGAGAATAGGTTCGTAATGAACTCCGTTGTTTTCACCGCCGCACGCGCCGCACTTTGTGTGTTGGTTTCGCTTCCGTTCGCGAGCGCGGCCATCTGGCCGGAGCAATGGTGGGAGTACAAGCGACTTTCCGTCGCGCCAGTCAAGCTCGATGACAAAGCCGTTTGGGACGAGTATGGCCTCGATGAATCGGCCGTTGCGCAATATGATGACGGCAAGGTGAAATTCCGCGCCACCGGCTACCGCCTGCGGGACACGACATCCGCGATGGCCGCCTTCCAATGGCTGCGGCCCGCCGGGTGGAAAAATTCCGACATCACCGAGCTCGCCGCTACCAACGGTTTGGACACCCTCTTCATCAAGGGCAACTACCTCATCCTGCTCGAGGGCGCCTTACCCGATCAGGACAAGCGCGACATTCTCTTCGTCCAGCTCGCTCGCATGGAGATTTCCGCACTGCCGCCCCTCGCCAGATACTTGCCGCCAGAGGGCCTCGTGGACGGCTCCCAGCGCTTCGTCACGGGCCCGGCGTCGCTCGAAAAGTTCGAGCCGCGGATTCCGCCGTCTCAGGCTGCATTCCATCTTGGGGCCGAGGCCCAAATCGGGCACTATAGTTCTCCCGCGGGCGATACTACGCTCGCCATCTTTAGCTATCCCACGCCTGCCATTGCCCGTGACATCGTAGCTAAGTTCCAGCGGATCCAGGGCGCGGTAGCCAAGCGCTCCGGGCCGCTCGTCGCCATCACCTTCGATCCGGACCCCAACGCCGCGGAACGTCTGTTGGCTAAAGTGAACTATAACGCTTCGGTCTCCTGGAACGAATCGACTGTAATTCACAATGAAAATCCAGGCGACATGCTCGTCGGCATTATCCAGCTGATCGGTGTCCTGGTGGGCGGAATCGCCGCCTGCGGCGTACTGATTTTTGTAACAAAAGTCGTTGGAAGGCGCTATCTGGGATGGGGGCAACCCGAGGGGGCCATGGTTCGTCTGGGAATAGAGCCACAGGAACGCCGGTAACCCCAATCCTATCCCTGTTTTAGATCGTCTTATGGCTCTCGGAAACCCCGTTTTCCACAGTTTTCCCGCTTTTTTCCACAGCAATATTTCATTCTTTGATTCCTTGTAAAGATTTGATTTTAGGATAGTTATCGGGTGGAAAAGTTTCCTCGGAATTCCCCTTGACTTCGCTTCCGGTAAGCAATAAACTCCAAATCACAGAGGGCCTTGATTCGGCTCTCACAGTATCGACGGTTGACGTTCTTCGTCGATTCTGGTTCTCCCAATGAACATCATTCCAGCTAATACTGGAGTATAAAGACCCACTTCGGTGGGTCTTTGTATTTTAAGGCCTCCTCCTCACTGTCCCGGTACCTAACGCTCCTAGGGTTTTCCGCCGATCTCTCATGAGGGGATTTCTGCCCCTCAATCGCGTTATGTCATCGCCTTTCCTTCTCGGGAGCTGGGTAGTGATTTGCCTTGTGGCCGCTCTGGCGGCCGTCTGGTGGATCAGCCGGCGCAGGCTCCGTGCCGCCATGACCACCGTAGACGCCCAAGTGCGGGCTGGAGAGGCCCTGGATTCCGGCGACCTGGATCTAGCCGAGCGGCTGTACCTGGAATCGCTGGCGCAGTCCACTAGGGCGAAATTGGGGGCCCAAACCGCGGCCGCTACCGCCCATTGGGGCCTTTACCAGGTCTACTACCGCCGGGACAGCTGGGATCTGGCGCTGAGCCACTGCCGCTTAGCTGCCGAGGAAGCGAGCGGAAGCGACTATGCGATCTGTTCGGAAATCCGCCGTGCGGCGCCCCTGGCAGAGCTCGATTTGCTTTTCCTGACGGGGAAGTGGACCCAGGTGGAACAGCGCGCCGGCGTCCTCCTCCGTAGTTGCGATGAGGATGACAATGGGGAACTTTTCCAGTACCGGGGCAGGGCATTGATGCGTCTCCGCCGTCCCGCCGATGCTCTGCTCGATCTCGAACGCGCTCTCGCCGTGATTGACCCGCGCGACGGCGGACTGGCCTTGCTGCTGCGCGATCTCGGCCTGGCTCAGATGCAGGCTGGCCTCGCCGAAGGCGCTGCGGAAACCTTTGAGATCCTCGCCCAATATCCCGACGAAGCGATGGAGACACGGCACCTCACCGGCCGCGCGGCCGCCCTTGCCCTTGCGGAACGGGCGCGCAAATCCATTCGCGCCTAGCCTATTCTGCAATACCTCGTTTACATCGCTGCTGTATTATTGGGAAACCATGGACTCGGTGATTGAATCGATCCGTTCTTGGACGGATCTACGGCCTCAAATCGCAGTGGTTTTAGGTTCGGGCCTTGGCGCATTCGCGGAAGAGGTCTCAGGCCGCACTGAGATCCCCTATTCAGAAATCCCCGGCTGGCCGGTGTCCACCGCCGCCGGCCACGCGGGCAAACTTGTCCTCGGCGAAGTCGGCGGCGTTCCTGTTGCCGTCATGGCGGGCCGCGTCCATCTCTACGAAGGCTACAAACCTCAGGAGATTGTGTTCGGCTTGCACGTTCTAGCGAAGCTCGGCGCTCGGAGCGTCATCCTTACCAACGCTGCGGGCGGCATCAATCTCAACTACTCTGCCGGGGCGCTGGTGCTGATCTCGGATCACCTGAACCTGCAAGGCTGTAACCCTCTTGTCGGTCCGAATGACGATCGCATCGGCCCGCGCTTTCCTGACATGACCGATGCTTATTCCACCATCCTGCGCGAGCATGCCAAAAACGTGGCCCGTGGACTCGGCGTCGCCATGCATGAAGGCGTCTATGCGGCGATGCTGGGGCCGAACTACGAAACTCCCGCCGAGATTCGCATGCTTCGAACTCTGGGCGCTGATCTGGTCGGCATGTCCACCGTCCCCGAGGTTCTCGCCGCCCGCCACATGGGTCTCGAATGCCTCGCCATCTCGTGCGTCACCAATATGGCCGCCGGCATTCTTCCGCAGAAGATCAATCACGATGAAGTGCTGGAAATCGGCGCGCGTGTGCGCGGTACCCTGGTGCGTTTGTTGAAAGGCGTAATTCAGGAGATGGCCGCTTGACCTTGACCGAGGCCGCCCTCGCAGCCCGCGAACACGCCCACGCACCATATTCCAACTTCCGCGTCGGCGCCGTGTTAGAGGACGAGGCAGGCGAGATCCACAGCGGCTGCAACGTGGAAAACGCTACTTACGGCCTAACCATCTGCGCCGAACGCGTGGCGGTCTTCAAGGCCATCAGTGAAGGCGCGAGAAAGTTCAAACGCATTGCCATTGCCGCCGACACAGACGATCTGACGCCCCCCTGCGGCGCATGCCGTCAAATCCTCTGGGAGTTCTGCGGCGACATCGAAGTCATTCTGGTGAATCCCCGAGGCAAACAGCAAACCCACCAACTGAGCGCCCTTTTTCCGCTCCCCTTCAGCGACCGTTTCTTCCGGTAAGATGACGATCCTGTGGTGTTGGCGCTGTAAGGCAGACGTTCCAATGTTAGACGAAGTCGAATACGAAGAAATCGCCCAGCTACACGCGGATTGCTTCCAAGCGACGAAGGAATTTCGAGAGCGTTGGGGCATTCCACTCGAGTTGGCTAATGTAGAGGAACGGCTGCGTCCGGTTACTCTCCGCTATGAGCAGATCACTGGCTATAAGAATTGCCCGCCCGGTGCCGTTCTTACCCATCGACTAGCGCTATTGGGACCGCCTTGCGGGAAATGCGGCAAGCCGCTCCGTACTCCACAAGCCAAGCTTTGTGGCCACTGTGGGGTGAGAATGGAAAGGGCCCAAGCAGCGCTTGAGCCCTTGGTCTAATTTGCTATCAATCTACTTCCGAACGCCAAGCACTTCATCCGCGATCGCCCGGAATTCGTCGTCGTTGAGAATGCCTCGTTTTTCGATGCCCTTGTCCTTGACCAGCTTCAGCATCGCGGCGATGGCTTCATCATCCGCGCCGTCGATGCCCAGCTTTTCCAGGTTGTACGTGATCGACATCTTGCCGCTCTTTTTACCAAGCACCACTTCGCCCATGCGCCCCGTCAGCGCTGGGTGCGTGCCGAACATGGCCAGTGGCTCCTTCACCACCAGGTCGACGCCAATACCCGACTCACGGGTGAAGTTGCGGGCGCCCAGAATCGGTTTGTTCACAGCCGTCGGGAACTTCGAAATACGGCTTACCAACTCGCCCAATTCCGGGAGCTTGGCCAGCTGGTACTGCGTGTCGTAACCGTAAAGAACGTGCAGAGCTACCATCAATTCTTCAAGTGCTGCATTACCTGTGCGCTCGCCCAAGCCATTGGCGCAGCTATGCACGCAAACAGCCCCCGCTTCCACCGCCGCCAGCTCCGTCGCCACCGCCATACCGAAGTCGTTATGGGTGTGCGCTTCCACGGGCAGCCCGTTGGTCCACTTCGATACGAGCTTCACCATATGCTTCATGGCGAGCGGCAGAATGCAGCCCATCGTATCGACCACGCCCACCGAATCCGGCTTTGAATCCTGCACGATTCGGGTCAACAGGTTCTCGAGGTCTTCCGGCCTCGCCCGCGTCGTGTCGTACGGGAAATAGACCACATGCAGACCGGCCTTCTTCGCGTAGTTGATCACATCAACGCTTTTGCGCAGAACATCTTCCCAGGTCCACTTAAACTGATACTTGAGCTTTGGATAGCCGATCGGAACCTCGACAATCACGCCATGCGCGCCGCATTCCACGGCTTTGTCGATGTCGGCATTCATCGCCCGGGCGAACGTATAGATGCGGCTCTTCAACCCCAGCTTCGAGATCTGCTTGATGGCCTCGAAATCCATGTCCGAGACCGCCGGCATGCCCGCTTCAATGCGCTCGACCCCAACCGCGGCCAGCTTTTCGGCGATCGCCAGTTTGTCGGCGATGTCGAACACGATGCCCGGCGTCTGCTCGCCATCCCGCAGGGTGGCGTCATGAATCTCCACTTTGGGCGGAAGGTTCATCTGGGCCCGCACCTCAGGCGCGCAGTTATAGACGCTATGCCACCACTCGTTTTCGCGGATGTATTGGTCGCTCATAATCTTTTCCATCATAACCAAATCGGCTGGCATCGAGCGCTCTGACCGCGGTCACTCGTAGAATGCCGGTGCCTTCTTCAGTTTCGCGTTTGCACGAATGTCGTGCTCGATCCAGAGCTGCGCCCCGGTCTTCTTCATGAAGACCTCCAGCTCGGCTCTCGATGCAGCCGTCTGCTCTTTGTTGAAATCGGCCACTGGCAAACGGTTCAAGGTCCGCTCTTCCGGGTAATGATAGAGATCCCCGCTCAGCACCACCGGCCCCGTTTTCGCCAGCTTTAGAAACAACACCTGGTGTCCCGGCGTGTGCCCCGGTGTTGACTTGATGATCACCTTGCCATCGCCAAACACATCGTACTCGTCCTTGTCGATGATGATCGTCTTGCTATCCTTCAGCAGGTTGTAATTCGCCGAATCCGAGCGCGGAATCGGTTCGCCGGAGAACATGCGATCCCGCTCCGCCTTCCGCACCAGCCAGGTGGAACGGGCGAACGAATTCGCGTTTGCCACGTGGTCGCCGTGGTAGTGAGACATCGACAAGTACTTAATGTCTGCCGGCTCGTATCCGACTTCAGCCAACTGCGGAAGCAGCGGCCGGTCTTGCGTCACAACGCCCGCCGAGGCTTGTCCGCCGCCAGCAGGAAACGCGCGATCGGGAATATCGCCGTTGTCCCACATCAGCGCGCCTTTCGGATGCACTACGAGAATGCATGGTATCGACATTTCAGTCGCCGCCATCTCTTCCTTCTTTAACGAATACGCGTCGCCATTGTTGGTATGAATTGTCCCGCAATCGAAGATGTACAAACGCAGTGATTGGGGAGGCTTAGGCGCCTTGTGCGCCGCCAGTGCCACACCTGCTATCGCCACCGTCAACAAGAACTGTCGAAGAGTTTGCCTACGCCGCATAGCAGCACGCTCCTTCTAATTGGCTACAGTCTACATGACGTTTTCGAGGAGTTCACATACAATGGCCCCATGCGAATCACCCGCCGCCAGGCGCTTATCGCCGCTGGCACGACCGCCGCTGCCGCCCCGGCCATCCTTCGTGCGCAACAGCGCCGGCCCAATATCGTCTACATCATGGCCGATGATCTTGGCTACGCTGACGTCTCCTGCTACGGCCGCCGTGAGTATCGCACGCAGAACATCGACCGCCTCGCCGCCACGGGCATCCGCTTTACGCAAGCCTATGCAAACTCCGCCGTTTGCTCCGCCACCCGCACGGCGCTCATCACCGGCCGCTATCAATATCGCCTTCCTATCGGTCTCGAAGAACCCCTCGGCGGCGCGAGCAAGCTGGGCCTGCCGCCCGAACAGCCGACGTTTCCCTCGTTGCTGAAGGCCGCGGGCTACGAAACCGCCCTCATCGGCAAATGGCATCTCGGCTTTCCCCCGCAGTTTGGCCCTACAAAGAGCGGCTACGACCATTTCTGGGGCATCACCCGCGGTGGAGTGGATTACTTCACACACCAATACGGCGTTCGCGATCCAGCCACGGCTGACCTGTGGGATGGCGAAACTAAAATCGAAGAAGCCGGCTATTTTACCGATCTGCTCGGCAATCACGCCGTCTCTACCATTGGCGCAATGGCCCGCGGCCCCAAGCCATTTCTGCTCAGCCTCCACTTCACAGCGCCACACTGGCCCTGGGAAGGTCCGAACGACGAGGCCGAATCTCAACGGATCCGCGCCCTCGCCGATAATGATGGCGGCACCATGAAGACCTATGCCGAAATGGTCCTGCGCATGGACATGCAAATCGGCCGTGTGATGCAGGCGCTCGAATCCGCCCGTGTTGCCGCCAACACCATCGTCATCTTCACATCTGACAACGGCGGCGAGCGCTTCGCCAATACCTGGCCGTTCACCGGCAAGAAGACCGAGCTCCTCGAAGGTGGCCTGCGCGTGCCGGCCATCGTGCGCTGGCCGAACCGTATCCGCGCTAACACCGTCAGTGAACAGGCCGCCATCACAATGGATTGGTCCGCCACCGCCCTCGCCGCTGCGGGAGTGCAGCAAGACGCCGCCTATCCTTTCGATGGCATGGACCTCACCGGTCAACTCACCGGCGCAGCTCAACCCGTCCCTCGTAAGCTCTACTGGCGCTATCACTTCAACCAGCAGCAAGCGCACCGCGACGGCGACATGAAGTATCTCAAAATCAAAAACAACACATTCCTGTTTAATGTCGTAGAGGACCCGCTCGAACGCGCCAACCTGAAGGCACGCCAACCTGACGTCTACGCCCGCATGGTCGCCGACTATGAAAACTGGAACGCCAGTATGCTCCCCGACAATCCGGCGATCAACAGTGGCCCACTCGGCTACTCCGACGTCACCGCCGATCATTTCGGCGTCGACCGCCCCGCACGTCCTGTGCCCCCCGCAAAGCCTTAGCCTGAAACGGAACCGCGTGCATCGGCACGCGAGTCCCCCCGCCAGTCGCAACGCTTCGCGCCCGATGGACTCTACTGCACAGGAGGCTTACTTATGGCCCGCGTGCTCTGTCTTTCTCTAATACTCGGCCATACCCTGGTCGCCGCCGCTCCATCAGAACCAACCCTCGCCGCCCCCGGCACCGTCGTTCGCTGGAGCGCTCCGCGCACTACCCGATGTGCCATGAAAGGCCGCACCTGGGCCGCACTCAAGAACGTGTGCTACTACCCCATCGATCTCGAACTCAAGCCCGACACCAGCATCCCCATTTCACGCACCACGGCCGGACGCGTGCAAACCGCCTCCATTCGAGTCCAAGCGATCGACTACGGCACGCAGGAAATCACCCTCCCCGACATCCCTCAAGCCAACCCCTCGCCAGCCGACCTTCAGCGCGACGCCCGCGATGGTATCAAACTAGGCCGCGTGTTCTCCCGCGCCGAAGGCCCCGCTAAATTCACGCTCCCTCTCGGCCCGCCCGCGCGTCCTTTGCCACCCGGCGAATCTTTCGGCGTGAACCGCGTCTTCAATGGCAAGCCCGCCGCGCAGCCCCACATGGGCACCGACTACCCCACGCCACTTCACACACCCATCCTCGCCTCCGCCGCCGGCACGGTCCGGGTGGCGGAGGACCTGTTCTTCGAAGGCAACTCCGTCTTCATCGACCACGGCAACGGCCTGGTATCCATGTATCTCCATCTGGAAGACATCGCAGTGAAGGTTGGTCAGGAAGTCCCCAAGGGTAAAGTGCTGGGCCGCGCCGGCTCCACCGGCCGCGCTACGGGCCCCCACCTGTTCTTCGGCGTCCGCTGGCATGGAGCCCGCATCGACCCCAAGTTCTTACTCGAAGCCCCGGCAAAAATCCCGATCGTGAATGAATGAAGCAGGCCCACGCGCAGTGAGGACGTGTTTCGTGTAGAGCCGGTCCGCGGCCGCGCTGCCTCCTCTTGACATCCCACAGGGCGGCTGGTATGCTCCACTTACCATCCCACAGGAGCCCCATGCCGCCACCCAATAAATCCGACATCCTCCAAGGCACGCTCGATCTCATGGTTCTGAAGACGCTTGACGCCATGGGCCCGCTCCACGGCTACGGCATTGCGCGCCGCATCGAGCAGCTCAGCGAAGAAGCACTTCTTGTGAATCAGGGAACCATCTACCTGTGCCTCATCCGCCTTGTCCAAAAAGGCTGGATCAACGATGAATGGGGCACCTCCGAAAACAACCGCAAGGCCAAGTACTATTCGATCTCCAAAGCCGGCCGCAAGCAGCTTGCCGCCGAAACGGAGAACTGGGAGCGTGTTTCCGGCGTCATCGGCCGTATGCTGCAACTGGCGCCGCGGAAATAGGCCCAAGGAAATAGCAATGATTACCGCGCTCAAATCAATCACCGCCCGCATCCGCGCTGTGTTCGCATCCGCCCGCTTCGATGCCGAACTCGATCAGGAAATGCAATCGCATCTCGATCTCCTCGAGCACGATCACATCCGCCGCGGTCTCTCCGCGCAACAAGCCCGCCGCGCCGCCCGAGCCGAATTCGGCGGCACCGCGTCGCTCCATGAACAGCACCGGGAACAGCGAAGCTTCGCCGCCATCGACGGCCTTCTCCAAGACATCCGCTACGCCGCGCGCCGCGTTGCGCATGATCGCTGGTTCTCCGCCGCCGCCATCGTAGCGCTCGCCCTGGGCATCGGCGTCAATGCCATCGGTTTCACCATCGTCAACACGGCGTTCATCAAAGGGATACAGGTAAAACGGCCCGAACGACTCGTCACGCCGGTCTGGCAACTGGGGTCGGGAGCCCGCCGCACGTTCTCGAAACCAGAAGTTGACGACATCCACGCCGCGCAATCGCTCTCCGCGCTCGCCGCCTACGACGACGACACCGTGAATATCAGTGGAGACACCGCCTTTCCCGAACAAGTGCGTGCGGCCTGGATCACCGCGAATCTCTTTGGCGTGCTCGGCTACCAGCCCATCCTCGGCCGTGACTTCACACCCGCCGACGATCGCCCGGGCGCGGCACGCACCGTCCTCATCAGCGAGAAAATGTGGCGCGACCGTTTTCACTTGGCTACCGATGTACTGGGTAAGACACTCCGGATCAATGGGGAGCAGGCCGCCATCATCGGCGTGATGCCTCCGGGCTTCCGGTTCCCCGAACTCCAGGACATTTGGGCTCCGCTTACGCCCAACCGTCCGCAGTTCGAGCACCGCCGCGACGCCCAGCGGCTCGATGTTGTCGGCGAGCTTCGCTCTGGTTCCACACGCGAAGCCGCGCAAGCAGAACTCAGTTCCGTAGCCCAGCGTATCGGCTCCCTTTATTCCGATCCCCGCGGCCGTGTCATCGGCATTGAACTCCGTAGCTTCCGAGACGCCATGATTCGCGGTAAGGCCCGGCCCATGTTTCTCATTGTGATGGGCGCCGTGTCGTTCGTTTTGCTGATCGCATGCGCCAACATTGCGAACCTTCTGCTTTCCCGCTCCGGTTATCGTGTCTCTGAAATCGCTGTTCGTGTCACACTGGGAGCGACGCGCGGGCGGGTCGTCCGGCAACTCCTCTTTGAGAGTCTCGCTCTCGGCATCGCGGGGGGCATCCTTGGGCTGCTGCTTGCCGTGGGGGGAGTACACCTGTTTGAATCCGCACTGAAAGCTGTCGATAAGCCTTACTGGCTGGTCTTTGCGGTGGATTACAACGTGGTTGGGTACGTTGCAGCCATCTGCATCGTCACCGCCATCCTCTTTGGCTTGGCGCCCGCCCTACAGCTCTCCAAAACGGGCGCTTTGAAAGAGGGGGCCCGTGGCAGCGTAGGCAGCCGGTCGGCCCGTCGCGTGAGCGCCGTACTCGTCGTCACCGAACTCACGCTGGCCGTCGCCCTGCTCGCCGGTGCCGGACTCATGACGCGCAGTTTCTTCAAGCTCTATGGCCTCGAACTCGGGTTCCCGGAAGACCACCTGGTCACCTTCGGCATGGACCTTTTCGAGAAGGATTACGCTACTCCCGAAGCCCGGCTCGTCTTTGCTCAAAAACTTGAGGATGCTGTCGCCGCCATTCCCGGAGTGAGCAACGCCACCATCACGACCGGCGTGCCGCCGCGTGACCGTACAGAACGCGTTCTCGAAATCGACCGTCCCGGTTCCATCGGCACTGCCCCACGCCTGGTTTCCACCGTGGCCATAACGCCACGCTACTTCGCCACGCTCAACGCGCCTCTCCGCCGCGGCCGCCCCTTCGACGCAACAGACGGGAACCCCGGCTTCGAAACCGCTCTCATCAACCAACAATTCGCCGACCAATACTTCCCTCACCAGGACCCCATCGGCCAGCGCATCCGCTTCGCCACGCGCGCGTCCCAGGCCGGTCAGCCCTCCGAGGCCTGGCGTACGATCGTCGGCATTACTCCCAACATCCGCCAAGGCTCCCTGGAAAATGGCTACCTCAGCGCCGTTGCCTACACCCCATACCGCCAGGAACCCGACAACGGAGCCTATCTCCTAGTCCGCAGCGCCCTGCCCCTGGCCAACTTGTCTGATCTCGTGCGCCGCCGGCTGCAGGCCATCGATCCCAACCAGCCCCTGCGTCCCGCCCAGACGTTGGAACAATGGAAAGCCAGTGAGCGCTGGGCCTACCGTGTCTTCGGCAGCCTCTTTGCCTTCCTCGCCTTCATCGCTCTCGTACTTTCCGGGGTTGGGCTCTACGCCGTCATGGCCTACGCGGTCACCCAGCGCACCCGCGAAATCGGCGTGCGCATGGCCGTGGGCGCGCAGCAGTCGCAAGTCGCCTGGCTCGTACTCAAACGCGGACTAGGGCAACTCGCGATCGGACTCACGCTGGGAACCGGAGCAGCACTTCTGGTCGGTCGTATCCTTTCGGATTTCCTGGTCGGCATCGCGCCCTCCGACCCGGCGACTTTCGCCGTCATCATCTCGCTGCTAGCCGTGGTCTCAATGACCGCGTGCCTCATCCCCACAAGACGCGCGTCGAGAGTCGATCCGGTGGTCGCTTTGCGAGCCGATTAGCGCACGCACTTAAGCCACGTTTTGGGTAAATGGCTTCTCAGTCGGCTTTCCGGAGAATCCGATCTGTGGCGCTGATCAATGCATTGGAATAGCGTGTGGTGGCCGCGTTGTACTCACGAAGTGCCAGGAGGCGGGTGGCTACAGTTGCGTCGGAATCGGCGGCAGCCGAATTGCTTGCACTCTTTCGCGCTTCTTCGTAATGGAGTTTGGCGGAGGCCAGTTCACTGCGGAGTTTTTCTAAACTTCCCGGTGGGGTTGGCGCGGCTGAAAATAAAATCGACATGTCGGATTCCCTTCTGTCGGACGACCAGGTCTTCTGCGACGTTGTATAGCGTAGCGCAAAAGTGTTACGTCGTGTTGACGGGGGGACCTGTGTTTAAACTACAGTTCTAGGAGGTCGGGTAAGAAAGCGAAAGTGATAATTGTGAAAGTGGACCAATATTACGCTAATGTGCTGCGCTTTGAGCGAGCACTCTTATTATTGCTACTGTCTATCGGCGGCGTAGCCAAGGCATAGCGGATACTCAAAGAATGTCTGAACCCGTTTGGGCGATGCCCGTTGAATCTCTCTATCAGGAGCTAACGCAGCCGAAGCCCGCTCCTGCATCCGTTGTGGCCGCGGCGGTCACTGCACGGATGGGGATAGCGCTCCTCATTAAGACCCTTGCGATCGTGGGGAATCGCGATAGCTTCGATGGTGATCGTGATCAGCTCAAAACTTTGATCGAGGCGGCACAGCGCGAATCGGCGAAGCTCGTTGAAGTAGCGGAGGACGATGTCACGGGAGCACCCGACCGAAAGCGGAGTGAGGTTCCGATGAACGCGGCGCTTGCCGCCGAAGCTGCCCTTGTGTTGTGCACCGAGGCCCGACCCTTTGCGACAGGTTCGGTCGCCGTGGATATCGAAATAGCCATGCTGCTATTGACGGCGGCTCACCGCTCTGTGTTGATTTGTGTTGGCTCGAATCTACGCGAAGCGTAATCACTTCTTTGTTCGTGGCTCGATCCGAAGAAGAGCGGCATCCTCTTCCGCTGTCAAGACATAGAGGAGGCCGTCGGGGCCCTGGCGCACGTCACGGATTCGCTGCTTCAGATCCGTCAGCATCGGTTCGCGGCGCAATTCCTCCCAACGCGCATTGAATGCGATCCGTTGAATTTGGCCGGTTCCCGGAATTCCACCCTCGCGCAACCCACCAACGAAGACGTTGCGCTTCCAGTGAGGGAAACGATCCCCCGTGTAGAAGGTCATGCCGGTAACGCCGATCGAAGGCAGCCAGACGACGATAGGGTCTTCCGTGCCCTGGCGAAAGGGATGATCCGACACTCGCGCGCCCCAATACTTACGTCCAAAGCTGACGAGTGGCCAGCCGTAGTTCTTACCTGGAAGGAGGATGTTGATTTCATCGCCCCCATTTGGACCTTGCTCCGTTTCCCAGAGATCTCCCGTTTCCGGATTGATGGCGAGGCCGTGTCCGTTTCGATGACCCAGGGTAAAGATTCCCGGCTTAGTGTCGCGGCCTTGGTAAGGGCGGCCCACGTAAGGATTGTCGGACGGTATGCTGCCGTCGTCGCGGAGGCGCACCGTTTTACCGGCATAGTCATTGGGATCCTGTGAGCGCCGAACATCGGGTGAGCCGGGGGCGCTGATGCTCATGTAGAGCATGCCATCGCGCCCGAACGTGATCCGCGATGCTTCCGTGTCGGTCGCCCCCGATTCGAAGATGTCTCGCACGTCAACCAGAGCAGAGCCGTTCCAAACACCCCGAGCAAGCACGGTTTCGCCCTCTCCCGTATTCGTAGGCCGGTGATATGCCAGATAGACCCATTTGTTCTCGGCGAAGCGAGGGTGAAGGGCGATATCCATCAAACCCTGAAGACCGCGCGGACCGCCGGTATGGACGGGTGGAACACCGGAAACGGGGTCAGGAAGGAGCTTTCCGTCGCGAACGATTCGCAGGCGGCCTTTACGTTCGGTCACCAGCATGGCGCCATCGGGAAGAAATGCCAGGGACCAGGGCTGTTCCAAACCCTTGGCAACAACGACAATTCTCAAATGGGGTTCCTCAGCAGTTTCGAGATCCATCACCCGTTTCGTGATGGGTTGGGGCTCACTCTTAATCGGCGGCGGTGCGTCGGCGCTATTCATTTCGTGAGGCGCAAGTGTCTGCGTTCTCAACGCTCGCCCTTGGCTGACTACTGCTAAGGCAGCTCCGATAGTCACCGCCGCTGCGCAGATGAAACCTGATCGGCCAAGGCGTTTCATATGTCGTAGAGCCGGGCCGGTTGGCGTCCGTTACTATGGGGGCTTTGGAATCTGCCATCATGGGATAACTCGTCGAAATCCCAACATCACCATGACCCGAGCCATCAATTTCAGTGCCGGCCCAGCCGCGCTCCCCGAATCAGTTCTCGAGCAAGCCAAAGCGGAAATGCTCGATTGGCATGGCACCGGCCAATCGGTACTGGAGATGAGCCACCGCGGCAAAGAGTTTCTCTCTATTGCCGAGGCCGCCGAAGCCCGGCTTCGCAAAATTCTTGCCATACCCGGCAACTACAAGGTGCTGTTTCTTCAGGGTGGCGGTTCCACGCAGTTCGCCATGGTGCCCATCAACCTGATGCGCGGCAAGCGGCCGGATTATATTCACACGGGTGAATGGGCCAAGAAAGCCATCGAAGAAGCCAAGCTCCTCGGTAACGTTCACATTGCGGCGTCGAGCAAGGATCGCGACTTTACCTACATCCCAGCGCAATCGGATTGGAAACTGACGCCCGACGCGTCCTACGTCCACATCACCTCCAACGAGACGATCAACGGCACCGAATACCATTGGATCCCCAAGACGGGCGACACGCCGCTCGTGGCCGACATGTCGTCGCACATTCTCTCGCGCCCGGTTGACGTTTCGAAATACGGCGTCATTTATTTCGGCGCGCAGAAGAACAGCGGTACCGCCGGGCTCACGATGGTGATCATTCGGGAAGACCTGGTTGGTCACGCTCCTTCCGGCACGCCGCACATGTTTGACTACAAGACCCACGCCGAAACCGGTTCCGGCTACAACACGCCGCCCACCTTCAGCGTTTATATCGCCGGGCTCGTCTTCGAGTGGATCGCCAAGCAGGGCGGCCTCGAGGCGATGGCCAAGCGCAATCACGAAAAGGCCAAGCTTCTCTACGACGCCCTGGATGCCAGCGCCTTCTATGTCTCGGCTGTTCGTAAGGAAGACCGCTCACTGATGAACGTCACCTTCACCCTGAAGAACGCCGAACTCGATGACGCGTTCCTCAAAGGCGCGGAAAAGCAGAACATGGTCCAGCTCAAGGGTCACCGCGCTGTGGGCGGCATGCGCGCTTCCATCTATAACGCCATGCCCATCGAAGGCGTCCGCCAGCTCGTCAAGTACATGCGCGAATTCGAAAAGAAAAATGGATAGGTCAAGCCCAGCTACGATGCCATTCCAAGTTCAACTCCTCAATCCCATTGCCGCCGTGGGACTCAATCGACTTCCCAAGGAGCGTTACGTCGCCACCAAGACCGCCACTGCACCCGACGCGATTCTGCTGCGCTCGGCCGACATGCACACGCTCGATATCCCTGCTTCCGTGAAAGCAATCGGCCGCGCCGGCGCCGGGACGAATAACATTCCGGTCAAAACGATGTCTGCGCGCGGCGTGCCGGTCTTCAATGCGCCGGGAGCCAATGCCAACGCGGTCAAGGAACTGGTGCTCGCTGGAATGTTGCTTGCCTCGCGCAACGTCCTGGGCGCGGTTTCGTTCGTGAATAGCCTTCCTCCCAACGATCCCGCGCTCGACAAGAAGGTCGAAGACGGCAAGAAGAATTTCGCGGGCAGGGAACTGGCCGGCCAGACCCTCGGCGTGATTGGGCTGGGCAAAATTGGCTGCCACATTGCCGACTCGGCGATCAAGCTCGGCATGCACGTGCGTGGATTCGATCCCGAGATCACGGTCGACGCTGCCTGGAGCCTTCCCGCTCAGGTCAGGAAAGCCGCATCCGTCGTAGAGATCCTCAAGACTTGCGACATGGTGACGCTCCACGTTCCGCTGGTCGACGCTACGCGCCACCTGATCAACACGGAAAACCTGGCGCAGGCCGAGCGCTGCAATATCCTGCTCAACTTTGCGCGCGAAGCCGTTATCGACGAGACCGCTGTTCTCCTCAATCTCGATTCCGGCAAGCTGAAGTTCTACGTCTGCGACTTTCCCACACCCAAGCTCCATGGCCACACCAAAGTGATCGCCACACCGCACCTCGGGGCGTCCACCGCGGAAGCGGAAGACAACTGCGCCATCATGGTGGCCGACCAGCTCCGCGACTATATGGAAGACGGCAACGTGCGAAATTCGGTCAATTTTCCGGAAGTCGTCATGCCGCGCGAATCGGCCTATCGGCTGGCCATTGCCAATGCCAACGTTCCCAACATGGTGGGCCAGATTTCCACTGCTCTCGCCCAGGGCGGTCTGAACATCCACAACATGCTGAACAAATGCAAAGGCGACGTGGCGTATACCCTGGTGGACGTCGATTCCCCCGTTTCGCAAGGCCTGGTCGATTCGATTGCTGCCATCCCAGGCGTACTTACGGTTCGGTATTTACCCACAGCGTAGCGAAAAATTAGAAGCAAATCGCGCCGCGCCGCATCCATTTGCTTAGTTATAGGAGCCACTATGAAAACCTTGGTGTTTACTCTGGCGCTGGTTTGTACGTTCGCCCCGATTGCGTCACCGCAAATGACAGGCAAACTGAAGACCAACATTACGCCCTCGCGCGCTGGAATTTTCGTGGACGGCAAGTATTTCGGTCCCGCCGGCAACTTTGGCTTTTCACGAACCTATTCCGTGGCCGCAGGTGAGCATGACATCCTCATCACCGAACCCCGCTACCAGGACATTACGCGCCACGTGACCATCACCGCCGGTCAGACGCTCCTGCTGACTGAGCGCATGGCGGTGGCGGCGGCCGCCATGCCGCCTTTTGGTCTGCTCCGCGTGATGGGTCCGGACAAGTTCGCCGCCGTCATCATCAATGGTAAATTCTACGGGCACGTCGACGAGTTCTCGAACTTCGCTCAGGGAATGAAGCTCAATCCCGGCGAATACGAGCTCAAAATTACGCCTTCCACCGGCGGCGCCGACCACATCGAAAAGTTCACCATCACCGCTGACAAGACAACCCTGGTCCATCTGAAGTAGGCGCCGGCGCTCCTGCCGCCGGTAAAAGCAGCGCTACACTAGTTTTCATGGCAAAAATTATCGGCGCCATCGCCTCGTCCCACTCCCCCGTCATCGGCTTCGCCCACGATCGTCAGAAGGCTAGCGACCCCGTTTGGGGACCCATCTTCGAGGCCTATGTGCCCATCCAGAAATGGATCGCCGAGAAGAAGCCTGACGTGATGTTCCTCATCTGTAATGACCACGTCACCAGCTTTTTCTTCGATCATTATTCGCACTTCGCTTTGGGCATCGGAGCCGAGTTTGCCCCGGCCGATGAGGGTGGCGGCCAGCGCAACCTGCCGCCGATCCAGAACCACATGGGCCTCGCCCACCACATTGCCAACTCCTTCACCGCCGATGAGTTCGACATGAGCTTCTTCCAGTCGCGCAATCTCGATCACGGGGTGTTCTCGCCGCTCTCGATGATCATGCCGCATGAACCGGAATGGCCCGCAAAAGTGATTCCGTTCCAGGTCGGGGTGCTGCAGTTCCCCATTCCTTCCGCGCGCCGCTGCTACAAGCTGGGCACGTCGCTGCGCAAGGCGATTGAAAGCTATCCCGAAGACCTGAAGGTGGTGATCATTGCCACCGGCGGACTCTCGCATCAGGTGCACGGCGAGCGGGCCGGCTTCAACAACGTCGAATGGGACGCCCAGTTCATGGATCTGATGGAAAACGATCCCGAGCGCCTGGCGAGCATGACTATTGCCGAATACGCCGAACTCGGCGGCATGGAAGGCACCGAGGTGATCATGTGGCTCGTGATGCGCGGCGCCATGTCGGCCAGCATGAAGAAGATCCACCAGACCTACTATCTGCCCACCATGACGGGCCTTGCCACGGCCATCTACGAGAACCAGGCCACCGAACCAACGCCCGAAACCGTCGCCGAATACCGCGAACACATTGGCCATCAACTGGCCGGCGTCGAGAAGCTGGAAGGCACCTATCCCTTCACGCTCGACCGCAGCGTTCGCGGCTACAGAATCAATAAGTTCCTGCATACCCTGACCGAGCCCGAGCATCGGCGCCGCTTCCGCGAAGAAGAGGAAGTCCTGCTGGCGGAATCGAACCTCAGCGACGAGGAAAAGGAACTGATCCGCACCCGCAACTGGCGCGGTATGCTGCACTACGGAGCGATCTTCTTCCTGCTGGAGAAAATGGCTGCCGTGGTGGGTACCTCGAATCCCCACGTTTACGCGCACATGCGCGGCCAGACGCTCGACGACTTCCAGAATACGCGCACCCATAAAGTGCTCTATTCGGTGGCCGGCAAAGACAGTGGCAAGCTTGCCTGGGAAAAAGAGAAAACTCCCGCTTAGCCCGCTCCTGCATTGCAGAACTACGCTTAGCCAATGTCCATCCTCTGGGTGATCCTCATCTGCACCGCGATTGTGCAGTTGTCGGTGCTGTACACGACGATCTATCTGCATCGGACGGTGACGCATCGCGGTATGGAGGTTCACCCGGCTGTGGCGGCGCTGATGCATTTGCATCTGGCGTTTTTCACCGGTATCGGTCCGCGCCAGTGGGCCGCGGTGCATCGCAAGCACCACCAGTTCTCCGACAAGGAAGGCGACCCGCATAGCCCCAGGATGTTTGGATTGGGGAAGGTCTTCTGGTTGAATGCCTACTACTACCGCAAGGTCGCTCGTGATCGCGCTATCGTCTTGAAGTACACGCCCGACTACCGCCCGACGCTGATCGATCGCATCCCCGGCAACAAAGCGGGCGCCTTGGTGGGGCTCGCGATCTTCATCGCTCTATTTGGCTGGCTCTGGGGGCCGCCTCTGTTCGCCATTCAGGGCGTCGTCTACATCCTGCTCAATTCATCGATCAACAGCGTCTGCCACATGATCGGCTACCGCAACTTCGATAATCTGGCAACGAACATCCAATGGCTTGCACTGTTGACGGGCGGTGAAGCGCTGCACAATAACCATCACGAAGATCCAACGGCAGTTCACTTCGCGATGCGCGCGGGCGAAATCGATCCAGCATGGCCGGCGATCCGCATACTGGAATCACTCGGCCTCGCGCGGCTGAAGCGGGCGTTACGAGTTCCCCTGGCGGTTGTGGAAGACAAAGAAGAACACCAGCAGGCTTAGGCTGGCCAGCAGGTAGATCAGCGCGCGAAAGAAGGCCAGTGCGGGTACGATGCCCCCGCTGATTCCTATCACCACATCGATAAAATCGAACGCTACCACGATCGTGAGAAACAGCATCCCGATCAGCGCGAATAAAGCTGCACTCTTGATACTCATGGTTGGAGTATGGTCATTGGCATCGCCGGGCGCAAGTAACAGATAGTGGCGAAGCAAGCCCGCCGTCGCATTTCCACGTAGAATATGGGGTAAAGGAGTATCCGACATGCTTCGATATTTGGCGCTGGCGCTACTGGCAAGTGTGGCGCCGCTCGCCGCACATCATTCCTTCGCGGCGGAATTTGACGGCAATAAGCCGGTGAAGGTCACAGGCGTTGTGACGAAGGTCGATTGGCAGAATCCGCACATCTGGTTCTTTGTGGACGAGAAAGGCCCTGATGGCAAGATCACCAAGTGGGCTTTTTCCGGCGGCGCTCCTGGCCAATTGATGCGCCGGGGCATCAAGAAGGCCTCGATTCAAGAGGGAATGCAGGTGGTGGTGGAAGGCTTTATGGCCAAGGACGGCTCGCACAATGCCTCTGGCGGGCGTGTGACGTTCCCGGACGGGCGGCAGGTGTTCACGGCCGGCTCCGAAGACAAGCTTCCCGGGGAGGGACGCAAGCAATGAATCAAGGAATGCTGCGCTTTGTCCTGCTGGGCTCTCTCGCTGGAACATTGATGGCTCAGGCGCCGGCATTCAAGATGCCCCGGACGCCCGAGGGTAAACCGGACTTCAGCGGAACCTATGACTGGCCGAAAGATCCGGGCGGGGTGCGTGGGCGCGGATCGGCGACGATTTTCGATTCTAAGAAATTCGCGCCATTCAAGCCCGGCGGTCAATCTCTCACCGAGAAACGCAATGGTGATCCCGCACACGATGAACCGCGTGACTTGTGCCTGCCTGCCGGCTTCCCCGCGGGAATGCTGTCCGCCAATGCCATGCAGTTCGTCCAGAACAAGGACTACATCGTGTTAGCCCACGAGTTCATGAGGCAAATGCGGCTGGTGCCGCTCGACGGCCGGCCCCATCGGGAGGGCATCGAACCGACCTATTACGGCGACCCGGTGGGCCACTGGGAAGGCGACACGCTCGTGATCGTGTCGAAGAACTTCAAGAAATGGGCGCTCGACGACTATCACTATACGGATCCGGATCAGTATCGCTGGCATTCCGACGCTGTTACGTTCACCGAGAAGCTGAAGTGGAAAGACGCCAAGACCATCTCCTATGAGCTGACGGTCGACGATCCCAAGATCTTCACCAAGCCCTGGAGCCAGATGTTTGAGATCGCATCCAAACCCGAGTGGGATAAGGACGGCCTCTACGAATACGTCTGCGAGGAAAACAACCGCTGCCCGGGAGGCAAATGCGTCGCGCCCTAACCTGCTGCCGGCACGCACTCGTTAACAGAGCCGCGACTGATAGGGAGCATGTCTTTAATGCTCTTCCAGCGGTATCTCAAAGTAGAACAGATCTCTGTTTGTAGCCGCGTCCACCAATCCGGCAACATAGAGCGTCGCACCGCCGCGATGCGGGGTCTGAAAATACAGAAACCCGCGCGCTGAATCACCGGGAGGCAGAACCTTCGCCGCAAAGGCGCGCTCCTCAATGATTTTGTCGCTGAGCGGCCCCTTCTTAACCTTTACCTTACGGGGGTAGGGAAGCGGGCTCGGATTGATGTTCGGCTTGCTCGGGCCTGAGCCTGCATAGCGAACTTCGCTGACCGGTGTCGCGTCGATGCGTTCCTTGTCGAGATCGATGTAGGTTGCCGTCAGCGACGACAGGCGCACCGTCTTGTCCGACTTATTCTCGATTACAACATAAACAGGCAAGACGCTTTCCAGCACAGTGGGATCCGAAGCTTGGAATTCACGTGACTTGAAGTCGCGGC
>JADMIO011281626.1_pt1 | contig 69524 bp, 55 predicted proteins | sample 8958161 | NCBI WGS metagenome assembly JADMIO01 (sample SAMN16585339, study PRJNA669376) | soil metagenome | isolation source: Crop rotation soil | place: USA: Cullars Rotation, Alabama | collected 2011 | reverse complement strand
GCCGCGACTTCAAGTCACGTGAATTCCAAGCTTCGGATCCCACTGTGCTGGAAAGGGGATCGCTGATGTATTCGTCGAAGCCTTCGCCTGCCGGCGTGTCTGCCGCCAGCTTGCCGCCGGCCTGGAAGTAGAGCGTCTTCGGCCGGGCCTCCTTCGGCGGCCAGGCAGCGAGTTTGTGCCACTCGTTGCGGCCGGTTTCAAACATGTACGCCTTAGGGAGCTTGGGCTCGCCCTTGTCCTTCAGGTGGTGGAGGAAGAACGGAAACTCAATATTGTCGCGATAGAATTCGGCGGTCTTGCCGTTGAACGGCACCTTACCCAGCCGATCGCCGTCGCCGCCTGCCCAGCCGCCATGGACCCACGGCCCCATCACGATTGCGTTCGAGCCGCCGGGGCTCTGCTTTTCGATGGCGCCATACAGGCGCAGGGCTCCGAACAGGTCCTCAGCATCGAACCAGCCGCCCACCGTCATCATGGCCGGCCGGACGTTCTTCATATGCTGGCGGATGTTGCGCGCCTGCCAGTAGGCGCTGTAGGTATCATTCTCGATCAGCTCTTTCCAGTATTCGATCTTGCCATGCAGGAATTTTTCGTCGAAATTCTGCAGCGGGCCGGTGCGCAGATAGAATTCGTAGCCGTCCGGCGTGCCGTAGTTGAAGGGCATCACACTAGGCGCGCCCGGCTCGCCGCTGGGCCGCACGTCCTGCCCGAAGCCGGAGAGGAAGCGGAAGGCGTGGGCGAGGAACAGAGCGCCGTTATGACGGAAATCGTCGCCGATGAACCACTCCGAAACGGGCGCTTGCGGGGAGCAGGCTTTCAGCGCGGGGTGCGCGTCGATCGCGCCGTTGGCGGCATAGAAGCCGGGGTAGGAAATTCCGTAGATGCCTGCCTGGCCGTTGTTGTTGGGGATGTTCTTCACCAGCCAGTCGATGGTGTCGTAGGTGTCGCTCGATTCGTCGATATCCTGCGACGATTTTTTGTTGGGATTGTGCGGGCGCACGTGTACGAAGCGTCCTTCAGAGCGGCCTTTGCCTCGGACATCCTGGTAGACGAAGATGAATCCTTCGCGAAAGAATTTCTCCGAGGGCCCGAGGTTGGTGCGGTAATTGTCGTCGCCGTAGGGCGCCACGGTATATGGCGTCCGGTTGAGTAACAGCGGATATTTTTCGCCTTCGGCTTTGGGAGCATAGATGGAAGTGAAGAGCCGCACGCCATCGCGCATAGGGATGAGAAATTCGTGCTTGGTGTAATGCGACCGGATGTAGTCGCGGCGCTCATTGGCGGCCTTTTGCGCATCGGACGGAGGGGTCCCCTGGCCCCACAGGAAGCAGACTGCCAGCAGCGGGGCGGCGTAGTGGATCGTTTTCATGACAGTTCTGATGATAATGCCTGCTGTAGTAGCATGGTAGCGGTAGCATGAATGTTCCGAATTCGCTAACGATCGCCCGCATTTTCTTTGTGCCGCTGATGGTGGCGGCGCTAGTGCAGGAGAACGTCGTGGTGCACGTGGGCGGCGTGGCGATCACCAACGAATGGCTGGCGCTGGCGATCTTCCTGGCTGCGGCGGGCACCGACCTTTTGGACGGCTTCCTAGCCAGACGCTGGGGACAGATCACCACAATCGGAACGCTGCTCGACCCGATTGCCGACAAGCTGTTGATTTCCGCGGCGCTGATTTCGCTGGTGCAGGTGCACGCCGCTCCGGCGTGGATGGTGGTGTTAATCGTTGGCCGCGAGTTCGGCGTCTCCGGACTGCGCGGGATCGCCGCCGCCGAAGGCTACACGATCAGGGCCAGCGACCTGGGCAAGACCAAGATGATCGCGCAGGTTGTGGCGATTTCCCTGTTGCTGTTGAGCATCCGCCATCCGAACCTGGCGGCGCCCGCCAACTGGATGATGTGGGGCGTGGTGGTGTTTTCCATCGCCTCAGCGGTGGATTACTTCCGCAAATTCTGGCGCAAAGTGGACGTGCGGGTCAAGAAACGGCGCCGCCGCGAGCTGATCCGCCTCGAGCGGAGGGAGCGGCGGCAGAGACGCGAGGCTCTCGCTCAGAGCGGCTCGAGAGTCCGCGGCACGATCTGAAATCCCGCCGGGGTCAGCTCCACGATGCGGATCTGGCCGCGCGGGCCGACGGGGCCGATCGGTTTTCCGTTAAGGCTGATTTCGAGTCCGCCGGCGTTCCCGATCAGCAGGCGCACCTTTGCCGATGCGCTGATGGTCTTAGTCTCGTGCGGCTGCAGCGAATTGGCGAACACATTTTTGCCATCCGATGAGATCGATATCCAGGTCTTCTCGTCGGCGCTCAGGCCGACGCGGACTTGTGATGCGTCCGCTTGGACCGGGACGGCGGAGGGCGCCGCCGGTGCGGAAGCCGGGGCTGGCGCTGGAGCAGCGGAGGTGGCAGCCGGTTTCGGCGGCTGCTGATCCGCGGCAATAGCGACTCTCGGGGCCGGCGCCGTTTGCCGCGGGGTCTGCCACCAGGAATAAATCAAAGCGCAGGCCATCATCACACCGACGGCTGCAATGAGTGAACCTAAAGTGGATCCGCCCACGCCGCTGAGGTCCGGCCGGAGGGGGAAGCCAAAGCGGCCGGGCTCGTCGCGAACCGGAGTCGACGCAGGTACGGGGATAACTTGAATCTCGTCGAACTGGCTAAGCTGCTTCAATTCGGCGGCAATTTCTTCAGGGTCAACGCCCAGTGCGCGGGCGTATTGGAGGACGAAACTGCGGCGAAACACGCCGCCGGGAAGTTTCTCAAATTGCTCGGCCTCGATAGCTTCGAGGAGCCGGGCGCCTATTTTGGTATCGAGAGCAATCTTCTCGATACTCATGCGATTTTGAAGCCGTTGACGGCGCAATCTTTCGCCGATGGAAGTCATACAGGCGCCGCTGCCTTGGCGCTAACTGTATAATAACATGTGCGGATGCAAGTAGATTGAAGGTTTCCGTCATCGTAGTCAACTGGAACCGGCGCGGGTTGCTGGCGGCCTGCCTGAAATCACTGGCGCTCCAGACTCAAAAAAACTTCGAAATTATCGTCGTCGATAACGGATCGACGGACGGTTCGGTCGAAATGATCGCTCGGGAATTCAGCGCCATCCGTGTGATTTGCAATGGAGAAAATTACGGATTTTGTGCAGCGAATAATCAGGGTATTGAAGCGTCGCAAGCGGACTTTATCGCTTTGCTCAACAACGATGCGGAAGCTGAACCGGGCTGGCTCGACGCGTTGCTTGCGGTGTTCGAAGGGCGCGCGGATTGCGGCATGGCGGCGTCGAAAATTCTGGTCTACGAGGATCCTGGCCGGATCGATAAAGCCGGGCATTTGATTTATCCGGACGGCCAAAACCGCGGGCGTGGCAGCGGCGAGGCGGATCGCGGGCAGTACGATCGCGTGGAGGAGACGCTGTGGCCGGACGGCTGCGCCGCCATGTACCGGCGCGAGATGTTGCTCCAGATCGGTGGGTTCGACGAGGACCTGTTCGCCTACGCCGACGACGCAGAGCTGGGCCTGCGGGCGCGCATCGCCGGATGGCGCTGCTTCTACGCCCCGCAGGCCGTGGTACGGCATCACCGCGGCTCGACGCTGGGGCTGAACTCCGGGCGTCGGCTCGAGCTGATCGAGCGCAACCGGGTGCTGCTGGCGGCGAAGCTCTTTCCGTGGAGCCTGCTGTGGTTGAATCCGGCGTACTACCTGGCGCGCCTGGCGAGTGGCGTATGGGAGGCGCTGCACGGGCGCGGCGAAACAGCGCTGTATCGGGGAGCGGCGGGAAAGCTCACAGTCGCGGCGTCGCTGATTCGGGGAGATTTCCAGGCGTTGGTGCTGCTGCCACGCATGCTGCGCAAGCGCCGCGACATCAAGCGGCTATGTAAACTTTCGCCGCGGCAGGTACGGGAGCTGATTTTGGGAAACAGGATTTCCTTGCGGGAGCTGGGCGGGCAATCGAGCGCGGTGGGCAAAAATGCTTAACGAGTGTCCGGCCTGCCAGGGGCGGGAGTTCGACCTGCTTTTCACTTCGTCCGACCGGTTGTACAACACGACCGCGCAAAAATTCCGCGTGGTGGAATGCAGGCGCTGCCGACTGATGCAACTCACTCCGCGTCCGTCGCCCGCGGAGCTGGAGAAATATTATCCGAAGAATTATTGGTTCACGCCGGAGACTTCCGTGGCGGGACGGCTGGAGGAGGCTTACCGTCGCCTGGTGCTGCGCGATCACCTGCGATTTGTCGTGCGGGCGCTGCGGGAGAGCGGCGAGAGCGGCCCTCTGCTCGACGTGGGATGCGGCGGCGGCCTGCTGCTGAGGCTGGCGCAGGATCGCGGGCTGCGCGTGATGGGTCTCGATTTCTCTCTCGATGCGGCGCATGCCGCCTGGGCCGTGAACGGCGCGCCGGCGATTTGCGCGTCTCTTTCCAGCGCTCCGTTTCCGCCGGAGAGCTGCGCAGCGGTCACCATGTTTCACGTGTTGGAACATCTCTACGAACCGCACGAATATTTGAAAGCCGCGCATGAGCTGCTGCGGCCGAAAGGCCGGCTGATCATCCAGGTACCCAACGCGGCATGCTGGCAGTTCCGGCTGCTGGGCGCGGCGTGGAACGGCGTGGACGTGCCGCGCCACCTCTACGACTTCCGTCCGGCGGACCTGGACCGGCTGCTCGACTCGTGCGGATTTGAAGCCGTGCGACGGAAATATTTTTCGCTGCGTGACAATCCGACGGGCCTGGCCACCAGCCTCGCTCCGCGCCTCGATCCGATGGCGCGGCGTATTCGCGAGGTTCGCGAAGGGCCGGGCGAGAGGCTGGTCAAGGATCTGGCGTACGGAGCGCTCGTAATGGCGGCGCTTCCCTTCACGGCGGTGGAGGCGGCGTGCGGCGCGGGATCCACGATCATGATCGAAGCGCGCAAGAAGACATGAGCTATTCCGCCTTTGCCGGCCGGATCCCGGGCTTCCTGCGCCGCCACATTCTGCACTTCGAGGCCAATATCGAGGACGCGCTGGCTGTATTCTCTCGCGAAGTAAAGGCCGGGGGGCGCGTGCTGGACGCCGGCGCAGGCGAAGGACGTCACGCCGCCTGCTTTCCCCAGGCGCGCTATTTCGGCGTCGACCTGGCCGTGGGCGATACCGCTTGGAATTATCGCGGGCTGGACGCGATCGCCGATCTGCGGGCACTGCCTTTTCGCGACGGCGCCTTCGCGGCCTGCATTAATATTGTGACGCTGGAGCATGTGCGCGAGCCGCACCTGGCCCTGCGGGAGATGGCTCGGGCATTGCGGCCGGGCGGGCGGCTGCTGCTGGTGGTTCCACATGAGTGGGAAGTCCACCAGGCGCCGCACGATTATTTTCGCTATACGCGGTACGGCGTGGCTCATCTTTTGCAGCAGGCTGGTTTGGCGATACTGGAGATACGTCCGGTGGGCGGTTATTTCCGGCTGCTCTCGCGGCGGCTACTGGGTGGGCTGCAATTTTTCGTAGGTGGGGCGCGCTGGATCGGATTTCTTCCCGCGGCGCTCGTGCTGGCTCCACCTGCTCTGCTGGCGCCCTTTCTCGATTTTCTGGACAAGGAAAAGAACTTCACACTCGGATATATCTGCACGGCGGAAAAAACGAATTGAACGGGATCATTGTTGTCGACAAACCGGAGGGCTGGACCTCGCACGACGTAGTGAACAAGATGCGCAGGCTGGCGAACACGAAGAAGGTGGGGCATCTGGGCACGCTGGACCCGATCGCCACGGGTGTGCTGCCGCTGGTGATCGAGCGCGCGACGCGGCTGGCGCAGTTTTATGAGCGGCGGGATAAGACCTACGAGGCCGTGATCCGCTTTGGTTATTCCACGGATACGTACGACCGCGCGGGTGTCGCAACTTCGCCGGAGACCGCGCCACCGCTATTGGATGACGCTACGATCGAGGCCTGGCTGCAGCGCTTCCGCGGGAAGTTTTGGCAGACGCCTCCGCCGGTTTCGGCCAAGAAGGTGGCCGGAAGGCCGGCTTATGAGCTGGCGCGGAAGAACATCGCGGTGGAGCTGGCGCCGGTGGAAGTGCAGGTGTACGAGCTGACGCTGCTGGGCATCGAAGGGGCAGACGTGCGCGTGCGCGCTTTCTGCTCGGCGGGCACCTATCTGCGTGGGATCGCGCATGAGTTGGGACTGGCTGCCGGATGCGGCGCACACCTGCTGCAGCTACGGCGCACCGAGTCAGGCGATTTTTCATTGCAGCAGGCTCGGACGCTGGAGGCGCTGCAGGAGCTGTCGGCCGAGGGCCGGCTCAGCGAGGCGCTGATTCCCGCGGCGCAGTTGTTGCCGGAGTTTCCTTCAGAGTTCGTGGATGAGATTACCGAGGGGCACATCCGGCAGGGGCGCGATTTTCCTGTGTCGCCATTTCGGGTGCAGAAGGGGTCGAAGTACGTGAAGGCGATTTCCCGGGCGGGGGAACTGGTGGCGATCGGGGAGGTTAAGCTGCCGAACCTGTATCATCCGGCGGTGGTGTTGTAGTGGGGCCACTGATGAACCCAATCCGACGCTTCGGACCCTCGGGTGCGTCGAGGAGCCCCCGAATCGCATCAAACACGGCCTTCAGCTCCTCATCATGCTGTTCATACTTCCCTTCCAACGACTTGATCTTGTCTGCCAGTTCTGTATGATTGGCTAGAATCTCACGCAACCGTATTAACACCCGGACAATGGCGATACTCACCTGCACGGCTCGGTTGCTTCTGAGCACCGCGGACAACATGGCGACGCGTTGCTCGGTGAAAGCGTAGGGCGCGTACTTAATATTCTGCCCTCTCTTCAAGATCACAGATTGTGATCTTGAAAGTCGCTCCACTTCTCGCTTGTTGAGTTGAAACATAAAATCGCGCGGGAAGCGATCGCGGTTACGCTTTACGGCCTGTACTAGCGCTCGAGTATTAACCTGATACAAATCGGCAAGATCGGGGCTCAGCATAACTCGATGATCGCGGACAAAATAGATTCTTTGCTCGATGAGCTGTACGGGAATTGCGAGCTTCTTCGGCATCGACAGGTTCAACCCTCGTCGGAATTGCTCAGAAAGTCGAAGTCGCACCCTAGATTCGCCTGCGTGACGTGATCCAGAAAGAGCTTGCCGTAGCCTCTGGTGAATTCCGGAGGCGCGGGTCTGAAATTCAACAGCCTGCGCTGGATCTCCTGGGCGGGCACGCATAGCTCGATTTGACGGCCGGCTACGTCGAGCTGGATTTCGTCGCCAGTTTTCACCACCGCCAGCGCGCCACCCATTGCCGACTCCGGCGCCGCATGCAGCACGACCGTGCCAAAGCTGGTGCCGCTCATGCGCGCGTCGCTGATGCGGACCATGTCGGAGACGCCCTGCTCCAGCAGCGCCTTCGGCATCGGGATGTGCCCCCACTCCGGGAAGCCCGGCGCTCCCTTCGGACCACAGTTCTTCATCACCAGCACGGTGTCTTTGGTCACTGGCAAGTCCATGCTGTCGATCTGGGCGCGCATTTGCTCGTAGTTCTCGAATACGTACGCCGGACCGCGATGCTGCAGCAACTCGGGCGACGCGGCGGTCTGCTTGATCACCGCGCCATCCGGAGCCAGGTTCCCATAGAGCACCACCGTGCCGCCCTCCGGATGCAACGGCTCGGCGGCGGTGCGGATCACTTCGCGCCGGTTGCATTCCGCATTGGCAATATTCTCGCCAATGGATTTCCCCGTCACGGTCATGGCGCCTGCATGCAGCAGGTGGACGATCTCCTTCATCGCCGCGGGCAGGCCGCCGGCGTAGAAAAAATCCTCCATGAGGAATTCGCCCGAAGGCTTCACGTTGGCGATGTATGGCGTGCGGCGCGAGATGGCGTCGAAATCGTCGAGCGTCAGATCGATCCCCAACCGTCCGGCGATGGCGAGCAGGTGCACTACCGCGTTGGTGGACCCGCCGATGGCCATATCCACAGTGATGGCGTTCTCAATCGACTGGCGAGTGATTATCTGCGACGGCTTCACACCTTCCAGCGCCAGTTCCACGGCGCGGCGGCCGCTCATCTCGGCCATGGTGAGGCGCCGCGAATCGACGGCGGGAATGTTGGCGCTGCCGGTGAGCGTCATACCCAGCGCTTCGGCCAGGCTGGTCATGGTGGACGCGGTGCCCATCACGGTGCAGTGGCCGGCGCTGCGAGAGATGCCGCATTCGATCTCGCTCCACTGCTCCTCGCTGATGCGGCCGGTGCGGAACATGTCGAACAACTTGCGCCCGTCGGTGCCGGAGCCGAGCTTGCGGTCCTTCCACTGGCCGCTGAGCATGGGGCCGCCTGGGACCATGATGGCCGGGATATCGGCGCTGGCCGCGCCCATGAGTTGGGCGGGCGTGGTCTTGTCGCAGCCGCAAAGCAACACCACGCCGTCCATCGGGTAGGCTCGAATGCATTCCTCGACATCCATAGCCATCAGGTTCCGGAACAGCATCGAGGTGGGCTTCATGTAAATTTCGCCCAGCGAGATGGTGGGGAACTCCAGCGGGAATCCGCCTGCGGCGATCACGCCGCGTTTCACGGATTCCGCTACCGTGCGCAGGTGCGCGTTGCAGTTGTTGAACTCGCTCCAGGAATTGCAGATGCCGATGACGGGCTTGTTCTGAAAAAAATCCGACGAAAAGCCCTCCGAGCGCATCCAGGCGCGGCGCGCGAAGCTCTCATAATTGGGCTCACCCCACCATTCCTGGCTGCGCAGTTTTTTTCCGTTTGTAGTGGACATGGAAAAATCATTACAGCGCGAACAGCCGGGTATGTCCAGTCTGGGCGACAATAGCGGGAATGAGCCTCAGCGCGAACGCCGGCAAGCTGGCGAATTCCTCCAACCTGGTTGATGTTTCGAAGCTCGAGGCAGCATATTACGACTTGCGTCCGGATACGGCGAACGCCGGGCAACGCGTTACCTTCGGCACCTCAGGCCATCGCGGATCCTCGCTGGCAGGATCATTCAACGAATGGCACATTCTCGCGATGACGCAAGCGATCGCCGAGTACCGCCGGGCAAATGGAATCGACGGACCGCTCTTCCTAGGCATCGATACGCACGCGCTTTCGAAGCCGGCCGGCGACTCGGCGATGGAGGTTCTTGCCGCGAACAGCGTGGATGTGATGATCGCCGCCAACACTGCCTTCACCCCCACTCCGGCGATCTCGCACGCAATCCTCACCTACAACCGAGGACGCACGACCGGGCTTGCCGACGGCATCGTCATCACACCTTCGCATAATCCGCCCGAGGATGGCGGGTTCAAATATAATCCACCGCACGGCGGTCCCGCTGAAGCGGGGATCACCAGCAGCGTGCAGGCGCGGTCCAACGAACTGCTCGAAGCCGGACTGAAGGGCATGAAGCGAATCCCGCTGGAGCAGGCGCTGCGCGCATCCACCACGCACCGGCATGATTACCTCGGCGCGTATGTTGCCGATCTGGAAAATGTAATCGACGTGGGGGCCATTGGCGCTTCGGGCATACGGCTCGGGGTGGATCCGCTGGGCGGCGCCGGCATCGACTACTGGGTGCCCATCGCCCAACGGTATGGCTTGAATCTCACGGTGGTCAACAAGTCCGTGGATCCCACGTTCCGGTTCATGACGCTCGACTGGGACGGGAAGATCCGCATGGATCCATCGTCTCTTTACGCGATGCAAAGTCTCATCGGGCTGAAAGATCAGTTCGACGTCGCGTTTGCCTGCGATACCGATCACGACCGCCACGGCGTGGTTACGAAGAGCGCCGGCCTGCTGCCGCCGAACCATTATCTCGCGGTCTGCATTCACTACCTGTTTACGAACCGTCCGCAGTGGGGCGCCGAGGTGGCGGTGGGGAAGACGGTGGTGAGCAGCAGCATGATCGACCGCGTCACCGGGAAGCTGGGCCGGCGGCTGCAGGAAACCCCGGTTGGGTTCAAGTTCTTCGTGGACGGTCTGCTGCGCGGATCGCTGGGTTTTGCGGGCGAGGAGAGCGCGGGCGCTTCGTTCCTGCGGCGGGACGGCTCGGTGTGGACGACGGACAAGGACGGCATGATCGCAGCGCTTCTGGCGGCCGAGATCACCGCCAGGCTGGGGCGGGATCCGGGCGAAGTCTATCAGGGGCTGACGCGCGAATTGGGCGCTCCTGTTTATGGGCGCATCGACGCGCCGGCCAGCGCCGAGCAGAAAGCGATTCTGCAAAATCTATCGCCGGAGCATGTTCAGGCGGCGGAGTTGGCCGGGGAGAAGATCGAGAAGATTCTGACGCGCGCTCCGGGGGATGGCGGGGCCATCGGCGGTGTGAAGGTGATGGCCTCCAGCGGATGGTTCGCTGCTCGCCCGTCGGGGACGGAGGAAATTTATAAGATCTATGCGGAGAGCTTCCGCGGCGAGGAGCACTTGCGGCGGATTCAGGAGGAAGCGAAGGCGATTGTGGGAGAGGCGTTTGCGGCGGCGCGTGTGAGTGGGGCGGGATGATTCGTTTATGTATAGCTCACGCGCTATACTTTTGACATGGATATCGATGAGCGACTGGCAGCGCTGACGATGAATCTGGAACTCCTGAGCAGGAATCAGGAGGCAATGCAGGCCAGGCAGGAAGCCATGCAGGTCAGGCAGGAAGCCATGCAGGCCAGGCAGGAAGCCATGCAGATCGCACAGGCCGACATTCACAGCCGCCACCTGGAGATGCAGCAGGACATCCAAATATTGCTGCGCTCCCAGGTGCTGATGAGTGAAGGGCTGGAGAAGCTGGCTACGCGCATGACGGAGCTCGCCGAGGCGCAGCGGCATACGGATCAGCGCATGGACGCACTGATTCTCACCGTCGACCAGATAATTCGGCGCGGGAACGGCTGATCGAAGTCGTGACACCGATTCTCACCACCACAACCGCCGCCGCCGAGCTCGGGGTTACGCCCGGTCGCGTGCGGGCAATGATCACAGCCGGTCGTCTGCGCGCGACGCTGGCCGGGCGCGATTGGCTAATTGAGCCAAAGGCCCTCGAAGCGGTACGGAATCGCAAAACGGGCCGGCCGCCGGCTATTTCTCGAAAACTGCGCTGACGGCGATCAGTTGACAGCCATGTGGGCAAGGCGGACGCGGAGTGTGTTGTAGGCGCGGAAAAGCAGGGACTTGACTGTTTGCGGGGAGCAGCTCAAAGCCACCGCAATCTGCGTATATTCGAGCTCTTCGTATTTGTGCATGATGACCGCCGCCCGCTGGCGGTCTGGCAACTGCGCGATCGCCTGGCGGATCTCATCCATCTTCACTTCACGCAGCATCAACTGATCGACGGTGGGCCGGCGGTCGGCGATCTGGCGCTCTGAATCGCGCTCCAGGCCCGCACTCAGACTCAACTGGTTCGATTCATGACGGCGGTCGCGCAGCCAGTTTAACGCCACATGCGTCGCAATCCGGAACAGCCAACTGGTGAACTTCGCCGTGGGCTCGTACGTCGTGCGGGAGCGATAAACCCGCATGAACACGTTTTGCGCCAACTCCTCGGCGATGGCCCGGTTCCGCACCATCCTGTACAGAAACTGAATAACCGGCCCGCGATGCCGCTGCAGCAACTGATCCATGCATAGCATCTCGCCCTGCTTTACACCCAGCATCAACTGAGTATCGAGTTCGATAGCTTGCGCGTCGATTTCCATAAGCTGTTCAGCTTCTTCAAACGTTGGGGGGGCGAAGGCTGTTACGGGAAAGTTGTAAGCCTTGTGTAAAATTTCGATTACAGATTATTTACAGTCCAGGAGGCGTTGGATGGCTCGGGCGACGGCACAAACTTGTAACCGCAGCCGTAGACAGTGACGATGTAGCGCGATTCCTTCGGATTATCTTCCAGCTTCTGCCGCAACTGGGCGATATGGACGTCCACAGTGCGGGTGTTGGGGATTGACTGGTAGCCCCAGACTTTATCGAGCAGCTCCTCGCGCGAGATGGCCGCCTCGCGATGGGCGATGAGATAGCTCAGCAGTTGAAACTCCCGCGCTGAGAGCTCGATGACCTGCCCGCGGCGGGTGACTTCCTTGCGGCGGAAATCGACCGTCAGATCTTCGAACGAGAACACCGAGTCAGCCAGCTTGTGGGTGGCCTTGGCGCGCCGCAGCAGCGCTTCAATGCGCGCCAGCAGCTCGGAAACCTCGAACGGCTTCGCCAGGTAATCATCGGCGCCGAGCTTTAGCCCGGTGACACGGTCGCCCACGTCGCCTCGCGCGGTCAGCATCAGGATGGGCAGGTCAATGCCCCGGCGCCGCAGCTCGCGGCAGATCTCGAAGCCGCTCCTGCCGGGCAGCATGATATCGAGGATGGCCAGCTCGAAATTGCCGCTTGCGGCCTGGATCAGGCCGTGCTCGCCGTCGCCACAGGTCTCCACGGCATAGCCTTCGCGCTGAAGCCGCTCCGCGAGCAGAAACGCGAGGTTGCTTTCGTCCTCGACCAGCAGAATTCTCGCGCTTATGAGGCAACCTCCTTCATCTGCGCTTCCGCCGCAACCTCGACTGGCTTGGCCGGCAGATAAAGAATGAAGGCGGCGCCGCCGTGCTCGGATTTCTTCACTTCGATGGCGCCCTTGTGCGCTTCGACGATGCGCTTGACCAGGCTCAGCCCCAGCCCTACTCCGGGGATCTGCGACTTGCGGACGGCTTCGCCGCGGTAGAAGGGATCGAAGATATTCGGCAGGTCGTCGGGCGAGATTCCGGGACCGCGATCCTCCACGGCGATGCGCAAGCGCAAGCCGTCGCGCTGCGGGACAGTGTCGGCGCGCACTTGCACCCAGCCGCCCGCAGCCGCGTATTTCACCGCATTGTTGATCAGATTCTGGAGGCAATCGACAATGAGGTTCTCATCCACCTGGATTGAGGGAAGCCCGGGCGCGATGAACCGCTCGACGCTCATCCCGGCTTCGCGAAGCGCTGGTCCGCAGGCAGTGAGGGCACGGCGAACGATGTGCTCGGGCGCCACGGGAGCCAGGTCCGAGCTGCGGCGCGGAGTTTGTACGCGGGCGAAGGTGAGGATCTGTTCCACCATGTCGGTCAGCCGATGCGCTTCGTCGCCGATCAACCGGCCGTACTTCTGCGCGTGCTGGGCATTGGCCATCATGCCGTTGGCCAGATTGTCCGCCGCCACGCGGATCACCGTGAGAGGGGTGCGCAGCTCGTGCGAGATCCCCATGGCGAACTCCATTTGCAGCTTGGCCAGCACACGCGCGCGCTCGGTGGAGATGGTCAGCATGGTAATACCCAAAGCCAGCACCAGCAGCACCCCGAAGCTGATCGCCATGGTGCGCAGCCGGAAAGTGGCAAACGCGTTATCGAGCGACCCGGCGCGATGCTTTACGAGCAGTTTCCATTTTCCATCGGACTTGCCAAGGGCCAACGCTGTCTTGCCGCAGTTGAACGGCTTGCGGCTGAGGATTTCGTTGGCGCCACCCAAGGAGAATCCGCCGGGAGGAAAGGACCGCGAACCCGGAGTCCCAGGCGGCGAAGGCGGCTGCAAGAAGCAATCCGAACGGAAGGCGAACAGGCTGGCGGTCGCATCGGGGGCGGTGAACAAGCCGCGCGTCGGCTCACGGTCGGACTGAAAGACAACCTGCTCGGGATCGGCCGCCTTCACTACCAGCAGCTCGTAATTCGATTCGCCGCTCTGCGGAAACAGACGCCGGGTCAGATCGGGCAGAAAGTCGCGCTTGATATAGTCGGCATTGAGCGCCACCACGGCCAGCCCGATCGTCCGCGATGCCGGCCGCCAGCGCTCATCGCGGCCGCTGGGGCCTCGAAAACGCAGCTCAGGATCTTCACGGGAACGCCGCCTCGTCGCCTCGCCGCGAGGGAGAGCTTCGCGAATCGGCGTGACAAAAACGGGGTTGCCATTGATGCTCAAGTCGTCCAGCGAGCTGCGGCGGAAACCAGGCTGGCCGGGCTTGCTCAATTGCTCCAGCCGTTCTCTGGCTTCGGCGAGATCAGGCGGCCACACGGTGAGGGGCTGGATTTGGCCAGAGGTATCGACGTGGCTCAACTGAAACTTGTCGCCCGTGTTTTCTATGAGGAATACTTCCTTTATGAGCTGCGGGTAAGGGGCAAGACGGTTCCATTCCTGGTAGCGCTGCGCGAACCGCTCCTTGGGAGACAGACTCTCGCCCGAAACCTGCCAGAACGTCATGTGCGCGCGGGTGATCTCGGAATCGAATTCGGTGATGAGCTGTTCGACCGAATTTTCGAGGCGGGCTTTGGCTCGCTGCTGCGCGGCTTCGCTGACCTGGCCGATCCAACGGTACTGGACTAAGGCCATCACCGGAAGGAGCGCCAGCAGGGCCAGAAGCAACCACATTCTCTTGGAGAAATGCATTCTCCAACCGCCAGCGCCTCGGTTCAGCATAATACGCCTGATATCACTATTGTAACGCCACTATAGGGCCGCACCCTGGGCGGCTGGGCTAGCGCCCGTAAGTTCTTACAATACTTTACATTTCGTGTATTGGGGACTTTTCTACCCACACCGATAAGCAGGGTTGGTCCGCCGAGCTCGCAAACTCTGCACACAAACACGGAGCCGCATACCGGCCATATCCAACATCGGAGATAGCGTGCTGCCACCGCACCCGGCTGAGAGGCGTGTGAGTCGCTGCTTCTGAACGCTTGAATTCCCTTTGCGTTAGGAATAGCATGGAGATCAAAGGAAGGTAATTTCGGATGAAATTGTCTTTAATCTCGCTGCTCATGCTTTCCGCCTGCCTGGCCTTCTCCCAGCAGGCGATGCCGCGGATGACCACCGTGGAGCCGGGGAACGGCAAAGCCGGCGACGTACTGACGGTGGCCGGCGAAAACCTCGACAAGGCGGGGGTGGAGAAACTCTACCTCACCGACGGCAAGAACGACCTGGAAGTGCAAGTGACCGAGCAGGCGGCCACATCGATCAAGTTCAAGATCCCTGCCACGGCTAAGGCCGGCCGGTTCAGCCTGATGATCCTGACGAGCGGCAAGGAGCCGAAGTATATCGAGCAGCCGGTCAAGGTCACGGTGGAGTGACGGGCCTGCGGCCGATGGATGTTGGATGTTAGATGTTGGATGTTGGTTGGTCAACATCCAACCGCCCCGAGGCGGTTAGCGGTATACTCTATGCATTGCTGATTGGGGACCTAAAACTTTGAGGGCGATTTCCTACATAGCCGTACTGGTTGCAATATCCGCCCTCGCGGTTGCGGACGACTCGATCGTCGAGCCCTCCGCCATCATCGACGACTTCGTAGCGGTCTGCAAAGCCCAGCAGAGCCGGCTGCAAGGCGCGTCCATGGAAGTGGACATCGCAGCCGACGTTCCCAAGCTGCACAAGAGCGGACGCCTGCACGCGTTGCGCCGCATCTCCGCCCTGGGCCGCATTACCTATGACGCCCTCCGCTTCGAAGGCGACCGCAGCATCAAGAACGACGTCATCGCCCGATACCTCACCGCCGAAGCCGAATCGCTGAAGTACAAGCCCGCCGAACTGGCGGTCACGCCGGCCAATTACAAATTCAAATACAAAGGTGTGCTCATGGTGGAGGGCAGCAAGGTTCACAACTTTCACGTTACGCCCCGCAAGAAAAGAGTGGGCCTATACGTAGGCGAACTTTGGCTGGACGCGAAAACCCACCTCCCTGTTCGCGAATCAGGCCGGCTGGTCAAAAGCCCCTCCATCTTCCTGCGCAAGGTCGAGTTCGTTCGCGACTACAGGATTCAGGACGGCGTTTCCGTTCCCAGCCACATCCAGACATCGGTGGAAACCCGCATCGTGGGCACAGCCACTGTTTCAGTCGACTTCAGTTCCGTGGCCCTAGCTGTGGATGCGCCCAGCGGCGACAGCGAATAGTAACCGCACGGCTCTCAACGCACACATGGTAAGCTCAAGAGAAAGTTGATGAGAACCCTCTTTCTGAATCCGCCCTCCTTTGAAGGATTCGATGGTGGCGCAAGCTCGCGCTGGCCGGCGTCGCGCGAGATCGAATCTTACTGGTATCCCGTTTGGCTTTGCTACCCCGCCGGCCTGCTGTACGACAGCAAGGTCGTGGACGCACCGCCACACGGAATCTCCATCGAGCGCACGGTCGAGATGGCCAAGGAGTTCGAGTTGCTGGTGCTCTTCACCTCAACGCCCGGCTTCCATGTGGACGTCAAGATGGCGGAGATGATGAAGGACGTCAACCCCAAGCTCAAGGTGGTGTTCGTCGGCCCGCCGGTGACCACCGAGCCGGAAAAGACCCTGCGCGCCTCGTCAGCCATCGACTTCGTGGTCCGCCGCGAATTCGACTACCAGATCGCCGATTACGCCAAGGGCAAGCCGCTCGAAGAACTTCCGGGCGTCAGTTTCCGCAAGAACGGCAGCATCGTCAACAACCCCGAAGGCGGCGTCATCGAAAATCTGGACGAGCTGCCGTGGGTATCGAAAGTCTACAAGCGCGATCTCGATGTTACCCGCTACAACGTGCCGTTCCTGCTCAACCCGTTCATCTCTTTCTACACCTCGCGCGGATGCCCGGCCATGTGCACCTTCTGCCTGTGGCCGCAGACGCACTCCGGCCACCGCTGGCGGCTGCGCTCGACCGACGACGTGGCGAACGAAGTCCGTTACGCGCTCGAAGCTTTCCCCCAAGTCAAAGAGATTTTCTTCGACGACGATACCTTCAATTATCAGAAGGCGCGGACAATCGAGCTCTGCTCCAAGCTCAAGCCTCTGAAGTTCACCTGGTCCTGCACGTCGCGCGTGACCACCGATTACGACACGCTGAAGGCCATGAAAGAGGCGGGTTGCCGCCTGCTGATCGTGGGCTACGAGTCGGGCGATCCGCAGATCCTCAAGAACATCAAGAAGGGCGCGACGGTCGACATGGCGCAGCGCTTCACGGCTAATTGCAAGAAGCTGGGCCTGGTCATCCACGGCGATTTCATCGTCGGCCTTCCCGGCGAGACGCCCGAGAGCCTGCGCAAGACCATCGATTTCGCCAAGCGCCTGGACAACGAGACGATTCAGGTCTCGATCGCGCATCCCTATCCGGGCACCGAATTTTACGACTACGCCAAGAAGAACGACCTGATCACCATCGACTCGATGACCGACGAAGTAGGCCACCAGCTACCCACAGTGATCTACCCCGGCCTGGACCGCGCCGAGCTGGTGGATTGGGTGGAGCGCTTCTACGGGGAATACTATTTCCGGCCGCGCGTGATCTGGCGCGTCGTGCGCAAAGCGATCTTCAATACCGCGGACCGCAAGCGCCTGACCAAGGAAGCGCGCGAATACATGGCTCTTCGATCCAAGCGCAAGAAATTCGTTACGGATACCCGCCGGGCGGCCATCTCAGCCAACGCAGGCGACTAGGTTGGCGTCCGCCCCGGTGCTCGAGCCCCCCCAGATTGACCGCTCGCCATTTCACGTCAAGACCGTCGTCATGACGCTGGTGGTGACTCTCAGCAGCGTCATCGGCAACTTCGCCCTCGCCTGGGGCATGCGCCGGGTCTCGCCGGACGCCTTGCATTCGCCTTTGGGCTACATCACGGTCCTGTTTGATCCCTTTGTGGCGCTGGGCGTCGGCATGTTGATCCTCTGGCTGCTATCCCAGATGGCGCTGCTTAGTTGGGCGGACCTGAGCTACGTGCTGCCCGTGACGTCGGTCGGCTACGTGCTCACGGCGATTACAGCCTGGGCTTTTCTGAACGAGCAGATCTCGCCGGCGCGCTGGGCCGGCGTCACGCTGATCATGGCGGGTGTGGTCCTGGTAGGGCGCACGCAGCACAGCACGACTGACGGCGAGGATCTATGAACTGGGTGTTGGTCGCCGTCATCGTCCTCACCACGACGGTCAAGGACATCCTGCAGGCTATCGCCATGCGGCGACACGGAGAGATCCATGACTTTCGTCCCGGCGCGGTGGGAAAGGCGCTGCGCATTCTGGCGAGCAACCGCAATATCATCATTTCGATGGTCTGCTCAGCCATCTCCTTCTTCGCTTTCCTGCGGCTGGTCTCGATCGCCGATCTAAGCTTCGCCGTCCCGGCCACCTCCGCCAGTTACGTATTTGAGACTATTCTGGCGAAGTATATTCTGAAGGAGCAGATCAACGGGATGCGCTGGATCGGGGCGGTACTTGTGACCTTCGGAGTCGCGCTGCTTTCGTGGTGAGTTTTCTTTCTTTGTGAGCAATCTTTGGGCTTGGCCGGCGATCGCGGCGGGGGTGTACTACCTCATCGCGCTGGCGGCCGCCCTGGCGCGTCTGCGCTCGCGCGATCCTGTTGCCGGGTTCGTCCCGCCAATTTCAATCCTCAAACCGGTGCACGGCCGCGATCCGCGCTTCTACGAAGCGATCCGCTCGCATGCCGAGCAGGAATATCCCGAGTATGAAATTCTGTTCGGCGTCAAAGACCCGGCCGATCCGGCGCTGGTGGACATCCTCCGCTTGCAGTCTGAATTCCCGCAGCGTGACATTCGCCTGGCGCTCACTACGCGCGACGCTCCCAACGGAAAGGTAGCGGTGCTGACCGAACTGGCGCAGCAGGCGCGTTATCCAATCCTGCTGGTGAACGACAGCGACATCCTGGTCGAGCCGGATTACCTGCGCCGCGTCGTCGCCCCGCTGGAGGATCCGCAAACGGGCGTGGTGACGTGCCTCTATCGCGCGCGCGCCGCGACGTGGCCCGGCCGCTGGGAGGCGATCGGGATCGCGACCGAATTCGCGCCGAGTGTGCTGGTCGCTCCGCTGGTCGGGGTCGCGGGATTCGCGCTGGGCTCGACGATGGTTTTCCGCGCCGCGCAACTGGAGCAGACCGGCGGCTTCCCTGCTCTCGAAGCCTACCTCGCCGACGACTACCACCTCGGGGCCCACATTACCAAACTGGGGCTCAAGGTCGTGCTGTCGCACGTCGCGGTGGAGACCAACCTCTCGGGCGCAAGCTGGGGCGAAGTATGGCGCCATCAACTGCGCTGGTCGCGTACGATCAGAGTCTCCCGCACAGCGGGTTATTACGGCTACCTCGCGACGCAGGCCGCGTTCTGGTCGCTGGTGGCGGCCCTGGCAGGATATGGGTGGATTGCGGTGGCGGTGACCGCCGTTCGGCTGCTGACGGGCGTGGTGGTCGGATGGGGCGTGCTCGGCGACAGACAGATCCTGCGCTATTGGTTTCTGATGCCACTACGCGACCTATGGGGATTCGCCATCTGGATCGCCGGCCTGACCGGCGACAGCGTCGAGTGGCGCGGGAAAAAACTTCAGTTATCGCCCGACGGGAAGATCAGGCACTGATTCAGAATCCGTCCCAGCGGATGCGCAGCTTCACAGGGCCGGCTGCAGGCAGAATTGCCTGCCGCACCCTGATGCAGCGAAGCCGCGCTGCGCTACGTTACCGCTCAATTCGTAATCAGCCGCGCTCCACGATTGCGCGTTACGTAGTCCCAGATCCACTTGATCAACACTAACACCCGGTTCTCGAATCCCACCAGGTACATCAGGTGCACGAACAGCCACGTTAGCCAGGCGAACCATCCCGAGATTCGCAGAAACCCGAAATCGGCGACCGCCGCGCTGCGTCCGATCGTTGCGAGGTTCCCCTTGTTGAAATAATGAAACGGCTTGACAACCTCGCCGCGTAGGCGCTTCACGATCAGCTTCGCCGCATAACGCCCCTGCTGCATCGCGGCCGGCGCCACGCCCGGGACCGGATTCCCGTCTCGCAATACCAACGCCATATCGCCGATCACGAGGATTTCCGGATGCCCGGGCACGGTCAGATCGGGCTCCACCGTCACCCGCCCCATCCGATCGAGAGTCGCTCCAGCGCGCGCCTTCAGAATCTCTCCCAGCGGCGACGCCGCTACTCCTGCCGCCCACAATACTGTGTGCGATGCGATCCGCTGGGTGGCGCCGTCCACTTTAATGGTCACGCCACCCGCGTCGATATCAGTCGCCATCGCCTTTACGCGGGTCCGCACGCCCATGCCGATCAAAGACCGCTCCGCCGCCTCGGATAACTGCGGCGGAAACGTCGCCAGGATGCGGTCTGAACCTTCCAGAAGAAGAATCTGCGCCTTGGCCGGCTTGATGCTGCGAAAGTCATGCTTCAGCGTATCGTTGGCGATCTCTCCCAACGCCCCGGCCAGTTCCACGCCCGTTGGGCCGCCGCCAATCACCACGAACGTCAGCCAGGCGCGCCGCTCAGCTTCGTCGGGCTCCATCTCAGCCGCCTCGAACGCGCGGAGGATCCGGCTGCGCATCTGCGTCGCGTCCTCGATCGACTTCAGCCCCGGCGCTTCCTTCTCCCACTGCTTGCCGAAGTAATGATTGCGCGCGCCCGCGGAGAGGATCAGGGTATCGTACGGCAGCTCGCGGCCATCGGACAGCTTCAGCGCGCGACGGTCCACATCGATATCGGTCACCTCCGCCATCCACACCTCGGTGTTGCGATTGCCACTCAGAATGTGCCGCAGCGGCGAAGCGATCTCTCCCGGGGAGAGCCCGCCGGTCGCCACTTGGTAAAGCAGCGGCTGGAAGAGATGAAAGTTCCGACGATCGACTAGAGTCACCTCGACCGGCGCGCGTCCCAGACCCTTGGCGGCATAGAGTCCGCCAAATCCCCCTCCCACGATGACAACGCGATGGCTCAATCCGCTTCGTGCCCCCCCGGTTTAATCAGGCTGATCTGGCGCAGCAGCAGAAATTCGGAGAGATTTTCCGACGTGAGCAGGCCGAGCAGATTGTCTCCCTCCATCACCAGCGCGCACGATCCGCCCATTTTGCCGAACGCCTCCGACAGATCCATTTCCGGCGGCACACGCACGAAGTCGCGATCCATGGCCCCGGCGACGTAGGCATCCGGCCCTTGCGAGATCATGGCCCGCACCAGCAGGTTGCGCGTCAGCAGCCCCACCACGCTGCCTCCGTGGATCACGGGAAAATCCTGTTGCGAGGTGGCCAGCAGCAGCGCGCCAGCATCGCGGATCGTGTCACCGTGCTGCAGCGTGCGGAAGTCTGTGACCATCGCGGCGCGCGCCGGGAACCCGACCGTCAGGATGCGCCCGCGCGCCATCGCGCCTTCCTGCGCCGCGCCCAAATAGACGAACATGGCGATGAACACGAGCATGAAGTTCGCCGAGAGCAGCCCAAACAGTCCAAGCGCGACGGCCAGTGCCTGACCCGTGGCCGCCGAGATGCGAGTGGCTTCGTCTTCAGGACGCCAGCGCGCCAGCAGCGAGCGCAGCACGCGCCCGCCATCCATGGGATACGCCGGCAGAATGTTGAACAGCGCAAGCAGCAGATTGCCCACGCCGATGCGCTGTGCGAGATTGGCGTCAGTAGGCTCGAGCAATTCGGAGAGAGGAGCCAGGCGATGGGTTTGCCAGGCCCATATGGCAATAGAGCCGGCGATCAGCAGATTGACGGCAGGCCCGGCCAGCGCGATCCACAGCTCTTCGCGCGCTTTCGGCTGCCGCTCCGGCCGCGACACGCCGCCGATGGGGAACATGACAATTTCCGTGGTGCGAATTCCGAAGCGGCGGGCGACCGCGGCGTGTCCCAGCTCATGCAGCAGTACCGATCCGAACAGCGCCAGGATATAGATGGCAGTGCTCGCCCCGGACTGTTGTTCGCCGATTCCGATGAAGAGCAGGAAAACCAGCAGCAGCAGAAAGGTGAAGTGGAGCCGGATGGGCACTCCGAAGATCGTGAAAACACCGAGGGATCCCCCGGTGAGCGTCTGCTTCGCCATTTCTAATTCAATTCTACTGCCTGGCAGAATGCGACTGCCCGCCGACAGCGGCCCCGCATTCTTAACAGCAACTCTCATGTGGGGCGGGCGTCAGCCTGATACTCCAATTGCGGCAAGGCCAAGCGGCAAAAGCAAGAGTAATATGTATCCATGTCGATCCGCCTGTTCTTCACGCTGACTCTGACCGGCTTTGCGGCGTTTTGCCAGACTGCCCCATCTCCGGCGCTTACCGCTAATTACGATGAGGCGCAGGTCGGGACTTATACTCTGCCCGATCCACTGCTGCTTGCTGATGGACAGCGCGTTCGCGACGCCTCCGCCTGGAATAAGAAACGGCGTCCGGAGATCGTGAAGCTTTTCGAGACCAACATGCACGGCCGCAGTCCGGGCCGCCCGGCGGCAATGAGTTTCGACGTCTTCGATAAGGGCACTCCTGCTCTTGATGGCAAAGCGATCCGGCGGCAGGTGACTATCTATTTTTCGGCCGATAAGAACGGGCCCAAGATTGATATGCCGATCTATCTTCCCGCCGGCGCCACCAAGCCCGTCCCTCTGCTGCTGTGCCTGAATTTCTCCGCGAACGCGATCGACGATCCGGGAGCCAAGTTGGGCGAAGTCTGGAGCCGCGACAAGACGAGGGTTCCGGCGAGCGGTGGCCTGGGCTTCGGGAAGATGAAGATCGACAACTTCCTCGCCGCAGGGTTCGGGGTCGCCACGGTCTACTATGGCGACATCGATCCGGACTTCGCGGGCGGCATTCCCTTCGGCGTGCGGGCGCTCTACCTCAAGCCCGGGCAGACCGAACCCGCGCCTGACGAATGGGGCGCCATCGCTGCCTGGGGTTGGGGCTTGAGCCGCGCAATGGACTATCTGGAAACCGACCGGGGTGTGGACTCGAAGAGAGTCGCTATTCTTGGCGTCTCGCGGCTGGGCAAGACGGTGCTGTGGGCCGGGGCCCGCGATACACGATTCGCGATGGTGATCGCCAGTTGCTCCGGCGAGGGCGGCGCTTCACTGAGCCGTCGCAACTACGGGGAGACGGTGAAGAATCTCAATGACCGCTTCGGCTACCAGTTCTGCGCCAACTATCGGAAGTTCGGCGACCATGTGGATCAGATGCCCGTTGATTCCAACATGCTTCTGTCGCTGATTGCGCCACGGCCGCTGTATTTGCAAACCGGTGACGAAGACAAGTGGTCCGACCCGAAGGGCGAATTTTTGGCTGCCGTGGCCGCGGAGCCTGTGTATCGTTTATTGGGGAAGCAGGGCCTGGGGACGGATCAGCCGCCTCCGCCCGGGGTGGCGATTATGCACACAATCGGTTATCACATGCATGCGGGGAAACACGGAACCATCCCGTCGGATTTCGATCTGTTTTTGAAGTTCATGCAGATGCATTTCAACAAGGCGGGAAGGAGACAGGAGTCAGAAGACAGAAGTGCCTCTGTCTCCAGGCCGGATTGAGCGGCTGAGCAGAGCCTGGCCTAGGGTGGCAGCGGCGATGCCGATGATGATTCCCGCGGCGGCGTCTGCTGCGTAATGATAACGGCCGTAGACTGTGGCGGCGGCCACCAGCCCCGCGTAGATCGAGACGCCGCGGCACAGCCAGGCCCGCTCGGGCAGCACTCGCTTCATGGCGATGGCGGCGGCTATGGCGCCGGAAACGTGAGCGCTGGGAAAGACGCTGGTGTGGATTCCGTAACCGCCGAGGATCCACTGGTTGAAGCGCCGGAGTATCGTGTCCACGGCCGGCGCGTCTTCGCCCGGAAAAACAATACGCGGCGGGTCGGATGGCCAGAACGGGAACTGCACGTAGCTCAGAAAAAGGCCGAGCAGGTAGATGACCAGCAGCGTCTCGGCGCCGCGCGATTTCCGGTGCACGTACAGCATCAGCATGCAAAAGGCCGGCAGCGCGTAGACGAGCAGGTAGCTGAGCTCGAGGATAGAAGGCAGCAGCGCGCCGGAATATTCAATGGCATTGCGGACCTGCCACTGGCGAAGGAGCATGCGATCCCAGACAATCCAGGAATCTTCCAGGTGATGATCCGGATGCGCGCGAGCCAGCCAGCCCATTTCCTTGTAAGCCAGCAGCATCAGGGCGAGCGGGATCCAGTTACGGAGGTGCTGCACTACAAGGCTGCCGCGCGCGCGAAGCAGTACGGCGTACAAGCAGAGCAACGATCCGTTCACGATCCAGGTGCGCAGGCGGATCTCCGGCGAGACGGCAAGAATTTGAGCCAGCGCTGTAACGTAGCCGAAGTAGATCGCCAGCACCCATTCCGAAAGCCTCATTTCGGGCTGGTCTCGATGGTGACCAGGGCTTTGGGCGGTGAAGAGAATTCAAATACCTGCGGATCGCGCCAGCGGTCGACGATGGAGGTCTGGTGAACGCAGGAAATTGTGCAGTACGGCGCGCACGATTTTTTCGTCAGGTATTCACGGCGGACGTCGGCGACGGTGTATTTTTCCAGCGGGATGCCGGGATAGCCGCGCTGCTGCGAGCAGTAATGCACCAGGCCGTCTTCGCAGACGTAGAGGTAGCGCCCTCCGGCGCGGCACCACCACCAGTTGTTCGGCTTGCCTTCGATGAGATTGCGCTGGTAGGGATTGTGCTGGTTGATGCGGCTGTAGGAGCTTTTGGCCAGGGTTCGGATGTGGTCGTAGATTCGCCTCTCGTCCTCGCCCGCCGCTTTTAGCTGGCCGTCGCCGTCGTGGATGATTCCTACTGTGCTGGTGAGCCCCAGCTCGATCGCCCGGGTGGTGACGGCAATCGCGTCGTGTGGATCGCGCACGCCGGCTCCGAGGACAGAGTTGATATTGACGTGGAACTCCGCGTGGCGCGCCAGCATCACCAGGCGGCTGTCGAGGGTCTTGAGGCTTTTCAAGGAGACATCGTCGGGCTGCACGTTGTCGATGCTGATCTGCAGATAATCGAGACCGGCGGCGTTGAAACGGCGGATCCGGTCTTCGTTCAGCAGGAAGCCGTTGGTGATGACGCCGGCCATGATGCCGCGCTCGCGCACGCGGCGAATCAGCAGGTCCAGGTCGGGATGGAGCAGCGGCTCGCCGCCGCTGAAGGTAAGGACGCCGAGGCCGAGCGCCGCCAGGTGGTCGATGCGGCGCAGCATGTGCGGCGTGGGTACCGGGGGCGAGAAGTCGTCATATTCATTGCAATATTTGCAGGCCAGGTTGCAGCGGCGGATGGGGATGACGTGCGCGGCGATGGGGTGGCTGGTTGAGGCCAGCGCTTTTACTGCCAGAGCGAACTCACGGGCCCTTCGGCTCAACCGCGCGGTCATAACTCTATTTTCGCCCGAGCGGCGTACTTTGGCTGCCGGGCGCGATCCACTATCCTGGTGCCATGGTCGCATCGACCCGGCTCTGCGCCGGCGTGCTCTTGCTGTGCTGCTCCCCTCTGGCCAAGGCGGCTTTCTTCGGCGTGCTGAGCAGTTCCGATCACCGCGCGTCGGCGATCGCGCTGCGCAAGCGGCTGCATGTGAATACGCTGATCACCGAGCCGGGCACGATGGAGGTGGAGTGGGGCAGCGACTACTCGCTTACGTCCGACGCCTACACTCTGCCGTCCACGATCAAGTACACGCCCGAGGGCCATCACATCTGGTGGGGACGCACCGAGTTCGCCGCCAGTTTCGACACCGTCTCTACAACCGTGGAAAACGACGCGCGCATCGCGCACTTCAGCGACCGCATGACGTTTTCCGCGACCAGCGTGCTGTTCGACGGCGAGAAGCTGGACATCGCCATCGCGCCCCAGGCTTCCGTACTGCTGCGCGGAGATTCAGGAGCCAGGCTGGGCGCAACGGCCATTGCCAGATACGACATCGGACGCAACAGCGCCGGAGTCACGGTCAGCTGGAGCGGCGCTACGATGGCATCGCCCACTAATCCCGCGGGAACCTTCGACGCAGGCGTGGGCTATGGGCGGCGTCTGAAAGCGTCCGGCTTTCTCGGGCACTTTACGCCGCACACGAATGTGATTTATGAGAGATCGACCGGGTCGACGCGGCAAGTGTCTATCTTCGAGGGCGTGGAGTACCAGATCACGGAGAAGTTCGCGCTGGATATGTCAGGGCAGCACTTCAGCGTGGCAGGCGGCGCGGTGGATCACCAGGTTGTGGTTGGGATCACGGCGAATCTGGGTCGGCCGCTGCGCTGGCTGCACTGAGCGGGAGTTGGATAGACCTCGCCTTCGCGACAAAAACCGATCTGTCCTACTGCTAACCGCGCAGGTACGCGTCGTCTCCACGCAGCCAATCCTCACGGACGGGAGAAAAGATATCGAGGGCTATGCTGTCCTCCAATGCCTGCACGCTGTGCGGCACGTTTGGCGGGATCACGAGGGACTCCCCGGCGCGCACCACGATCTCCCCGTTGGGGGTGACAAAGAGCATCGCGCCCTTCTCCATTGTGGTGATCTGCTCGTTGACGTGGCTGTGCGTGGGGACAATGGCGCCTTGCTTGGCACGCAACCTCGCTACCGTGATGGAGGAGCCGTGAATCATCTGACGGCTGATCGCCGGGGTTAATGGTTCTTCGTTAATTTGCGCCCAGTTATGAAGCTTCATCGCGGCGGTATTGTATCATGAGAACAATGATGAAAGGCGTTGTTTTGGCCGGCGGCACGGGCAGCAGACTGTTTCCGCTGACGAAAATCACCAACAAGCATCTGCTTCCGATTTACGACAAGCCGATGATTTACTATCCGATCCAGACGCTGGTGGACGCGGGGATCAAAGACATTCTGGTGGTCACGGGTGGTAAGAACGCGGGCGATTTTCTGCGGCTGCTCGCCAACGGCAAGCACTTCGGGCTGACTCATATCGACTACACCTATCAGGAAGGCGAAGGCGGGATCGCCGAAGCGCTGAACCTGGCGCGGCATTTCGCGGATAACAGCAAGCTGTGCGTCATCCTCGGCGATAATATTATCGAGGGGAGCATCCGGTCGGCCGTGGAAGATTTCCGGCGGCAGGAGCGCGGCGCGAAAATTCTGCTGAAAGAAGTATCCGACGCCGAGCGGTTCGGGGTAGCAGAGATTGACGGCGACCGGGTGATCAACATCGAAGAAAAGCCGAAAGTTCCTAAGTCGAACTTCGCTGTTACTGGTTTTTACATGTATGACCAAACGGTCTTCGAGAAGATCGAGACCCTGGTCCCGTCAGGCCGGGGCGAGTTGGAAATTACAGACGTAAACAACGCCTACATTCGCGAAGGAACCATGACGTTCTCGTATCTGGAAGGCTGGTGGACGGACGCCGGCACATTCGAGTCCCTGCTGCGCGCCGGAAACCTTGTGGCCGGCAGCGCGGGCGGGCATAGCGGCCTTGCTGTGGAAGCGGGGAATAAGTAGTGGCGGCACTGGCGCATTCCGGGGCGCTGAAGCTTGTGCTTCCGGAAAACGCCAAGGGCATCGGCTCGGTTATTTTGTCCCCCGATTCGCCGAAACTGATCGCCGGAGTGAGCGTGCAGGCGCTGACGTTATGGCCCGACGACCGCGGCTACTTCATGGAGATCCAGCGGATCGGACGCGGCCTGGCGGCGCATTTTCCGCCGGAGACTTCGCAGGTTTCCACCGCCCTCAATTATCCGGGGAACATCAAGGCGTTTCACTTTCATCTGCACCAGACCGATTGCTGGACACCGGTGCTGGGGATGTTCCAGGTGGCGTTGGCGGACCTGCGGGAGGGTTCGCCTACCTATGGCGAACGCAACACAATTTATACGGGGACACTGCGGCCATGGCAAATCCTGATTCCTCCGGGCGTGGCGCACGGCTACAAGATCATCGGAGTCGACCCGGCTGTGCTGGTCTACATGACGGACCGTTTTTACGATCCTTCTGATGAAGGGCGCACGCCTTACAATCAACCGGGCATCAATTACGACTGGGAAACGCAGTATAAATGATGAAACTTCTGGTTACCGGCGGGGCCGGATTCATTGGGTCGGCGTTCGTGCGACTGTCGCTCGGGGCGGAAGGCGGCGACTCCACCAGCATCGTCAATCTGGACAAGCTGACCTACGCGGGAAATCTGGCAAACCTGGAGCCGGTGGCAAGCCATCCACGCTACCGCTTCGTGCACGGCGACATCTGCGACGGCGCCCTGGTTACTGCGCTGCTGGCGGAGGAGCGACCGGACGCCATCGTGCATTTCGCCGCCGAATCACATGTGGACCGCAGCATTCTCTCGGCGGCGCCGGCTTTCGAGACCAACCTGCGCGGGACTTTCACGCTGCTGGAATCGGCGCGCGCGCACGGCATCCGGCGCTTCGTGCACGTCTCGACCGATGAAGTCTACGGTAGCCTGGCGGCGCCGCTGGAAGCCGACGAAGATTTTCCGCTCTACCCGAGCAGTCCGTATTCAGCGTCGAAAGCCGGTTCGGATCTGCTGGCGCGTTCGTACTTCGTGACCTACAAGCTGCCGGTCCTGGTGACGCGCGCATCGAACAACTACGGGCCGTATCATTTTCCGGAGAAGCTGATTCCGCTGATGATTTCCAACGCGCTGGAAGCGCGGCCGCTGCCGGTTTATGGGGACGGCATGCAGGTGCGGGACTGGCTCTATGTGGACGACCACTGCCGGGGCATCCGCGCCGTGCTGGAAAAAGGCCGCGACGGCGAGATCTACAACATCGGCGGCAACTGCTCGCTGCCCAACATCACGGTGGTGAAGAAAATCCTGGAAGCGACCGGGATGCCGGAGAGCCTCATCAAGACCGTGGAGGACCGCCCCGGCCACGACCGCCGCTACGCCCTCTCCAGCGCGAAGCTGATGCGCGAGACCGGCTGGGCGCCGCAGGTGGAATTTGAAGACGGCCTGGCGCGCACGGTGAAGTGGTACCGCGATAATACCGAGTGGGTGCGCAACGTAAAGTCTGGCGAGTATCTCACTTACTACGCACGCAATTACGAGAACCGCCAAGGCGAGTTCCGGAACGGCGACTGAGCGATGCGCGTGGCCGTGGACGCCACTCCCCTCGCACTGACCTCCGGCGGGCTGGCGCGTTACACATCTGAACTGTTCCTGGCGCTGGCCTCGCAATTTCCGGAAGACGAGTACCGGCTGGTGGCCGAATCCGCTGCGCGTAATATTATCGAGAAGCGCTGGTGGCTGTGGGGCGTGCGCCGCGAGATGGAGCGGCTGGGGTCCGAAATTTTCCACGGCGTCAATTTCGCCGTACCGTATCTGCCCAGACATCCCAGTGTGATGACGCTGCACGATCTGTCGCCATGGATGAACAGCGGCTGGCATCATGCAGCCGAGCGGGTGCGCAGCCGCACGCCCCTGCTGATCCGGCTGGGGATCGCGACCATGATCGTCACCGACAGCGAGGCAGTGCGCCGCCAGGCGATCGATCACTTCCGCATCCATCCCGATCGCATCGCGGCAGTGCCGCTGGCGGCGTCCTCGCGATTCCATCCCGTGGCGAGACGCGCCGAACAGAATCCGTACTTCCTCTACGTGGGCACACTCGAGCCGCGCAAGAATATTCCCCTGCTGATCGAAGCCTGGCGGCCGGTGCGGGACCGGCATGGCATTGGGCTCACCCTGGCGGGCAGGCGCCGCGAGGATTTCCCCGAGCTGCCCGCCGAACCGGGATTGCGAATGCTGGGAGAGCTGCCCGATGACGATCTGCCGGCTCTCTATTCCGGCGCCCTGGCATTTGTCTATCCTTCGTTCTATGAGGGATTCGGGCTGCCCGTCCTCGAAGCCATGCAGTGCGGCGCTTGTGTGATTACATCCACCGATCCCAGTGTGGGTGAGGTGATTGGCACGGCCGGTCCGCGTCTCGATGCCCGCCGAGCGCATGCTTGGACCGAAGCCATGCTGGCATGCGCCGCCGGCGGCGAGTGGCTGGCTGCGCGGCGGGCATCTTCGCTGGCGCGGGCCGCGGAATTCTCCTGGGAGCGCACGGCGCGCGCCACGCGGGAAGTATACCTGGAAGCACAGCGGAGATTCCGTGCCTGAGGCAGCGCGGCCGCGCGCGCTGTTCGTGACTCCCGAGGCTCCTTATCCGATAGTGGGCGGAGGCGCGCTGCGGGCGGCGTCCCTGCTGGAGTATCTGGCTCGGGACTATGCGGTCGACGTGCTGGTATTCCGCGCTCCTGGGGCGAGGGTTGACTTTCCGTCGGGCCGCATCGACCGGCTGCTGACAATCGACCTGCCGCATCACTCGAAGCATCAGGCGGCGCGGCTCCTGCGCAATGGAGAGCGCCTGCTGCGACGCAGTCCTCCACTGATGGACCGCTTCGCCGGCTTCGGCTCCCAAGTCGCCGAGTTGCTTGCGGATCGTCCGGCGTATGATCTCGGCGTGGTGGAGCATTTCTGGTGCGCTCCTTATTGGGACCAGATCGGAAGGCGATGCCGGCGCACGATACTTGACTTGCACAATATCGAGTCGGCCTGGCACCTGGGCTGTAGCCAGGCGGCGGAGTGGCCGCGTTCGCTGGCTTACGGGGTCTTTCATCGTGCCGCGCTCGAGCTGGAGCGGCAGTGGCTCCCGCGCTACTCGCTGCTGCTGGCTACCTCGGCGTCCGATGCGGCACGCATTCGTGTCATTGCGCCCCAGTCCCGCGTCGCGATTTATCCCAATGCGATTCCGCTCATCGACGCTCCGCGAAGAGAAGAACAGGACAGCATTGTCTTTTCGGGGACGCTCGAATACGAGCCCAACCGCGCCGCGGTGCGCTATTTCAGCTCGCAAATCTGGCCGGAGCTGCGGCGGAAGTGGCCTGCGCTGAAGTGGCGACTGGTGGGGCGCGATCCTGAAGCGGTGAGGGACTACATCCGCGCCTGCCCGCGCATAGAATGCACCGGCGCGGTGGACGACGCGATCGCGCACCTGGCCTCGGCCAAAGTGGCTGTTGTGCCGCTCCTCTCCGGCAGCGGTACGCGGCTGAAGATCATCGAAGCGTGGGCGGCCGGCACGCCTGTGGTGTCGACGTCGCTCGGCGCGGAGGGACTGCCTGCGGTGGATGGCGAAAATATTCTGCTCGCTGACGGCAGTGAGAACTTCATTGGCGCGGTCTCACGGCTGCTGGAATCAGCCGCAAGGCGTGACCGGATCGGCAAGGCGGGCCGGGCGCAATATGAGCGGGAATTTACATGGATGGCGGCCTGGTTAGCTCTGGATCGTGAGTTTGGGCTGCTACCGACCGAAAACAACACAACACAGGAATGAAAGCCTGTGCTACGTGTACGTTTCGTTACTATACTGAGATTGGGATGAAATTCTCCGTCGACGCGCACGCGATCGGCCGTCACCTGACAGGTAACGAGGTCTACGTTCGCAACCTTCTTAATGGGTTCGCCGCGCTGGATAGCGAGTCCGAATTCATTACGTACCTGTCGGTAGACGATGCGTCTCCCTGGGTGCCCGCGCGCTTCGCAGTGAGGCGGGTGTCGGCTGACCCTTTCATCCGGCTGGGGTTTGATCTTTCGCGTAAGCTTCGTGTGGACCGGCCTGACCTTCTGCATGTGCAGTACACCGCGCCGCTGGGCTGCCCGGTTCCTGTCGTAGTCAGCATTCATGACGTCAGCTTTCTGGAGCATCCCGAATTTTTCCCACATTTCCGCGCGCTGCAATTGCGCTGGTCGGTGAACCGCACTGTTCGCAGCGCGGCGAAGATTCTCACTCTCAGCGATTTTTCCAGCGCTGCCATCCAGCGGGCCTACAACGTGTCGTCCGATGATGTGGTGGTTGTGCCACTCGCCGCCGCCCAGGAATTCCGCCCTCTGCATATAGATAATGCCGTGGATGCGGTGCGGATCCGCTTCAAGCTGCCCGCGCCGTACATTCTATCGGTCGGGGATCTGCAGCCGCGAAAGAATCAGATCGGGCTGATCCGCGCGTTCGCCGAGCTGGTGAAGAGCTTTCCGCAACTGCGTCACCGTCTGGTGCTGGCCGGCAAAGAGACCTGGTTTGCGCCCAAGGTACGTGACGCAGCGCGCGATTCCGGTGTGGCCGACCGCATCCGATTTTTAGGATTCGTGACCGATCAGGATCTGCTACATCTCTACAATGCTTGCGACCTGTTTGTGTTCCCGTCGTTTTATGAAGGCTTCGGCCTGCCGATTCTCGAAGCCATGGCCTGCGGCCGCGCGGTGACCTGCTCGAACACGTCGGCTATGCCTGCAGTTGCCGACGGCGCGGCGATTCTGTTCGATCCACGTTCCACTTCCGAGATGACACGCGCGATGGCGGACCTGCTGCGTGACGCCGAGTTGCGAGCCCGCATGGAGCGTCTGGGCGGGCAACGCGCGGCGCACTTCAGCTGGCAGCAGTCCGCGCAGAAGACTTTGGAAGTTTACTACTCGGTGGCGGAGAGCCACCGTCGCGCCAGTCCGCAGCAGGTGCACGCTCCTGTGTCCAGCCAATGACGCCCCGTATCGCCTGCCTCTCGACTCTGTTTTCACTCGCGGCTTTGTTTTCTTTCGAAGCTATCGGAGCGCCGCCCGCTCAGCCGCTGACTGGATTTCCCTTCCAGGATGAATCACTGCGCTACCGCATCAATTGGCCGACGGGGGCCAGCCTTGGCGAAGGCCGGATGCATGCGAAGCATATCGAGGGCGGGCGCTGGCAGTTCGAGCTCTCGCTGGACGCTTCGGTGCCCGGCATCACCATCACCGACCACTACCGCTCGGTGGCCACGGCCGAGCTCTGCTCGGTGGAGTTCGAGCGGGAATCGGTACATGGACCCAGAAAATCCCACGAAACGGTGACGTTCGCGCAGGACAAGGGCACGGCGCATCGCGCCACCGCCGGCGGGGGCTCCAGCGATTTCAGTGTCCCGGCCTGTGCTAAGGATGCGCTGACGTTTCTCTACTTCGCGCGCTGGGAGATGGGACAGGGCCGCGTCCCGCCGGCCGGCAAAATGGTCTTCGGCGGGCTGTACGACATCAGCTTGCAGTACACCGGTCCGCAGGCGGTCAAGGCCGATACGACCGACAGGCTGGCCGTCACCGTGCGCGGGCCGTCTTCCAACGTCGATTTCGAACTGCTGTTTGCGCGCGACCCCGCTCGGAGTCCGCTGGTGATCAAGGCGCCGCTTGCTCTGGGGACGTTCTCCCTGGAGCTGGCGCGCTAGGCGTTGCGTGTCGATCATGCAGGTTGCGTTTTTTTCACCGCTGCCTCCTTCGAAGAGCGGCATCGCGGATTATTCGCAGACTCTGATCGACAATCTGCGCCGGTATGCGGACTTGAAGACGTTCACCGCCGCCGCCGATCCGGGTGACGCTGACATCGCGCTATACCAGGTAGGCAACAACGCGCATCATGATTTCGTCTATGAGACGGCGTTGCGATACCCGGGCGTGGTGGTGATGCACGAATCAAACCTGCACCATCTCATCGCCGACATAACAATCAAGCGCGGCGACTGGGACGCGTATTTGCGCGAGGCGGAGTACAACGGCGGGACGGATGCACTGGCCTTTGCGCGGCGCGTGAAGGCCCTCGAGGTGGGGCCCGATTACGAAGGACTGCCGATGACGCGACGCATTCTGGAAGCGGCGCGGGGAGTCATTGTGCACAGCCGCTTCATGGTGGACGAAGTGCGGCGCGCCGGTTTCACTGGGCCTGTCGCCCGCATCCCTCACGGAGCCTGGATTCCCGCTGTGGACCGCATGGCGTACCGCGACCGGCTGGGGCTGGACGAATCGACCCCTCTGATCGGCGCTTTCGGATTTCTGAAGCCGTACAAGCGCATCGCCGAATCGCTGCGGGCCTTCCGCCGCCTGCTGCGGGTAGAGCCGTCGGCGCGCATGATCCTGGTGGGCGAGGAGCATCCCGAATTCAACGTGCGCTCGCTGATCCGCACGCTGGATCTGACCGAGCACGTGCGCGTGATCAACTTCGCGCCGATCGAAGACTTCGTGGGCTACATGGCGGCGACCGATATCGTGCTCAATCTGCGCTATCCAACCGTCGGGGAGAGCTCGGGCAGCCTGCTGCGCGCGCTGGGACTTGGCCGCGCGGTGATCGTTTCTGACGTGGGCGGCTTCAGCGAATTTCCCGACGACATTTGCCTCAAGGCGCCCGTGGATGCTGCTGAAGAGGATGTGCTGTTCGAGTATCTGAACCTGCTGGTGTCGCGGCCAGACTTGGTTTTGGGCATGGGCCAGCGCGCGCGCTGCTTCGTGCAGCGCGAATGCAACTGGGACCTGGTGGCGCGGCGATACGCGTCGTTTCTGCGGTCGGTGGTGGACGGAACCGAGTGGCGGGACGAGACTCCACTGGTGGCCGCGGCGGCGCCGCACGAGCCCGTCGCGCCGGAAGAGATCTCCACCTGGGCGCCGGACGAGCCCTCGCGCGACTACATCCAGACGCATATGACGCGCCTGGAAAAGACGCTCGCCATCACGCCCGCCGGTAGCGCGGCGGACCGGATTCTGGAGATGGGGGCTTACCTCCAGATCACCCCGGCGCTGCGCTCACACCTGGGCTATGGCGAAGTGCGCGGCTGCTACTTCGGCAAGCTAGGCCGGGTGGACCACCGCAGCGTGGTGTCCGCGGAGGGTGAGACATTTTCCTGCGATCTCGACCACTTCGACGCCGAGCGGGACACGTATCCGTATCCAGACGGGCATTTTTCCACGGTGTTGTGCGGCGAGCTGATCGAGCACTTGTACGCTGACCCGATGCATTTGATGTCGGAAGTAAACAGAATCCTCAAGCCGGGCGGACATTTCGTGGTCACCACGCCGAACATCGCCGCCCTGCGGGGTCTGGCGGCGATCCTGCAGGGCTATCATCCGGGATTTTTCCATGCTTACATCAAGCCGGCGAGCGGCGAGAAGGAAGCCGACGCGCGCCACAATCGCGAGTACACGCCGCGCGAGGTCCATCAGTTGCTGGAGACGTCCGGCTTCGCCGTGACGCTGCTCGAGACCGGCCCGTTTCGCGAGGAACCACACCCGGAGTATGGTTGGGTTACGCGACTGCTGGATCGCTACAAGCTCCCCACACATCTGCGCGGCGATGGCATCTATGCGGTCGGCAGGAAGACCGGTCCGATCCGGGAGCGCTATCCCGGCTGGCTCTATTCATGAGCGCGCGGTACCATGCGCTGAAAGTGGAAGTAGCAGGGCTGCAGGTTCACGCCGCTTTCGATATCGAGAATACTTCGCACGAAAGCTGGCGCGGGCTCGATGGATTCGCGGTCGGTTACCACGTGTTCGACCCGGATACCGAGACGCTAGTGGTGGATGGCGCGCGCACGCGCGTGGAGACGGATCGGGCGCACCTGGAGATGCGCTTCGAGCTGCCGCCCGAGCCGGGGCGCTATCGCGTGTTTATTTCTCCCATGCGGGAGAACGTGGCCTGGTATTACGAGAAGGGCTGGAGCTTTTTGCTGATCGACGCGGTTGTCGAAGTCGACCGCGCGAGACTGCAGCAGGTGCGAATTGCGACGCGCAAGACCATCGCCATGGAGAGGCTGTGGCGCTCGATTGGCCGCTTCTTCACGCTGCCCCTTCTGGTGCTGTGGCGTAATCGGAGCCTGATCCGGACTCTGGTGCGGCGCGACATTCTGGGTCGATATCGCGGCTCGTTCGGCGGCGGGTTGTGGACCGTGTTCACTCCGCTGTTGCTGATGCTGACGTACTATTTCGTGTTCGGCGTAGTGCTTCAAACGCGGTTCGGCGCCGACCCCAGCAGGTCCGGCTTCGTGTTGTATTTTTTTGCCGGGATGCTGCCGTGGCTGGCTTTCAGCGAAGCCGCCGGGCGCGCGCCGACGGTCATCTGGGACCATCGCAATTTCGTTAAGAAGCTGGTTTTTCCGGTAGAGACGCTGCCGGTGAACCTGGCTGCGGCGGGGTTGGTGAGCGAGTGCGTCATGCTGGCGTTATTTATCGTGGGGGTAGCTGCGGCAAGAGGCGGCTTGCCCGCGACGCTCGCCTGGCTGCCCCTGATTGTGGCGCCGCAGATTCTGTGTACGCTGGGGACGTGCTGGTTCCTGGCGGCGCTGGGTGTGTTCGTGCGGGACTTGGGGCAGTTGATTGGTTTCTTCCTGACGCTGTGGTTCTTTTTGACTCCGATCTGTTATCCGGAGTCACAGATGCCGGCGGGGGCAATGGCGGTTCTGTCCAAGAATCCGATGTTTACGCTGGTGCGGTTATATCGCGTGGTTGCGCTGGAGGCGCAGAGTCCGGCGATGCATACACTGGTGAACTTTTGGGCGCTGTCACTAGCGGTGTTTTTTGGTGGACATGCTTTTTTTTACAAGCTGAGGCGTTCGTTCGCAGATATCGTGTGACGAACGCTAGGGCGAAAATCTGTAACCCGATCCGCGTACCGTCAAAATATGCTTCGGGAACTGAGGATTCGGCTCCAGCTTTTGCCGCAGCCAGGCCACATGCACATCCACGGTGCGTGTGGATACATCCGGCTGATACTCCCACACTTCTTTCAGCAGCTCATCCCGCGACAAAACCTTTCCGCGATGGTCGATCAGATAGTGCAGGAGCTGCAGCTCCTTGCCGGCAAGGCTGATGGGGACGTTCTGCTTCAATACCTCCGCCTTATCGAAATCCACCTCGATGTTGCCGAATTGAAAGCGCACCACCGACGTCAGATTTTCCTTGCTCACCCGGCGCAACAGCGCTTCCACGCGGGCCAGCAGCTCCGAGGGATCGAACGGCTTGGTCAGGTAGTCGTCCGCGCCCAGCTTCAGGCCCACTACGCGATCGATGATCTGCGTTTTGGCAGTCAGCATGAGGATCGCCACGTCAGATCCGCGCTGGCGAATCTCCCGGCACACGTCGAAGCCGTTTTTCCCCGGCAGCATCACGTCCAGAATAATGGCGTCGAAGGACTCGGTGGTCGCTCTGGCCAGCCCCGTCACCCCGTCCGTCGCCGACTCCACTGTGTGGCCTTCGGCCGCCAGCAAGTCGGACAGCGTCAGCACCAGCCCCGGCTCATCCTCGATTAACAGAATCCGCGAATTCATCAATTTGGTCCGCCGGCGCTGCCGGCATTCGTACGGTAAATTCGGTTCCCGTCCCAAGCTCGCTGTGAACGGTCACCTTTCCGCCATGCGCCTCAATAATTTGTTTGACCAGACTTAACCCCAACCCGGTTCCATGAATCTGATCCTCCACCGCTCTCTTGCCCCGATAGAAAGGATCGAAGATGTGGCCGAGTTCCTCGGGCGGAATTCCCGGCCCGTGATCGGCCACACGTATCTCAATGGTCGTGTCTTTAGCCGATGCGAACACGCCAATCCACCCGGACTCGCCTCCATACTTGGCCGCGTTGCTGATTAGGTTCAGCAGAACCCGCTGCAGCGCGGTCGAATCGCCGAAGACGGGAGGCATACCCGCATCCACATGCTTCTCCACCGTACAGCGCGCCTCTTCGAGCACGCGGCTGCTGGCCGTCAAGGCATCTTCGATCACCGACTCGACGCTCACCACCTCGCGCGTGCTGATCACCCGGCCCGCCCTGGCGTTGGAAAAGGCCAGCACCTGCTCCACAATGCCCGTCAGCTTTTCAGTCTGGTCGGCGATCAACGCGCCGTAGCGCTGCACCTGGTTGGCGTTGCTGATCACGCGGCCGCGCAGGTTGTGCGCCGCCGTGCGGATCACGCTGAGCGGCGTGCGGAGCTCATGCGAAACGCCGGCCACGAATTCCATCTGCAACTGCGCCAATTTCTGCGCGCGGCGCGTGAACTGCACCAGAGCGCCGATCGCCGCCATCATCAGCAACAGAATCCCGGCCGTCACGGCCATATTCCGCCAGCGGGCATGATCCACCGCCGCCTCCAGCGACCCGGAGCGGTGACGGACCGAGAGCAGCCAGCGGCCATGATCCGAATTAGGCGGCGGAGGCGGCATTCGATGATCGTCTCCCGGGCCGTCGCGATGGAACTGAACGTCGAAGAGCGTCACCGACGCGTCGGAATGCTGGCCTACGGGACTCGCGCCGGTTTCGGAATCGAAAATCAGCCTGGCCGGATCCTGCCGGGCCACGATCTGCACGTGGTACTCAGGCTTTTCGGCGCCGCCGAGGTGCCGCTGCAGCAGGTCCGGCAGCATCGCCGTACGCACATATTCCACGTCCACTTCGGCGATCAGCCATTCCACTTCCCTCGGCCAGCCGAACCGCTCGCCTTCCGGATGCCCGAACTGCGGAAGATCGATGAGCGCAAGCTCTTCGGCGCCGGACCGCCCGAACGCGGCTCGCCTGCGCGATGGGTCATCGGATAATCTCGCTGCCAGCCGGTCTCTGAGGCTGATCCAAGCCGCGGGCCATGCGATGGTTTCGAAGGTTCCCTTATCGAGATCCAGATTTCTCAGTTCCAGCGTGTCGCCGCGAGGGACCACTCGCGTCACACGGCTGAACAGACCGTTCGGCCCGTTCGAGCCGCGCCAGCGCAGGTAGTGAAGCGCGTACGCTTTTTCTCTTTCGGCTTCGTCCATCCGCGAGATGTCCGGCATAATTGCCGAGCAGGCGGCGTTGAGCTCTGAGTTGAAGTCCTGGCTGAGCCGCTGCAGGCTTAACTGGAGGCTGCCGCGAAGCCGTTCGTGGTCGGCGCGGCTGACCTCACCGATCCATTTGTACTGGATAACGCCCAGTGTGGAGCAGAGGCAAACCAGCACGGCCACGAACACCCAGGAAAGGACGGCCTGCTGTTTGTTCTTTTCCACATTCATAAGCCTACCGCGGGTTAGGCGGCGGCTGCGGACACGAGCGGCTTGGACATTCGGCCGGCGAGTTCGACGAGCTTGTGGCGGGCACGGAACAACTTGATCTTGATGGCACTCTCGGTCATGCCGGTCATCTGCGAGAGCTCGCCGATGGAGTGTCCTTCCACTTCCTTGAAGATCAGCAGCGCGCGGTCGTCTTCCGGAATGCGCGAGAGCAGCTTATTGAGGTAATCCCGATCGGCCAGCATGCGGTCGACCGGTGGCTGGTGGTTGGCGTGTTCCGGGCCGTCGAGTTCCTGGACCAGCTTGACGCGCCGTTTGCGCATCGAGGAGTAGCACTCGTTGATTGCGATGCGGCAGATCCATGTCAGCAAGAGGCAGCGGCCGTCGAAGTTCTTGATCGCGAAATAGACCTTCGTGAAGACCTGTTGCGCGATGTCTTCGGCGTCCTCGCGGTTGTGGAGAATCCCGTAGACGATCGAGTGGACCTTGGCCTGATACCGCTCCATCAGGTCCTGGAAAGCCGCCTGGTCGCCGGATTGGACACGCTTCACCAGTTCCATGTCCGCCAGCCTGCGGGCGTCCGGCTGGTCCTGCTCCTGCGGGATGCTGCTTCCGGCCAAAAGATCGATTCGATTCGTCATACTGTCCACCGCCTTTTTCGCTCCCATCTCACTTCCGTACTACACTCTGGATCATAAACCCTTTTTCTTCGATAACTTGCAAAGGTTAGGTAAATGCTGGATCAAGAATGTTAAGAAGATCAACCCTGTCGCGAAGATGGCTGTCCGGAGGTCCCCAAATTGCTCTCAAGCTCCTGATTTCAAGTGGATTGGCAACACTTGTAAGGCCGCACTATGTTTTACATTGAAGAAGGTTACCGAAGCGGTCTCCGCGACGTTGTTATAACTGAACCCCATGCGATGGACCTTGTATCCGATACTCTTCACCCTGGCGGTGGGCGCCGCACCTCTGCCCGGCCGTTATATCGTCGAGCTCAATACCGAGCCCGTGGCCGAACATGTAGCCAAAATCAAGGGGCGTCCGTCGATGCGCAGCGCCGCGGCGTCGGACCATCGCAGTAGGGTGCGCGGCGAACAGCAAAAGCTTCGGCCGCAATTCGAAGCGCAGCAAGGGCAGGTGCTGGGTTCGGTGGACACCGTCGCCAACGCCATGTTCGTCCAGATCTCCGATGAGAAGGCCGCGCAGCTCGCGTCGCTGCCGGGCGTGAAGCGTGTGCTGCCCGTCCGGATAATGCACATGGCGCTCGATCGCGCGGTGCTCCTACATAAGGCGCCTGACGCCTGGAACCAGGTCGGACTTGACCGCGCCGGGCTGGGCATGAAGATCGCGATCATCGACAGCGGCATCGACTCGACCCACGCCGGTTTCCAGGATGCCTCCATGAGCGCGCCGGATACGTTTCCGCGCTCGGGCGCGGCCTCCGACCTGGCTTATACCAACGGCAAGATCATCGTCGCCCGAAGCTACGTCAGCCTGCTGCCCAATCGCGACCCCGATCCTTCGGCGCGCGATCACGTGGGGCATGGAACCGCGCTCGCCATGGTGGCGGCGGGGGTACGCAATGCCGGCCCGCTGGCGACCATCGCCGGCGTTGCGCCGAAAGCGTGGCTCGGCAACTATAAGGTATTCGGGACTCCCGGCTTCAACGACTCGGCGTCCGACGACGCCATCCTGAAGGCTATCGACGACGCGGTGGCGGACGGCATGGACGTCATCAATCTGAGTTTGGGCGATGACCTTGCGCCCCGCCTGAGCGACGATGTGGAAGCGCAGGCTATCGAGCGCGCCACGCAGGCCGGTGTGATCGTGGTGGTGGCTGCCGGCAACAACGGCCCCGGGCTGAACACGATCTCCTCTCCGGCCACGGCGCCATCGGCCATCGCCGTTGGCGCCACCACGAACGACCGCTCCTTCGCCGCCACGGTGGATGTGCCAGGGCTCTCCCCGCTGGTCGCCCTGCCCGGCGACGGGCCGCTGCCGGCGACGCCGATTACCGCTCCATTCGTGGATGTCTCCTCGATTGACAGCAGTGGCCTGGCCTGTGGCGCTTTGCCGGAGAACAGCCTGGCCGGAGCGGTGGCGCTGATTCTGCGCGGAACGTGCACCTTTCAAATCAAGATGAATAATGCGCAGCACGCCGGCGCAGTGGGGGCCATTGTCTATGCGGCGCAAAGCGCGCCGAGCGCCATCCCGATGGCTTTGGGCGGGGCCACACTTCCGGCCGAGATGGTCAGCTATGACGACGGCTTGGCGATCAAGCAAAGCCTGGCTTCCACACCTGCGCTTGCCGGCACGATGCAATTCAATTTGAACGCGGTGTCGATCGCCGCCAACCGTCTGACCGATTTTTCCGCCGCCGGGCCCAGTGTGGATTTAAGTATCAAGCCCGAGGTCACGGCCGTGGGCGGTGACATCTATGTTGCCACCCAGAAGCTGGATATCAACGGCGAGATGTACGATCCCAGCGGTTACATTCTGGTGGATGGAACGAGCTTCTCCACTCCGCTCGTGGCCGGGGCCGCCGCGCTGATCAAGAGCGCTCGGCCGGGTCTGACGGTGAACCAGTACCGCTCACTGCTCATCAACACGGGCGCGGCGGTGGTGCAGACCGGCGATGGCGCTACTTCCGGCGTGCAACGGTCGGGCGGCGGACTGCTCGACGTGAGCGCGGCCTTGAACTCTACTGTTGCCGCGTATCCGGCGCTGCTCAGCCTTGGCAACAGCCGCACACTCACTCTTTCCAACCTCGGCGGGAACGCCGACACGTTCACCATCACCGCAGCGCCCCGTTCAGGCAGTGCGGTCCCCACTATGGCAAGTTCGGTTCAGGTGGCGGCCGGCGGCTCGGTCGACGTACCGCTTACCTGGAACACTGCCAACCTTGCCTCGGGAACGTATGAGGGCTTCCTCACTGTCAGTTCGAGTTCGACGGGAACGAAGGTGAATGTCCCGTACTGGTATGACGCCTCATCGGGCGAGCCGGCAAATATTACCATCCTCGATGCTGTTTCCAGCGGGCGGCGATCCAGCGTCCAGCGCCAGGCGGTCCTGCTGCGAACCACGGATGTTTCCGGACAGAGCCTGCTGCTGCAGCCGGAGGTCACCGTGGTGTCAGGCGGCGGCTCAGTGCGCGCCGTGACTTCTCTCGACAACCAGGTCCCGGGAATGTTCAGTGTCGATGTAGTTCTCGGACCGGCGGCCGGGACGAACGTGTTCCGTATCCAATCCGGCAGCGTGACGACGGACATCACGATCACCGGGCAATAAGCTAACAACTCCGGTTTAACAAAATGACTACCAACCAAAAACTGATCGCTACATCTGCGTTTACAATCCTGGCCCTTGCGCCAATCATGGCGCTGGCGAATGTAACCGGAGCCGACCCGGGGCTTACCGGAGCGCCCGGCGAATCCACCTGCACGGAGTGCCATTCCGGAACCAGGATCAACGGCGGCGGCGGAAGCATCGCTATAAACCTACCTGGCGGGGCGACTTACACGCCCGGCGTGAAGCAGCACATCCGGGTGAAGGTAAGCGATCCGTCGCAAAGGCGTTGGGGTTTCGAGTTGACCGCGCGCGCCAACCGCTCCCAGGCCGGCGACATTACTTCCACGGACGCCAACACGCAGGTGGAGTGCGCGAACGGCAGGCTCGCTCCGTGCAGCAGTCCAAGCGCCGTGCAGTTCATCACCCATACACTGGCCGGAACGCGACTCGGGACTACTAGTTCAGCTACGTTTGAATTCGACTGGACGCCGCCGTCCGCCGACGTGGGCACGATCACTCTGTATGCGGCCGGCAACGCAGCCAATGGCAACAACCAGGACACCGGCGATCATATCTACACTACGAGCGTCAATCTGGCGGTGGCTGCCGTTTCCGCGACGCCATCCATCACGTCGGTCGTAAACGCCGCCAACCCGCTGGCCGGAGTGACGCAAGGCGCGTGGATCGCCATCAGCGGGACGAATCTTTCCAGCACGACGCGCACCTGGACCCTGGATGAACTGGCTGCAGGGCCGCCGCTTTCACTGGACAATGTGAGCGTCGCTATCAATGGCAAGGCGGCGTTTGTCGAATACGTGAGCCCGACGCTGATCAACGCGCTGGCGCCTGCCGACGACGCGCTCGGCCCTGTGGAAGTGCGTGTCACCTCCAATGGACAGACCAGCGACGCCGCGGTAGTCAATATCCAGCCGTTCGCGCCCGCGCTATTCACCTTCGACGGCAAGTACGTCGCAACCACGCCGGGCAGCAACAGCCTGCTCGACCAGGCGGGAACCTTCTTCGCGGCGCAACTGCCGTTGCCGGTAAAGCCTGGCGACAACATTGTGCTCTACGGCACGGGATTCGGCGCGGTGGATGCTTCGACGCTCGCGATCACGATCGGCGGCGCGCCCGCGATGGTGTCGTCGGCCGGCCCGGCTGATTCGATGCCGCAGATCTATCAGCTCAACGTCCAGGTTCCCGCTGGTCTGGCGGACGGAGACCAGGTGCTTGTGGTGCAGTCCGGCGGCGCAGCCTCACCCGGCGTCTATCTGGCGATTCAAAACTGAGAAGACGATGTACAGTCTTGCGCATGTACCTACATCGTGGCGGCAAGCGGACGCTGCTTTCAGTCGAGGGCGATCTGACGGCCGGCTCGGCCCCGGAACTCGAGCGCTGTTGGCGCGCGCTGTCAGGGCCGGAGGCGGGCGAGTCGCTTTCAGTAGATGTCAGCGGGTTGGAATCAACGGATCCGATGGGGCGTCGATTGTCAGAGTGGCTGCGGCGGAAATGGTATGCTGTCATGCGCTGGCATCGCGTCCCGGTCCTCTCCATTTCTCGATCGAGGTAACGCGATCGGAGGACACGAACGACGGTCGACAAGCACACGCTCGCGCTGGTGAGCATCGCGGGCAGTTCACTTGACGTGCTTGGCGCGTTGTACCTTGCCTACGATCTGCTAGGCGGAGAACACGGGCCATTACGGACTGTGACCAGAGGGGTGACCTACGGCGCGCTGTTCGGCTCCGGGTACAGCCTCTTCCTCGGGCCGGTGTTCGGGCTGATGAGCGGCTTTGCGCACGGCCTCACACTCGCCTGGGAGTATTCCCGCGCTTCGAGAAATGGACCCATGCCGGGTTCCTGGTATGACGCCTGGATGAGCGCCATTCGGGGAGCAGGCTTCGGCTTGGGCGCGGCCTATTTGTATGGAGGCGCCTTTGGAGCGGCTTTCGGAGTACTCAGCACGGTGGGACAGGTGGTCGCGTACCGAGCCGGTATTCGGCCGACTCTCGATTACCGACCCGCTCCGCGGCCGCGTTTGACCAGACATCTCGTTCTGGCGGCATTGAATCGCACGGTTTGTTACGCATTAGCTGGTTATGTTTGCGCGTTTATGGCTAATCATCGCGCGAACGCGTTGAGCATTGGGATGAAATTGGGACTGGCGATCGGATTCGTCACGACAATCGGGAGTGGATGCACGCCCGTTATTGAATGGATCGCAGACCGGGCGCCTGAGAAACGCATGGGTGTGTTTGGAGTTGGCCTGATCCTGACCGGCTTCGCGCTGCAGTCTGTCCAGTATTGGGTGGCGCTGCTCGATGTGGGGATACGGTAGGCCAAAACGAAAGACAAACCGCTATGACCGCCGCGCCGGTCACCCCTGGTGATGAAAATGGGCGATCTGCGCGCCGCGACGATTTCCTTTGACGGGTGCTACAAGCCTGCTGAGGCTTCGGTGGCCTTAAGCGCTTCCAGCTCGCTGAGAAGTTTGGTCCAGGCCTTTGGGTCTTTCTTCGTCGCGATTGGGGCCTTTGGGTCCGAGTAGTAGGCCAGGATGTCGGCCCGCAGTTCGGGCGATATTGGCTTCCCGCTCAGTTTGTCCAGGAGCTTGGCGTAACAGTTGTCGGCCAGAGTATAGGTCCCGGGTTTGATCGGGAATCCGGTATCGAAGTTTTCATTAGGGAGCTTGAGGGCGCCTCGTCCATGCGCCGCAAGCAGGCCCCGATATTGTTCCAGCGCCTTGTTGACGCTCTTCATGAACAGGGCTTCAGTGGCTTGTGTCGGCGGCTGGAATGCCAGCGCCTTCAAAGGGCCGACCTTCGGTAGTATGCGGACGACGAATGCCAGGACTCGCGCTCCGAATCCGGGCGCCTCATAGGACGTGCCCCACTTTTTGCGGTAGGCGGAGCGCTTCATATTGAAGATGAACTTCCTCTTGTCGGCGGTGGGCTGGGCCTGGAGGATTTCCTTCTTCTTCAAACGCCATGCGGCCTGAGTCATCGTGGGTAGGATCGAGGAAACTGCGTAGCGGAAAGTGCCGATAGCCAGATTCTCCTTCATCTCGTCAGATAGTTTTAGCGAATACGTCTTGAAAAACGCGCGCTCGAGCGCCTTTTGCGCCACTTCGAAACCGATGAAGTCACGGTAGGCTTCCGGTGCGTAGTGGCCTTGGGCCACCTGCGAAACATCGAAAGAGAACTCGACCTTCAGATGCGAACTCTTGTCATCGGCGTAGGTCACCGTGTCACCGAATTTCCTCTTCAGCTTGGGGTAGATAATCGGAACCGATTTGTTGACGGCGATGCGATGGCCGTTGTCGTCGGAGGCATAGTGGGCGAGCGAGCCCAAGGCGAAGGCGTATTCGTTGAGATCGGTAGCCTCGTCGAGAAGGCTCAGAATCAGGTCGCCGCTGCGCACATAGTGGGCCAGGTCGCTGATGAACTTGTGGCCGAAGGGGTAATAGCCCATGTCCGCCATGATGGCGCCCCCGTAGGCGTAAGCATGCGCTGTGCGCAGATCGTCGGCGACGGCGTCGGGGAAGCGCTTCTGCAACAGAGGCACGATGTTGTCTTTCCAGGCGGCGTCGATAATCGCTTCGTGGGTAAGGACGGAGTAGGCATCGATCTCCGTTGCGATACCGCAGCCGAGCGCGAGAGTGAGCAGGAAACGAATCAAATCAACCACCGTGGCGCTATCTGTTCGGTTTCATCCGCTGTAATCATCCAATCCAGTATTCGCTGAAGCAATTCATGCGCCACTTCGGCGTGGGCTTGATCGGCATAAAGATTGCTGTATTCGCCTGGGTCGTTCGCCAAGTCGTACAGTTCACCGCCATTTCCGGGGTAGTAATTCAGCTTCCAGCGCGAAGTGCGGACCATCTTTGAATCGGGATGGCGGATGCCGCCGACGCCTTGACCGGGGACGTACGGCATGTCGATACCTCCGCCGCCTGTGATCACCTCGGGAATAATATTCTCTGCAAAAACCGCCTCGCGCGGTGACCAGCCGCCGCCGCCCAGAAGTTGCGCCAGGCTTCTGCCCTGACAATTGGCTGGAATGGGAACGCCAGCAAAATCGAGGAGCGTAGGCAGCAGGTCCACCGTTTCCACCAGCTCCTGATACTTTGCGGCTCGGGCCCGGCCGGGGAACTTCACCAGGAGCGGAATATGGACCGACGCTTCGAAGAAAAGGTTCTTGCCTTCCAGGCCGTGCTCCAGCAACTGATCGCCATGATCGGTGGAGAAGACCACGATCGTGTTCTGCGCCGCGCCAGAGCGTTCGAGCTCGTCCAGAATCAGGCCGACCTCGTGGTCCACCATCGAGACCCCGGCATAGTAGCTGCGGTACGTCCAGAGCAGTCGCCGCCGGTCCATGGCGTATTCGGGCCGGCCGCGCAGGATGAGCGCCTGCACCGGCTTGGGCAGGGCGCGGATTTGCTCCAGGGTGACCTGCCGCGGCAAGGGGATGTCAGCGTCGCTGTACATCGAGTCGTACGGCGCAGGCACGGTGTGCGGCGCGTGCGGTTTGAAAAAAGACGAGTACAGGAAAAACGGCTTGCCGGATGACGTGAATTCCCGCAGCATCTCGCGCGTCCTCTCGCCGGCCCAGGCAGTGGGGGTGTAGCGGTAGTCGATTTCGGCGCGGAATGGGTTTTCCCCGGAACGTGGATTTTTCACTGCGGCATTATAGGAGATGGCGGCTTTGGGATCGTTGGCCTTTCGCCACACGACGTAGTCCGAATAGGCGTCGGTGCGTGAGATTCCATCGTCGAGTTGCACCTGGTCGAAGCCGGTGGAGCGAGCATGCGCGGCGGTGGGAGGCGACAAGTGCAGCTTGCCAACCGATCCAGTGCGGTAGCCGGCGTCCTGCAGGCGCTTCTGCAGCAGCGTCTCGCGCGGGTCGCAGGGTGTGTAGTTGACGCGATTGCGGTGGCTGTGCGGATAACGCCCGGTGAAAAAGCTGATGCGGGACGGGACGCACACCGGCGCCTGCACGAAAGCGTTGGAAAAATTTGCCGACTGCGCGGCGAGGCGGTCCAGATTCGGCGTCCGGACGATGGAGTTGCCGTTCACGCCGAGGCAGTCGAAGCGGAACTGGTCGGCCATGATGAAGAGTATGTTGGGACGCTGCGAAGGCGCTGCGGCAGCCGCTCCGCTCATCTGGAGGAAGCCTCGCCTGGAAAATTTGCTCATAGGCGAATGATGGCACAGCCGCGGCGAATACCAATGGTGAGCAAAGTGCAAGCGCCTGGGCAGGAGAAACGGAAATGGGAAAGTTATTCGGCACATTGTTTGTTGTAGCCGTGGTCGCGGGAGTTGTCGCAAACTTTCGGGACATTACGCGTTACGTAAAGATTTCGACGATGTGACGACGGGGGCATAGATCGTCGGCGCTGGCTATCGGCAAGGGACGGGCGAATCGCGACGGAACGCTGTCGGCTCCCCGGCATCGTGCTTGATACGGCTTGCACGATGATCTGTTCGCGCGAGGACAGCAGCGGGGATGCAAAGTAGCCCCTGTACAATAGGAGTAGGCTACAGCCAAATGATCTCTGACCGGTGACCTCGAATCCTACTGATCTGTTTACAGCTTCTGCTTTTCGCTTCTGCATAGGCGCAACGTTCACCGTCGAGCCGCTGGCGCCCGTTATTTCCTTCTGGTCGCGGCTGTTGCATCTCGACATAGAGGTACGGTTCGCGCCGTACAACCAGATCGAGCAGACTCTTCTCGACGCAGGCGGCGATTTTACAACCAATGTTCGCGGGGTCAACGCCGTAGCGATTCGCCTCGAAGATTTCGGTCAGGATATGGACCGCATCCGGTCGAATATCCACAATCTGCTAGACGTGCTGCGGTCGTTCCACCCGGCGGCGCCCTCGATACTCTGCCTCTGCCCGGCGTCGATGGCGTTTAACAAAGATGCGGGGCGCGTGCGCGAAGCCTCGCTGATCGCCGATATGATCGGAGCTGCTGTTTCGGAGATGGCCGGTGTTCATTTCCTCCCTGACGACGAGATCCGAAAGCTGTATCCGGTCGAGGATTACGAAGCCCTGGGCGGCAGCCTGCTGGGTCACGTCCCTTATACCGAGGCTTACTACGCCGCGTTGGGAACGGCTTTGGTGCGGCGCGCGCATGCGCTGACGCGGCGTCCTTTCAAAGCTATAGCTCTCGACTGCGACAACACGCTGTGGAGCGGCATCTGTGGCGAAGACGGCCCTGCCGGCATCACTCTCGACGCCGGGCGGCGCGCGCTGCAGGAATTCATGCTGCGGCAGCGCGACGCCGGCATGCTGCTGGCAATGGCCAGCAAGAACAACGAGCCCGACGTGATCGAGGCGTTCGAGCAGAACTCCGACATGCCGCTGCAACTCCGGCATTTCGCAGCCTGGCGCATCAATTGGGAATCCAAAGCGGATAACCTCGAAGAACTGGCGAAAGCGTTGGACCTGGGCCTGGATAGTTTCATCCTTGTCGACGACAACGCGAAGGAATGCGCCGAAGTGGAGAGCGCGGCCCCCGAGGTTCTCGCCGTGGCTCTGCCTGCGGACACCGCGGAGATAGGTCATTTTCTCGATCACCTCTGGGCTTTCGATCATCCCGTGGTGACCGATGAAGACCGCAAGCGCAACGAGTATTACGAGCAGGGGCGCCAGTTCGGAGTCGAGGCGCGGCGGACGGCGAGCCTGGAGCAGTTCATGGCGAACCTGGAGCTGAAGGTTCGCATCTCGCGGGTAAGCGAGGACAGGATTCCCAGGGTGGCGCAGCTTACGCAGCGCACCAATCAGTTCAATTTCACTGGGATTCGGCGTTCGGAAGCCGATATCCGCGGCCTGATCGCCGAGGGAGGGCGGGAGTGCTTTTCTGTCCAGGTCTCAGACCGGTTTGGCGACTACGGGCTGGTCGGCGTGATGATCGTCGAGCCGGGCGGCGAGTCAGTGGTCATCGACACGTTTCTGCTGAGCTGCCGGGCGCTCGGCCGGGGTGTGGAGCATCGCATGATGGCTTTTCTCGCCGAGCGGTACGACGGCGTGATTGTGGCGCGGCTGACCGCGAGTGAAAGAAACGCGCCGGCGCGGCGGTTTCTGGACAGCATCGGCCGAGCGCAGGATGGGATTTACAACCTTCCGGCAGCAAGCCTGCGCGGGCTTACCTGGAAGCCGGCCGCGGCCACTGCCATTCCGGCGCCAGCCGATCGCGCCCGCTCCGCACCGGCGAAACAGCGGCCGCCGGAGTATGTGCGAATCGCGCGCAAGCTGTCCACGCCGGCGCAGATCCTTTCCGAGATGCGGCGCCAGAGCCGCGGCGCTATGGCATCGCCTTCCACCGAGACCGAGGCGGCGCTCGCGGAGATCTGGGCCGACCTGCTGAAGGTTCCCTCGATTGAGGCAGGTGATAATTTTTTTGACCTGGGCGGGCATTCGCTGCTTGCGGTTCTACTGCTGGTGCGGATTCACGAGAGTTTCGGTGTCGAGCTGTCGATCGATGACGTTTACTCGGCCGGGCTGACCTTGGCGGAACTGGCGCAGCGCATCGACCTGATGCAACTGGGTGATCTCGATTCGGCCGAATACGCCGAACTGCTGCAGGAGATCGAGGCGCTGTCGGATGACGAGGCCCGCCAGATGCTCGCAGAAGGTGAGCCGCCGTGCGGATCCTTCTGACGTCGAATGCTTCGCACTCACCGCCACAAGGCGGGTCTACCCGCAGCAATCTGATCTGGCTGGAATACCTGGCTTTACAGGGGCATGACTGCCGTGTGGTGTGCTCCGGTGAAGCGGGTGAGGCTGTGACGCGAGGCGTGTCGATCCTGTCGGTCAAGGATCTGGTGCGGAATCGTGGAGTTTTGAGTCGAGAGATTCGAGAGTTTCGGGCTGATTTTGTTCTGGTCTCTTCCGAGGACTTGAGCCATGTGCTGTTGCGGGAGGCACACGGCGCCGCCTCCGGGCGGCTGGTTTATCTGGCGCATACGCCGCAATTTTTCCCGTTCGGACCAGCGAGTTGGAATCCCGATTCGCAGGCCTCGGGAATAGCTCGATGGGCGCGGGCGATTGTTGTCATCGGCGAGCACATGCGGGGGTACGTGCGGGATCATCTGGGTTGCGATGCGATCGTAATTCACCCGCCGATATACGGAGCCCCACAGGCTAAAGCCTGCGCCAGCGGCTTTCTGCTCATGGTCAATCCTTGCGTCGTGAAGGGGATTGGAATTTTTCTGGAGCTGGCGCGGCGATTTCCTACGTTGCCTTTCGCGGCGCTTAAGGGTTGGGGAACTACTGCGGAGAATTTACGGGCGCTTGCGGCGCAGCCGAATGTTACCGTGCTGGAGGCGGTGCGTGATATCGACGAAGCGCTGTCGCAATCGCGGCTGCTGCTGATGCCGTCGCTCTGGTACGAAGGCTTCGGCCTGATCGCCATGGAGGCGATGTTGCGAGGGCTGCCCGTGATCTCCAGTGACTGCGGCGGGCTGGTGGAAGCTAAGCGAGGGACCGGATTTGTGATTCCGGTCCGGCCCATCGAGCGTTTTCAGCCAGTGTTCGACGAGAACCACATGCCGAAACCGGTGGACGTGCCGCAGGACATCGAGCCGTGGGTGAGGGCCGTTACGGCGTTGAGCGGCGATCCTGCAGTTTATGCCGCTGAGTCGGGAGCGTCGCGCGCCGCGGCTCTGCGCTTCGTGAGCCGACTGCGCGCTTCGCAGTTTGAAGAGATGCTGCTGGGACTCGGTCCTGCGGCGCCAGCGGGTGTGGCGCGAGGCGCCGAAGGGCGGCTGGAGAATCTGTCACCGGCCCGGCGCGCTCTTCTGTTACAACGGTTGCGGGAGCGCTCGGCGAAGTGATGCGAATCCTGCTGGCGCACAACTCTCTTTATTATCCTTCCCACGGCGGCGGCGACAAATCGAACCGGCTGCTGATGGAGGCGCTTGCCGCACGAGGCCATGAGGTGCGAGTCGCCGCGCGCATCGAGCGGTTCGGAGTGGAAGCGGAGCAGGAGTTTTTGCAGCGGTTGGCAGCACGGGGAGTTGCCGCTGAGCTTGCGCCCCCGGAGGTTCGCTTGCGGCTGAATGGCGTCGCGGTGAGCACCTTGACGTTGGAGCCCCACATGCGCGCGTTTTTCTCCCGGCACGTGGAGGCTTTCGACCCGGACGTGATCCTCACCTCGACCGACGATCCGGCCCAGATGCTGCTCGACATCGCGCTACGTGCTGAGCGCGCGCGGGTGGTTCACCTCGTGCGAGCTACAATAGCCGTTCCCTTCGGTCCAGACAGTTCCACTGTGAACGCTCAACGAAACGCTACGCTGCGCGGAGTTGATGGCGTGGTCGGGGTCAGTGAATATGTCGCGCGCTATATGCGAGAGTGGGGCGGCATGGATGCGATTCACGTGCCGATCTCGTTGCTTGAACCCGGAGACTATCCGGACCTGGGCGATTTCGAGAATCCGTTCGTGACGCTGGTGAACCCCTGCGCCGTGAAGGGCATCGCCATCTTTCTGGAACTAGCGGCCCGCCTGCCTGCAGCGCGCTTCGCGGCTGTTCCGACCTGGGGCGCCAACGCTGACGATCTGGCGGCGCTTCGAGAGCAGCCAAACATCACCGTTCTCGATCCGGTGGACAACATCGACGACCTGCTGAAGCGGACGAAGGTTCTGCTGGTGCCGTCGCTGTGGGCGGAAGCGCGGTCGCGCATTGTGGTGGAAGCGATGGCGCGCGGCGTTCCAGTGATCGCCAGCGATGTCGGCGGGATTCCCGAGGCCAAGCTCGGCGTCCCGTATCTGATTCCGGTCAATCCCATCGCTCGATACAAGCCGGCGGTGGATGAGAACATGGTGCCGGTAGCGCAGGTTCCGGAGCAGAATATCGAGCCGTGGATCGCACCGCTGAGCCGGTTGCTGTCGGACCGGGGGCACTACGACGCCCTGTCGCACGCTTCCCGCACCGCGGCGCTCGAGTATGCGCGGAACCTAAGCGTTGAGCCGTTTGAGCGCCTTCTGGAATCGATTGTGGAGGCTCCGAAGCGGTCCGTAGTCAAGGCACCGTCGCCAAAACTTTCGCCGGAGAAGCAGAAACTGCTGGCGCTTCGGTTGAAGCAGCGAGTTGCGGAGAATCCCTGGTTTCCATCCCTGGAAAGCTCGCCTGCTGTATTGCGGTTGTTCTGTTTTCCTTATGCCGGGGCTGGCACGCTCAGCTATCTGCCATGGTCCGGACCGTTGGCTTGCGTAGCGACAGTCTGCCCGGTCAGGCTGCCGGGGAGGGAGACGCGGAGTCACGAGAAACCGTTCGAAAGCATGGCAGCGCTGGTGGAAGCTCTGGAGCAGGCGATCGCGCCGCATCTGAATTCACAGTTCGCTTTTTTTGGCCACAGCATGGGCGCCACGATTGCCTTCGAGCTGGCGCGGGCGCTGCGTCGGCATGGCAAGCCGATGCCGTCGGCGCTACTGGTTTCCGGAGCGCGGGCGCCGCAGTTCCGCTGGGGCTGGACTCCTCCGCCTGACCCTACCGATGCGGAGTTCATGGAGCAGTTGCGGCGGCTGGACGGGATTCCGGCCGACCTCCTGGGTAACCCGCGCGCGATGGAACTGGTCCTGCCTGCGCTGCGTGCGGACGCGGCGCTGTATCGTAGGTATGTGTATTGCGCCGAGCCGCCGCTGTGTATTCCGATTTATGCTTACGGCGGGCGCGCCGACCCGAACATTCCCGCAGAGCAGGTGGAAGCGTGGCGGGAGCAGACTACCGCGCGCTTCGCTCCCCGCGAATTTGAAGGCGGACATTTTTTTATCAAGCCGTCGCGCGATGCGTTCCTGGCGGCGCTAGCCAGCGATTTGTGGGCCGTTTTGTTGAACAAATGATATGACTATTCAGGATTTCTCCAAGCAGCTTGCGGCCATTCCGGAAGAGGAGTTCACGCACGACAACGTGCTCAGATTTTTGGGCAGCCACCGTGTAGATGTCGCAAGCCTTGCGCCTTACCTCTATTTTTCAAGCGAGCGCTACACGCGACACCTCATTCATCGCACCAGCCTGTATGAGCTGCTGGCGATCTGCTGGGAGATCGGGCAGAAGAGCGCTATCCACAACCATCGCGATCAGAGCTGCTGGATGGCGATGGCTTATGGAAAGGTCGAGGTGCGCAACTTCAAGCTCGTCCATAAGGACTCGGCCAGCGGCTCTTGCGAATTGCAGGAGGATACGCAATTCCTGATCACGCCGGACAGCCCGCAGGAGGTGGATCCGGAGGAACCCATCCATCAGGTGCTGAACCCGGCTTCTTTCGGCAGCCGCGCGGTCACGTTGCATATCTATTCCAAGCCATTTGATACGTGCGAGATTTATGATCTGGCGGAGAAGCGGTATCGAGACGTGAGCCTGGTGAATACCAGTGAATTCGGCGTCTTGAAAACGACTCTTACCGTAGAAAAAGTTTCGCTCTGAGGGTATTTCTTCGCGGTCCTTGAATTTCCATTTATAGATTACGCGCCGGTGATATGATCTGAGAAATCAGGCCATGATTCACGATTTGATGGAAAAAGAAGTCGTCCGGGCTGGGTCGGCGCGGGTACGTGCGGAATTAGAGCAACAACTCGAGCAGCCTGCCACCGGAAGCGAGGGGCAGGACGATATAAAATCGTCCGACGTGGAAGAGTCGATCGGAAAGATCGACGAATGGAAAGCCAAGGAGGCGGAAGATCTGGCCGGAGGCGGCGATAAGAAGCCTCTCTGGATTCCCAATGATCCGGTTGCCGCGTTAATGCAGTCGGTGCTGGAAGATTATTTCTTCGAAGCGGGCATCGTCAAGGAACCCGTCCTGTCCGGCGCTGCAGAGGATGAGGGACCCGGCAGCAACCTGTTCCTGAACTCCACCTCCCGTTCCTGGCTTTTGGGTACGGCGCAAAAAGCCTACGAGGGTTGGGACCCCCGCTGGCTAAGCCGGGGCGCCATCGCTACTTTGATCCGGGCCTTCCGCGGAAAGGATGATTACCCGAAGGGAAATCCGCCCGCAATCAAGTTTGCCGATCGTGCCCGCCTGATCGTGGTAGGCGATTGGGGATCCGGCTTGTCGGGAGCCCGCCGCATTTCCACCGCCATGGGCCTCGCGGCGGAACAGGGGATCGGTGAGGGCCGCGAGGTCCACATCATTCACCTCGGCGACGTTTATTACACCGGCTTTGCCCGCGAGTACGACCGCAAGTTTATCCGCCGCTGGCCGGTGGGACCGTTCGAGAAATCGGGGGTCAGGTCGTGGTGCCTGAATGGCAATCACGATATGTACTCTGGCGGCTACGGCTATTTCGGCCATCTGCTCAAGAACGATCTGTTCCGGCAGCAAGCCGGTTTCAGCCAGTTCAGCCTGGAGAACACGAACTGGATGCTGCTGGGTTTGGACACGTCCTACCAGCCCGCCGACAAGTTTGGCATGCGCGGCGATGTGAGCGCGGAGCAAGCCGGCTGGGCGTGGAACACGTTGCGGCGCGGCGAACAGGAAGGGAAGAACGGTATCCTGTTTTCGCATCATCAGCCCTTCAGCGCGTACGGATCGGACGGGCCGGAGCTGCGCCATAGCCTGCAAGGCCCCCTGTTGCAAGACTTGGTGCATGGCTGGTTCTGGGGCCACGAGCATCGCTGCGCGTTCTATAAGAAGCGCCACGGGATCCGTTACCCCTGCCTGGTGGGACACGGCGGCGTTCCTGAATTTGCGTTGGGTGGGCTGCAACCCGACTCGGTCATTTATGAGCATCAGGCAATACAGGAAGCCGGCTTTTCGGACACCTACCTCCAGTTCGGATTCGCCGTACTCGACTTCGATGGCAAAGCCATCTCGGTGCAGTTCATTTCCGAGTTGGAAGATCCCAAGCCCGATCCCCCGATCCCCCTGCAATGGCAGAAATCAAAGCGCTGACATTTTCGGTAGGCTCTGATGCAGGCGCGGCGCGGGTTGTCCTCAAGGCAGGCGCGCCCTGGGAGAACGGCGAGGTATTGGCCGAAGCCAAGCCGCCGCAGGTCTTATGGCAGGGCTCCGGCCTCAAGGCTGAGGACGTGCGCAAGAGCATCCTCGATGACATCCCGTCGAAAGCGACTTTGGACGACGCCGGAAAATATCTAGGTGAGTTCCTGCTGGGAGCGGACATTCGCAAGGCTTTGGCGACGCACGGGACCAAGGCCAGAAGTTACCTCGATGTTCACCCTGATCTGGACTGGATTCCCTGGGAAACCGCCGTCATTCCCACTTCGAAGCAACCCGCTTTCATCAATGCCGGCTCACCTTTTTTGCGCTATCGCCCGCCGCTGCAACAGGTACAGCGGACTGTTTCAGATCGCATCGTGATGCTGGTCGTCGTCTCGGTCGCCAATAATCCGCAGATTGGCGCCGACCGGGAAGTGCGGCTGCTGCGAGAGGCGATCCGGCCCGTGGACCGGCTCATCCAGATGGAGGTCTTGGTCAACCCGACACATGAAAGCATGTTCGGGAGAATGCGTGCGCTCAAACCCACAATCTTCCATTTCATCGGACACGGCGAGGCGGGAGAGCTGAAATTGTGGAACGGGGCTCAGAACGAGCCTTGGAGCCGCCAGGACATCGGTACGGACCTGGACAACGCCGGCTGGATTCCCAACTTCGTCTTTCTCAATACCTGTCGCAGCCTGGCTGGATCGGCCGACGACTCCAGTCTCGATCAGACCTGGTCGGTTGCCGGCGTGTTCCAGGAAAAAGGCGCCTCGGCGGTACTCGCCATGCAGGGGCCGGTTTCCGGAGAAGCCTCGGGGATATTGGCCAAAGAATTTTATACCGAGGTGGCGAAAGGTGAGAGCATCGACGTGGCGCTTATCCGCGGCCGGGACAGGCTGCGGCGCGATCCGAACTACGGCAAAGGCCGCGACCCCTACCTGCCCGCCCTGGTGGTGAGTGGGTCGCCGGACGGCCTGCTGGCCCATACCTCCTTGCGGGATGACGACCCGTGGATGAACGGGAAACGTCCCTATCAGCTCGCGATCTCCGACTGCGAGGTCTTAATTCCGGCGGTGAGCCAATTCGTGGATCGAGAGAAACAGCGATGGAATATCCTCGATCAGTTCAAGGCCGAGGCCGAGAGCCTTCCAGCGGCGCTCATTGCGGCCAAATCCGGAATGGGAAAGACGTGGCTGCTCGCCTGGTGCATCGACGGCTGGCTCCGCCGCCGTTATCCTGTCCACTACGTTCGCATGAGCGGATGCGCCAACTGGCTGGAGTTTATTCGCACGATTCGCGACGGCGGCCAGAGGCTGGGGATAGTGCAGTCTCCGCTACCGGACAAGGCCGCGGCATACCTTAACTGGCGCCTCAATCATCTCGCCCTGGGAAGTACGCCGCGTCCTGAGGGCTCCGCGCCCGATATTGTCCCAGCCGAAACGCTGGTCTGGAACGACGAGCTCAAAAAGAAAGCGCCCGAGACTTATGTTCACGCCTTCTCGGCGCTGGCTGAAGCGCTCGCGCTGTATCCCGGCGGCAATCCGGTGATCCTCGCGCTGGACGATTTCGGTGAAGGCGCGCGTTTTTTTCCCAGCGAAGACCTCATCTACCTGGTGCAGCATTTCCTGAGGGCCCACATCCTGGGACGCGACAGCAGAATTCGTGTCGTCCTATCGCTTTCCGATTCGCAGATGTTGCTCTATCAAGGGATCCTGCCCGCTGTCATTCCGCCGCTGGATCTTCCTCTGTTTTCCGAAGACCTGGCCGAGTACATCCGCCTGCTGTACAAACTGCGTTATGCTTCCGACCTGCCGCCCAGGTCCGAACAGGACCTGCCCAATATGGCCAAGAAGTTCAGAACTGGCGATGGGCTTAGCAAGTTGTGCCAGCGCATTTACGAGTACGACAAGGAAGTGAACCCGTGACTCCGGTTCCGGACATCACGGTCTGGCTCGACAGCGGACGCGATCTGGAAAGTTTTTTCGAGGAACGCGCCCGTCAGGATCGCAACCCTGCGGAGATCGTTCTCCTTCACCGCTGCGCCTTGCTGAGGTCCTTCGACCGGGCGCTGCTGGCCGGTCCCCTGAGTGAAGAACTTCCCCCGGGCGCGTCTGTTGACCTCGATGCCTTTCTTCGCGGTCCTGAGATCGTTCCGGCGGCCGGAGTGGAGAACGAATACTACCTGAAGGAAAACGCGCGCGCCGCTCACCTGGAGTGGTGGGCCGCTGGCCGCCACGAGGCGCTGCAAGGCTTCTGCGAGCGAATGCTGGCCCATTTCAAACAGAGTGGCGCCACGATCGATGCGTTCGGCATGCGGGCGATCGCCCGGCCCGAGGAAGCGCGTAAGGAGTTCATCCGGCGTTATCACGATGCAGACAGGGCGCCCGACCTGGCGGCATGCGAATCGCTCCTCAACATGCTCCGCTGGTATGGAGACCTGCTGCCGCCGCAGCTCGGTGACGCGCTCAAAGACAGGGAGCGGTACTTCTCCGGCCGGGTTATGTTTGCGGACGATTGGAGCCGCACGGCGCGATTCCTGGCTCGCAACGCCATTACCGGACGCTTTGATAAGTTCATGCGACTGCGGCGAAAGTGGATCTTCCACATCTACGCCAAAGGCGGCGCCGGAAAAACGGCTTACCTGCGATGGCTTACGGCGCGCCACTGCGTCGTCGAGAAGGGCGAGCCGCCGCACAGGCTTCCCGTGGCGAAGCTGGACATGGATTTCGTGCGGCTGGCCAGTCTGGACGCCGCGCCGTGGCTGATACTCCTGCCCATCGCCGATCAACTGGACCGGCAAATTCCCGGCCGGCCGTTCCGGTCTGCCATGCCCACGTGGCTTCAGCAGGCGCCTTTGCTCGACCGCTTAGCCACACAAACCTCCACACAGCGTGTTGACGAGGCGCAGACCAAGGCTCTGATCGCCGACTTCACGGCCGCACTGGGTACCCGCCCTGTGCTGGTGATTCTGGACACGCTGGAAGAAATCGTGCTGCGTCACGGCCAGAGCCTGGCTACCGTCCTCGACATTTTTTCCCAGGTCAACAGCAGTTGCCGGGGGTTCCGGCTTGTCCTGTCCGGTCGTTATGACCTTCGCAAGCGGGACGAGCTGGCCTCCAGCATCGAGCGGTTCTTTGGACAGATGGTTCCCATTTCGCTGGCTACATTCAGCAAAACCGAGGCGCTGAAGTATCTGCGGAAGGTTCGCAGACTAATCGGCAAGTTCGACCTGGAAGCGATCGTCGAAAAGAGCGGGCTCAATCCGTTCAAGCTTGCCCTGTACGCGGATTTGGCCAAACAGCGCGGCTCCATGAGCAGGCAGGACATAGAGGATCTGGGCGACGTGGAACGAGAGTACCTGATCCAGCGCATCATCGAGCGCATTCCCGATTCGGAGATGCCGCTTCGCTGGCTGTTGCGCTATGCCGTGATTGCGCGGCCGGGCCGGCTCGACGAGGAATTCCTGAAGCGTGTTCTGCGCCGCCACCTGGAGCGGGAGATGAGCAAAGAAGGGCTCGAACTGCTGCTCGACAAACCCGACATCTCCGTCTGGCGGCCGGACGCGGGCCAGTTCACGCTGGACCAGATCTGGAAGAGATTGCTGGATTATCGCAGCGAATCGGGATGGATCGATGTGGTGAAGGGCAGCCCCGTCCTGCAGTCGGAAGTGGTGATTCCTATGCGGGCCATTCTGCAAAAGGAAGAGATCTTTTGCGCCATCCATAACGACGCGGCCGGCTACTTCGAGGGCAAGGGGATCATGGAAGAGGCGCTATACCATCGCTTCTGGTCCGAAGGTCCGGCAGCGGCCACGTATTGGGAAACGTATCTCGCCGCTGCCCCCACGCTTGACGCCGCCGAAGCGCTGGCTTCCCTGTTGTACGGCGGCGACCTGCTGGACGACGACCAGAACCCGCTTCCTCACGAAAATTTCGGCGTCGTTATCGAACTGAAGACGGTCGCCGAAGCCGCTTTTGAGCTGGCTTCGTTATGCGTGCGGAAGTATCTGCGCGACTTGGGTCCGTCGTCCCTTCTAACGCGGGCGCAGGACTATCTGACCGGAGTTTCGCGCCTGGAGGGCAAGGTAGGTGGTCCAGTGATCGGCGCTGCACGCCGGGCGCTGGTGCAGGCGGCGCTGCTCGCCAGGAAAGGCCAGATCGCGGACGCGCTGTCGATCGTGAACGGCGTGCTGGCCGATTCGCTTGGGAGTTCCGATCGGATCATGCTCAATGTCCTGAAAGCCAGGCTGATTCAGGATCAGGATTCGGCGGCCGCCATCCAGTGTCTGGACGCCGCGGCCGAACTGTCGCTGGAAAATCCACATCTGGCATTTTCGCTGAGTTGGATACGCGCCCGCCAGGGACGGCTCCAGTTTGAGCGCGACCGGCTCGATCTGGCGGGTGAATGCTACCGGGAATCGCTGGCCGGCCTGGAGCGGGAACAATCGCCCGCGACGGAAATTGTGACAACTCTGGAAACACTGGCGCAGCTCTCCCGATCCTGCCTCAAGTACTCGGAAGTGCCCGGTTGGATCGCCCATGCAGAGCGGCTTCCAGCCCGTGTCCCGGCCGCAAGGTATTTTGCGCGTCACAACAAGGCGCGCCTCTTTTTGGATCGGGGCGACCTCCACAATGCTAACATCGCTGCCGATTATGGCTATCAGGGTGAATTGCCCGGCTGCGTCGCCCGGCAGCAGGAACTTACGGCCGAAGTTCTTTGGGCCATGCACGAATATAAGGAGGCAACCCAGTTGTTCGACAAAGCGCAGCGGTCGTACGGGACCGATAAAAATGAGGACGGCATGCTCAGCATGTCGCTTCGACGCGGCCGGATGACGGTAGAGGGAATCGGCGACCTGAAGGCCGCGCCTGAAACCAGGATCACCTCGAATCAGTGGACAATATCGCAGCGGGCCATCCTCCAGGAGCTGCACCTGCTGCGGCTCGTAAAAGGCGGAAGGCGGGAGGAAGCCCGCACCGAATGGTCCGGGCGAACATTTCCGGGGGCGCGCGTTTCAGCCCGATACCTCGCGCTCGGCCTGGCGCTCGAATTGACCGACGCGGACACGGGATTCAACGCGCTGCTGGACGCTTTTACGCTGGTCCATCCACGGCAGGCGCGCTTGCCAGTGCTGGATCCGTTCCGGCATTTCAGCGGAAAGCCTCTCCACATCCAGGGGGAAACAGCGCGCCGGTTCTTTGAGCTGTTTCCATCGCTAGAGAAGGACGACCCGGACTTCTGTTTTCAGGCCGTCGCTTTCGCGGACATGCTCCGCTACGGCGGAGGAAATGAAGCCGCGGCTCATTTCGTGAAGGAAGCTCTGGAAAAGGCTCCTTCGGAATGCATTGGTCTGCGGCGGAAATTGATCCTTGCGGCGCAGCGGGTTGATCTGGTTCTTGCCGACGCGATTCTGCTGGACTACCTGCGCGCCGCGGATGAACAAGGCGATGCCTTCAAGACAGTCGCCCGCATCGAGCAGGCCGAGTGGTGGTGGAAGCGCGGTCAAACCAGCCATGTGCAAGATGCGCTTTCAGGATGCAAACCGGAATCGGTGGCGGAAACTCAATTCGCGATGCGCTACTACACGCTGTATGCGGCGCTGGATACGCAAGACAGCGTCAAAATGCTTGCCCAGGCCCGGCAAATCGCAACGGAATTGGGTTGGCCTCCGCCGCCCGATCTGCCGAAGGCGAAGATGACTCCTGAATCGATGGCGCCTCCGCTAGCCTCTCTCTATCCGTCGCGCCAGACTCTCACGATCCGTCCGGAACCGGAAACTGGACTGCCGGCTGCACTGGTGGTCAGCCTGGAGACGGAGGATGCGAAGCCCGCAGTTGGCCGGCTTGATCTCAATAAGGACCCCCTACTGCGAGATATCCTACGCCAGGGCGGAAGAGCCAGGGCGGCGGATTACTTCAGCGACCTGGAGCCTGCGCTGAATCGTCTACGCCTCCTGATGCCGGACCCGCTACGCGAACTGTTACCCCAAACCAGTTCTGCTGCCGTTGACGTGGCGATCGTTACTGCCGACGGCCCGCTGGCGGGCCTTCCCTGGGAAGCAGCCGCCGAGCGCGGCAACATCCGCTTCCTCTTCCGCCAGCCAAGCCGCGGAGAAAATACCGGCGACAGTGTCGTCTGGCTGCAAGCCTGGCTGGCCAATAACGGGTTCCCGGTCACAGTAGACGGAATCGCCGGTCCGCAAACCCTGGAGATGCTGGCAAAGGCGCAAAAGGCTTTGGGAATTCAGGCCGCTTGGGTCAGCGTGGATGCCAAACAAAAGATGCTCAAGGCCGTGCAACGCAATGAAACGAGCATTTTTCTAATGCAGCCCTCGCACGAGGCTCAACGATTCAATGAGCGTGGTTACGGCGCAATGAGCCTCGCGCTGGAACGCGAGTACGCCGAGCACGGGCATCGTGCGGAGCAGATGATTGTGGGTACGCCGTCGCCCCAGCCCCAGCCGAGGCTTATCCACGCCACATTCGATTTCGTGGATACACGTCAAGGTGTGGCGCTCAACACGAGCGCTTCGTCGCCGCAGGAGCCGATGAATCCGGCGCGACTTGGGACCATCCTAGACCCAGGCCGGAACGCGGTCAAAAGCTTCGTCATCCTGGACCCGCCACATCCCGGCAACCCCAGAGAATGGGCCCGGCAACTGGTTTTGCGAAACCAGTTCGCACAGGAACTGCTGGCGACGCGCCGGGTGTGGGGAGTGCTGGCCACCGGCTTGGTAGGACCCGATCGCGACGCGCTCCGCCAACACCTCGTGACGCTGGTTTCGGACGTTTCATCCCGCCGCTGCGCCGGTGATGTGGCCAAAGCCTGCGATCGATTCAGCGCCTTGTTCTGTTGGGACCCCACCCTGCCAGTCTGGTAAAACCGCATGTCCCTTCCCGAACGAAAATCGAAACAGCTTGCCGACAAGCTCAACAGCCTGAAAGACGCCACACTCGGCGATTGGATAACGGCCAGCAGCAAGGGCGGCCCGTTCCAGATCCACCACAGCCAGATGAACACGCTACGCGAGACGGTGGAGACTTTGTACAAGATCATCGAGAAAGAGTCTAAAACAGCGACTGAAAACAACAGCCACAACATCGAGAAGAGCTTACTTCTGGCATTTCAGGTGTGGGAATTCTACCGTTCGAAGCTGGCGCAGCGCCTGGAGATGGCCATGCAGCCGTTCCTACGCGTCTGCGATGAGCTCGCCTGGAAATCTTACGAGCCGTTCCGCATCGCCGCCGGCTCGGGTCCGGAAACCAAGGAACCCCCACTCGTCTTTCTCGATTCGGATTGGAGCCCGTTCGTGCTCGAGCGCGATGCGGAATTCCAGGACGGCGCCGTCCCCACCGCCCTTCTGGAAACGTTTCATTTTGACGAAGCGGTGAAGCGCATGCCCTTCGCGGTGATCGGCCTGCCCTGGTGTCAGATGAATCATCTGCCGGACGCCCTGCTGGTCTGCCACGAAGTAGGCCACGCCGTGGAGCAGGATTTCGATCTCGGCGGCCAGCTTGACGCTGTAATCGAAAGCGCCGTTCCCGACCTGCAGCGGCAGGCGCGCTGGAAAGGCTGGCGCAAAGAAGTTTTCGCCGATACTTTCGGATGCCTCGCGGCGGGCCCTTCCCTGGTCTGGGTGCTGGCCGACACCCTGATCTCCAGCCGCGCTCGCGTCATGGTGGTAAAGGAGAAGTACCCGAGCGATTACCTGCGGGTCCTTTACAATACCGCCGTGCTGCGCCTGCTCCCGTATGATGGAGATCCGGAAAAGAATCCGTTCGCCAGCGAAGCCGGCGCGATCGAGACCTGGTGGAAGGGCTTGTATCCCGGCGAGCCCACGACGCTACAAGCCTACGGAAAGGATGTGGAGGCCATCGCCAAAGGATTCCTCGGCCTGAGCCCGGCCGTATTCGGCGGCAAAGCGCTGCCCGAAATCCTTACCTTCCGCGCCAGCCAGCAGAAGGATGCCGCGGACGCCGCGAAGGCGATTCTGGTTCTGCAATCACCGGGCATCGGAGACATACGGGTGGGTTTTGCGGCAGCCAGGAACGCCTTCCAAAATCAATCCGGAAAATTTGCTGCGCCTTTTAACGACAAGACCTCGGTGTCGCCCCAGATGTACCTGCTCGATCATCTGCTTCGCGTCACTTGCAGGAACGACCTGCGCGGCCGGGGCGGCAATCAGCAGGACCAGAGCAGGATGGAGAGCGTGCGCACCAACGCCGAAGATCTCGCCGCGGCGTTCCTCAAGTAGCAGTCAGGCTTCCCTGGGAGGAAATTCTGCATGCGCAGGCGCATCGCGAAGGATGTTGCGGCCCACCGGATCGAACGCCATCACCTTTCCCGCGCGGTAGGATTCAACGCCTAGCTTGATCGCCACCTCAACCTGGTAGCCGCGCAGCACATCATAGACCGGCTTGCTTCGCGTGCGCATACAATCCAGCCAATTGTCGGCTAGTGACGGTCCCTCTTCGATCTGGAACTCGACCTGTCTCTGCCCGTCGTTGGCTTCCTGGAACTGCTTCATGAACGCGCGCTCGGCCTTCACCATGGCTCGCGGCAGAGCCCCCTTCTGCCCGCGCTCGGGGTCAACGATCTGCAGCGTAGCCCAGTTGCCGTAGACTGTGATCGGAACCGATTGCGAATTGCCCATGCACGAGATCATGTTGACGCTGTACTGGCCCGGATACTCGATCATCGTCATGTAGGTGTCCGGGACTTCGCGGTCCTTCTGCACATAGATTCCGCCTGTGCCGGACACGCGCGTCGGGAAATCGAAACCGATCATCGTGCTCATCATGCCCAGACGATGATAGAGCAGGTCCGTCGCGTTGCCGCCGGAGTATTCCCAAAATTTGCGCCAGCGGAAATATCGCTCGGCGCTGAAGGGTCGCTTGCGCGTGGCGCCTAGCCATGCGGTCCAGTCCAGATTGTCGGCACTCACTTTGGCGTCCGGCCAGGCTTTGTCGCCGATACCCGGGATGGGATAATCCCACTCGCCACCTTCCGCGCTGTTGCGGTTGTAGCTGGTGAGACCCCATAGAACTTTGCCCATCTTGCCGGACTTGATGTATTCGTTGGCCTTCCAGAGCAGTTGCATGTTGGGGCCGGAGCCGCCCACCTGCAGCACGCACCCGGTCTGTTGCACTTCGTCGTTCAGCTTCGCCGCCTCTTCCACGGTGTGGGTCATCGGCTTTTCCAGGTAGACGTCCTTGCCGGCAAGGCACGCTTCTTTGGCCATGGTGTAATGCCAGTGGTCTGGCACGGCGATGACAACGCCGTCCACGTCGGACCTCTGCAGGATCTCGCGGTAATCGCCGTACGTCTTCTCGGCCTTCGTCATCTCCTGCGCGTACTTGAGGCGCGGCTCCCAGACGTCGCAGACCCCCACAAATTCCACGTCGTGCTGGCGCTCCCTGCGCGGAATGAAGTCGTGGCCGGCGAGGCCGGTGAAGCGCATACCCGTGCCGATGAAGGCCACGTTAATTCTGTCGTTCGCGCCCAGGATGCGGCGCTTGACTGCTGTTACTGCTTTCTTTTTCGCTGCCAGTGGAGCGCCGGAGACGGCCAGTGCTCCGGCAGCGCGGCCGAGGAATTCACGTCGATTGGTTGGCTTCATCGATTTCTCATTTGGTTTCGAGCAGCGCCATCGCGGCGAAGCTTGTGGCTGCGTCCTGCATAAATCGCAGCGGCATGGAATTGGGCTCGTAAGGCTTGTTCATGGAAGTGGCCGCCCAGTATCCGAACTCGCGATCCTGGTGCGACCTCAGCCAGTCGAGAGCGCGCGACAGGCGCGTGTTGGAGCGTGGCACGCCTGCCTGCTCCAGGAGGAAAGCGACAAAACCCGTTGCATAAGCGTTGCTGCCCGATGAAGGCGGCGCTTCGGGATGTTCGCTCCATGGCCCGAGAGACGCAACAGTCCAGCCGCCGTCGGATTGCTGGCGGCGCAGAACTTCGTCAATGAGCGGCTTCCGGTCAGACTCCGGTAGGACGGCCGGCAGTTTCGATGATGCCCACAACAGCATTAAGCGATTGTGCAACGGCTGGGCCTGCTGTTCGCGTTGCAGGTAAGCGGCCAAATCAGCGATGTGTTTTTGAACTTCCGGGCGATTGCGGTATTCGGCGGGAGCCGCGCCGGCAGCCATCGCGCCGAGCGAAGCGCCGTAGAATGCGGAATCCGGCATTTCCCACGGATCGCGAGTGAGGTCGAACCAGGGCCAGGCGCCTTTTGCCTTTCCGTCCTGAATTTGCTGCGCCCACAACCGGTCGAACGCCAGCGTCGCTTCTGGGCTCAGGGCCGTGCCGCCACTCTGCATCGCCAGAAACAGGGCGGAGAAGATGGACTCCACTCCGAAGCGCTGCGACGCAGAGGCTTCTTTGGATGTTGGTGACAACTCGTGCGGTGTCTTCTTGGCCAACCGCGCGCGCAGACCGTCCACAAGCCCTCGTTCATAAGACGTCGGCTCGCTCTCGCCCAAGGCCTTGCGAAGCGCGGGGCGGACCAGGAGGTAAGTGAGGCCTGTGTGACAGGAAACGCAAGGGCCGCCCTCGGCCTTCGCCCTAGGCCATGCGAACCATTCTCTCTGTCTCGAATCCAGATAGTCCGCAGCCAGCCGCGGAGACCAATCACCGCAATAACAGGGCGCCGCGGCCAGAACAACAAGGCCAACAAAGCGGGAAAACATATCTGATTCAGTCTAGCTCAATCCACCGCGGCGCCGGCGCACTCAGGGCCGCGGGCCATAATGCGGCGCGGGCTGGCCCAGTTCCAAAGCGCCCAGGTCGGGCGCCTGGCCTGCAAAGCCATCTGTGACGTTCGGCAGCGCCACGCCACGGTCGATCGCCGCTGAACCCGGCTTCAGCCGGAAATCGAGGTCTTGCGCCTTATACAGTTTTTGCACGGTCTTGAGATCCTGCGCGTCCAGTTTCGGCACGTTGACGAAGACGTCATAATCCAGTGCGACGCTGTGCTGATCCTGATGAGTCGCCTGGCTGTATTCCGCCAGCGTGGCGTAGTGGCGATTCTCCAGTTTGGGATTGGTGCGCGGGCCTTCCCTTCCCGCCGGTTGAATCGTCAGGCCGCTGTAATCCACGGGAACATTCCACGGCGGCGAGTTCCACTGGAATGAAACCGCGGCGCCCGGATTGGGACGAAAACCGTTGTAATCCGAAGATGTGTAGTTCGTAAACGTGTTCACGCTGAAGATAGCCGGAGCGGAATTTTCTCCGAGCATCAGATTGTTGCGCCAGTGCGTGTTGGCCGACGATCCGGCCGACGTTTCCGTCAGGATCGTGTTGTTGTAAAACAGCACGCCGGCGGCGCCGTTCGTCATTCGGGTCGATCCGCCCGGAGCGTGATAGGCGATATTGCGGATCCAATAGACTGGGCCTCCAATCGCAGGCTGGTTGCAAAACGGGTGTGACGCCGAGTTCACCATCATGTTCCGCATCACGCGAACGTTATGCATGCTGCCGTCGATCTCGAAGGCATTGTCATGGAAGTTCGTCATGTAGTTGTTGTAGAAATCGATGGCGACGGGCCGCCTGTCCCAATATTCCTTCGGCGGATAGTGCGGCCCGTCGAGGGCGTGGGAGCCGTCGGGGTTCCCGTAAGTTTCAATGTCGATGCCGTCGTGGAAATCGGCGACATAGTTGTAGGCGACCACGTGACCGGGCCCGTACAGCCGCACGGCCGTATACGATGCCATCACCGGCGGAAACTTCTGGCCATCGACGCCGTTGAATTGCGCCCAGTAGTTTCCAATCCATCCAAAAAGGTGCTTCGAATCGTTGCGGCCCATGAACACGCTGTCGGCGATGTAGAAGTCGCTCGAGCCGGCGAAGTTCGTGAAGACGCCGAAGCCGACATTCTCAAAGCGGCAGCGCTTGACCGTCAGCCCTTTCGAGCCGGCGATGAACTGCGTGCCAGCCCAGATCGCAATGTCGGTGTTCCGGATGGTCACGCCCTCAAAGTAGTTGTAATTTGCAACTTTGGTGTTGAACAGGTTGAAGGCGCCGTTGCCGTCAAAGATCACCTCGCCGTCTCCCGCGGCTTTGATGACGATCGGCTTGTCCGGAGTGCCGCTGGCGGTGAGATAGTACGTGCCTTCGTAAGGCGTAGTGGCATTGATGGAACGGTCGCCGGTGTAGTATTCGGCGTGGTATTTGTATAGCCCGGCGTGCACCAGAATAATATCGCCGGGCTTAACGCGCGGCCGGCCCGCGGTCACAGTGTCGCCTCCCCCGCAGTAGTAGTTGTAGGCGCACATGAGGGCGTCGAAAGCGGGCTCTGTCTTGGCCCCCTTGTAATCGGGCGGATAGACGTGGAACACTCGTCCGCCGGAGGAGGGCTTCGGCTCGGGGCGAGTGCGCACCGTCACGGTCTTGGCGCCCTGCCCTGCGACGCCATCCGGATCCGACATCACAAAGCGCGCCTCGTACGCCGTATCGGGTTCCAGGTCGAGAATACTGCCGGCGAACATGTTGGGGGAAACGACGTCGAACACGCCTTGGCTCTGGTAGATTCGCTCGCCCTGCAGGCGCAGCAGCGGCAGGCCCTGCTTCCATTGGGTCTCGCCTTTCTTGCGGTACGTAACTTCGACCTTGGCGTTGCGATTGTCGTCGCCCTGAATGATCCATTCAAAGCCGAGGTTGATCAAAGTAGGATGATCGACAATTAACTCACCCGGTTTGACTTTGATTTCGGCAGCGGCGCAATAGTAACAGGACAACAGCGCAATCAAGCTTATTCTTGTCCTTAACATCTACAGTCCTCCGCGCAGATAGGCGATCACGTCCGCCAGATCCTGCTTGCTCAGCGATTTTTCCAGATCTTCCGGCATCAGCGATACCGACGAAGCGCGGATCTCGGCAACATTCTTTCGCAATATGGTCTGGTCGCCTTCTTCCGAACCGCCGTGCAAAGTGATCGCGCCCGGAGTTTCGTTAGCCATCACCCCGTCGTACATGCGGCCATCCTTGGTCGTGACGATGTAGTTCACGAACCTGGGCTCGATGGCGAAGCTGGGGTTCAGGATTGATGTGAGCAGCTCGTCCTTCGTCTTGTTGTTGATGCCCGAGAGGTCAGGACCGACGCGGCCGCCCTGTTTCCTCGGCATGTGGCAGCGCGCACAATTTTCGTCGAAGGCCTTTTTCCCACGGGCCACATCGCCATTCAACGCCAACACGTCGTGCCATGCCGCCACCACTTTGGCGCGGTCGCTACCCGTTGCTTCGAGCAGCGCGCGGGCTTTGGCGGCGACGGACCGATCCGGATTGTCGTAGAGATGGGACCGCGCAGCCGCATCCACAGCGGACGTCTCCACTTGTTTGTCCTCGATCGCCTTTAGCAGCAGCGGCACGCGGTTGTTCTGCGCGATCATCGCCGCCACCGCGTGCTTCCGGCCCTCGGGGCTGTAGCCGCGCCAGTGTTCCAGAATCGCCTGGCCGGCAGCGGGCTCATCGAACGCCGCAAGCGAATCGATCGCGGCCGCCTCCACTTCCGGTCCTGGATGCGCTTCGATCACGCGCTGCAGCACGGGCGACACCACGGCGAATCGTCCTCCACGCAGCGCTCGCAGCGCAAGGATGCGCTTCGCCGGCGCCAGACCCGGGGCCTCTGCGTCCTTGCCCGCCTGGCGCAGCAGCGTGGCAAGCTCAAAATAGCGCGACGCTTCCCAGGCCGCGCGCTCCACCGCATCATTGCCTGAACTCAGCAGTCGCGCGAACGCCTGGTCGGCTCCGGCCACCTGCAGATTCCGAGCCCCGGCTAATTTCAATCCGCGAGTGAGGCCGGCCAGCGCGCTGTCCGGATGCGTGAGCTTCGGCAGCGCCGCAAACCAGGGCCCGAGTTCGTTGCGATTGGAGCGCGCGCCGATCAGCGCCGACAATCCGGCCAGCAGCGCCGGATCGGTCCAGGATTCCCCCTGCGCCAGCACCATGTGGAAGAATGGCGACGCCTCGTCGGCCACCGAGCTGAGAATCGCCAGGCGAAACCACGGGTCGGCGGACCCTGTATGCGCCAGTTGCGACAGCGTGCCCAGCGCGCGTGTGTCCTTCAAATTTCCAATCGTCAGTGCAGACTGAAAGCGGACCTGTGTATCCGGATCCGCTGCGGCCGCCAACACCGCATCAGCGAGCGGCTTGGACTTGTTCATCAGAGGCTCGCTCAGTTGCAGAGCATTGCGCCTGATCCGTGCATCGCCGTCCTTCAGCGCGCGCTGCACATCCGCCTGCTCCAGCGCTGAAAAGGCCGCCAGCAGCCAGAGCGCGTGCGACCGGGCCTCGGGCGAGGGGTTCGCCGCCATGGACTTCAGGTCCGGAATCACGGAGCGATCCTGCCGTTCCAGCAGCAGCCGGTGCGCCGTCCAACGATTCCATCCATTCAAATTGGCCAACTGCTTCACCAGCTCCCCTGAACTGGCCGCGCCCAGGTTGGGCTTCAGATTGCCTTTTCGCTGCGGATGATTCGGAGCGATTCTGTAAATGCGCCCGAGCCGGTCGCCATTGAAGAAATCGATCTTCTTGCGCAGCTCTTCGGGAATCGATTCCGGCTGCTCGATCACCTGCCGGTAGATATCGGTGACGTAAAAGTTGCCGTCAGGCGCGTTAGCAAAGTTGCACGGCCGGAACCAGGGATCTGTCGAGGCCAGGAACTCGACATTGTCTTTCGCCCGATGCGCCGCAAACGTCGCTCCATCCGGCCGTAAGATGTCCCGGTGCACCAGGTCGCCGCTCACGTCGCCCGTGAACACATTGCCCGCGTACTCCTTCGGAAACGCGTCGCCATTGTAAATTGTTCCGCCGCTGGCCGCGGTGAACCAGCCGGCTAGCTGTTCGGTTCTGCCCAGCTTGCTTTCCAGCACATTGGGATCCTAAGCTTAGAATTCCACGTGGACAAGTTGTCGC